>Ga0207789_1000040_pt1 | contig 154064 bp, 131 predicted proteins | sample HigsolmetaGSP12D_FD_184840 | JGI IMG/M metagenome (GOLD analysis project Ga0207789, IMG submission 184840) | High solid enriched microbial communities from the Joint BioEnergy Institute, USA - SP1-2-D (SPAdes) | ecosystem: Engineered > Bioreactor > SSF (Solid state fermentation) > Aerobic >... | reverse complement strand
CGTCATACTTGCCCCTTATGGAACCGATAAAATGGGTATTAAGCTCATTGTATCGGTTCTTCGAGGAAAAAGCCAGCGATCTTTAAAATGTTAAGTGGGGCCTCGCATTAGTCTGACTTTGACGAGGCCCTGCGCCTGCACCGTGTTCTGATTGACGGCGCTCAGCTCCTGCAGGCTGACGGTGCCCCCGTAAACCGAATCGACTCCGACGAACCGCACCTTCCGGTGGTCATCGTCTACGGCCAATCCGCTCAAATCTTTGATCTGCCCCAGCGTCAACGTGTAAATTTGCCCCGCTGTCTGCGCCGCGGTCGTCAGCGTGACGGTGCGGCGGGCGTCATCGTAGACGGCGTTCTGGGGCGTGCCGAGCCCGCCGTCGACGGAATAGTTCGAGACGGCCGAAGCCGTTGCGGGGTTGAGCCGTTCGCTGAACGTGAGCACGACTTGCTTGACGCCCGCCTGAACGGCGGTCACATAAGGCGCGATCCGATCCGAAACGCCGCCGAAATAGAGATCTTCCCGGGCGTCCATCACGTTGCCGGCCAGATCGGCGATGCCGCTGATCTTCAGGTTGTAGAGAACGCCGTCCTGTTGCGGAGAGGTGGTCAGCGTCACGGCGTCGCCCGCCTCGTTCAATTCGGCGTAAAGCACCGTAAGGCCGTGGTCGATCGAGTAGTTGCCGAGGTTTGTCGCGTCGTACTCGTCGACTTTTTTGCTGAATTGAACGAGCACCGTCGAGTTGTCCTGGGCCGTTACGGAAACGACCGCGAGCACCGTGGTGTCGTTAAATCCGATGAAGACGATGTCGTTGCGCGGGTTCATCACGTTGCCGGCCAGATCGGCAATGCCGCTGATCGAAAGCGTGTAGGTCTGGCCGTCCTTCTGCTTGCTCGTGTAGAGAGTCACCGTCGACCCGTAGGCGTCCAGCGTCGCCCGGGTGATATTGAGGCCGCCCGTCACTTTGTAGTTTCGCTCGTTCGTGGCGTCCTTGGCGTCGACCCGCTCGCTGAACACCACCTTCAGCGACGAGTTGCCCAAGTTGGTGACGGACTTGACGGTCGGCTTCGTCCGGTCCGCGATGCCGGTAAACGTCAGGTTCGTCTGCGTGTTCATGACGTTGCCGCTCAAGTCTGTGACGCCCGACACGGTCAACTGGTAGACGAAGCCTTGGATTTGGCCGGAGGTGCCGATCGAGACGGTGAGACCGTCGTCAGACAGCGCAAACGTCTTCAGCTCCAGGTTGCCGTTCGTAATCCGGTAGTGGCTCGGATCGGTGGCCGACGCCTTCGTGACCGGCTTCTGGAACGTTATCTTCAACGTGCCGTCGGCCGAATTGGTCACCGAGGTCACGTACGGCCCTGTCGCGACGGGCGGCGGCGGGCTGGACGGATTCGGAATGGCGGTGTAGCGCCAGCCGTCTCCGTCGATATAAAGCGTGTGGATGACGTTCGGCGTCTCGTAGCCGGTCGTGACCGTCACGCTCTTGCCGTCCGAGGACAGCGTCGCCTGCAAGATCGCCACCGTGCCTCCCTGCTCGTTTTTCAGCAGGAAGTGGGACGTGTCTATGCTCGAAACCGCCCGGTTCAGCGTGACGAGCAGCGTCGTGTTGTTCAGCGGCTGCACCGAGCTTACGTCGAGCGTGCCGCCGTTCATCTCTTCGTAAGCGGTGTAAGCCGCTTCGACGAGCAGGCTGCGCTTGGCTTGCACGGTGTAATCGGACAGCGCCGGTATGAACTCATGGTCGAGCGCAATGCTGACCGAGCCCCGCGCCCACAGCGAAGCTTTGCCCGCGACCGGGGTCGAGCCGGGTCCTTCGTATCCGTAGGCTCTCACTAGAATCGTCGCCAGTTGCTCGACCGTAACCGGAGCAGTCGGCGCAAATTTGCGGTTGCCGATTCCCTGCATCAGCCCCGCCTTGGTGACCGCCTCCACGTTCGTGTACGACCATCTGGTTTTCAGCACGTCGGAATAAGTGGCTTTCGCCGGATTTTCCTCCTTGAGCGACCAGAGGCGGAACAGGACGGCGGCGAACTGCTCCCGCGTCATCGGGTCGTTCAGCCCTGCGCTTCCGTCGCTGTAACCGTTGAAAATTCCTTTGTCCCTCAGGAAGTCGAACTTCTGCTGCGTCGTCATCGAATTCGCGCTCGCTGCGACAGCCGGCAGGCTCAACGCGAGCAGCAAGACGGCGATCAGCACCTTGCGCAATGTGCTCATGGCATCTCCTCCCCTTCGCCGGAGCGTCCGGCGAACCGTGATGCATGTAAAACGCGGGAAGGATACATAATGTTTCGGTGAGAAGGAAGAATTTCCGATCGTGGAAAAGCCCAATTTTTCGCGTGTTTATGGGCTTTTCCAACAATCCCAACGCTTGGAGACATGGGAGGAAAAGCTGCTATTGCGAGGATGATAGAGACAATTCGGAGCATTTTGTAGAGCGGGCGCGAAAAAAATTTTTTCGGTCTCTCCGAATCTTTCACATTTCGATGACGATGACCTTCAGCCCCCGATCTTGGCTAGAATGAACCGTTCCTTTTCCCCTCTTGAAGAATGCGGTATATCTTCTCCATGTCCAGATGGGCGCGAACGTGGCCGGCGAGCCGATCGAACGCTCTCTCCCGGCTTTCGGCATAGGCCGTTCCCGTCTCGGCGGGCGGCAACCCTTTGTCCCGGCGAAGCTCGTTCAGCCACAGGCGCCGGAAGGCGTCGCTGTCGAAAATGCCGTGCAAATACGTTCCCCACAGCCGCCCGTCCGCCGAGATCGCCCCTTCCGGGTGCTCTTCTTCCGTCCCGTCGGCGTCGCGCAAGATGAGCAAGGGTCGGACCGGTTCGACGCGCTCGGTCGCGCCCATATGAATTTCATAGCCGGCGACGGCGCAAGCGGCTTCGGTTGTCGCGCCGGCCGCGGTCGCATCTTCCGTCCCTGCCGCGGCGACAGGCCATCCGACGACGGTGCCGACGGCGCGCACCGTCCGCTTCTCGCGCCCGAACCGCGTGGCGAGCGGCAGCATCCCGAGCCCCTCCACCGCCCGGGACTCGGACTCAACGCCGTCCGGGTCGAGCAGCCGCCGTCCCATCATCTGATAGCCGCCGCAAATGCCGGCCACCCGGCCGCCCCGTTCGGCGAAGGCGAGCAGCTTCGCCTCCAGTCCGGTTTGCCGCAGGTAGCCGAGGTCTTCGGCGGTATTTTTGCTGCCGGGAAGGACGACCGCATCCGGCCGGCCCCATTCCTCCGGAGCCGTGACGAAGCGTACCCGGACGTCGGGCTCGGCCGCCAAAGCGTCGAAGTCGGTAAAGTTAGAAATGCGCGGATAGCGCAGTACCGCGATGTCGAGCGGCCGGTCGCAGCCGGCGGAAGCGCCGGTCCGGCGGTTGTCGAGCGACGCGGAGTCTTCGTCCTCCAGCCCGATGTTCGGCAAGTAGGGCACGACGCCGAGCACCGGCTTGCCGGTGCGCGTCTCCAGCCAATCGAGGCCCGGCTTCAGCAGCGAGACGTCTCCCCGGAACTTGTTGATGATAACGCCCTTGACCCGATCGCGCTCATGCGGTTCGAGCAGTTCCAGCGTGCCGACGACCGACGCGAAGACGCCGCCCCGGTCGATGTCGGCGACGAGCAGCACCGGCGCATCCGCCCACTCCGCCAGCCGCATGTTGACGATGTCGCGGCTCTTGAGGTTGATCTCGGCCGGGCTGCCCGCCCCCTCGATGACGACGACGTCGTAGGCGCGGCGCAGCCGGCCGAGCGCCTCCCGGACGATGCTTTCCGCCACCGGAAGATAGCTCTCGCGGTACATTCGCGCGTCGAGGTTGCGGTACGGCCGGCCGTGCACGACGACCTGCGCCGTCATCTCCCGGCTCGGCTTGAGCAGAATCGGGTTCATGTCGGTCGTCGCCGTAATGCCGCAGGCGTCCGCTTGCATCCCCTGGGCGCGCCCGATCTCCTTGCCGTCCGGCGTCACATAGGAGTTGTTGGACATGTTCTGCGATTTGAACGGCGCGACCCGATGCCCGTCCTGGCGGAAGATGCGGCAGAGCGCGGCGGCCAGAACGCTCTTGCCGACGTCCGAGGCGGTTCCTTGCAGCATGAGCGTTTTGGCTTCCGCCGCAGGGGGCGGTCCGTTGCGTTTCGGCCCGGATAGCGAAGCCGGACGGCCTTGATGGGGCTGCGAAGCCGTCATGAGCGATCCCCCTCTTCGCTCAGCGCCTGTTCCAGTTCCCGCAGGAAGCGCTCGTTGTCCGGCCGCAGCCGGACGGCTATGCGGAAATACCGTTCGTTCAGGCCCGGAAATTGCGAGGCGTCGCGGATGAGAATGCCCCGCCGCCCCAGCCGGTCCTGCAGCTCCCGGACGGTCGCGCCGGCGCTCTGCGGCAGCTCGCCCAGCAAGTAGTTGGCCTCGCCCGGCGCCACCCGGACGCCGAGCGTCTCCAGCCGCCACACGAGCCACGGCCTCTCCTCCTGCAGCCAGGCTCGCGTCCGCTCCGCATAGTCGGTCTCGTCCAGCAACGCTTCCCCGATGCGCTGCGCCAGGAAGTTGACGCTCCACGGCGGCTGCAGTTCCCGCAGCATCGCGATCGTCCGCGGATGGGCGACTACGAAGCCGAGGCGGATGCCGGGAATGGCGTAAAACTTCGTCATCGAGCGGAACACGACGAGCCGCTCGGACTCCGCCGCCTCGCGAACGAGCGAGCGCTCCTCCCCGTCCGGCAGGAAGTCGATGAACGCCTCGTCCAGCAGCAGCGTAGCCGCCCCTTCGCGCACTCGGCGAACGGTCTCGTTCGGCACCAGCCTGCCGGTCGGGTTGTTCGGATGGCCGAGAAACACGCAGTCCCCGGCCCGCAGCGAGCGGATCGCCGCGGCGGCCGCGAACGTTTCGGGCGCGGGCGTTTCCGCGCGGGGCGCGGGGGCGGCTTCGGCGCCGTGCGGGGCGGGAGCGCCGGTGGGGCCGGGCGCGGCTTCGGCGCCTGCCGCCGCGATGTCGGCGGAGAAGCCCCGCCCGGCGTCGAGGTGCCACTCGCGAACCGGTACGCCCGCCTTGCGCAAGGAGTCGCCATACTCCTTGAACGACGGTTGCGCCAACAGCGCCGACCGCGGCTTGAGACCGCGAACGGCCAAGTCGATCAGCTCGGCCGCCCCGTTGCCGACGAGAATGGCGTCCGCCGGAATTCCGTGCGTCCGGGCCAGCTTGGCGCGCAAGGCGCGCACCGCCGGATCGGGATACCGCGCGATCTCCCGCCAACGGTCGCGGAACACGCGCTCCACCGACGGCGGCGGCCCGAACGGGTTCATGTTGGCGCTGAAATCGAGCCAATCCCCGTTCGGACGGCCGAACCGCTCCTCGGCGGTCACCCAGTCTCCTCCGTGACCGTACTTTTCCAGCATGCGATTTCCTCCTGTTCGCGTCACGCATGGATGATGTAAGCGACGGCGCCGAGCAGCATCGCCAGCTCGAGGCATTCGTTGAGCGCGCCGTACACGTCGCCCGTCAGCCCGCCCAGCTTGCGGGAGACGCCCGCCGCCAGCGGCGCGCCCACGCCGTAGGCGACAAGCGGCGCGGCGGTGAGCGCCGGCGCGGCGAAGCCGCCGGCCCATGCCGCGGCGGCGGCGGTCGCCAGCGCCGCGAGCCCCGCCGCCAGCGCGGCGTGCCGGCCGCGCACGGCGCGGAACAGGCCGCCGAGGCCGCCGGAACCGGCCCCGGCGCCGTCCCGGGCGCGCGCGTACGGCCAGCCCGCGATCGCCGCCGTCAGAAACGCCCGGCTCCACACGGGCGTTGCGATCAGCGCCGCCGCCAGCAAGCCCGGCGCGGCGGCGTCAAGCAGGCTCGCGAGCAGCGAAGCGCGCAGCAGCACGGCGAGCGCGCCGACCGTCACGCCCATCGCGCCGACGCGGCTGTCCTTCATGATCTCCAGCATCCGCTCGCGGGACCGGTGGCTGAGCAGCCCGTCCGCCGTGTCCATCAACCCGTCCATATGCAGCGCGCCGGTGATCCCGATCCAGAAGGCCGCGACCAGCACGGCCGCCACCCACGCCGGCAGCGCTTCCCGCAGCAGCGCGGCCGCCGCCGCGAGCAGCAGACCGATGACGAGCCCCGCCAGCGGAAAACAAACGGCACTCCGCCGAAAATCCGCCTCGCTCCCTTCCTGCGAGCGCGGAATGCCGGACGGCACCGGCAGCCGCGTCAAAAACCGCAGCGCATCCGCCCACGCCCGGACGCCGTTCAGCGCCAACCTGCCAACCATGCGCACAGCAATCCCCCCGCAATCCAATAACGAACGCCGTACAGCATCCCGACGGCGTCGGCAATGTCGTCCGCCCGCAGCTCGCGGGTCGGCCAGCCCATGCGGGCCCGCTCGCTCGGCACGCCGCCGTACCGGTTCGTGCCGCCGAGCTCCACGCCCAGCGCGCCGGCGACGGCCGATTCCGGGATGCCGCTGTTCGGGCTCGGGTGCAGCTTCGCGAACCGCCGGACAGCGCGGCGGGCGGCGGCCGCCGACGCCCCCTTGCGCGCCGCCGCCGCCAGCGCGAGCAGCCAGCCCGCCGCTCGCGCCGGCAGCCAGTTGAGCGCGTCGTCCAGCCGGGCCGACGCCCATCCGAAATACCGGTATTTGTCGTTGCGGTAGCCGACCATCGAATCGAGCGTGTTGGCCGCCCGGTACAGCATGGCCAGCGGAGCCCCGCCGAGCAGCGCGAAAAAAAGCGGCGACACGAAGGCGTCGACCGTATTTTCCGCCACCGTCTCGACGGCCGCCCGGGTCACTTCCTTTTCGCTCAGGTCATCGGTATCGCGCCCGACGATCCAGCCGACCTGTTCGCGCGCCTCGGCCAGATTGCCTTGCTTGAGCGGCACGTACACTCGCCAGGCCGCCTGCTTCAGCCCTTTGACCGCCATCGTCGTCGAGACGAGCCAGACGTTCGCCGCAATGCCGAGCCACGGGTGGACGGAGGCGGCCAGCGCAACCGCGGCCCAGGCGAGACCGCCGGACACGACCGTGACGGTCAGCGCCAGCGCCGTTCCCCGGGCGCGAAGCGCGGCCGGCGGGAGTCCGGTTCGCAGCAACAGCCGCTCGAGCCGGGAGATCAGCTTGCCGATGCCGACGACCGGGTGCGGCAGCCGGGCCGGGTCGCCGACGAGCGCGTCGACCGCGATCGCCAGCAGCGCGATCAGCAGCGAATCCCGCGCGGAACCCCAGATCATGTCCGCTCGTCCGGCCAGCGGTAGGCCAAGCTTTTGAGCTCGATGGGAATTCCCGCCGTCACGAGAAAAACTTGCCCGCTCACCGCCGCAATCCGCTGGTTCATGAGGCCGGCCAAGTCGCGGTACAGCCTGCCGAGCGGGTATTCCGGCACGATGCCGTCCCCGACCTCGTTCGTCACCAGGACCACATGGCCGCGGTGCGCCGACAGCGCGCCCGCCAGCTCGTCCACCCGCCCGAGCACCCGGTGCGACACCGCCTCTTCCTCCGCCGGGCGCCCCGCCGCCTCTCCGGCGCGAACCGTTTCGCCGCCGCTCCTTCCGCCCGGCTCCGGCCCCGCGCCGCCAGTCCTCTCGCCGCCGGTCCTCTCACTGGCGGTCCTCTCACTGCCGGTCCACCCGCCGCCGTCACCGCCGCTCCCGGCTTGCAGCAGCACGTTCGTCAGCCACAGCGTCAGGCAATCGATCAGCACGACCGGCTCCCGCTCCGTCCGCGTAAGGACGCCGACCAGGTCCAGCGGCTCCTCCACCGTCTGCCAGCGGAATTCCATATCGTCCCGCCGCCGGCGATGGCGAGCGATGCGCTCCCGCATGCTCTCGTCCAACGCCTGCGCCGTCGCCACGTAGATGCCCCGCTCCGCCAAGCGGGCCGCGTATTTCTCGGCGAAGGCGCTTTTGCCGCTGCGCGCCCCGCCGGTGACCATCGCGATCATGACGTTCTCCCTCTCTTTTCGCCCCGCGCTTCGGCGGACTTTTCCGCTGCCCGCTCCATTGGCGAATCCTTCGCTCCCGTCCGCTGTTCCCGCTTCACCGCTCTCCGCTGTTGCAGCGTTCCCGGCCGCAAGCTCCTCCTGCAGGCGCCTCCCTCAAGTGCCTCCGCAAGCCAGCCTCTGCGCAAACGTCTCCCTTCAGGCGCCTCCCGCAAGAGCCTCCCGCAAGCGCCCCCGCTTAACGCTCCGAAACGCCCGCGCTGTCGAAGGTTGCCATCTTGTTCAGCACCTGAACGGCGGCATCCGCCAGCGGAAAACAAAGCGCCGCCCCGGTCCCTTCGCCCAGCCGCATGCCCAGATGCAGCATCGGCTCCAGCCCGAGCAGCCGCAGCGCCAGCCGATGCCCCCGCTCCTCGGAGAGGTGGGAGGGGATGAGATACGCTTGCGCGGCGGGGACGAGCCGGCAGGCGGCGAGGGCGGCCACGGTCGCGATAAAGCCGTCGATGACGACGGGAAGCCTTCGCGCCGCCGCTCCGACGATCAAGCCGGCGAGACCGGCGATTTCCAGCCCGCCGACCTTGGCGAGAACGTCGATCGGGTCGCCGGCGTCCGGCCGGTTCGTCCGCAGCGCGGCCGCAACCGCCGCGCGCTTGCGCGCCAGCCCCTCGTCGCCGACGCCGGTCCCGCGGCCGACGACTTCCTCCGGCTCCAGCCCGCCCAGAGCCGCCAGCACCGCCGCGCTCGGCGTCGTGTTGCCGATGCCCATCTCGCCGGTCGCCAGCATCCCGACGCCCCGCGCCTGAAGCTCCTCCGCCAGCTCGATGCCGACCTCGAGCGCGCGCACCGCTTCCTCCCGCGTCATCGCCGCTTCCCGGGCGATGTTCCCCGTTCCGGCGCGCACCTTGCGGGAGACGAGGCGGTCGTCGTCAAGCTCCGCCTTGACGCCGACGTCCACGCAGACGACTTCCGCCCCGGCCTGCCCGGCCAGAACGTTGATCGCCGCCCCGCCGTTCAAAAAGTTGAGCACCATCTGCCCCGTCACTTCCTGCGGAAACGCGCTGACCCCTTCCTCGCACACACCGTGGTCGCCGGCCATCACCACCACCGCCTTGCGGACGATCGCCAGTTCGCTCGTTCCGGCGATGCCGGCGAGCCGCACCGCCAGTTCCTCCAGCCTCCCCAGGCTGCCGGGCGGCTTCGTCAGCCGGTCCAGCCGGCGCTGCGTCTCCGCCATCGCCCGTTCGTCCGGCTGCCGCACCGCCGCAATTGCTGCCGATAGCTTTTCCATCTTCATCCTCCTCTTCGCAATCAAACCGAGTGAAAGGCATCCGCGCAAAAAGCCAGCCGAGATTCAGCCGGCCGCAGCTCAATCGTCCGTTCCTCTCCAGCCTCCGGGCCGAAGCAGCACTTGCGGCACGCCGAGCGCCGGGTGCGCCGTCACGATCGGCGCGATGCCGTATACCTCGGCCAGCCGCTCCTCCGCGAGCATTTCCGCCGGCGTGCCGATTCCGGCGACGCGGCCGCGGTGCAGGAGCAGCAGGCGGTCGCAGTACAGCGCCGCCAGATTCAGATCGTGCAGCACCGCCACGACGGTCAGTCCGGCTTCGGCCTGCCATTCGCGAATCCGGTCCATCAGTTGAATTTGCCGGCCGATGTCCAAATACGTCGTCGGCTCGTCGAGAAGGAGCAGCTCCGGCTCCTGCGCCATCACTTTGGCGAGCGCCACCCGCTGCTTCTCGCCGCCGCTCAAATGCTCCAGCGTGCGCCCCGCCATCCGGGACAGATCGAGCTTGTCCAGGATGGCGCCGATCAGCCGGTCGGCGTCCTCCGCTTCCTCTCCGAACCAGTTCTGGTGCGGATACCGCCCCATCTCGACGACTTCCCGCACCGTAAAACCGACCGGCGGAAGCGTCTCTTGCTCGAGCACGGCCATGCGGCGGGCCAGTTCCTTGCGGCCGAACGCGCCCAGCGTTCGTCCCGCGAATGTCACCGTCCCTTCATCGGCCGTCTCCACGCCCGAGAGCAGCTTGAGCAGCGTCGACTTGCCGCTTCCGTTCGGGCCGATCACGCCGAAGCACTCGCCCTTCCGCACCGAGAAGCCGACGCCGTCCAGCACCCGCGTTCCCTCGTACCGCTTGCCGAGACCTTCGGCCGCCAGCATGCTTGTCTGTTCCGCCTTCATCGGCCCGTTCCTCCCCGCTTGGCCATCTCGCTCAGCCGGCCCGACCCGCTCCGCTCTTGCGCCGCCGCAACAAATAGGCGAAGAACGGCGCCCCGATAAACGCCGTCACGACGCCGAGCGGAATTTCCGTCGGGCTGAGCAGCGTCCGCGCGATCGTGTCCGCCCACAGCATGTAGACCGCGCCGAGCAGCGCCGACAGCGGCAGCAGCAACCGGTAGTCCGGCCCGGCGAGCAGCCGCACCAGGTGCGGCACGACGAGGCCGACGAAGCCGATCGTCCCCGCCACCGCCACCGCCCCGGCCGTCATCAGCGTGCAGACGACGAGCACGACGATCTTCGTCCGCTCCACCCGCACGCCCAGGTGCGCCGCCTGCCGCTCGCCGAGCGCGAACAGGTTCAGCGGCCGGGAGCAGCCGACGAGCACGACGAAGCCGACCGCCAGATAAGGAAGCAGCGCCGCCGTATACGGCCAGCCGTGCAGCGACAAGCTGCCCATCAGCCAGTACACGATCTGGTTGACGACCTGGTTTGAGAGCGACACCATGAAGGACACGACCGACCCGAGAAAAGCTTGCAGCACGACGCCCGACAGCAGCAGCGTCTCCATCCGCAGCTTGCCTTGCTCGCGGCCCAGGCGAAGCACCAGAGCCAAGGTGAGCAGCCCCGTTCCGAACGCGACGACGGGAATCGTCCATTGGCCCATTCCCGCGAACTGGATGCCCGTCAGCAGCAGGAAGGCGGCCCCGACCGCCGCTCCCGAAGCGACGCCGAGCGTGTACGGGTCCGCCAGCGGATTGCGCAGAACGCCCTGAAAGCCCGCCCCCGCCAGCGACAGGCTCGCGCCGACGACGATCGCCAGCGCCACGCGGGGCAAGCGGATTTTCAGAACGATCTGCTCGGCCTGCTCCGGCCACGAACCGGACTCAAGGCCGGACAGCCACGGGACATGATGGATGAGAATGCCCCACACCTCGGTCAGCGGCAGGCGCACGGACCCGAGCGACAAGCTGGCGACAATGGAAAAGAGAAGGAGCGCCAAGGCGGCTCCTCCCCATATCGCCCATCTGCGGCTCATTCCTTCACCAGCTCGGGATAGATCGCCTTCGCCACCGCGAGCAGCCCCTCGGTGATGCGCGGCCCCGGACGCGACAGCACGTCCTGGTCCAGCCCGACGACGCGGTTGTTCTGAATCGCTTTGACTTTATCCCAGCCGCTGCGGCCGCGGATGATCTCTTCCAGCGTCTTGCCCGACTGCTCGTCCGTCACGCCCAGCGTGTACAGGATGACGTCCGGATCGGCCTGCACGATCTTCTCCTCGCTGATTTGGTTCCAGCCTTCCGTATCGCCGGCGACGTTGACGCCGCCGGCGATCGAGATGAGCTCGTCCATGAATTCCCCTTTGCCGACCGTCCAGCCGGGCGCGAATTCGACGTACACCTTCCGCCTCTCTTCCGGCTTGACGCCGGCCACCGCATCCTTCACCTTCTCCATGTCCGCCTTCATGGAAGCGACGATCCGCTCCGCCTCGGCCTGGCGATCCGTAATTCGGCCGAACGTCAAAATATTGTTCAGAATGTCGTCCACCGTCTTCGGATTCGTCTGGAACACGTTCAGCTTCAGTCCGCGCAGCTCCTGGACCACTTCCGGCGGCATCGAGATGCCCGTCACGACGAAGTCCGGCGCAAGGCCGACGAGCGTCTCCTCGTTCGGCTTCGTAATGCTGCCGACCTTGGTCTTGTCCTTCGTCTCCGCCGGATAGTTGTCGTAGTCGGACACGCCGACGATCTTGTCGCCCAACCCGAGCGCGAACAAAATTTCCGTTTCCGCCGGCGACGTCGACACGATGCGCTCCGGCGCCTTCGCGAACGTGAACGATTGGCCGGTGCCGTCCGTCAGCGTCAGCGGATATGCCGTATGCTTCTCGCCGGCGGCGGCTTGCGGCGAAGCGGGCTCGCTCGCCGGAGCCGACGGCGATGACGCCGTCGCGGCCGGAGCCGAGCCGCCCGATACGGCGGGAGCGCCGTTTCCGGAGCCGCACCCGGCCAGCGCCGTCAGCAAGGCCAGCATCGCCGCAAGCAGCATGAATCCAGTCCAGTAACGTTTCAACATGAGTTCTTTCCCCTTCTGCATTCGCATCGGATTCGACGGTCTGCCCCCGGGCTTCCCGCTTCATGCGCCGAGCCAAAAGCGCCGCACGGAAAGAAGACCCCCTGTTTCCGCCGGGAAACAGGGGGCCAGCCAATCAGGGCAAGATCAAGCCGAAGCGAGGGCGGTCGAGCCGTCCCAGCCCGGGAGGGCGCACATGCCGCCGGAGCAGACAAGCCGTGGCGCGCGCGCGTCCAATCCTGATTCAGCCGGTCCTTTCCGCGAAGGGCCTTAAGGCTATGCGAGCAGGCAGGTTTCCTGGCTGTCGGGCCTGTCGATTCCTCTCGCCTTCCCATTCCGGCCGGCGGAACAGTGGCATCTTGCAGAGAAATCCCCGATTCACAGTGGCGGGACCGCGCCGGATTCGCACCGGCTTCCCTTTTAACCCGTGCCGCTTCAGGGAGCGGCCGGGCACCTGTTCGCTGTTTGCGATGAAGTGTTGCAGTCGGACAAACAGATCGCTTGACGAAATTATAGCCGATCCTGTCGCCGATGGGTAGCTTTTCTTGCAAAAAAACGCCGCCCCGTCTTGCGCCGGCAGATCAGACGGCAACCGTCTCCGCTCAGGAAATGCGGCTGACCAGCCGGCTCAGCGCCTGATCGATCGGGGTCAGCGGCCGGCCGAGCAGCTTCTCGAAGTCGCTGCTTGCAACGTCCAGCTGGCCTTCCCGAATGCCCTGCTGAATGCCGAGCAGGAAGGGAATGACGGAGTCCGGCACGCCGGCGCCCTTCATGATGTCGGCGTAAGCGGCGTCGTCCACCTGCCGGACCGGCACTTCCCTGCCCAGCGCCTTGCCGAGGGCCGACGCCAGCTCTTCCTGCGTCAGCGGCTTGCCGGACAGCTCGTACACGGTATTCTCGTGGCCTTCCCCCGCCAGCACGGCTGCCGCCGCTTCCGCGTACTCCTCCCGCAGCGCCCAGCCGACCTTGCCGGAGCCCGCCGACGTCACCCAGGGCGCCCCCGCCAGCACGCCTTGAATGCTCGCGGTTTCATTTTCCAAATACCAGTTGTTGCGCAGGAACGAATACGGAATGCCCGTTCGCCGGATCGCCTCCTCGGCGGCCTGGTGCGGAGGAGCCAGGAACAGCTTGCTCCCGCTAGCGTTCGCCAGGCTCGTGTAGGCGATGAACTTCACGCCGGCGCGCGCGGCCGCTTCCGCCGCGTTCGTATGCTGGCGAATTCGCGTCTCGTTGTCTCCGTCCGCGGAGATGATCAGAAGGCGGTCGATCCCGGCAAACGCCGCATCCAGCGTGTCCGGACGGTCGAAGTCTCCTTGCCGGACGTCGACTCCCCGGGCGCGAAGGTCTTCCGCCTTCTCGGGATGGCGCACGCTGGCCGCCAGCCGGCTCGCCGGTACCGATTGCAGCAGCGTCTCCATCACTTTCCGTCCCAGCTTCCCCGTTGCTCCCGTCACCAACAGCTTCATACGCATGACCTCCAATTTGATGTCATCGCCTTTGTTATAACCGCAATAGTTACAACAGGCGTATAAATAAAAGCTCCGGAAAGAGCTCTTATTGAAACCTGGAAATGAGCTGGCCCAGCGTCGTCTCGGCCAGCCGCCGCTCCATGGCGGACTGGGCTTCCCGCAATTCCTTCTGCAGCGCCTGCTCGATGTTGCGCCCGACCAGGCAATCGATATTCGGCTTCTCGTGGATGCGGAACAGCCGGTTCTCCTCCGCCGCGCCGACGGCGCGATAGACGTCCAGAAGCGTGATCTGGTCGGGCTCCTTCCGCAAGGTGGCCCCCCCCACCCCGGGCCGGACGTCGACCAGCCCCGCCTTCTTCAGCATGCCCATCAGTTTCCGGATGACGACCGGGTTCGTGTTGACGCTGCACGCGATGTAATCCCCGGTGCATCCGTTCGGCGTGACGGCGATCAGGGAAAGGACGTGAACAGCCATCGCAAAGCGGGCGCTGATCTGCTTCAACTGTCTCACCACCGTTGTAAACATTGTAGTTACAAGCGAGGCGGCGTGTCAAGAGGGGCCGCCCGTCTCCCGCGGCCGACCGCGCCGACAGGGTCGCACCGACGGGAGACCGACAGGGGCGCGCCGGCGGGCCGCCGCTCGGCGCGTCCGGCCAGCGTTACGGGGTTCGCCAGGAGGCCATGCGCTGTCCGGCCCGCGCTTTTCTCCGCTTGACGGAGGCCGCCAGGAGGCGGGGCGAGCCGCCATGCGCTGTTCCGGCCCGCGCTTTTCTCCGCTTGACGGAGGCCGAGCCGCCTGGCCGATACGGGACCAGAGCGCTCGGCGGCCTCCCGACCGCCAGACGGCTTCTTCCGCCGATCGGGCCCGATGTCCGGCGCCGCGGCCGCTTCCGGGGCGTCCGCCCGCTACTCGCGCAGCGCCTCGCGAAGCTTCGTCGACATGGCGCCGCCCGCCGCCTGTGCCAGCGCTTTGCGCGCCTTCCGCAGCTCGTCCGCCAGCTTGCGGTTCGCCTCACGCAGCGCTTCCGCTTCGCCGAGGTCCGCTTCGTCCCGCTCCCGTTCCGGCGATTCCTCGCCGTTTTCCGCCGCGCCCAAGCTTTCGCCGTTCGCATAATAGTCCCGCCGCCGGTACGTGCGGAACGCGATCTCCAGCTCCGGCAGGCCGAGCGCCTCGCGCAGATGCCGGTCGACGGCCCGCGCGAACCGGTCTTGCGCCTCGCGGCCGCGGTCGAACCACGCCACCTCGACGAACGGATACCCCCCGAACGCGGCCGTCGTCGCCAGGCACTCCATCGCGAAATGGTCGGGCGGACAAGCGCAAATTTCCGCCAGTTCCTCCGCCAGCTTCGCGCTTACCGCGCGAACTTGCTCGGGCGCGACGCCCCGAATCAGCAAATGAGGCATGTTCGATTTGACTCCCCTTCGTCCGATATGGTTTTCTATCATCATAACGGATTTTTTCTCGCGCCGCCAAAGCGGACAAGCCGGGAACGGACTTGGCCGACGGACGGGACGGCCGAACGGCCCGATCGGCGCTTACTTTATCCGCAAGGAGAATGACCCTTGGAACATTTCCAGCACCTTCTCGACCAATACGGCTACTGGATTCTCGGCCTGTCGCTCATGCTGGAAGTGCTCGCGCTCCCGCTGCCGGGCGAATTCCTGATGAGCTACACCGGATTGCTGATTTATCAGGGCAGGCTAAGCTGGCCTGTCGCCGTGGCGGCGGCGTGGCTCGGCAGCTCCGCCGGCGTCACGATCGCCTACTGGATCGGCTACGCCGTCGGCCGGCCCTTCTTCACGAAGATCGGCCCCAAGATCCATCTCGGCCCCGACAAGCTCGACAAAGTGTCGGTCTGGTTCGACCGCTACGGCAACAAGATGCTGCTGATCGCGTACTACATCCCCGGCGTCCGTCATTTCACCGGGTACTTCGCCGGCGTCACCCGGCTGCCGTTCCGCACTTTCGCGTTGTACGCGTACGTCGGGTCGTTCGTCTGGACCGGCTTATTTATTTCGCTGGGCAAAATTTTGGGGCCGCAGTGGGACCGTTTTCACGATTCGATCCAAAAATATCTCGTGCTGGCCGCCGTGCTCGCCGCCGCGTTCCTGCTCGTCTTCTACATCGTCCGCAAGAAGCGGGAGCAGTTCAAAAGAACGAGCCTGCGCTTGATCGAGAAAGGACTTGCCGCCTTCCATTCCTCGAAGAGGCTCGAGTGGGCGGTCGGCGTCTCGTTCGTCGTCTGCGTCGGCACGGTCACCTGGGCGCTTTACCTGGTCCAAAGGTACTTGAACCACGAATATTCCGAATTCGACGAGCTCGCCCCGATCGTCGTTCGGGCGGTCTTCGCCGGCGACGGCTGGACGGATGCGCTGCGAAGGACGCTCGAGCTGCTGACCGGGCCGTGGTTCCTGATGCCGGTCGTGCTGGCCGCGCTCGCCGCCATCGGCCTGCGCCGCCGCGACAGCTTCCTGGCGTACGTCTTCTACGGCATCGGGCTCGTCGGCGGCATCCTCGGAGAAGATCTGCTGCGGCGGCTGTTGAACAGGACGGGCCCCGCCGGGGAGGCGTACTCCTTCCCCAGCGAGCCGGTCATCGTGGCGGCGATCGCGCTCGGGCTGTCGGCCTACTTCGCCGGGCGGGCCGCGAGGCCGGTCTGGATCAAGCCTTTTCTCGCCGTGACGGTCGTCGTCCTATGCCTGGCCGTCGGCGTCGCCGCTGTCGGCATGGGTCGGGCGTACGCAACCGACGTTTCCGCCGCCTACGCCTTCGGAGGCGGCTGGATCAGCTCCGTCGTCGTGCTGTTCGAGGTGGCGCTGCTCATTCACCGCACGCTGTCGCCGCCCGGCTCGAAATCCGGCGACGGCCGGTGACCGGACGAAGCCGCGCGCGCTCCCCCAATCGGGCGAACACGCGCGGCGCTTCGTTTCGTAGGCCGGCGTTCAGAGTCTGTTCGGCGATCCGTCGCCTCGGGAACACATACGATAACGATTCCCGTTCCTCCCCCCAAGCGGCACCTCCGCGGCGCCGTCCACCGCCGGTCTCCATCCATCCATGCATCCGGCCCCAACGTCAAGTTGATGGCGCTCGCGGATCGACTCGGCAGCCGCTATTGACGCCGGTTCGGACGGACCGGAACTGCATCGCATGTCTCCATGTAAAACGTCAGCAGCCGTTCTTTGAGCTCGGCCAGCACGCCGGACAGCGCGGGATCGTCAATCCGATTGACCGTCTCTTTCGGGTCCCGCCTCAAGTCGTATAGCTCATCCTGCTCATAGAAGCGCCGGACGTACTTGTATTCATGCGTGCGGCACATGACCGCCTTTGTATGCTCGGGGCCCTCCTGAAGCTGCCACTGGATGCGCGGCCAGTACAACCCGCCGCTGGCGCCGACAGAAGCGCTCTCTCGCTCCATGCATTGCACCTCTCCATGCAGCCGCCCGCCCTCGCAGAACACGGCATCGCGGTGAACGTCCGTCTCGCCCGCGATCAACGGCAAGAGCGACTGTCCGAAATGGGTGTGACCCGGCTTCAAGCCCGTCAACGCCTCCACTGTCGCCGGCAAGTCGATCAGTTCGACCAGCGCGTCGCGAATGCCCGGCCGGACAGGAACGCCCCTCGGAGGCTTGACAATGAACGGCACGCGGGTCAGGCAGTCTTCGAACGTATTCTGCGTCTTCTCGACAAGCCCGTAATCGCCCGTAAAATCGCCGTGATCGGAGAAGAAAAAGACGGCCGTGTCATCGTACATGCCCTGCTCGCGCAGCGCGTCCATCACCATACCGAACTGCCGGTCGACTCTGGCGCACATCCCGTAATAGGTCGCGCGCAATTCGTCCCAGCGGTCTTCCGTCCAGCCCTGAAGCCTCTGCTTCTCGCTGATGCCCTTAAGCAAGCTCGGCTTGCCATCCCAGCGGTCCGGTGCCGGAATGCGCGGCGGCAGCTTGCTTCGGTCGATCATGCTGAAGTACGGCTCCTCCACGCCGTACGGCGGATGCGGATACAGTAGCGGCAGATAGATGCACAGCGGCCGATCCTTCGGCGCGTTGCGAATTTGTTCGATGGCGCCGAGCACATTCGCCCAGTCGCCGTCGTAATAGTCCGTCTCCCCTTCCGGCAGATCGAGGCGCCCGGCGTAGAAGGAATAATAATTGTCGCCGTCCGGCGGTCCGCGCCATTCGTCGGCGGCGTGCAAGTTCGTCTCGCGCCGCGGCTTGCGGACCGTCTCGTACTTCACGTCACAGTACGCCTCGTAACCGTTCTCGGCGGGAACGAGATCGTTCTTGCCGCCCCACCAAACGAAGTAGCCTGCTTCCTTCAAGCTCCGGAGCAGCACCGGTTCGTCCGGCTGCATCATGTGATACATCGTTCGGTGCCCGCGCACATGGGGATACCAACCGCTCATGAAGGAGCAACGGCTCGGCGTGCAGACCGGATTCTGGCAGAAGGCGTTGCGGAACGACACTCCGTCCGTCCGCACCATCCGGTCCAGGTTCGGCGTGACGGCCGCGGGGTTGCCCATGTGCCCCATAACGTCGCCGCGCCACTGGTCCGGGTTGAACAATATCAGATAAGGCCGTTTGGCCATCGGACGATCCCTCCCTAATACTCGGTTTGCAGCGTCTCGGACCGTTGCCGGCACATTGATCTTACGGCTGTGCCGACCGGTCCTCGACTGGTTCGCCGGGCTTGCGATTTATCCTTTGACCGAGCCCGATATGCCTTCGATAAAGAAGCGCTGGAACACGATGAAGACGAGAACGACCGGAACGACCGCAATCGAGGCACCGGCGGCCATGCCCGACCAATCCACCGTGTGTTCGCCGACGAAGGCATACATGCCTACCGCCAACGTGCGCAGCTCCGGCTTGTTCAGACTGAAGATCAACGGAACGAAGAACGAATTCCACGTCCAGATGAACTGCATGATGGCTGTCGTCGCAATGATCGGTTTGGCCAGCGGCAGCATGATCCTGAAGAAGGTGCGCAGGAAGCCGCAACCGTCCATCTCCGATGCTTCCTCCAACTCCTTTGGCAAATTCTGAAAATACGTCATGTACAGCAAGATGAACAGCACATGCGCGCCGGAAGATTCGGCCACAATGATGCCGGCCATCGTGTTGAGCAGACCCAGGTGCTTAATAATCTGATAAATCGGAATAATGGTGTAGCCCTTCGGTATGAACATCGTGGCTGTAATCGCCAGCACGAACAGTTTATACCCCGGAAACTTGACGCGGCCGAGCGCATATCCGGTCAGCGCGCACATGATGACAACGATCGCCACCGTCGTGCAGGTAATGATAACCGAATTGCTGAAGTAGGCTGAGAAGTTGCCCGTCTTCCAGGCCCTGGCGTAATTGTCCCATTGAGCATGCTCCGGCAGCAGTTTGAACCCCGAGACGATGAATTCCGTGTTCGTTTTCAGCGACGAGAAGATCATCCAGACGAACGGGTAGATCCACACAATGCCGAGCACAATCAGCACCAGATGGAGGGCGGCGCTGCGAACGGAGAAGCGTGCAGCCAACTTACATCCCCCCCATTGCTTGTTTGGCGGTTCGCGACTGTCGGCTGTTGCCGGTTCGCCGGCCCAACCAGCCGAGCAGCAGCGTGATGACGAAGATCGTCAGGCCGAACACAATGCCGGCTGCCGATGCGTAACCAATCTGCGGGAACCCGCTCGTGCTGAATGCGTAATTGTAAATGTACAAATCCACTGTTTCCGTCGCAAAGAATGGTCCGCCATCCGTCAGCGTCTTGACAAGATCGAATACGTTCATGCTGTTGACTACAGTCAGAAGCAGAATGACGGAACCGACCGGTACGAGCAGCGGTAACGTAACACTTCGCAGCGTCTGCCAATAGCCGGCGCCATCCACCTTCGCCGCCTCGTACACGTCCCCCGGCAGCGATTGCAGTCCGGCCAACCAATACACCATCATCATGCCGAAAAATTTCCACGAACCGACTACGATCAGCACGCCCATCGCGGTACCGGATTGTCCTAGCCACGGAATCGGATCGGAAATCAGGCCGAGCGCCTTCAGCACCTCGTTGACGAGCGCCTGATCGTTCCCGAAGATAAACTTCATGATAATCCCGACGATCGACGTCGTTGCGACGACGGGCAGGAAGAAGACCGTCCGGTAGAACACTTTGCCCTTGAAGAAAGCGTGATTCAGTACCAGTGCCATGAGCAGCGTCGTCGGCATCAGGATGACGATCTTGACCGCCATAAACACAAGGCTGTTGCCGAAGGCGTTCCAGAACTTGTCGTCTTTCACCAGCCGGACGAAATTGTCGAATCGGACGAAGTCCGACAGCGGGCCGAACCCGCTCCACTCGAAGAAGGAGTACACGTAACTCATGATGATCGGATAGATCGTGAATACGATAAAGAAGACAAGCTGCGGCAAAATGAACAGGTAGGCCCACATGTAACGAACCGTTTCCCGCTTCAGCCTCGCGGATGGCTCGGCGGGCGCTCGCGTCGGCGTGGTCATCGCATTCCCTCCCTTCGCCGGTGTGACAAGCCGGGCATTATTGGCCCAGCTCGTCGTATTTGTCCTTCGTGTACGGCTCGAACGGCGTCCAGTTCGGGAACTTGAAGTCGTCCAGGCTGACGTCGACGCCCTCGTTCTTCACCTTATTCACCGAGTCCTTGAGGGCGGTGTTGTAATCCGCGCTCAGCCTGTCAAGAATGCTTTCCAAATTTCTGAATTGCCCGACCATGTAGCCTTCAAATACGTTTCCAAGATTTTCCTTCGGCTTCTTGCCGTTCAATTCCGTGTTCACCCTGACCGTGGCCGGATTGCGGGTATATTGGTGCGGCGACAGAATGAACGTCTCGTCCTGAATTTCTTGCGCTCGCACGAATTGCGGATTGTCCACTTTCGCCGATTCGTTCTGGGCGATGATCGGTGAACCCTCGACCCCTTTCTCAAGCTGCAGCTTGTAGATGCGGTCCATGTAAAACTGCAGGAACAGCTTCGCTTCCTCATAATGCTTGGTGTTTTGACTAATGTGCACCGACGCCTTCGTCTCCCCCTGGAACGCATAATATTGCGGCTTGCCGTCCTTGGTCGGCAGCGGAGCGACGCCGAAGTTGTCGAATTTGTTGTTCTCCTGCAACTCCGAGGTCAGAAATGTGCCGTCAATGTCGAAGGCTGCCTTGCCGCCCGCGAACATGGAGGACGCTTCGCGGTAATCGATGACGAGACTGTTCGGATGCAAAATCTTGTCGTCCTGCAGTTGCTTGAGAAACTTCACCGTCTCGACGATGCCGGGCGAGTTGAAGTCGTATTCGCCCGTCTTGTAATTGAAACCTTGGTACGTGCCGTCGTTCGGCAAAATGTCCGGATCGATGGCCGTCGCCATCTGCCCGATGAAGCCGTCCATCAGCCAGGGAGTCTTCACGCCGATAATGAGCGGGTAGACATCGTTACCGACCGCCTTGATCTTGTCGCTGATCTTGATCAGGTCATCCCAGCTCTGCGGCACATCGGCTTCGGTAAGGCCTGCCTTGGCCAGCACGTCCTTGTTGTAGTACATCACATGCGCGAACCGACGGGGCGTGAAATGCGGCAGCGCGTAGATTTTGCCGCCGATCGTCGTGAAGCCTTCGGTCCAGGTGCCGTCGTAAAATTCGGCCCGCTTCTCCTGCGGAATGACATCGTCCAAGTCGTGAATCAGCCCCAGTTGCACCAGTTGATCAATCGGCACCGCAGCGCTGTTCGCGAAAATATCGGGCAAGTCGTTGCTCGCCACCGCCGCTTGCAGCTGCGCGTTATACTGATCGCCGGATAGCGTCGGCATCATATCGATGGTAATGTACGGATACTTCTCCTCGAATTCCTTGATCGCCTGCTCGAAGACTGCCTGCGACTCCGGCCAGCGGTGCATGAACCGCAATGTAACTGGCTCATGGCCGTCCTGGCTGTTCGGACTGCTCGAACTGACGGCTCCTTCCGATGATTCGCTGTTCGATCCGCTGCATCCCGACAACGCGGCGGCGCCGACCGCCAGCAACGACAGCAAGCCTAGTGACAGCGTTTTCCTCACAGATGAACGCCTCCCTCTCCCTGATGTGGACTGTTTACATGGGAAGTATAGCAAGCAGCCCCCGTTGGACGTAGGCGAATAAATTAGCGGAGCGTAGGAACTTTTTAACCATACTTCTGCTTGCGATATTCGGAAGGCGTCAGGCCGTACTCTTGCTTGAACAGCAGAGTGAAATAGCGATAATCCGTATAGCCGACTTGCCCCGCGATGTCTCCCACCTTCCGGTCGGTCTCCGCGAGCAGCTTTGCCGCTTGTCTCATCTTCTCGCGAACGACGAAGCGAATGAAGTTCTCGCCGGTCTGTTGTTTGAACAAGCGGCTTAGCGTGACCGCATGCACTGCCAGCGAGGCAGCCACGGACTCCAGGCTGATCTGACTGCCTATCTGCCTGCGAACCAGAAGCATCGCCCTCTCCACCAGACCCGGCGGTTCGACTTGTTCCGTCGCGATCAGCGCCCGGACGCCTCCAACTATGAATGAATGAATGAATTCGGCTCCGAAGCTCTCGCCATTCGCCTTGAGTCGACACCCACACAGTCCAATAGGCCAGCCTGTCTTCCTCCACAATGGCCGCATTGAACTTGGTGGTCAAGGCTTCGTCGAGGGAGGCCATCAGATAGGCGCATTTCTTTCGCGTGTCGAGCGCGGAAAATTTTTCGATCAACGCCAAATACGCGGCCAGCTGCGCTTCGAGCAGGTTCGGATCTTTCGCCTTGACAGCCTGCAGCACGGCCTGCCGCAGTCGCGTCTCCCGCCTCTGCTCCTGCTCGCTCGGACGGCGCACGGGCTTGTCGGCGTTCCTGTAGAAGCGGGCCGTCTCCCAGCGTTCCGCCTCCCGAAGCAGCGCGCTGCCGAACTGCTCGGGCTTTGCGAAGCTTTCGTCGGACAACTCGCAGACGTCGACGGCGCCGCAGACAAGACCATTGTAGCGGAATGTGAATATTCCGGCGGCCGTCCCGGCCGCTTCCGAATACTCTCCCAACCGAACGCGCTTCGGCACCGTTTCGTCGAACCACCGTTCCTCCGCCTCCGTATGAAGCAACTCCAGGGTGATACCGTACTCGGATAACTGAAGCGCCCAGCCTTGAATATCGACGACCAGCTTCTCCCGCTCTTCACGCTCGGTCATGGCAATCAGTTCCCGCAGTTCATCCGGGTCCACCGGCTTGAGCAGATAGTTGACGGCCCCGTTCTGCAGCGCCTTCCGCGCGTATTCGAATTCGTTATAGCCGCTCAGCATGACGACCCGCGTTGCCGGTAACTCGCGCCTGATTCGCCGAAGCAGCTCGAGTCCGTCCATGTCCGGCATCAGAATGTCCGTAATGACGAGATGCGGACGTATCTTCCGAACTTTCTCCAGCGCTTCCGGGCCGCCTTCCACATCGAATACTTCAAGGCGGTCCGACAGGCTTCTCAACTTGAACACGACGCTGGACCGAACGGCGCTCTCGTCGTCGATCACGCAAATCTTCATGATGTCCACGCCTTTCGCACAGAATTGAAGTCGACGGCTACGAATAAAGCCCTTACAATGGGGAGTAAGTTCATCATATCGGCTCACACAACGGTGTTCAATCTTCGGAAAGGCGGCATCCGTATGCTTCAAAGCCTCAAACGCAAAGTCAGAGCCCAATCGCTGAGAAGCAAACTGTTCATTTTGCTCGTCCTGATCTCCTTCCTGCCGACCTTGACAGTCAGCTTCCTGTCGCAGATGTTCTTTCTGCGTTCGGGCACCGACTACGCTTCCAAAATCTCCTACCAGTTGATCGATTACATGTCCGGCGAGATTGACGATTATTTGGCGGACATCAACGGGAGTTTGAATTCGCTCGTTATCGACTCCGAATTTCAGAAGTACCTTACGATTCCCGTTGATAATATACCCGGACAGGCGGAGTATGCCATCAACTTCCGTCCGTTTCTGCAATTGATCATTCAATCCAAGAAGGAAATCGTCGGCGCCCTCTATCTCGACCGGCTGGGCAAGGTGTATTCGATATCCAAGACGGGGCATGTTCTGTACAACTATCCCTTCCACTCGGACGCCCACTATGGCAGGGTTTATAACATGACCCAAGAAGGCTTTATCCCTCCTCATGAGTTGGTCTATACCCTTCCGCCTGATTCGAAACGGCAGGTCGTCACCTTCGTCAAACCTGTCATCGATCTGCGCAGCAATTCGATTTACGCCTGGCTGCTGATCGAAATCAACGCCTCCTGGCTGCAGGGACTCATGGACCATACCCAACTCGGCCGCAACGGGCTGGTCATGCTGTATAACGAAGTTAACGGGGAACTGTTCCAATTCGGGGAACCGGTGGAGGTGACGGAAGCGCTTCGACGCAAACTCGGCGAGGTCGAGTTGGCCTCAGGCCAATTCACGCAAACCCTTAACGGGAAAACATATCAAATCTTGTCCTGCCCGATTCCGCTGGCCGGATGGACGCTGGTCGGCGCCGCGCCATTGAACGAGCTGACCCATGGCGTAAAGCAGGCGCGCATCATTACCGCGATCGTAGCGGCCGCCAGCCTGATTGTCGCGCTGATTGTCGCCTATCCGTTCATGGGGATGGTTCTCAGACCTCTGCATCGCCTGAAGGCCGGCATGCAGATGCTGGGACGCGGAACGTCCATGCCGATTGAGCAGGCGTCCCACGACGAATTCGGATTTCTGATCCGAACTTACAACAAGATGCTGGACGATCTTACCCGAATGAGAGAGGAGGTCATCCAATCCAAACTCAGCGAGAAAGAAAAGGAACTGTTGCAGCTGCAAGCCCAGATCAATCCGCATTTTCTGTTCAACACGCTGGAGACGATCGAATCCTATTCGCTTCACCATAACGGCGAAGCCGTCAGCGACATGCTGCGATGCGTGTCGCGAATGATGCGGTACAACGTCAGAGGAGACGGCGGAAAGGCGCCGCTCGCAGAGGAAATCAAGTATACGAAGGACTTCCTGAACATCCATTCCTATCGCCACGGCAAGCGAGTCCGTGCGGAATTCGCCGTCGCCCCGGAGTTGCTGGACATGCCGGTCATGAAGCTCGGCATCCAGCCGCTCGTCGAGAACGCGCTGAAATACGGCTGGTCGCCGGCTGCGGAGAACGACGACTTTCGCATCCACGTATCGGTCGAACTGGAAGGCGACCGCGTCCGGTTCGTCGTTTCCGACAACGGCCGCGGCATGTCCGACGACGTCTTCAAACTGCTGTCCGACCTGAGCGGCAGCGGGGATCGCAACGGCGACCCGTTCTTTCGGCAGCATACGGGCATCCTGAATATTTATCGCCGCTACGCGCTCGCCTACGGCAGCGACTTCGGCATGACCGTGTCCCGCGAAGCAGAGGAAGGCCGCGGCACGCGAATCGAAATTTGCTTGCCGAAGCCTTCGTTTGACTCCTGACGAATTGACGGATGAAGCCGTGCGGTCCGCCAGCTCCCCCTACCGGAAATCCGGCGGAACTCTGCGCGCGACGCCGGTCAGAATCGCCGTCTCGATGACGGCGTGCCGGACTTTGGCGACGACCTGCTCGTTGAAGATGCTCGGGATGATGTACTGCGCGCTCAGCTCGCTACCCGACACGACGGACGCGATCGCCCGGGCGGCCGCCAGCTTGATCGGCTCGTTGATGCGGCGGGCCCGGCAATCGAGCGCTCCCCGGAACAGGCCGGGGAAGACGAGCACGTTGTTGATCTGGTTCGGGTAGTCGCTTCGTCCCGTCGCGAACACCTTGACAATCGGCAGCGCGGCCTCGGGATCGATCTCCGGCTGCGGGTTGGCCATCGCGAAGACGATGCGGTCCGGAGCCATCGTCTCGACGTCGCTCGCCGACAGCAGGCCGCCGCGCGACACCCCGACGAAGACGTCCGCGCCGCGGATGACGTCCTTCAGCGCGCCCGCCTCCGCCTCCACCTGCGGCTGCTCGGACAGCCACTGCCACATCGGGTGGCCCGGATAGCTCCCGCCCCGCACGATCGCCCCTTCCCGGTCCACGGGAACGAGACGCTTGACGCCGGCGGCCAGCAGCATCTTGCAGATCGAGACGCCCGCCGCCCCGATGCCGTTCACCACGACCCGCACCTGGTCCATCCGCTTGCCGACCACCTTCAGCGCATTGAGCAGGCCGGCGACGACGACGATCGCCGTGCCGTGCTGGTCGTCGTGGAAGACGGGGATGTCCAGCTCTTCGGCCAGCCTCGTCTCGATCTCGAAGCAGCGGGGCGAGCTGATGTCCTCCAGATTGATGCCGCCGAAGATCGGCGCGATCGCCTTCACCGTCCGCAATATTTCCTCCGTATCCTTTGTATCCAGACAGATCGGGAACGCATCGACGCCGGCCAACTGCTTGAACAGCATCGCCTTCCCTTCCATGACCGGCGCCGCCGCGTACGGACCGATGTCGCCGAGCCCGAGCACGGCCGTTCCGTCAGTGACGACCGCGACCGTGTTGCGCTTGATCGTCAGGGAATACGCCTTTTCCGGGCTCTCGTGAATGGCCGCCGACACCCGGGCGACGCCCGGCGTGTACACGCGGGACAAGTCGTCGCGGTTGCGGATCGCCAGGTTCGGCTGGACGGAAATTTTCCCGCCCAGATGGGCGAGGAACGTGCGGTCGGAGACGTTGACGAGCTGAATGCCCTGCAGTTGCCGGACCGCCTCGACGACGCTCGCCTCCTTCTCTTCCGTCACATGGACCGTGATGTCGCGAACCGACGTATCCTGGCCGGGCCGGATGACGTCGATCGACGTCACGTCGCCCCCGGCCTTGCCGATCGCCGACGCCACGTCGCCGAAGTGGACGAGCCCGTGATCCATCTCCACGCGCAAGATGATGCTGTTGTAGGCCATGGCGGATCGATCTCCTTTCGTAATGGGAATCTGATCTTCCAGTATCGACAACTCCGGCGCCGAAGAGACGAACGGCCGATCGGTCGTCCGGCCGGAACCGCCGGCTGGAGAAGCGCGGTAGCGGCGGATGTAAGACGCCTCGACGGTGAAGATTCAGCTTCGGCGCAAGCAGCCGCGGCCCAATTGCCAAACGGGGCCGAATCCATTAAGCTTATACCTAGATTTACAATGCATCGTATATCAGGGTAAAAAACCGCCAACCGAACCGTCTTCCTGCGGCTGCGAACACGGTTACGGAGAGGAGGCCCGCATGAAGATCGGCAAGGAACTGATGAAAGGAAGCACCGTCGTCCTTATTTTAACACTTCTCGGCCGCCGGGATATGTACGGATACGAAATGGTCAAAGAGCTCGAAACCGAGTCGGACGGCGTCTTCCATCTGAAGGAAGGAACGCTGTACCCGATCCTGCACACATTGGAGGAGGGCGGAATGGTGGAAGCTTACTGGCGGAAGGCCGGCACCCGCCCGCGCAAATATTACCGGCTGACCGACCGCGGCCGGAAGGTGCTGGAGGAGCGCACGCGGGAGTGGCGGTTGTTCAGCACGGCCGTCAATCGGGTGCTCGGGGGTGGACTCTCATGAACGAAAAAGAACGGGACGAACGAATTCGCCATTACCTGGAGCAGGCGTGCTCGCCCATTCGCGATGCGCGCCAGCGGGAGGAAGTGCGGGCGGAGCTCGCCGGCCATCTCGAGGAGCTGGCGGCGGACATTCGCGGCGGCAACCCCGAGCTGTCCGAGGGGCAGGCCATCTCGATCGCCATCGAGAGGATGGGCGACCTGGCCGCCCTCGGCAAGCAGTTGCGGCGCATTCACCGGCCGAAGTTCGAATGGAGCCTCGCGCTGATCGCCCTGCTGCTGCTCGGAATCGGGCTGGTGGCGCTTTATGCGTTCCAACTGGCCAATCAAGAGCGTATGCACCGTTCGGTTCATTCGATCGCCATTCAATCGATCTGGGCTGCCGCCGGGGCCGCCGTGCTTCTCGCTTTGCTGTTCTCCGGGAGCCGAATGCTGCTAAGCATCGCTCGGCCGCTTTATTGGGCAACGGTACTCATGTTCTTGCTCGCTTTCGCCTTCGGCGCTATTGTCAACGGTCAGCGCGATTCGCTTCCTCCTCCCGCCGCTGCGGCTTCAGCCGCCGCGAACGAATAAACGCCGAAGCCGGTTCCCCGGGACGTTGCCGCCCCTTAAGACCGGCTTCGGGCGTTGCGCCCGTCCCCCGCTTCGCCGCCTCGCTTCGCCGCTTCGCTTCTCCGGACCCGCCCGCGCGTTCGGCCTGAACGCGAACGAGGCGTTCCGCTTCTCTTTTGGGATGACATTGGTCCAAAATGATTCGTGGAGGGAATTCGATGAAGAAGTTTCAATATTTATCAACAACGGTTTGGATTTTAAGTCTGGCAGCTTTTCTACTATCCATCGATCACCCCGGTTTTTTGGATGAAATTGAAAATGATCTAAGCATAAAATGGATTTATGTTTCTTGGACGATTTCACTCCTTTCCTTTATTCTATGTGCAATTGAAACATCGATCCTGTATCGGAAAATGTCTTTCATCGTTCTTTTCTTGAAAATAGCCGTCAATCTGATCTTGATTGTTGTCATATCCTATATTGTTTTTATAGGGAAGCTAATAGAATCGGTATAACTGAAAGGGAAGTCGGCATCCCGTTCAATCGAACAGCGTCATCTGTTCGGCTTCCGGGGGCGGAGGGTCGATTGCGGCGAGCGGGTCTTTCCCCTCCGGGGTGAGCAGGCCGAGCAGCGCCATCATCTGCCGGGCGTTGTCGGCTGCGTCGCCGCCGGAGTTGTTGTTGAAGACGACGGTTACCCGCTTCGATTGCCGCTCAAGCTGCTGCAAGCGCCCCTTCCACTCCTCCAGTTCAGCCGCGGAATAGCGGTACAGGTAGCGGACTTCCCGCCAATTCGGCGCCCCGCCTTGGTTCCAGCCGGCCCCGTTGCGGCCGTGCATCCGCACGATCGTCAGCTCCGGGTCGGTCGCTTCGAGCACCGCCGGAACCGAACCGGCCCCGGCCTGCGGCTCGTCGCAAACGCTGTGGATCCAGCCTTGCTCGCGCATGAAGGCGAGCGTCTTCTCGCGGAATTCGGGTTGGAACCAGCTTTGGTGCCGAAATTCCAGCGCGCACGGAACGCGGCCCATGCGGGCTTTGGCGCGCCTTAGCGCGGCCACGTTTTCCCGGTTGCAGTCGAACCGCGGCGGGTACTGGAACAGCGCCGCCCGCAGCTTGCCGAGCCGCGCCATCGGCTCCAGCGACCGGAGGAACGCTTCGTACATGGCGTCCTCGTCCGGATAGCCGGAACCGCCGCGCTGATGGCCCGTCATCTCCTGATAGGCTTTGACCACGAAGCCGAAGCCCGGCGGCGTCTCCTCCGCCCAGCGGGCCATCCGCTCCTCGGGCTGGACGGCGTAGAACGAGCTGTCGACCTCCACGACCGGAAAATAACGCCCGTAGACGCGCAGCTTGTCCTTCGCCTTGGTCTTGTCTCCGTAGAGGCTGTCGTGGTCTCCCCAGCCGGTCAACCCGATCTCGATCATGCCCGCTCCCTCTCTTTGCCGTTTCCGACTTTTCTCCTATTCCCGGGGGCTTTTTCGACTCATCCAAATCTGGTATAATTCGGTCGGCTGAATCGGCGCGGTTCCGGCTTCGAGGCTTTTGTTCCTTCATCGCCCGCGCCGCCCGTCGCCATCGGCCATCTCCACTTTCGGGAGGACGATCGCATGAACACGCTGCCGCAATCGGCCCAATCCTACTTGCAGCAAAGCCTTCATGATCTGAAATTCACCCACTTGTACGTCCGCGCGAGCAGTGTGCACCTGATCGTCTATTCGTTGGAAGAAGGGGAAGAGGTTCCCCGCGCCCAGTTCACCTGGCTCCACCGCGACGATTACCGGCTGAGCGTCGCCAACCACCGCGGCGTTCTGGAGCCGACGACTTGCGTCGGCACGCTGGCGGAGCTGATTCCGGTGCTGACCGGCAAGCTGGCCGCTGTTCTCGCCCGCTGGTCGTAGGGGATCACTCCCCGGCCCCCTCCGGTTCCGCCGCCGGACGCTCCGGCGACTCCCCGGCTCCTCCGGGCGCGGGGCGTGCGCCCGGCTTGGCCGAAGGAAGCCTTCCCGCCCGGCGCAGCGCCTCCCGAAGCAAATATTCGATCTGGCCGTTCACGCTGCGAAACTCGTCCTCCGCCCACTTCTCCACCGCGCGGTGCAGTTCGGCATCCAGCCGGAGGGGGAACGCCTTCTTTTCCCTAACCATGTCCGCATTACCCGTATACCGTACCCGTGTTGATCACCGGCGTCGCCGCCCGATCGGATACGATCGTAACCATCAAGTTGTTGATCATCGCCGCGCGGCGCTCCTCATCGAGTTCGATGCCGTTGTCCGTCAGCTGCTTCAGCGCCGATTCCACCATCGACACCGCGCCTTCGACGATCTTCTGGCGGGCCGCGATGATCGCGACCGCTTGCTGACGCTGCAGCATGGCGCTGGCGATCTCCGGCGCGTAGGCGAGATGCGTGAGCCGTGTCTCCAGCACTTCGACGCCGGCGATGGAGAGGCGAGACTGCAGCTCGCGGGTCAGTTCCATCGACACTTCGTCCGTGTTGCCCCGCAGCGAAGGCTTCCCTTCCTCATCCGAAAACGTATCGTACGCATAATGAGCCGCAATGTGCCGAATGGCCGTCTCGCTCTGCACCTCGACGAACTTGCTGTAATTGTCGACGTCGAACACTGCCTTTGCCGATTCGACGACCTTGTACACGACCACGCAGCCGATCTCGATCGGGTTGCCCTCCGCGTCGTTCACCTTCAGCGTCTGGCTGTTGAAGTTGCGCACTTTGAGCGACACCTTCGTCTTGCCGGTGAACGGCATAACCAGCCACAGCCCGCTGTCGGTCACCGTCCCCTTGTACTTTCCGAAGAAGGTAATGACCTTGGCCTGGTTCGGCTGCACGATCGTGAGCGAAGTGAGCAGCACGAGAAACAGCAAGATCAGCGCGATGCCGGCCGCGATCAGCCAGCCGTTCGGCTCGGGGCGGTCGCCGCCGACGACCAGCAGCGCGACGCCTCCGACGATGGATACGAGCGCCGCGAGCAGCGACCAAAAGCCGTTGACGTGCCAAGCCGGGGTCGTTTTCATAAGGGCCACCTCATTCCGGAATAGTATCTGTATGATATTTATATGATATCACTTCTGGAATGGATTTTCCACCCTTCTCGCAAAATAACGGCGGCGGCATTATGGACGAACGGAGGGTGCGGGGCATGCATGCTCCATTCGCAGGGCAGTATCAGCCCGCCGGCGCCCATGCGATGGAAAACACGCATCGGGCGATTCTTCGGCGGCGGACAGGCGCCCATGCGATGGAAATCATCGCATCAGGCGATCCTTCGCCGCCGGGCCGACGCCCATGCGATGAAAATCATCGCATCGGGCGATTCTTCGGCGGCGGACAGGCGCCCATGCGATGAAAATCATCGCATCGGGCGATCCTTCGCCGCCGGGCCGGCGCCCATGCGATGGAAATCATCGCATCAGGTGTCCCTTCGCCGCCGGGCCGGCGCCCATGCGATGAAAATCATCGCATCGGGCGATCCTTCGGCGGCGGACCGGCGCCCATGCGATGAAAATCATCGCATCGGGCGATCCTTCGGCGCCGGGCCGGCGCCCATGCGATGAAAATCATCGCATCGGGCGATCCTTCGGCGGCGGGCCGGCGCCCATGCGATGCAAAACATCGCATCGGGCGATCCTTCGCCGCCGGGCCGGCGCCCATGCGATGCAAAACATCGCATCGGGCGATTCTTCGGCGGCGGACCGGCGCCCATGCGATGGAAATCATCGCATCGGGCGTCCCTTCGCCGCCGGGCCGGCGCCCATGCGATGCAAAACATCGCATCGGGCGATTCTTCGGCGGCGGACAGGCGCCCATGCGATGGAAATCATCGCATCGGGCGTCCCTTCGCCGCCGGGCCGGCGCCCATGCGATGGAAAACATCGCATCGGACGGCCGTTCGGCGGGCAGCCTGCGCTGCCGGGAGAAAAAAATCCGCCGGGGACATCGCGATCCCCGACGGCTTGCCGCGTTACCGGTCGGCCGGATATTGGCGGGTGAGCAGCTTGGCGAGCAGATTGACGAGACCGTAGAGCACGATCGACATGACGGCCAGCATGCAGACGCTGACCATCACAAGATCCATCCGGAACACCTGGCCTCCGTAGATGATCAGGTAGCCGAGCCCCGCCTTGGAGGAGAGAAACTCCCCCATCACGACGCCGACGAGAGTCAGGCCGACGTTGACCTTGAGCGCGGCGATCAGGGTCGGCACGCTGGCGGGCAGCATGACCATCCGCAGCATCTGCGCTTTCGTCGCCCCGAACGACTCCATCAGCTTCAGCTTCGTTTGGGCAAGTTCCTTGAACCCGTTCTCGATCATCATGATCGTCACGATGAGCGAGATGGCGACGGCCATGCCGTACACCGAATAGCGGTCGCCCAGCCAGATATAGAAGATCGGGCCGAGCGCGACTTTGGGCAGCGCGTTGAGCACGACGATGTACGGCTCCAGCACTTTGGAAGCGTACGTCGACCACCAGAAGCCAACGGCGATCGCCAGTCCCGCCGCCATGGAAACCGCCAGCCCGACCAACGTTTCCAGTCCCGTCGTCCACGTATGCTTCCACAGCGTGCCTTCCGCCGCCAGCGAACGGAAGGAGCGGACGAGTTGCGACGGGCTGCTCGTCAGCATCGAGTCGACCCATCCCAGCCGGGCCGCGGTCTCCCACAGCGCCAGCAGCGCCGCCAGCAGCGCCAGGCGCGACGCCGCCACCAGCCGCCGCTCCCTCCGGCGGCTGGTGAGATAGCGCCGGTAGAGCAGCGACGGCGAGACGGGGGCGGGAGTTCCCGCGCCATCCCCGCTCCGCCCGGCATGCCGGGCCGCCGGCCGCTTCGTGCCGCCCTGCCCCTCCGAACCTGCCCGCCCCTCCGAACTTGCCTGCCCCTCCAAACCTGCCCGCCCCTCCAAACCTGCCTGCCCCTCCGGACCTGCCCACCCCTCCGAACTTGCCTGCCCCTCAGGACCTGCCTGCCGCTTCGGATCAAACTGCCGCTTCAGATCGGCCTGAATCCGCGAGCCGGCCGTCCGTTCCGGCTCGGCCGGCGGCGACGGCGCATCCCGCTTCGCCTGCCGGTTCCTAATCGGTGACCACATGGGCTTCCAGCTCCCTCCATATGTCGTTGAAATACGCCTGGAAGCGGGGCGATGCTCGTTTGCGCCAGGGAGTCGGGTCGTCGTTCGGATCGCCGCTCAGCCGAATGTCGTACGAGCGGGAGATCGTGCTCGGCCGCCGCGACATGACCAGCACCCGATCCGACATCGCGATCGCCTCCTGGATGTCGTGCGTGACCAGCACGGCCGTCTTGCCCTGCTCGCGGATGATGCGATGCACTTCGTCCGCGAGCGTCAGCCGCGTCTGGAAATCCAGAGCCGAGAACGGTTCGTCCAGCAGCAGAATGTCCGGCTCGGCGACGAGCGTCCGGATGAGCGCCACCCGCTGCCGCATGCCGCCGGAGAGCTGGGAAGGGCTGTGGGACGCGAAGCCCCCCAGCCCGTACCGCTCGAGCAGCTCGACGGCCGTCCGCCGCGCTTTTTTCCGGTCCATCCGGCGGATTTCCGCGCCCACCGTCACGTTGCCGAGCACGTCCCGCCACTCGAACAGGTGGTCGTGCTGCAGCATATAGCCGACTTGCGGCGAAGTGCCGAGCACCTCCCGGCCGTCGATCAGCACCCGCCCTTCGGTCGGCCTCAGCATGCCCGAGATAAGCGACAGCAGCGTGCTTTTGCCGCAGCCGCTCGGGCCGACGATGCCGACGAATTCTCCGGCGCGAACGCTCATGCTTACGTCCCGGATCGCTTCCGTCTCCCGCTGCGGCGCGAAGTAGCGGTAGCCGACGTCGACCAGTTCGATCTGCGGCGCGCTCACGCTTCTCACCCCGCCTCATTCACGAAGCTCATGTCGGCAATGGCCGACAGGTCGGCCAGCTTCTCCTCGGGCTTCAGCACGCCGTTTTCGACCAGCACGTTCTGCAGCGTCGCGAACGATTCGGCGGTCAGCTCCGGCCGGAGCGGCCACGTCTCCTGCTCCTTGTAGCGGCGAATCGATTGCACGAGGATGTCGTCCGGCGTCCCGTCGAAAAACGGCCGGAGCGCCGCCGCGATCTCATCGTCGGACGCGGTGGACAGCCACTGCGTGGCCTCGCTGACGGCGGCCGTGAACTTGCGAATGACGTCCGGATGCTTCGCGATGTAATCGGACGTCGCCACGTAGGCCGTTTCCGGATAGGATCCGAACTCGTCCCCCACCGACGCGGCATAGTACGCCTGGCCTTGCTGGATCAGCGTGGAGGCGACCGGCTCGAACAGTTGGATGTAGTCCCCCTGGCCGCTCGTGAATGCGCCGGCCATCGCGGTGGAAGCGATGTTGGTGAGCACGTCGGCGCCCTGCACCTGTTCCCGGTTCAGCAGCGACTGCAGCACCATCTGCGGCGAGCTGCCGGGACGCCAGCCGATGATCGTTTTGCCCGCCAGATCCGACCATTGGAACGAATCGGCCTTGGTGCGCGACAGCAGGAACGAGCCGTCCTTCATCGTCATCTGGTAAAACGCCTTGAGCGTCTTGCCGCCTTGCTGATTGTAGATGTAGATGGCGGTTTCCGGCCCGATGAGCGAGATGTCGGCGGTTCCCGCGATCAGGGCGGCGGCGCCTTTGTCCGATCCTTGCGCGGTGCTCATGTCGACGTCCAGGCCCTGCTTGCGGAAGAAGCCCTGGGACATGGCCACGTAGTGCGGAGCGTAAAAAATCGACCGGATCACTTCGGAAAATTTGACTTTGACCGTCTCCTCCGCCGCCGGCGCAGGCGAAACGCTCTCGGACGGCGCGGAGTCGCCGGCGGCATCGTTCCCGTTCGCCGAACGGCCGCCGCAGCCGGCGGCCAGCAGCGGCAGCAGCGCGATCGCCAGCAGCAAGCCGATGAGCCTTCTGGAATTGCTCATGGGAATCTCCCCCTCCGCCAGCAGTATATTCGCCGTCGCCCAAGACGGTTCGGCCTTCTTCGCGAACTTGCGGCCGAGCGGCTGAGCGATGCGAGGTAAGCTGCCGGGGAAGGGCAGTCCATCTGCACACCGTGCGAAAAAAAAGAAAGGCCCGCGCCGATGACAGGCATCGCTCGCAAGCCTTCCCTATTTCCGTTTAGCGGTTGTCGACCTTTTCCGGATAGAGATCGTGATTTTGCAGCCGGTATTCGGCCATCCGCTCGTACTTGGTGCCGGGGCGGCCCCAATTGCAGTACGGATCGATGGAGATGCCGCCGCGGGGGGTGAACTTGCCCCATACTTCGATGTAGCGCGGCTCCATCAGCTGAATCAGGTCGTTCATGATGATGTTGATGCAGTCCTCGTGAAAATCGCCGTGGTTCCGGAAGCTGAACAGGTACAGCTTCAGCGACTTGCTCTCCACCATCTTGAGGTCCGGAATATACGAAATGTAGAGCGTCGCGAAATCCGGCTGCCCCGTCATCGGGCACAGGCTCGTAAACTCCGGGCAATTGAACTTGACGAAGTAGTCGCGGTCCGGATGCTTGTTGACGAACGTCTCCAGCACGTCCGGCGAATATTGGAACCGATACTCCGTGCCCCGATTGCCGAGATGCGTCACGCCGCTCAGTTCCGCTTTGCTTCTTCCCGCCATGCGGTTCATCCTTTCGACATGGGTTCGGGCGGCCTTTAACGCCGCGTCTGTTTGCGCGCTGCGCCTCCGGGCGCTAGACGCCCTTCTTGTTGCCCCACACCCAGGTGTGGAGCTGCGGGAGCACGTACACCCGCTTCAGATCGGGATGGGCCATCGCCCGCTCGATCAGCCATTCGTAGCGCTTCAGCAGATAGGGGAGCAGCCGCTGCGGGTCCGCCTCCCCGAGCTCGCCGTTGCCGGCCTGCAGACAGAACGGCACCGCCGGGTAGCGCCGGTGAACGTCCGCCGCGTAGGCCAGATCGGCGTCGTCGAACACGACGACCTTCAGGCTGAAGTTGCGCTCCCGTTCCGCCAGCCGGCCGACGATCAAATCCAGCGTCTGCCAGTCGGTGTCCATGCCGGAGCTCGGCGGCTTGGGCGACAGCGTCAGCTCGTCGATCCGCCAGAACCAGTCCTGCCAGCGGCTGCCCTGCGTCTCCAGGGCGACGAGGTGGCCCCGTTCGTGCAGCGTGTCGACCAGCTCGCCGAGCTGGGGCAGCAGCGCCGGGTTGCCGCCGGACAAGGTGACGTGGCCGAACGTATCGCCGCCGACGCTTGCCAGTTCCTCCGCCACCTCGGCGGCCGTCATCATGCGGATGTCGTCCTTGGCGCTGCCGTCCCAGGTGAAGGCGGAATCGCACCAGGAGCAACGGTAGTCGCAGCCGGCGGTGCGGACGAACATCGTCTTGCGCCCGATGACGCGCCCTTCCCCCTGCACCGTCGGGCCGAAAATCTCCAGCACGGGAATGCGGGAAGCCCGCCCTCCGCCGGAGGACGGCTTCGCCGCTTCCGGGGCGAAATCGGAAGGGCCGGGAGCGGGGCCGGCAGCGCCGGGCTTAACGGAAGCGGCCTCGCCCGGAGCAGCGGCGCGGGTGGCCCCTGCCGGAGCCTCAGCGCCGGACGCAAGCCGGACGCCGCCCGGTGCCGGGCCTTCGGCCGGGACGATCTCCCCTGCCGAAGCGCGGCTGACGGGGGCGGCCCTCCCCGGAGCCGAGGCGCGGCCGGCCGGGACGGTCTCCCCTGCCGGAGCCTCAGCGCCGGCCGCAAGCCGGACGCCGCCCGGTGCCGGGCGAACCGTCGCCGTCTCGCTCGCGATCGTCATCGGACAAGCCCCCCCTTCTCCAGCTTCGGCCGATACAGGCAGTAGCTCGTCGGCGTCTCGCGCAGGAACACTTGCAGGCAGACCGGCCGATTTTCCGTACGGTCCAGATAGTCCTGTACGATCTCCCATATCGTCCGCGCCACGACTTCGGTCGTCGGGAACCGGTCCGGGTCTTCGTCGCTGAAGCTCGACCGGTCTTCGTTCAGCACCGTATGGTCGAACCGGTTGTGCACCAGCTTTTTGATGGTCGCGAAGTTGACCAGAAACCCCGAAGAATCCAGCCGGTCCCCGGCCACCGTCACGTTGGCGTAATACGTATGGCCGTGCAGCCGGCTGCACTCCCCCGCCTCTTCGGACGGCACGCAATGCGCGGCGGCAAAATGAAAATCCTTGTTCAGCTCATATTGATACGAATGGGCGACGGACGGATACACCATATGCATCATCGGCGCTGCGCCTCCCGTCCCGAAGCGGCCAAATATTCGTCAAGCCCCTTCTTCCGCAGCTTGCAGGCCGGGCATTCGCCGCAGCCGTCCGCCACGATGCCGTTGTAGCAGGTGAGCGTCTTCTCCCGCACGAAGTCGAACGCGCCGAGCCGATCCGCCAGCGCCCACGTCTCGGCCTTGTTCAGCCACATGAGCGGCGTTTCCAGGACGAACGGATAGTCCATCGCGAGGTTCAGCGTGACGTTGAGCGACTTGATGAACACGTCCCGGCAGTCGGGATAGCCGCTGAAATCCGTCTCGCAGACGCCCGTTACGATCGTCCGCGCGCCCGCTTGCTTCGCAAGCACGGCCGCGAACGTCAGGAAGAGCATGTTGCGCCCGTCGACGAACGTCGTCGGCAGTTCGCCTTCCTTCTGCTCGATGGCGATGTCGCTGCGGGTGAGCGCGTTCGGCGCAAGCTGGCCGAGCAGCGACATGTCGAACACGTGGTGCTTGACGCCGAGCTCCCTGGCGATGCCGGCCGCGCACTCCAGCTCCCGCTTGTGGCGCTGGCCGTAATCGAACGTGACCGCCTCCACTTCGGCGTAGCGCTCCTTCGCCCAAAATAGGCAGGTCGTGCTGTCCTGGCCGCCGCTGAACACGACGACCGCTTTCTCGTTTCGCATGCTGCATCTCCCTCTTTTTTTCGCGAAGAGAGAGCTCCTTGAACGATCCCTAAAGAACCGGCGCGAAGCGGTTGCCGCCCGCCTCGCGCCGAACGCCAAAACGACGCCGCCCGAAAGGACGGGGCGTCTTGGCTTAGTTTTTTATAGAGGGAGTTCGCGAACCTCTCCCGGGCGCCGCGCTCCCGTCCTGCGAACGGGCCGGGCGGCGCGCCGGATTTTCTTCTTTAGTTGTTCGTAGGTAACTATAGCATACGATGGACAGGGTTTAAAGCCGAAAAAAATGGCGGCGAAGGACTCTCACCGGTAAGCCCCGATGATGCGGTCCATCTCCTCGTTCCAGGCGGCGTCGACCGTCTGGCGCTCCGGATGGGCTTCGAACCATTCGATCGTGCGCCGGATGCCGGCGTGAAACGGCACGACGGCGGTGAAGCCGGGCACGAGCCGTTTGATCTTGCTGTTGTCGAAGACGGCGCTGACCGCCTTGTCGCCGAGCAGGCCGCCTTCGTACTGAGGCGCGACGCGGACGATCGACTCCGTCGACAGGTGCACCAGGTTCGGCTCCACGCCGGCGGCGCGCCCGATGGCCCGGTAAATCTGGTTCCAGTCGAGCACCTCGTCCGATGTGATGTGCACCGCCTCTCCGATCGCCTTCGGATGGCCGAGCAGCCCGACGAAAGCGGCGGCGAAGTCAGTGTTGTGCGTCATCGTCCAGAGCGACGTGCCGTCTCCGTGCACGAGAATCGGCGCGCCCCGCCGCATCCGGTCGACGAGCGACCACGGATGCCGGCCGCTGTTGAACGAAGCGGGAATCGAAGTGTCGCCGTACGTGTACGACGGCCGCACGATCGTGACCGGGAAGCCTTCGCTGCGATACGCTTCCATCAGCAGCTCCTCGCAGGCGATTTTGTCGCGCGAGTACTGCCAGTACGGGTTCGCGAGCGGCGTCGATTCCGTGACGAGATAGTGCGCGAGCGGCTTCTGGTAAGCCGATGCCGAGCTGATGAAAATATACTGGTCCGTCCGCCCGCGGAACAGCTCGAGGTCCGTCCGCACGTGGTCGGGCGTAAACGCGACCCAGTCGACGACGACGTCGAACTTGCGGCCATCCAGCGCATCCGCCGCCGACCGGCGGTCCCGGATGTCGCCCGCCAGGACGGTCGCCCCCTTCGGGACCCGCTCCGGATGGTTGCCCCGGTTCAGCAAATACAGCTCGATTCCGCGCTCGACCGCCAATGCGGACACCGCCTGGCTGATCGTGCCCGAACCTCCGATGAACAGCGCCTTCATCCTGCTCTCTCCTCTCGCCTCAACCGTTCTGATGAGCCGCAGGCGACGGGATCGATTGCCGGGCCGCCTGCTTCTTCCCCTTTACTTTAGCGCAGCCGCCCGCTTTTTCCAAGCGGTCCGTCCTTTCCCCGTCCATACGGCCAGGCCGCCATAACGCGCACGTCCGAGCCTCGGGCGAAGCGCCCCCGTCCCGCGGAGACGGTTGTTGCCAACGAAAAATCTCCCGGAACGGCGCTCGGGATCGACTGTAAGCCTTTTAGCCCACATGAATGGAAATTTTGCGCACCGTTTTCACAATTACGACAAATTTCGACCGGGAAATTGGGTGTTTTTTGCTTCATTTTTTGATTTCCCAGGGCGAAGGATTTATGTTTAAAGTACTTGGAAAATCTTATCGGCGAAAGGCGTGAATTCCGTGCTCAGACTTACGATCCGTTCCAAACTGCTGCTGGTCACCTCATTCCTTCTTATCGTTCCGATCATCGTTTTGGGAGGGACCGTCTATAACGTATCCGTCAACGAGACCGATGAGCTCGTTCGCAGTTCCTTAAAAAATGCCGTGAAGCTGGCGGGAGAAATCCAGCGGTCCCTGGACAGCGAAGTGCAGGCCGGACGCATGACCCGCGATGAAGCCGAAGAGCGTTTCCGCGAAGCGCTGCTCGGGAAGAAGCAAAGCGACGGCACCCGGCCGCTCAACACCGCCGTCGACCTCGGGAAGAACGGGTACTTTTTCGCCTTAAGCGACAAGGGCGTCCTGCTCGCCCATCCGACGCAGGAAGGTCAGAACCTGTGGAACAATCTGACCAAGGACGGTGTTCCTTACATACAGAACATCGTGAAGACGGCCCAGAACGGCGGCGGCTTCACCCGCTACTCTTTCCCGCTGCCCGGCTCCGGCAAGTCGGCGCCGAAGATCACCTACAGCGAAATGGCGCCCGCGTGGGGATGGATTCTCGCCGCCGGCTCCTACGAGCAGGATTACAACGCGGCCCAACGCCACATCGTGTCGGCGATCTGGTGGACGCTCGGCATCTGCATCGCTGCCGGTTTCGTCATCCTGACGATTGTTTCGCTTCTCCTTTCAAGGCCGATCATGCAGATGGCGGATCGGATCGAGCGGATCGCGGCGGGCAATCTGACGGTAGAGCCGCTGACGCTTAAACGAAAAGATGAAATCGGGAGGATGGCGGTTTCGTTCAATCATCTGCTGGAAAGCTTGCGGGAACTCGCCGGCAACCAGTTGCTCAGCGCGAACGCGCTTGCCGCATCCGCCCGGACGCTGTCGAAGACGATCGCGGAGACGACCGATGCGGTCCACCAAACGTCGCAGGCGATCGCGGAAGTCGCCGCGAGCAACGAAACGCAGGCGGCCGGCGTCGCGGAAACGGCCAAAGCCATGGAGGAAATGGCAGCCAGCGTCCAGCGCGTGGCGGCCGCGTCGGCGGCGGCGTTCGACGCCTCCGCCGGCAACTTGCGGGAAGCCGAGAACGGAAGCCGGCTGATCGATCACACGATGAAGCAGATGGATGCGGTCAGCCGGACGGTGGCCGATCTCGGCGGCGTCGTGCGCAAGCTCGGCGACCGCTCCCGGCAGATCGACGAGATCGCCGGCGTCATCCGCGAACTGTCCTCGCAGACGAACCTGCTCGCGCTGAACGCGTCCATCGAAGCGGCGCGGGCGGGCGAACACGGCCAAGGCTTCGGCGTCGTCGCCGGGGAGATCAAGAAGCTGGCCGCCCGCTCCGACGAATCCGCCGCGCAGGTGGGCGAGCTGATCGAGGAGGTGCGCCGGGACATCGCTACCGCTCTCGAATCGATGCGGCAAGGCGAGGAGCAGGTAGCGCTCGGCTCCGCTTCGATGCGGGAGACGGATGAAGCGTTCGCGCACATTCTCGCTGCGACGCAGAGCGTCGTCGAGCAGGCCGAGGAGGCGACGGCCGCGGCCGAGCAGATGGCCGCCAGCGCGGAGCAGATCGCCGCGACGCTGGCGGAGATGGAGCGGGTGGCCGCCAACACGGCCGGCTCCGCCCAGACGGTTACCGCCTCCGCGGAGGAGCAGCTCGCTTCCCTCGACGAAATCGCCGGCTCCGCCCGTTCGCTCAGCGAAATGTCGGAGCAGATGCGGGAGAGCGTCAACCGGTTCAAGCTGTAATCCCGGCGTTCTCGCCGGCAAGCCGGCGGGGACGGGCCGCTCGTCGGCGGCGAAGGCGACGCTGCCTCCCCTGCCGCCGGAAGCTCAGCCGCCGCAGCATTTCTTGAACTTTTTGCCGCTGCCGCAAGGGCACGGGTCGTTCCGGCCGATCTTGCGCCCGGTGGCGAAGTCGATGACGCTGCCGGACGAACCGGTCCGGCCGGCCGGTCCGGCCGCTGCGGCTTCCCCGCGGCCGCCGGCCGCTGCGGCCGACAGCTCGTTCGGCGCATGTCCCTTGAGCGCCCACAGCCGGGTGCCGTTCATCAGCTTCATGATCCGCCCGACGAACGCGTTCGCGACCTGAGCATCGGACATATCGAATTGCTCCTGGAAAAATTCGACGATCAACGACGGAGATTGTCCGTTCTGAATTTCGAAGCTGCAATCGCGCACCAAATCGTCGGCCTCTTCCCGCGCGATGTCGTACGTCTCCGTCAGAAAGGCCACCATATCCCGATACGCCGCCGTCCGGTCGACAAAGTCTTCGTCCCCGGCCGCGAGCAGCTGCTCCGTCGCAAACGGCTTGAACGGAAGTTCCGGGCGCGCCCGATGCTCGGCCCGCACTTGCTCCGGATCGATCACGCCCTCGTCCGCGTAGCCGAACTCGCCCGTCTGCATGCCGCCGCCCTCGTAGTCCAGCGCTTCGTCCAAGAAGGCGGCCAGCTCGGCGGGCCGCAGCTTCTCCTTCACGTGAGGCTGCAGCAGCTCCGTCAGCGCAGGCAAGTCCAACACGCCATAGTAGAACAGACACCCCTTGGCCAACTTCAGCAGCTTCGCGTTGACGCTCGCCTTTTCCGCGGCGGCGGGACCAAGTCCCCGGAACGCGCGCGCCAGTTCCTGCGGCATGACGAGAACCCGCTTCCCCTCCCGGGTGCCGGGAAACAGCAGGCCCAGGCTCGCGAAGTAGAGCGCTTTATACTCGTCCGCCGGCGGGGCGATTACGCCGTCCTGGCGTCCGGCCGCGCGCCTGAGCAGTTCGTACCGCCCATCGTCGAAATAAGCTACGACCCGCGACTCGAGCAGCGGCGGAAGCGACTCCGCCAGCTTGTCCGCCAGCTCCTGCTTGTTCAGCGAGCTCATCCCGCTCAGCGCCCACCTCGACCTTACCGCCGACAGTTCCGCCTTCGTCAGCCGGGCAAGGCCCTGCGCGAGCGTCAGCGGCGCCCCGATCGGAGCCCACCGCCTGGCGTCCTCCCGCTCCCGCTGCCGTTTGCGGTTTTCATTGGCCTTTTCCCATGCCGCCATCAGTTCCCGTTGAACCGCTTGCTCTCTTGAGTCCATACCGTTCTCCTTCGTCTCCCGTTCTCGATCAGCGTTGCTCCCATCATACCGGATGGCGTCGGCCGGGCACAACCGTTTCGGCGAAAAACGGTTTTGCGCGGCGCATGAATTTCCCGTTTTTCTATTGAGGGATCGCCCGTGCTGAGCCATAATGAGATCGAGTCATGCCATTCGGCTGAAGGAGAGGACGAACATGCGCAAAGTGAAGGCCGGCGTCATCGGGACCGGCCAAATCAGCGGAATTTACCTGAAAAACATGACGCAAACGTTCGATGACATCCTGGAAGTGAAAGCGGTTGCCGACCTGGTGCCCGCCCTCGCCGCCCAACGGGCCGAGCAGTTCGGCATCGCCAACGCCTGGAGCGTGGAGCAGCTGCTTGCCGATCCGGAAATCGAGCTGGTGCTCAACCTGACGGCTCCGTCGGCCCACGCCGCGATCAACTTGCAAGCGCTTCGATCCGGCAAGCATGTGTACACCGAGAAGCCGTTCGCCCTGACGCGGGAAGACGCGGACGAGGTGCTGGGGCTGGCCGAGGCCAAGGGACTGCTCGTCGGCTGCGCTGGATTTCGCCAGCGGCGCAACGGCCGTCCTGCAGGCGGCCAAGGAGAGCTTCGGCTATTGGCCGCGGCTGGAAATCTTCGGGACGGAAGGCAACCTGACCGTGCCCGACCCGAACTTCTTCGGCGGCCGGATCGCGATCCAATTCCCGAACGGCGAGACGAAGGAGCTGCCTTATTCGCACGGCTTCGACCAGGACAGCCGCGGCATCGGCTTGGCCGACATGGCCGTCGCGATTCGCACCGGGCGGCCGCATCGCGCGAGCGGGAAGCTGGCCCGGCACGTGCTCGACGTTTCGCTCGGCATCTTCGAATCGTCGGCCGAGGGGCGCCATATCGAACTCGCGTCGACCGTCGACCGTCCGGCTCCGCTGCCGCTCGGGCTCAAGTACAATCGCCTCGACCTGGCGGACGAAGAGTAACCCCATTTTTCCCAAAAGGATGCGATCATAGATGAAAAAGTTTCCTGTCGCCGTTCAGCCTTATACCGTGCGCGAAGCCTTGGCCCGCGATTACGTCGGCACGCTGGAGAAGGTTGCCGCGATCGGCTACGAAGGCATCGAACTCGGCCCGCCGCCGGAGGGGATGACCGTTGCCGAGCAGAAGGCGCTGCTGGACCGGCTCGGCCTGCAGGTGATCGGCACCCACGCTTCCTTCGACAACCTGGACGTCGATTTCGACGCGCTGCTTGGCTACTTGCAGCTGACGGGAGGCCGCTACGTCACCGTCTCGATGAAGTTCGAATCGCGGGACGACGTGCTGCGCAAGGCGGAGCGCTTCAACCGGATCGGGGAACGCTGCCGCGCCGGCGGAGCGACCTTCCTGTACCATAACCACAACTGGGAGTTCGAGCGGTTCGGCGGCGACCGCGTGCTCGATCTCATCCTTCAGGAGACCGATCCGGAGTTGGTGAAGCTGGAGCTCGACACGTACTGGGTGCGAAAAGGCGGAGAGGACCCGGTCATCTACCTGGGCAAGCTGACCGGCCGGTGCCCGCTGCTGCACATCAAAGATATGGAGGCGGGGGAAGAGCAGTTTTTCGCCGAGATCGGGGAAGGCATTCTCGATTTCCCGGCCATCGCGCAAGCCGCCGAGCGGGCCGGCACCGAATGGCTCGTCGTGGAGCAGGACCTGTGCCGCCGCGACCCGTTCGACAGCCTGGCGATCAGCTACCGCAACCTGGTCTCGATGGGCCTGATTCGCAGGGATTCCTGAGCAAGACATTCGATTGGAAAAAAAGAAAGGAAGTGGACGAATGGCGAGGTTTCCTTTTCTGACGGCGTTGAACGCTTCGACCTTGCGCCCCTACAAGCTTGGCATCCGGGAGCAAATCCGGGTCGCGGCCGAAGCCGGTTACGACGGGATCGAGATTTGGATGGAAGATTTGCAGCAATTCGCGGCCGCAGGAGGCTCCCCGGCCGAACTGAGAGCGTTCGCCGCGGATCTGAACATCGCCGTCGTCAACGCGATCTCGTTCGTGCCGTGGGGCGATGCCGACCCCGCCGTGCGCGAACGCGGCCGGCGGCAAGCCGAGGAAGAGCTGTCGCTGCTCGCCGGGCTCGGCTGCCCGTCGTTCGCCGCGCCGCCGTTCGGCAACGTGGAACGCGTCTCGCTCGACGAGCTCGCCGAGCGGTTCGCCGGGCTCCATGAGTTGTCGCTCCCGTACGGCGTCGTGCCGATACTGGAATTTTGGGGCCGGGCGCACAAGCTGTCCCGCCTGTCCGAGGCGGTCTACGTCGCCATGCAAAGCGGCGTTTCCGACGCCAAGCTGCTGCTGGACCCGTTCCATATGTACACCGGCGGCAGCCGCATGAGCGATCTGGCCTATCTGAACGGGGCCCGCATCGGCATCGTCCACGCGAACGATTATCCGGCCGATCCGCCGCGAGAGACGATCGCGGATTCCGACCGGCTGTTCCCCGGCGAAGGTACGGCTCCTTCCGCCGAATTCGCGCAGCGGCTCCATGCGGCCGGCTACGACGGCTACCTGTCGCTGGAGCTGTTCTTCCCCGGCACCGGCGGCAGAACCGCTGCCGAAACGGCCGCGCTCGGCCTCGCCAAAATGAGAAGCGCGTACGCCGTCTGAAACGCGCGAGGGCTCCGGGAAGCGGAGCCCTCATTCTTTGGGTCACGCCCACATTCCGTCCGCGATTTGGCCGAGCCGCTGCGCAACGCCGGTCCGCCCGTCCGGGGAAGGCGTCGCTGCCGTCGAATCCCCCGATAGTCCGGTCTGCTCTCCCGCCCCGGTCGCGTCCACGACCCGCGGGTCGATGGCGACCCGCTGCCCGCCGAAATCCCGATAAATCCACCAGCCGAGCCCGGCAAGCGCGATAACCGCCGCCAGCAGCAGCGCCGGCCCGATTTTGCCGTTCGCCCGTCTTGCCATCGCCGCCACCTCCCCGTTCGTTCAGTTCGATCTTACAGGGAATGGCTAAAGGGAATATGAGCCGAAGCTTAAAATGACGTAAAAATCCCGGGAGGGTGCCGGTTGCACTCCCTTGCATCCGGACCTCGATCGCCACAGCGCAAAAAAAATGTGATTATTTTCACATGACCTATTGCCTTTTGCCGCCGTTCGGAATATGATAGAAGCATCCCGAAGGATTGTGAATGCAATCACATTCAAATGATTATTCCAAGTTTGACTTGTGAATAAATTCACAATAATCCTTTTTTAATTGGACCTTGGATTGTGAATGGAATCACAATCAATTGTCATGTGAAATAATTCACAATAGATGGCCGCAATCCGGCCCCGACGTGCCGCAAGGCCGAAATGAACCGTGGAAATAGCTCAACCCGGCAGGGTTGCCAAAGCCAGCCGCCATCGACCGGCGCATCGGGCGGCGCGCCTCCCCCGAGCGGAGCGCCGCCCAATGCGCCTGAACGGAGGGGATCTCCTCATGATCTACGAACGCACAACGAAGGCGAACAAAACGCTGATCCGTCTGGCCTACGCCGGCCTGGCGGTTCGCTGCGGCCTGGAATGGCTCGCCACGCGCGATTCGCTCATCGCCAACCCGCTGTTTCTCATCGTTTACGTCGCTTCGTTCCTCGTCTGCCTGATCGTCGCCACCCTGCTGTGGGTCCAACGCTCGAATTGGCTGTCGGAGGCGCGGATTGCGGCGACGCTGCTGCTGCTGTCGCTATTGTGGAGCTTGTTCTGACCCGACGCGGGCACCGCCCTCCAAGGCCGCCCCTCCCCCGTCCGGCCCTCGGCTGCGGGCCATCGAACGTTCCCCACATTATCCACAGCAATATCCACAATCCGCCCACACCCTGGGAGTTATTTTCGGAAAAGCCGCCACCGCTCCCCGTTTCGGAGCCGTTCGCACCTGGGGAAAAGAAACGCCTCCGCTGTGGAAAATGGGGATAACTTCCGCGAGGCTGATCTGCGCCCGATTCGCCCGTTCACACGCGACCGAAAAAACCGTCCGCGCCCAGAAACCGCAACCGGATCAAAGACGGGGCACGTTCAGCGCATTGCGGACGCTTGACCGGCGCATAGGATCCGCACCGGACCCAATAGCCCGGAAACGAGATTTTGGCGGTCGCGCTCGATGTTTTCTTCGTACCAATATCGGTTCCAGCCCAGGGCGCGGCCCTCGTCCAACAGGTCGTGGCGCATCCGGTTCGCCGCCGTATTCGCAACGACGACGACGATCTCATTGTCGCCGGGCCGCAACGAATCGGTAATGTCGACCGTATACGGCTCCCAAATCCGGGTTCCGGCGCATCGGCCGTTGACCCACACCTCGGCGTAAAAACGGACGCTTCCGAGGTCCAGCCTGTACGCGACGCCCTTCCTGAGCTCCGGCAACTGCACGTTCGTTCGATAGATCCACCGTCCCGAGTGCCATTTCATTCCCCAATCGCTCCAGGGGAGAAGCGAAGCTTGCGCCGTCTCCCGAACCGTCACCCGCAGCGGCCCGGCCAGGCCGTCGTCGGGGGACCGCACCTTCACAAACAGCCGGGCCTCCGACGGAGAGGCGGACGGCTCCAGTCGAACGCTGCCGTTGTCCCAATCGCCGCTCCTGTACAAGACGCCGCCGATCTCCAGCTCGAACTCCCCCCGGACATCGGGCTTGTGGATTTCCGCAGCGCCGGCAGGCAGTTCGATGTAATAGACGGCATCCTGCGGATAAGAGATCGTCCGGCCGAACAGCGGAAGATCCCCCCAGGGAAGCAGGGGCGGCCGGCCGCGTTCCCACGCCAGCAGCCATCCCGTTCGCTTCTCTTCCCACGGATTGGCGATTTGGGCCGGGTCCGCCCGCCGGGCGGTTCGTTCCGGGCAAGCCTCCGGCGCAGCCCAATCGGAGCCGGCCGCATCGCTGACGATCCAGGACGCGTCGGTCGCGACGATCAGCGACTCGCCCATCCCCCAGATGTGCGCCTCCAGCAGCAGAGACGTCAGCCAGGCCGGATCGAAGCGGGTGACTTCGAGCATATTTTTCCCCGACGCCGGCGTGTCGTTCGTCACCTTGACCGCCAGCACGTTCCGGCCCGCTCTCAGATAGGCGGCGATATCCAGCGTGTCGGGGCGATCCCATCTGTCGCCGCTGCCCGCATATACGCCGTTGACGTACAGATCGAAGCGGCCGACAGCCGCCGCGCAAACCCGGGCGTGGGTCGGCCGTTCCGCCAGCGAAAAGCTTTTGCGGAAATACAGCTCCTTGGCGTCGCTGTCGTCGTACCAGGACGGCCTCCGGGTGATCCAGCTCCCCCGCCACAGGCTGGCGTGGCGGCCGAACCGCCCCGGTTCGTCCGGCCGGTTGCGGATCCGAATCTCCTGCGGCTTGCCCGCATCCCCCCAGGCCAGCCGGGCGACGGGAATGTCCAGCTCCGCCGAAACCGCGTCCGATCTCCACTCATGGTCCAGCTCCGCCGGGGCGGGAAGAACCTTCCACGTGTCAAGGAGGATCGGAAGCGGCAGCGGACAATCCGCTACGGTCTCGCTTTTCCTCTCTTCGTTCCCGTCTGGAACCGCCTGCTCGTCGAACACCAGGAAAACCGCCTGGTCGGGTTCCAGCGCAACCGAGACGGCCATGCGCTCCCCGTCCAGCTCTTCCGCCGGCCAGCCCGGGAGGGAAGCGCCAGTTTCGGGGTCGAGCGCGAGTGGCTTGCCGCGGGAACGAAAGGCGATTCGCCACGCGCGCCGCCGCGACTGGGCGTTGGCGAGGAAGAATACGCTGCGCCCTTCGTGCTCCCGGCGGTACGAATACAGCCCTTCCGTTCCGCCCTCCAGCACTTCGACGTCGAGCGGCACTGACGCCCGGATCGCTTCGCGCAGCTTGGCGGGGTCGCTCCCCGCACGAATAGGCCGGACGAAACGGTCGGCCGCGCCGCCCTCATTCCCTTCCCCGTAAAAAACGATCCGGCCGCCGGCCGCTTCGAACGCCTGCAGCTGGCTCTCGGCTTCGCGGCTCAGAACGGCCGTTTCCGGCAGCACGACGGCCTTGAAGCGTTCAACGCCCGAGACGAGTTCCCCCGCTTCCACCGTCGCGCGAACGACGCTGGTCTCGTCGATCAAGTCGACGTCCATCTGGTGCTCCAGCAGCTCGTCGAGTACCGCATGGAACTCCCGCGACAGCATTTCACCGGCGGGCGTGGCCGCGCCGTTGCGAAATTGGCGGTGCAGCGTCCGGATCGGATAGAACAGCCCGATGCGGCATACCGGCGCCCCCAGGCTGCCCATATAGCTCAGGCGGCTGATATAGTCGCCGAAGAGACGGAAGTACTTCCAGTACGGATTCTGGAAGAAGAAGCTGGCCGGCCAGTCGGCCTGCGACCCTTGCTCGTCCGTCGACATATACATGCCGTGCAGCGTGAAGAAGTTGACGCCCATGGCCGCCAGGACGTTCACGCCGCGCTTGAATTCCTGGAGCGTGCAGGCCCAGCCGGCTCCCCCCATCGCCTCCGACATGATTCGCGTCCGGGAGTAGTTGCGGCCGACCGACACCGCCAGCTTGGATTCCACATGCGTGATTCGGCGCGGATAACGGTAACGGTAATCGTGGCAATCGGCTCCGGGAATGTGCAGATGCCGCATCGTGCGGAAGTAATTCCCTTGCCGGGCGGGGTGCAGCGCCAGATGTTCCTCCGTATGCCCGGTCAGCATCAGGCCGTTGTCCTCGCACCATCGGGAGATTTGACGGAAGAAGGCGCGCTCGTACAGCTCCGTGATCGTCTCGAAATAGTCGGCCCGCGCTGGCTCCGCGCGGCCCCGGTCTCCGTCGAGAATCAGATAGGGGAGCACGTCCTTGAAGGCGTACCCGGCGCGAACCCGGAACTCGTCCTCCAACGCTTCGGTCCAGGGAATCGGCGCCGCCGCCATGAAGATCTCGTCGAAAAAGACACCCGGCACCAAGCCGCCGAAATGCTCGCCGTACCTGGCTTTGTAGGCTTCGTGGGTATATTCCAGGAACCTGCGGATGGCCGCTTCGCTCATGTAATCGACGTTCGTCGGAAGATGATAAAGCGTAAACGCCATCAGGCTCCATTCGCCCGCCGGCACTTCGATCCGGCCGGCCTCGTCCGTGCGGACCGGCTCGAGGCTGTCCTCGACGATCTCCCCCTTGCCGTTCAGACGCATCCGGAACGCGGCGTACAGACCGGAGGACGCGTCCGCGGGAAGTTCCGCCCGTCCGGGGCCCTTGGCGGTCCACCGCTTGCAGGCCAATCCCTTCGCCATATGCCGCCGGCTCTCGGACAGCACGCGCGAGGCCCGCTGCTCGCCGTGAGGGAAGATGCTGCCCGCCGTCCCGCTCGGCCACGCGTATTCGTCGTACAGCCACGAGCGAAACCCCTTCTCCCGTCCGTAAGAGATGGCGTGGCCGATAAGATCCCACCATTCGTCCTCCAGATAAGGAGTAACGAAATAGGGCCTGGCGTGAAGGAAAGCTCCGTATACTCCTTTGTCCGTCATTTCGTCGATCTGCCGGCCGATCTCCCGTTTGTCCGGACGTCCGAACCAAAACCACAGCGGAACGGCCGAGAAGGCCGGGTCCGGACGATTGAACCGCTCGCGCAATTCCTGTAGCTCCATCCTCTCTTCCTCCCGTAAAAGGGCTGCCGAACCTAATGGGCCCGGCAGCCTGCGCCATGAGCGCGATTTGTCTGACGCTCTCGTTCTATTGAAGGGACTTCGCCGGGTCCGCCGGGTCGAAGTCCGGATATTGGATGGGCTTCGTCTTGCCCTGCGAGATCGCCTGCTGATAAGCGGCGTTGTAGCGCTGGTTCAGATCCTGAATCGCCTTGTCCGCATCAAGCTGGCCGAAAATCACCTGTGCGAACTCGTCGTACATAATGTTGCCTTCGGGATTGACGCCCAGCGGGATCGCCGGCCACACTTTGTCCTTGTCGGTGAACTCCAGATTCGGCCATTTGGTGACCGTTTCCGGTTTTGCGGCCGATTTCAGAGCGCTCGGAACCCGAACCATTCCGAGTCCTTGCGTGTAATAACCGGACAGAAGTTCGTCGCTGTACAGATACTTCATCACTTCCCACGCCTGATCCGGATGCGGCGTGTGCGCGTTCATGAAGAACCATCTGCCGGCCAGCAGCACGTCCTGGCTGCCCTTCACCGTCCCGTCGATCGTGGGCAGCTGAGCGACGTCCCATCGTTGCTGGGTCGGGAACTGGTTCAGGTAAACGCCCGGCTCGGAATGCGTCCACGAGATGTACATGCCGATCTTGCCGGCGGCGAACTGCGTCCGGAGCGGATCGATATCGAGCGACTCCGAGCCGGGGAACGCCGCGTCCGATGTGAAGATTTGCCGGTAAGCCTCCAGAATCGGCTTGTAGCCGCTGAAATCGTATTTCCCGGCCTTGAAGTCGAAGCCGGCCTTCACGCCGCCGCTTCTCATCAAGATGTAGTCGATCGACCGGGACAGAGCGGAGGTCGGGCTTTTCATATTGGCGGAGAAGCCGTACACGCCCTGGCCTTTGAGCTTGTCGGAAATTTGCTTGGCGTCCTTCACCATCTCGTCCAGGGAAGCCGGCGGAGCGCTGATGCCCGCCTTTTCGAACACGTCCTTGTTGTAGATGAGCCTCGGCGTCGTGCCGATCGCCGGCAAGGAATAAATTTTGCCGTCGACCATGTTGATGCCTTCGACGAACGCTCCTTCGCCGAAGCGGCTCTTATCCTCGTCGGTCAGGTACGGGTCCAGCGGGGCGATGTCGCCTTTCGGCATCAGGTCCGCCCAAGCCGTTCCCCCGTCGAAGAAGATGTCGGGGGCTTCGTTGGTGGCGAACGCGAGATTCAGCGTCTGGTTGTAATTGTCCGCGTAGATTTGGTACTCGACCTTGATTTGGCCCTCGTGCTCTTGATTGAACTTGTTGATCATTTCATTCATGTAATCCTGATCGTGACGGTCCAGCGTCCATACTTTGATGACCACCGGCTCGGCTCCGCTCGCGCTTGCGCCTTCGCTCGATGCCGGAGAAGCCGTATTCCCGCCGCCGTTTCCGCATCCGGTGGCGACGAGCGCGACAGCCAGCAAGGAGAGCCAGCCTGCCATTCGCCATTTCCTCAAGGCGACCACCCTTTCATCGTTGTGTACGTTTTCATCCTAGCAAAGCCGCCGGCGGCTCAAAAGGCACAATCCGCAGATGACGTGTTCAAAAAACGACGGATGTTGCCGGATCCCAAGTTCCGCACTAAATCAGTTCGTTCTGCAGCGCTTCCCGGTATTCGCTGGGAGTGATGCCGTAATATTTCTTGAAGCAACTGGAGAAGTAGCGCTGATCCTCGAAGCCGACCCGATCCGCGACCTGCTGAATCTTCAGGAACGGGTCCTTCAGAAGGTTCATGGCCGTCTCCATGCGCAACCGGGTCACGTATTCGACGAACGATTCCCCGGTTTCCTGGCGGAACAATTGCCGCAAGTAGTTCGGACTGATAAACAGCCTGGCGGCGGCATCCCCCAGCGACAGCTTGCGGTCGGCCAGATGTTCTTCCACATACACCTTCACTTTTTCGACATACGACACGCTCCGGTTCGCCCGGCATTGCCGGATCTCCCGCAGACACTTCCGGACGAAGCGGATCAGCCAGGCTTGCAGATCTTTCGCCTGCTGCTGATGGTACACGTTGACATAGGGGTTCACGTCCGGGTCGGAGATGATCGCCTCCGGCAAAATCTTCATCTTCTCCAGTTGCCGGATCACGGTCATGGCGAGTTCCAACAGCGTCAGGCGAATCCAGTGCGGGTTCGCTCCCTCCTCGGCGGTAAGGTCCCCCAGCAGGCGAACGGCCGCTTCCTCGGCCAATTGTTCCTCTTCCAGCTTGAGATGCCGCAGCAGCCGTTCCGTCAGCTTCGCGGAATCTTTCGGCTCGGGAACGACGCCGGACGACCATTCGTCGTAGTGAATCACGCTCCGGTCGTCCATCGAGATGCTGATCTGCATGCCCTCCTCCGCCTGCCTGCTCGAAAGGGACAACCCCGTGAGCGAGGCGGCCGGCGAGCCGAACGCCAGCTTGACGCGCTCCAGATCGAAGTTGCGCTGCATGTTCGTGCACAGATACGTGCCGAACCGGCTGAATTCCCGGTAACAGGCGTCTTTGGCCTCTTCGTGCGAGCCGAGGAACAGCAGAATGCGGCGGTCGCGTTCGAAAAAATGGTGCACCTCGAGCGATTCCCCAAATTCGGCCGCCGCCTTGTCGATAAAGGAGGCAACCATCGCCTGTTCCATGCCCCGGTCCATCTCCTGCTTGGCGGCGTAAGCCAGCAGGGCGGCGATGTAGTGGTGCGCGTTCATCGGAATGCCAAGCTCCTTCGCCTGCCTGGCCAGCGAGGCTCCCGTCCCCGCGCCGGCCATCAGCTGTCGGTAGAAGCGCTCCCGGAACAAAGGCAGGCTCTCCCTCACCTTTCTCTGCAGCTCGTCCCAGTTGCGTTGGAACAGATGACGGTTGCTCAGCTCTTCTCCGATCCGGTTGACCAGCTGCACCAGCCGGGCCGTGTCCACGGGCTTGAGCAAGTAATCTTTGGCGCCGAGCTGTAGCCCTTTCTGCGCGTATTCGAACTCGTCGTGGCCGCTGATCAGCACAACGGCCGCCTCGGCGTACTCGGTCGACAACTGCTCCAAAAAGTGAATGCCGTTCATTCGCGGCATCTCAATATCCGTGATGATCAGATCCGGCAGCAAGTCCAGCGCAAGGTGGAGCGCTTCATCCCCGCTCGCCGCCTCCGCCGCCGTATCGAACAGCGGACATTGCCGCACGATCGCCTCGGCGATGCCGGAACGAATCAACGGTTCGTCTTCCACGATCAGCGCCTTAAACATGCTCCTCTCGCTCCTCCTTGGTCATGACGGGCAGGACCAGCGACACCGCCGTCCCGTTGCCCGGCTCGCTTTCGATATGCACGCCGTATGCTTCTCCGCATATGAGCCTGATCCGATCGTTGATGTTGTACAGCCCGTAGCCGTCGTCCGATGGTTTTCCCTGCCTGTTTTGTAAACGTTTACGTAAAAGTTGCAACTTAATGGGATGGACTCCCGTTCCGTCGTCTTCTACGCGGAAGATAAGGCAGCCCTGTCGGATCGATGCCGAAATCCGAATCGTCCCCGGGCGATCCATCGGCTTGACGCCGTGGTAAATCGCGTTTTCGACGATCGGCTGGAGAATGAACTTGACGGTCAAATATTCGAACGCCTCTTCCTCCACGTCCAGCCGGTAAGCAAACGAATCTCCGTAGCGGATCTTCTGGATGGACAGGTAGCTCTCGACATGCGTCAGCTCCTCGCGGACGGTAATGATCTCGCGCCCCCGGCTGAGCGAAATTCTAAAGAATGAGGCGAGCGAAGCGATCATCCGGCCGATGTCGGTCTCTCCGTTGCGGTCGGCCATCCACTTGATGGAATCGAGCGTATTGTAGAGAAAGTGCGGGTTCATTTGGGATTGAAGAGCTTTCAGCTCCGCGATTTGCTTGGAGCGTTGCTCGGCTTGCACCCGCTCCTTCTCTTCCTCCAGCCGGGCGATCGTCTCCTGCAATTGGGTAACCAGATCGAAGATCTCGGCCGTCATAAAGTTGAAAGTCCGCCCGAGCTTGCCCACCTCGTCCTGATACGGATAATGAAAGCTGACATCGAACTGGCGACGGCGTATCTTCTGCATCGTCTTCTCCAGGACGCTCAGCGGGCGGCTGATCAGCGCGGAAACCGGCAGCGTCACGGCGAAGCCGAGCAGAAGGCAGCCCAGCAAGATGAGCATGAGCACTTGCTTCATCTTCTCGATCTTCGTCAGAAGCGCGTTCATCGACTGCACCTGCACCAGGGTCCAGGGACCGACATGCATGCTGTGGTAGGCCAGCAAGTAGCGGTCCCGATCGGACGAGACGCGCAATTGCCCCTTGGCGGTCTGAAGAACAGACGCGTCCGACCGGATCTGCCGCAACACCTGGTTCACATCGTCGCTCGAATCCGCAGCGACGATCTCCCCGCCGCGATCCAGGATCAGGGTCGCCTTCCCCTTCGAGCCCTGAACGCCCTTGACGTAATCGAGGATGCTCCGCTCGCTCAGATTGACCACCAGATACAAATCGTCGGAGCCCTCGGAAGCCGGAAAGCGCAACACCATCGGAATGATGTTGCCGGATTCCCGGTAAATTTCCCCCTTGGCGCGTCCGAACCAATAAACGGAAGCTTCGGGCATCGCTTCGATTCGCCGGTACAGATCGGATGAACGAAAGTCGAATCCGGTTCGGATCGGCAGAGACAAGTCATAGAAGCCGTCTTTGGGCGTGGACAAATAGACGGAGGCGACGAACGGGTCGGAGTAGCGCAGCTCGGCGAACAAGTTGGACAAATAGGTCAGTGCGAAGGACCGGTACTGCGGCGCTTCGCTCTTCAAATATCGCAAGAGAGTATCGTTGAAAGTCTGGTCGGCCTGCGTGGTGTAAATTCTCGTAATGAGCGCTTTCAATTTTTCGTCCAAATAGTTGCTTTCGGCTTCGACGAGTTGCGAGGAATCCGTATTGGACACGTTCGTGAGGACGTCCACCGAGTAGCGGTAGAACATCAGCCCTGTGCCTCCCGCCATCGAAACGATGAGGACGGCGCACAGGGCGGCGATTTTGTTTTTGAGCTTCAGGTTCAGCAAGAAGGTTACCAGCGGCTTCATGAAGGCTTGCTCCTGTAAAGGGAATTCGGTCGGCGGCGGCTCGATCCCATTGTAGCACAGCCGGTCACGATTTGACCGCCCCCTCCATCAGTCCGCTGATGAATTGCCGGTTGGTGAACAGATAGACGACGAGCATGGGCAGCAGCGCGATCGCGGCCCCGGCGGTCATGATGTTGACTTCGGCGGCGGCGTTCGCCGAGTAGCGCAGGCCGACGACCGCCACGGTCAACGGCTTGATGGCCGGATTCGGCATGCTGAACACGAGCGAGGTGATGTAGTCGTTCCAGGCCAGCCGGAACGAGAACAGGGCGACGACGCCGAGAATCGGCCGGATGAGCGGCAATATCAGGCTGCGGTAAATGCGGAAATAGCCCGCGCCGTCCAGATAGGCCGATTCGTCGATGTCCTTCGGCACCCCCTTGACAAAGCCGATGGTCAAGAAGATGTTGCTGGACTGGCCGGCGCTCAACACGAGCGCAAGCCCGAGCAAATTCCCGGTCAATCCGACGCTGTGCATTAACGTAAATTGCGGATACAGCGTAATCGGGCCCAGCGCGACGAACATCACCGACAGGTAAGCCGCCATGAGCAGCCTCTTGCCCGCGAACCGGTGCCGGGCCAACACATAACCGGTCAGAGACGAGGCGACCAGGGAGAAGATCATGGTCAGCAGGCTGAGCGCCACGCTGTTCCAGCTGTATCTAAGGAAGTCGACCTCCCGGAAGGCGGTCGCGTAGTTCGAGAATTCCCAATGCGAGGGCAGGAAAGAACCGCCCCCCTGAAGCTCCAGATTCGTCTTCAGCGATCCGAGCAGCGTGTAGACGACCGGATACAGGGTAAAAACGAGCAAAGCGGCGCCGGCTATCGTGAAGGCGGGGATCGCCAACCATCTTTTCACCCGCTGCCCCTCCTTAGTAGAGATCGTCAAGCTTTTTGGAAATATACAAATAAATGAGCGTTATACCCCCGAGAATGAGCCCGGTCAGAACGCTTGCCGCAGCCCCGTAGCCGATTTGCGGCTGCACCGGGGTCGACGCGTCGATCGGAAAGAATAGCTGGTAAATGTACAGGAAGACCACCTGCGTCTTCTGCAAGGGCCCGCCTCCGGTCATGACCATGATGCTCTGGATGTCCTGGAACGAGGCCAGAATCGCCAGCATCAGCACGACCCGCACGACCGGCCCCATCATGGGGATGGTGATGGCAAACAGCCGGCGCCAATAGCCGGCGCCGTCGATCGCGGCGCTCTCGTACACTTCCTTGGGAATCGTCTGCAATCCGGCCAGAAAATAAACCATATAGTTGCCCATGCCTTCCCACACCGCCACCAACACGACCGTCAGCATGGCCAGCTTCGGCCCCAACCAGTTGATCGGGGCGTGGATGAGATGAAGCTTCATCAGGTAGCGGTTGACATCGCCGTTGTACACGTTGAACAGCAGGTAAAACATGAGGCCCATCACGGCCGAGCTCATGATCGTCGGACCGAACACGACGGCCTGCATCGCCGTTCTTCCCCGGAACGGCAAATTGAGCAGCATGGCGACCAGGAAAGCCAGCGGAAGAATGAGCAGCAGCTTCCCGCCCGCGTATTCGAACGTATGGCCGAGCGAAGCCCAGTAAATCGTGTCTCTCGTCAACAGACGGTTGAAATTGCCCAGTCCGATGAAAGTTTCCCGGTACGTGCCGTCGTATCGGTAAAACATGTACCTGAGCGCCCAACCGATCGGATACACCGTCAGCGCCAGGAACAGGATCAAATTCGGCGCCAGCATCAAATACAAGGTTCCTCTTCTCATCGCATGCCTCCCGAAACAACGCTTGTTGCATCGCGTTTGCCCTTACTATAGCATCGGGCGGGAACGCATGGACTCCAAGAAACGCAGGTTGAATGTTGAAAATGTTATCGATTTTATCGACGCGCCCGTCCCCGCTCCGGATCAAATGGCAAGTTATCGGATGGAAGGCCGGCTCTTTTATGGTGTGAAAAGGGAATTTAGGGGGTTTTCTGTGTGGCAATCAACTGGAAAACATCGCTTGGATAGGGGGAGGAGCTTCCGTCCGCTTATCCGAAGATGAAGAGACGGCGGACGGCTTCCTGCCGGCGGATGACTCCCGATCGGACTTGCCGCATGGACAACGCTGCTTGTCATCCGGCGCCAGGCTTCTTACCACTCGACCTGTTCCGCTTCCGGCAGCTCCGGCCCCAGGCGGATGTGATCGGTCGGGCAATTGTACATGCGGGCCGCTTCCAGCACGGCGTGCTTGCACTTGCGGTACTCCTCGCCCGGCTCCACGATTCGCTTGGCCATCACATGAATATTTTCCAGACGCGCCTGCGGCTTCATCGCCAGGAACCGGGCGTTCAACTCGTCTACGTATTGCGTCACGTACTCTTCTTCCAGGAACACGGACGAGCCCAGCGCGACCGAAGCGGGCTTGTACTGGGCATCCGGCAGCGTCCGGCGCAGACAAGCGAGCAGACTCTCCTGGAACTTGCGGACCCCGGCCAGCATCCGCTCCCAATCGGACCGCTTCTCCTTCTTCGCGTAATACAACTTGACAAACCGGTTGAGCGCCACCGTCACGAACAGCGCCTCCGGCCACAATACGTTGACTTCCCGCTTGCCGTCCGGTTCCGACAGCGCGCTTTGCAAGCTTTGTACCAGGCCGCTTACCCGCGCCCGGATCGATTCGAAGGGCGGATATTCCCCTTCTTCGCCCACAATTTGCCGCAGAGCTTCGCACAGTTGCTTAAGGTCGGCGGCGTCACCGCTAATGCCGACTCCGGCGTGATGCGGCGTATCCTTCATCTGTATCATGCGCAAACAATCTCCCTCTGTTCGAATCGCTCTGTCTCATTTTATCACCGCGCGCAAGAATTCGCACATCGCAGCGAAAGCGCCGATCCCCCGCTGCCTGGGGGAACCGGCGCTTCCAAGCTCCGCATGCTTCTTCCCACTTCCAACGGCACCGTCTACTCGAGAATCGTCTCGATGCGGTCCAGCACGTCCTGGCTGAGCTTGATGCCGGATGCGGCCGCATTCTCCGCCACCTGCTCCGGACGGCTGGCGCCGACCAGCGCGCTGGCCACGTTCGTCTGGCGCAAGATCCACGCCAGCGCAAGCTGGCCGACCGTGATGTTCAGCTCGGACGCGATCTCGCCAAGCTGGCGCACCTTGGCGATCTTCTCCTCGGTGATGCCGTTGCGAACCCATTCGAGCCGCGCCGCCCGGCTTCCTTCCGGGATGTCCTTCGCCGACGTGTACTTGCCGGTCAGCAGCCCTTGGGCCAGCGGCGAGAAGACGACCTGGCCGATCCCTTTGCGCTCGCTGAGCGGAATGATTTCCTTCTCGATATATCGGTTGAACATGTTGTAAACCGGCTGATTGACGACGATGCGGTCGAGCAAGTAGCGGTCCGCTACCGCCAACCCTTCCATAATGTTGGCCGCCGTCCATTCGCTCACGCCGACGTACAGCACCTTGCCCTGGCGGACGAGATCGTCGATCGCGCGCAGCGTCTCCTCGACCGGCGTCTCGGGATCGTAGCGGTGGCAGTACAGAATGTCGACGTAGTCGAGCCCGAGCCGCTTCAAGCTCGCGTGGCACTGCTCAATGACGTGCTTGCGGGACAAGCCGCGGTCGTTCGGCCCGTCGCCCATCGGCCAGAACACCTTCGTCGCCAGCACGTACGATTCGCGCGGATACGCCCGCAGCGTCTCGCCGACGACGACTTCGGCGGCTCCCCTCTCGTAAACGTTGGCGGTATCGAAAAAGTTGATGCCCAGATCGTAAGCGGTTTGGATCGACTTGACCGCGTTCTCCTTCTCCACGTAGCCCCCGTACGTCAGCCAGCTGCCGAGGCTGATCTCGCTGACCTTGAGGCCGGTGCCTCCCAATTTCCGATAGTTCATTTGTTTCTCCTCCTTCGTTATGCTAGAATGGAGCCTCTCTTATTGTAAAGAAGCTCTTATCGTTTTAGAAGAAGTGAATTGATTTTCATTATATTATACCGAGTATATGTGCTATAATTTATATAGCTATGGAAAGGAGGGAACGAGCAAAGGTGACGACAGCCAGCGCATACGTACCCAAAAATCCGGTGCAAATCGAATGCAACATCGAGAAGACGTTGGACGTGCTTGGCGGCAAGTGGGCTTTTCTCGTTCTGCGGGAGCTGTTCTGCGGCACGAGAAGATTCGGCGAGCTGCAGCGCAGCATTCCGAGCGTAAGCCCGAGAGCGCTTACGAGCACGCTGCGCCACTTGGAAAACAAAGGCGTGCTGGAGCGCCGCGTGTATCCGACCGTCCCCGTGACGGTGGAATATACGTTGACACCCAAGGGCGAGGATCTGCACCAGATCGTCAAGGAAATGAAGCTGTGGGCGGCGAAGTGGACCTAAATCTCTTTTCGACATAATCCGGAACGGCCGCAGGCGGGCGCCTGCGGCCGCTCGCATTCGCCGGCTTCCGTCCCGCCGCCCTGCCCTGCGCCGGGCCGGCGGGACGGCATGCGGCCGCCGGCCGGATGCAGGCTTGCAGCGGACTTGCGGCGGACTTGCAGCAGACTTGCAACGGACTTGCTGCGATCCGGAGCGGCCCCCGCCTCATCCGAGGCAGCGCTTCACCGAGCCGAGCAAAATCTGTTGGAACGCCGGAAGAAGCAGCCCTTCCCGGTTGTGGGCCGGCGTCAGGCAGACGACCCGCCCTTGCCCGTGCGCGTGGCGCCACCCGGCGACCGAGCGGCCGTCGACCGACTCGGAGCGGAGGAATACCTCCGTGCCGTCCTCGTCGCAGGAGACGAAATAATGCTCGTCGCGCATCGCGAACGCCACCGCGCGAGCCGGATCGTCCGGCGCGCAGCCTTCGTACCGGACCGTCTGCTGCAGCTGCGGATGGGACAGGAAGCCGCCCTTCAGCATGCGAATGTACGGCGAGTCCGGGGCGAAGCTCGCCATGCCGGCATGCCAGGCGAGCCAGCCGCCTCCTTCGCGGACGTACCGGGAGATCGCCTCCCCGATCTCCTCCGTCATCCATAGCGCCTCCGGATCTTCCTGCGGCTTCAGCCGGTTTTCCTTGAACAGGACCACCGCGTCCGGCTTCTCCTCCAGAATGGCGGACAGCCGCTCCGCCTCCCCGTATACGAGCCGGTGCGTGCCGGCATCCGTCAGCGGGGCCAGCGCCGCGTCCAGCGCTTCGCGTATGTCCGATTCCCGGTGGTAGTAATCCCCGACAACCGCATAAATCGTTTTCATTTTCCTCCGCTCCTCGCTTTCCGCTATGTTCGCCTGTTTGTAAACGCGTGTTCACTCCTGTTTTACTCCAGCCGGCGCCCGGTGTCAACCTTTTCCTCGGAACTGTTGCGAATGTCCCGGTCTTTGCAGCGGAACAAGGGGCGTCTGCGCACGATTCGGTATTTTATTGATACTTGAGCCGGCTATGGATGCTTGGCTGCCGGCGAGGCCGCTCTGCGCCGGTACGCCCAATGGTTCGTCGGGCCGTGGCCGCCGCCGATGCGGATGCCGTCCTCGATGGCCGCCTGGACGAACGCCCGGGCCTGTGCGGCGGCCGCCGCCACGTCAAGCCCGGCGGCCAGCCCGGCCGTCAGGGCGGCGGAAAACGTGCAGCCGGTTCCGTGCGTCCGCTCCGTACGCACGCGGGGGCCGGCCAGCTCGACGAAGCCGGAGCCGTCGTACAGCAGATCGACGGACTTCGCGCCGTCCGCGTGCCCTCCCTTGACGACGGCGTATCGCGCCCCGAAGCCGACCAGCCGCCTCGCGGCTTCCCGCTTGTCCGCTTCGGTCCGGATCGGCCGCCCCGTCAGCTTCTCCGCTTCGGGCAAGTTCGGCGTGACGACGTACGCAAGCGGCAGCAGCCGCTCCTTCAGCGCCCGCACCGCTTCGTCCCGCAGCAGCTCGGAGCCGCCCTTGGCGATCATGACCGGGTCGACGACCAGCTTCGTCCAGCCGTGCGCCGCGACCGCCTCCGCCACGGCGGCGACGATGCCGCCGCTGAACAGCATGCCGGTCTTCAGCGCGTCGACGCCGATGTCGCCGCCGACCGAGCGAATTTGCGCCGCCACCGCTTCGGGCGGCAGCGGATACACGGCCTGAACGCCGAGCGTGTTCTGCGCGGTCACCGCCGTCAGCGCGGACATGCCGTAGACGCCGAGCTCCTGGAACGTCTTCAGATCGGCCTGGATGCCCGCGCCGCCGCCGCTGTCCGAGCCCGCGATCGTCAGCGCGCGCGCCGGTTGATTCCCGTTCATGTCGCGCTCCTCCTCTCTCATGCGAACCTTTCCGGCAGGAAAGCCGCGCTCTCCGGCGCCGCCTCCCCGAACTCGATCCAGTCGGCCGCCAGCCGGGCGGTCGCCGGACTGAGCAAGATGCCGTTGCGGTAATGCCCCGCCGCGAACACGATCCGCCCCCCGCTCCGCCGAACGGGGCCGATCAGCGGCAGGCCGTCCTGCGTGGACGGCCTGAGGCCGGCCCAGCGGTGGAACGGCTCCCGCTCCGCAAGGAACGGGAACAGCCGCCCGCTCCACCTCCGCAGCCGCTCGATGCCGCGCTCCGTCACGGACGTGTCGAAGCCGGCCACGTCCTCCGATGCGCCGCAGACCAGGGTCCCGTTCGCTTTTCCGACCAGGTAGCCCTGGCTTGAAAACACCATGTGCCGCACCGGCCGGTCTTCCGCCTCATAAGCGCAAATCTGGCCGCGAATCGGATAGATCGGGATCGGGAACCCGAGCGTTCCGGCCCATTCCTGCGCCCAAGCCCCGGTGCAGACGAGCAGCCGGTCGCCGCCGAAGCGCCGGCCGTCCTCCGCTGCGACGGCGATTTCCGGTTCCCACCGGACGGCCGTTGCGCGGCCCAGGCGCTCCTGAACGTCGACGCCGGCCAGCCGGCACGCCCGCTCCAGCGCGTGGACGTAATGCGGCGCGTACACATGGCTTTCCTCCGGCGTATGAAGCGCCGCCCGCACGTCCGGCGACAGGCGCGGCTCCAGCCGCCGCAACTCCTCTCCTTCGACGATGCGGCCGGTCGACCCGTGCTCGCGCTGCCAGCGCAGCCGGCCTTCCAACGCCAGCCGGTCGGCCTCGTGGAAGACGGCGTAAAGGCTGCCGGATTCCGCATATTCGAACGGAACGCCGGAGACGTCACGGATCGTCCGCTGCCATTCCGGGAACAGCCGCAGGCTCTCCGCGCAGAGGCGGAAGAAGGCGTCGGGACTTTCCCCATTTTCGGAATAAGGGGCGAGCATGCCCGCCGCCGCTCCCGACGCCTGGCCGCCGCAGCGGTCCTTCTCCAGCACGGTGACCCGATAGCCGCGCCGCCGCAGCTCGAACGCGCAGGACAAACCGATGACGCCACCGCCCAGCACGATAACCGTTTCCTTCATGCCCTTCCCTCTTTTCGCCTGCGCGGTCTTACGTCAGCTTGAACCCGGCCGCCCCGCTGCTGGCCGAGGCGTACCGTTTCTTCGGAACCCGTCCGGCCCGATACGCTTCCCGGCCCGCCTCGATCGCCAGCCGCATCGCCCGCGCCATCCGCGCCGGATCTTTCGCCTTGGCGACCGCGTTGTTCATCAGCACGCCGGCGGCGCCGAGCTCCATCGCCTGCGCCACGTCGCCGGCCGAGCCGAGGCCCGCGTCGACGATGATCGGCACGCCGGCTTCCTCCACGATAAGGCCCAGGTTGTACGGATTGAGCAGCCCGAGCCCGGTGCCGATCGGCGCCGCGCCCGGCATGACGGCCGCCGCGCCCGCTTCCTCCAGCCGCTTGCACAGAATCGGATCGTCTGACGTATAGGGCAGCACCGTGAAGCCTTCCCGGACGAGAATCTCCGTCGCCTTCAGCGTCTCGATCGGGTCGGGCAGCAGCGTCCGCTCGTTCGCGCTGATCTCGACCTTGACCCAGTCGCTTAGGCCCGAGGCGCGGGCCAGCCGGGCGATCCGCACCGCCTCCTCGGCCGTGCGCGCGCCCGACGTGTTCGGCAAGTAGACGAACGTGCCGTCCTGCAGATGCTGGAGAATGGAGTCTTCCTCCGGCGCCTCCAGGTTGATGCGGCGAATCGCGAACGTCAGCACCTCGGCCCCCGATTCGCGGATCGCTTCCCGCTGCACGTACGGGTTCGGGAACAGTCCCGTGCCTAGAAAAAAGCGCGATTTCAGCTCGCGGCCGCCGATGCGCAGCACATCCGGCTTGACGCCGGCCTGGTCGATATCCATCCGGTTCAGCCTCCCCCCACGAAATGAACGAGCTCCAGCTTCATGTGCGGGCGCAATTCGGCTTCGGCCCAGCGGTCCCGGTCGACGATCTCCCCGTCCGCTTCGACGACGACCGCCTTGCCCGCAAGCCCGAAGTGGGCGATGACGTCCGCCACCGTCCGGACCTCGAGCCGATGCGCCCTCCCGTTGATCGTCAGCTCCATGCGCCGCCCCTCCCGCCGTGCAATTTCGCCAGGAACGCCTCGCAAGTCCCCTTGACGTCCGCGCTGCCGACGATTTCGCTCACCGCGCAAATCCGCGTCGCTCCCGCCGCGATCACCTCGTCGACGTTGGACAGCTTGATGCCGCCGATCGCCACGAACGGGATGCGAATCTCGCGCGCGACTTCGCGGATGTAGGAGACCGTCACCGGCGCGACCACGTCCTCCTTCGTCCGCGTCGGAAAGATCGGTCCGACGCCGATGTAGTCGGCGCCCTGCCGCTCGGCCCGCCGCGCTTCCTCGATGGCGTGCGTGGAGATGCCGATGATCTTGTCGCCGACCAGCTTGCGCGCCTCTTCGATCGGCAGATCGCCCTGGCCGAGATGCACGCCGTCCGCGTCCGCCTCCAGCGCCACATCGAGATGGTCGTTGACGATGAAGGTGACGCCGTACTTCCTCGTCAGCTCCCGCAGCGCCTTCGCCTTGCGCAACAGCTCCGGCTTGGCGCTCTTCTTGTCGCGCAATTGAACGATGTCGGCCCCGCCGAGAATCGCCTGCTCCATCACCTCGAGCAGATCGCGTCCCGGATGGAACTGTTCTCCGGTAATCGCATACAGCCGGAAATCTATCATGCGGCGAACCCTCCTCCTCTCCGTTGCGTCATTCCTCCGCTCTCCGTTGTCCGTTCCTCCGCCCTCCGCTGCGTCGTACCTCCGCGCCCCGGCGGCTTGCCCCCCGCGCGGAACGGACAGGCTTCCCCGCGGGCAAAACGGCGGGCAACCAGCCGCCTCTCCGCCCGCCGGGCGCCTACTGCCCGATGTAGCGGGAATAGAGCGTCCGGGCGCGGGCGAAGTCCTCGGTGCCCTGCACGAGCACGCGGCCGTCCGGGAACAGGACGAGCCGCTCGCCCTCCGGCAAGTCAACGCGCAGCAGATGCGCGTTCAGCTTGACGCCGGCGACCGCCGGAGCCAGCCGCTCGCGCCACGCCGCCAGATCGAGCGGACGATCGCCCGCGATCTGGACCGAACCTCGGCCGCACAGCGTGACCATCTCGTCCGGCGCTTCCTTCAGCGCGGGATATTCCTTCCGCCCGCAGCAGGGGCAGTCCGGCCGGGGCGCGCCCAGCTTCATCTCGAAGTAATGGTTGTTCCACACGTCGAACGTCACGAGCGTGCCGCGCCGGCGCGCCGCGTCGCCGACCAAATATTTCAGCGCCTCCACGGCCTGGTACGACGCGGCGATGTCGACGACCGGGGCGATCACCCCGACCGTGTCGCACGTCTCTCCGTCGGAGTCGCCCGACGAGAGGAGACAGCGCAGGCACGGCGTGGCGCCGGGCACGAAGATGGCGCTCATCCCCCGCGAACCGACCGCGCCCCCGTACACGAACGGGATGCCCTGGCGGAAGCAGGCGTCGTTGAGCAAGAACCGCGTCTGAAAATTGTCCGTCCCGTCCAGCACGATGTCCATGCCCGCAAGCAGTTCCGCGACATTGGCGGACGTGACGTCGGCGACGACCGCCTCCAGCCGGACGGCCGAGTTCACGCGCCGCAGCTTCCGCTCGGCGGCCACCGCCTTCGGCCGGCTCTCCTCCGCGTCCTCCTCGTCGTAGAGCGTCTGGCGCTGCAGGTTGCTTTTCTCCACATAGTCCCGGTCGACCAGCCGCACCCGTCCGACGCCGGCCCGGACCATCCGGTCGGCCAGCACCGTGCCCAGCGCTCCCATGCCGACGATGCACGCCGCGCTGTCCGCCAGCTTCGCCTGTCCGGCGTCGCCGATCGGAGCGAACAGCCGTTGCCGGGAATAGCGATCGTCCTCCATCGTCTCACCCCATCGCGTCCAAATTTCGATAAGCTTCGGCGGCCGTCACGTCCTTGGCGAGCAGCCCGTGTTCCGTGAGCCAACCGATCGCCGCCGTCCACGAATCCGCCGACTGCGTCCCGAACGGCTCCGGGCCGGCGTCCATGAGCGGCAGCAGCACGGCGAGGCTCTGCCTCTCCACGTCGGGGTCGAGCGGGAATTGCTTGTCCTGCCGGTCCAGCAGCAGCCGGATCGCTTCGTCCGGATGCTCCTGCACGTACTGCTGCCCTCGGGCGGCGGCAGCCATGAACTTCGCGATCGCTTCGCCCTTGCGTTCCAGTCCGGCCTCGCTGGCCGTCATCACGAGCTCGTAATAGTCCGGCACGCCGTACTTCGCGGGATCGAAGGCGGTCAGCTTCTCGCCTTCCTTCTCCAGCAGCAGCTTCTCGTGATTGATATAGCCGCCGATGATCCCGTCGACCTTGTTCGTCGTCATCGCCGGAATCAAATCCCAGCCGACGTCGACGAAATGCACGGCGGACGGATCCCCCCCGTCGGCCTGCACCATCGTCTTCACCATTTCCTCGTCCAGCGGAATCGACGGGTAGCCGATCGTCCGTCCGGCCAGGTCTTGCGGCTGCCGAACGCCCGAAGACGCCAGCGTCATGAGCTGGTTCAGCGGATGCCGGACGATCGCGCCGACCGAGACGATCGGGATGTCCTCCGCGCGCGAGATCGCCACCTGCATCTGGTAGCTGAGCGCCAGATCGGCTTGCCCGGATGCGACCAGCTTGAGCGCGTCGTTCGTGTCGACCGGCGTCTGCAGCTTCACCTTCAGCCCCGCTTCCTTGAAGTACCCCTGCTCCTCCGCCTCGTACAAAAACGAATGCACCGCGTTCGGGTACCAGTCCAGCAGCACCGTCAGCTCCGTCTCGCCCGCCGCCCCGTTCCGCGCCGGCGAACCGCACCCCGCCAGCCCGAGCAGCAGCGTTGCCGCCAGCGCGAGCGGCGCGGCCGGGCGACTGTCGATTTTCATTGTACCATGCCTCCCCCTTGCAATCGTCATCGTCCGCCGCAACCGTCGAGCGTCAGCCGCGCGCCGACGGATCGGCCGGCGGCAGCCGAAGGCGGACGGCCCGGCGGGCGAGCTTCTCTCCCCGGAATCCCGCGTCCGGACGCCCGGCGAGCGCGAGCCGCTCCAGCGCCGCCGCGGCCAGGAACAGCCCGATCCCCATCGCCGACAGCAGCAGCACCCCCGCGAATACGTCCTCGCCCCGCAGCAAGTTCGACGCCCGCTTCGTGTACACGCCCAGCCCGGCTTCCCCGCCCAGCCACTCGCCGAGCGTCGCTCCCCCGACGCTGATCGCGGCGGCCAGCTTCAGCCCCGTGAAGAAGCCGGGCAGCGCCGACGGCAGCTTCCACTTCAGGAACAGCGCCCGGCGGCCCGCGCCCATCGACCGCATCAGTTCCCCGATCTCGGCGTCCGCCGCGCGCAGGCCGTCGGCCGTGTTGATCGCCACCGGGAAAAAAGTGAACAGCGTCACGACGGCCACCTTGCTCCACAGCTCGTACCCGAACCACATGACCATGATCGGCGACAGCGCGACGATCGGCACCGTCTGCGAGGCGACGAGCAGCGGATACAGCGTCCGGCGGGCGAGCCGCGAGCCTTCGATGCCGGCGGCGGCCGGCGCCCCGAACGCGACGGAAATCGCCAGCCCCAGCAGCGACTCCTCGAGCGTGACGGCGAAATGCCGGCCCAGCACCGCGCGGTCGTCCCACAGGGAGGCGAGCACGCCGGACAGCTTCGGGAAAATATAGTGCGGGACCCGGAACATCGTCGTCCCGAGCTGCCACGCCGCGGCCAGCAGCAGCACGAACAGGACGACGGGAGCGGCGGCGGCCAGACGGTCTCTCCAGACGTTCTTCACCGGCCGTCCCCCCCGTCCCGCCGGCTCAACAGCGCCAGCGCCCGCCGCTTGAGCGCGGCGAACTCGCCGTCCAGCACCGCCTCGTACCGCCGCGGCCGGCCCAACCCGACCGCCAGCTCCTGCAGCGAGGAGACGGGCGACGACGTCGCCACCAGCACCCGGTCGGACAGCAGCAGCGCCTCGTCGATGTCGTGGGTGACGAACAGGACGGTTTGCCGCTCGCGCTCCCATACCGACAGCAGCCACGTCTGCATGCTCATCCGCGTCAACGCGTCCAGCGCGCTGAACGGTTCGTCCAGCAGCAGAACGTCGGCCCCGGTGAGCAGCGAGCGCACGAACGACACCCGCTGCCGCATGCCGCCGGACAGCTCGTGCGGCCGCTTCGCCTCCGTGCCTTCCAGCCCGAAGGCGGGCAGCAGCGCCAACGCCCGCCGCCGCGCCTCCCGCTTCGGAACGCCGGCCAGCTCCAGTCCGAGCGCCGCGTTGTCCAGCACGGTCCGCCAGGGCAGCAGGCAATCGCGCTGCGGCATGTAGGCGATCCGGCCCGCGGCGGGCGCGAGCGCCCCGTCCGTCCGGCCGACGCCAGGCGCCGGCGGCGCCGCGGAGCCCCTCCGCTCGCCGACGAGGATCGAGCCCGAGCGGGGAACGAGCAGGCCGGCGAGCAGGCGGAACAGCGTCGTCTTGCCGAGGCCGCTCGCGGCGAGCAGCGTCACGAACTCGCCCCTCGCAACGTCGAAGCTGAGGTTGTCGAACAGCGGCTTTTCGCCGGGAAAGCCGTACGTCAGCCCGCGGACCGACAGAGCGGCGTCCCCGATCCGATCCGGCGCCGCAGCCGCTTCGCTTCCGGCGGCGGCGCTCATGCCGGCCACCCCTCTCGCCGGTACGCCGCGTCCCAGAACAGATACTCGAACCGGGAAGCGGCGAGGAACCGCTCCTTCAGCCGGTCCCGCTCCCGTTCCGGCAACCCTTCCGCCAACCGGTCCATCAGGCCGATGCACCAGTCCGTCAGCTTCCCGAATTCATCGGAGGCGTACATCAGAATCCATTCCCGGTACAGCGGATGGTCCAGCGCCCCGGGCTCGGCCGCCAGCGCCGTGCCGATCTCGCGATAGCTCCACATGCACGGCAGCAGGACGGCGACGACGTCCGCGAGCGAGCCTTGAAACGCGGCGTCCAGCATGTACTTCGTGTAGGCGACCGTCGTCGGCGACGGAACGGTCGCCGCCAGCTCCCCGCGGGAAATGCCGAACTTCTCCGCGTAGCCGCGGTGCAGCTCCATCTCCGCATTCAACGTCGAATGGCACAGCTCCGAGAAGACCGCCATCGTCGCGAGGTCGTCCGCCTTGACGGCGCCCAGCGCGAACAGCTTGGCATAGTCGATCAGGTAGACGTAATCTTGCCGCAAGTAGTGGATGAACCGCTCCCGGTCCAGCGTCCCGTTCCCCAGTTCCCGCAGGAACGGATGCTCGTGGCTGCGCGCCCAGATCGGCGCCGCCGCCCGGCGCAACCGCTCGGCGAACCCGTCCCTCGATCCGCCGTTCCTCGTTCCGCCGTTCCTCGTTCCGCCGTTCCTCAATCCCCCGCCGCTTGATCCGCCGTCCCTCGTTCCGCCGCCGCTCTTACCGCCGCGCAACCGTTCGCTTAACCCGCTCATCGGACCGCCTCCTCGGCGCGTCCCGGCTTCGGCCGGTTGCACCAGTCGGCGATGAACCCGATCATCGCCTTCGCGTAGCCGACGAGCTGCGCCAGCTCGACGCTCTCGTCCACCGCGTGCGCCTGCTCCAGCTCGCCCGGGCCGTAGATGACCGCCGGAATGCCCGCCCGGCCGATCCAGCCGGCGTCCGTCACCGACGGGCTCATTCCGGCGGCGGGGGCGGCGCCCAGCGCGCGCTCGTGTGCAGCCGCCAGCGCCCGGAAGCCATCTCCTTCGCGGTCAAGCTCCAGCGACGGGAAAATTTCGCCCCGTTCCTCCAGCATCGACCGGCCTCCCCAGCGGAACGTCGGCGGATGGTCCCTCATCCACGGATCGGCTGCGGCGACGCGCAGCAGGAAGTCCTCGATCTCGCGCGTCACCGCCTCGTAATCCTCGTTCGGATAGAAGTGCACCGTGATCCACAGCGCGCACCGGTCGGCGACGAACGCCGCGTGGCGGCCGCCTTCGATGACGGCCGGATTGATCGTCGTCGTCCCCGGCGGGAAGCCGGGGTACGCCTTCGTCACCGCCCAATGCCGCTCCAGCTCCTGCAGCGCCGCGATCAGCTTCGCCATCTTCTCGATGGCGCTCGCTCCCCGCACGCCGCCGCCGGCGTGAATCATCCGGGCGCGCATTCCGTCGTGCCAGGTGACCGGGCTTTGCACCGTGATCCACCCCGTGATGACGCCGCCCTGGCCCTGAATCGCCAGGCCGCTCGTATCCGCCGTCACGGCGAAGTCGGCCTCGCAGCCGCGTTCCAGGCAGGCGAGCGTGCCCGCCTCCCCGGCCTCCTCGCCGACGACGGACTGGAACCGCAGGTCGCCCTTCAGTTCGACCCCTTCGTCCGCCAGCAGCTTCACCGCGAACAGCAAGGCGGCGAGCCCGCCCTTCATGTCCGCCGTCCCGCGTCCGATCGCCCGGCCCTTATCCATCCGCAACGCGAACGGATCGCCGGACCACCCCCCGGCATCTCCCACTTCGGCCACGTCGATGTGGCCGTTCAGCAGCAAGCTGCGGTAAGCGTCCCGCCGGGTGCCCGGCCGGATTGCCGCCACGTTCGCGTCGCCGGGATACAGTTCCCACCGCTCCGTCTTAAAGCCGCTCTCCCGCAGCAGCCGCTCCACGTACGCCTGCGCGTCCAGTGTATTCCTCGCGGGCGGGCTGACGGTCGGAAACGCCACCAGATCGGCCAGCAGCGCGAACAGCTCCTCCTTCCGCTCTTCCGCTCTTGTGAGCAACCGGTCGATTGCAAATTCGCCCATCGCTTGTTCGGCGTCCTCCTTCTTCCAAGGAAAGCGGGCGCGAGCAACAAAAAAACCATTCGAGAATACACGAATGGTTCACCAATTCGATACGCTCTCTACGCCAGCATTACCTGGATCAGATTAACGGTCAGGAACATACGGTCCCTATCTCAGCCGGACTTCATCCAGCACCCGTGACTATTCAATTATTTTCAATATAACCGAAGACGCCCCGTTTGGCAACCGCCCGGCCGGCAAAATTTTTCAATGTTCCTGCAATTTCTTCCAGATCGTCTTGTTGCCGTACTCCTTCTCCGCGCCGATGTCCCGGCCGAACCACGGCGGCGCCTGGAAGCGGTTCGCCTCCTCCTCGGAGTCGAACTCGACTTCGACGACCGTCAGCCCGAGCTGGTCGTAACGGTCGATCTCGACGGTCAGGCCGTTCCATTCGGCGGTCATCCGGTTCTTCGTCAGCGGCACCGCCCGCGCCGCCCGGAACAGCTGCTCGTAAATTTTCTCCGAGATTTCGTACTCGATCTCCTCGCGGGTCATCCCGTTTCCTCTTTTGAACGTGTGGGTGTAGACCGCCTTGCCCGTCGAGGCGTCGACGATCCGGCGCACCCGAATCTCCTGGTCGTCGTCGAGCGCCAGATACGTCTGTTCGATGCGCACTTCGGAGCGGACGGCCAGCCCTTCCTCCGCGACAAGCTGATGAACGGGGCGCTCCAGCAAAAATTTGCGTTCAATCTCCAGCGGCATGCTCGTTTGTCTCCTTTTTTCCGCCCAAACCGCGCTCGCCAGCGGGTTTGCGCCGACTGTGCCTATTGTACAGGATGAGGCGGACGGGGTCAAAAGGAAGCGAAGCGCCGATGCCGCGCCGTCGTAGACTTCTTTGACGGGTCTATCGGCGGAAATGCGAAAGGAGCCACCGATTGAATCGGTGGCCTTGCGATAGTCAGGGCAATATCGGCAGGGTGTTTGGAATTACGCTCTTGCGCCGCCGTCTACCGGCAGAACGACGCCCGTCACGTAAGAGGCTCGATCGCTTAATAGCCAGGCTGCCGCTTGCGCGATCTCATGGGGATCAGCGGGACGCCGAAGAGGCGTCGATGCGTTGCTTTTTTCAATTAGATCCGGAACTTGAGCAATCAATCCCTCGATCATCTCGGTCATTGTGGTGCCAGGCGCAATAGCGTTTACCCGGATGCCCGAAGGTCCGAATTCAACGGCAGCCGTCTCGGTCAGACTATTCACAGCTCGTTTGGCGGCGCCGTAGACAGACAACCCCGGATTGCCTCTGAAGCTGCCCACGCTGCTGTTGTTGACAATGGCACCGGCGCCTGCGGTATTGAGCATAGCCTTGATTTCCGCCTTCATTGCCACCCAGATTGCTTTGTAATTGACCGTTTGAAGAAGGTCAAAATCCGCTTCGGTAACCTCTGTTATGGGCGCAAGGGGGGCCCCAATCCCGGCATTATTGAATGCTATATCCAAGCGGCCGTGACGTTCAACGGCCGTTTGAACCGCCCGTTCGATGCTGGCGGAATCGGCCAGATCGGCTACGATGTAATCGGCTATGCCGCCTTTGGCGATAATTTCCTCCACCACGGAGCGCAGAGCCGCTTCTGTTCTTGCGACGAGCGTAACCGCCGCCCCTTCTACGGCGAAAAGTTTGGCTGCCGCTGCTCCGATGCCCCGGCTGGCCCCTGTAACCAAAGCTACCTTATGGCTAAGCATTCCCTCGAAATGGTTTTTTTGGTGCTGAGTTGTTGTTTGCATGGTCTGTCTCCTTTGGAATCGGCAGTGGTGTGAAAGGCTTCAAACCGGATTGAAGCCGTTTCTACGATTGAATATAATTGGCATATGCTCTATTGACGAGAGGTTGCTTGATCATAGGTTTCCGAGTAATAGGCAAGGAGGAGCCCGGATGAACGATAGCGAGCGCCGTTCAGCTCTCGGTGAATTTTTGCGTAAACGGAGGGCCAGCCTTTCTCCTGAAGATGTGGGATTGCCGACGGGGACGCGCCGCCGGACAGCCGGATTGCGTCGGGAAGAAGTCGCTCAGTTGACAAATATCGGAACATCCTGGTACGTGTGGCTGGAGCAAGGACGTGATGTGCGTCCGTCCATACAAGTGTTGGAAAGTCTGGCTTCGGCTCTCAGGCTGAATCCCAATGAACGGCGCCATCTTTTTTTTCTTGCGGGAGAATCGCTTCCTCCTTCCTTGTCTGCACATAAAGAAAGTATCGGGGCGGCATTTCAGAGAATGCTGGATGGCCTCCATCCTAATCCTGCATATGTGTTGGGAAGACGCTGGGATTTCGTGGCGTGGAATGAGGCTGCGAATGAGGTGTTCTCCATTTCCGCGGCATCCCCGCCCCATGAATTCAACTTAATCTGGCGGTATTTTACCGATCCCGTATGGAAGAGGCGCTTCAAGAATTTCGATCAAAAGGCTAAGGGAATGATTGCGGAATTCCACACGGCTTCCGCCCGCTACGTTGCAGATTCGTCGTTTGCCGGATTGATTGAAGATCTGAAACGTGTAAGTCCTGAATTTAACCGGCTATGGCTGCAGCATGAAACTCCCGGCTCTCTTGACGGATTTAAAGAAGTGGAGCATCCCGACATGGGGCATCTGGAGTTTGATCATAATACCCTGCAAATCCCCAACGATCCTGATATGAGAGTGATGATTTACACGCCTCTTACAGCAACAAGGTCAAAGCTGGAAAAATATTTAATGAAGAGACCACCCGCCTAAAGCGAGGGGCCTCAATTGGTTCGCCGTCACTTATGGTACGGTTTACCGTAAAGAACGAAGCCCCCCCGGACTGCTCGCAGCGGCTCCGGGGGGGCTTGACCATGGCGGGAAAAAACGGGCGTCAACGGGTCACCCGCACGGTCAGCGTATCGCTGGACGTCGCGCCGGCGGCGTTGACCAGTTCGGCACGATAGACGTAATCGCCCGGCGCCCGGCCGGAGATCGTCGTCACGGCGCTTTGAGATTGGGGCGTGGACGCGTGCAGCGCCTGGGTGTCGATCAGCTGTCCGTTCTCGTACAGGCGGTACTCGGCGGCGTTCGTGCCCCACCACAGGTTCATCGTCACCTTGTAGCTGCCGTCGCCGTCCCAATTGTCGGACGACAGCACCGGCTTGCCCGGGTTGGCGTCGGCGACGGTCACCGTGTGCGGGTCGCTCACGGTCGTTCCGAAGGCGTTCGACAGCTCGCACGTGTACACGTACGTTCCGTTCGTCTTGCCGGTAATGTCGAACGAGACGGATTGCGCCGACGGAGAAGCGTCGGCGAGTTCCTTCGTCGCTATGAGCGCGCCGTTCTCGTACAGCTTCACCGTCGTGCCGTTATTGCCCCACCACAGATTCATCGTCACGGTGTAATCCCCGTCCCTCAGACCGGTGTCGTAGCCGTTGTTGTCCGACAGCACCGGCTTGCCGGGCGCGCCGGTCGCCAGCGGGCGGGAGACCGTGAAGGTGACCGCGTTCGACGAAACGGTCGCGCCGTCCAGCGTCACGGTTGCGGTGACGCGGGCGGTTCCTTCCGCGACCGCTTGCGCCTTGCCGCCGGCGTCGACCGTGACGACGGACGGATCGTCGCTCGCATACGCGATCGAGGCGCCGCTCAGATCGGCCGCCGTGCCGTCGCTGAGCGTGGCGCTCACTTGCAGCGCCGCCGCTTCGCCGACGAGCAGCGACGTGCGGTCCGCCGCCAGCGCCGCTTCGCTCAGCGTCGCCTGCGGAGGAACGGGCGTGAAGTCGCTAAGGCCGAGCGGCTTCACTTGATACAGCCCCCGGAAGATCGACGCCACGCCTTTGACGGTGACGACATCGCCCTCTCGGTACGGGAAGTCGGACAGCGACAAGCCGGTCCGCACGTCGACGCGGACGTGGTTCGTGACCGAGCCGCTCACCGCGTCGAACTCGAACGATCCGCTCGGGGAAGCCGTGACGATGTTATGGATCGTCGCCGGACCGATGGTCACCAGTTGGCCTTGATTCGTATCGTCGACGGCCGTCACCGGCTTCGCTTCGGGCAGCTCCGCCGTGCCGGTCTTCTCGATCGCCGTCGGCACGTTGATTTCCAGCTCCGTGTTGTAGAGCGACAGCGGGCCGGTCACCTTCACCCGGTCCCCGCGGTGGAACCCGGTCTGGCTCTGGAAGACGTAGATGCCGCCGGTGTCGTCCTGCAAGTAGAACGCTTGTCCGCCGAATGCGCCCGGCTCCGTCGTCACGACGCCTTCCACCGTCACCTGCGTGCCTTCCGGCTCGCCGCGCGCTTCGGCGATCGTGACGAGCTCCGGCGACGGGTTGCCGTCGTCCGGCAGCGGCTGCGCCGGCACGTCCGCGATGTTCACGGTCGTCGTCAGCAGGTTGTTCCCGTTCTGACGCAGCCGCAGGTTGGCCGTGCCGGTCGTGCCCGGCTTGATCTGCAAGGTCAAATCTTTATACGCATGGCCGTTGCTGTCGGAGGTAACGCCGTACGCGGCGCTGTACCCGTAGGAAGCCGGCCAGGTGCCGTCCGCGTTCTGCACCTTGGCGATCTGCGTGCCTCCGGTCAGGTAGATGCCGGTGCTGAAGCCCGTCACCGTCGAGTTGGGCGGCAAGTTGTCGAACACGACGCGGATTTGGAACGTCTCCGCGTTCGGCAGCGGGTCCTGCTTGACGAAGCTGTAAGCCGGGTTGGCGCTGACCGTCGGCCCGCCGTAGGAGCCGGGGCGGAACGTCGAGCGGTCGTACCACTTGTAGCCGGCGTTCGGCGGAGCCCACGGTTCCGGTTGCGGCTCGGTCGAAGCCTCCGGATCTTCGAACGGCAGCAGCGCCGTCGGCTGGTCGAGCGCAAGGCCCGGCACCTGATCGAAGCCCGTGTAGCTCTCCTGCGTCGACAGCCAATCGACCAGGTTGACGAGCAGCTTGCCGTCGTCCTGCTCCTTGAAGCCGTCGTACGTCGTCTTGGCGGCGCCGGTGTCTTCGCGCAAATACTTCGGCGTCGCGTCTTCGACGGCCGACGAGTCGCCGATGAACGCCGCCTTGCCCGCACCGAGCTTGGACACGGCCACGTACGGGCCCTCGGCGATGCCTCCGCCGTTGTAGACGCCCTGGTCGACCGCGCTGCCCCACGCCTCGTCCGTCTCCGGCACGTAGACGAGCCCCTTCGCCTTGGTCGGATCGAGGATCGCCAGCGTCGAACCGGCGTGCATGGCGACAGCCGAGACGCCTTCCGTAATGCCGAACGCCTGGTCCGGCGGCACGATGATGTTCGCATTCAGGTCGCCCAGGGCGTTATAGCGGAACCGGACGCCGAAGTTGTCGGCCAGCCAGTCCGAGCTTGCCACGCCCTGCATCGCGGCCGAGACCGCTTCCTCGGCGTCCATTCCCCGGGCGGGGTTGTCCCACGCGCCGCGGCGGTAGCCGTTGATCGACTCCGAGCCGTCCCAGCGGTTCTTGTTGCGGTCGGCGTTGTAATGGTCGCCGATGAAGAAGATGCTGCCGCCCGCCTCCACGTATTGCTTCATGGCGGCCTGCTCGCTCGTCTTGAACGGAATGTTCGGCTCGGCGACGACGAACACGTTGTAATCTTTCAGGTCGTCGTACGTGAACGGGCCGTCCTTGCGCAGCTCCTTCACGAAGTAGCCGTCCTGGGCCAGCGCATTGGCGAAATCGGAAAAGCCGCCGTCGATCACCCAGTCCGCCGCTCCCGAAGTTTGGGCATGGGTGTTGTCGAACAGCACCTTTTTGCCCGCGTTCTCACCCCCGACCTTCGCCTCGATGTACGGAGCCGGATCGCTCGGCCCTTCCGCGCCGGCGGAAGGCGCCGCGCCCGGCCAGCCGGTTTGCAGCGACAAGAACAGCGCGCCCGCCAGCGCCGACTTCAGCCACACGTTTCTCCACAATGCAAGCTTCATCGTCATTTCCCTCCTATCTTCCCACTTTTTTGAAGCCGCCTCCAGTTTAACATATCGCTCTGTTAAAATCGGCCGAATCTTGTAAGCACTCTATTAAAAAATACAAGATTTGCTGTCGGAAAAAGGCGGGTTCGCCGCCGACGGCAAAAACCCCGCCCTCCATCCGGAGAGCGGGGGATATCCGGCTTGCGGGCAGCGGAGGCTGCGGCATGCCGCCGGGTCACTTCGGTTCGTAACGTTGCAACGTACGGAGCAGTTGTTCCCGCAGCGCCTGCCTCAGCTCGGGCGGCTCCAGCACCTCGGCGTCGCTGCCGAAGCTGAGCAGGATCGGAACGATCCACTGCGCTTCCGGGTAGCCGTACAGCTTCGTCCGGACGGTAAGCGAGCCGTCGGGGTTGAAGCTTTTTTCCGAACGGTGGAAGAAGTCCAGCGCGCGGGCCAGCGCCGGAGCCGAGAAGCGCAGAACAGCCTCGGTGCAGCTCTCCTCGGCGTGCGGCATGTGCTCATGCCGGCTCTCGGGAGGAAGCGGATGCTTGCGCCGGAAGCGCTCCGTCGTCTCTTCCAGATTCACGATGCGCGACAGCTTGAATTCCCGGTAATCGTTCCTCGTCCGGCAGAAGGCGTACAAGTACCACGTATCGTACTTGTACATGAGGGTGACGGGCTCGGCTTCGCGGTCGGTCTTCTCCCCTTTGGCGTTGACGTAGGCGAAGCGCAGCACGCGGCCGTCCCGGATCGCCGCGCGCAAAGCCCGCAGCATCGCCGGATCGGCCCGGCCAGCGCCTATTTCCATGGACAGGCTCGGCCGCTCGTGGCGCTCCTGGATCGTCTGAAGCTTGTAGGCGGTCTCCAGCGCCCGCTCGTCGTCGAACACGGCGGACATGCTCTTGAGCACGGTCACGAGCGCGCCGACGTCGTGAGCGCCGAGCAGGCTGCGCTCCATCTTGTATTCTTCCATGATGCCGAAGCCGCCGTTCGCCCCGTGATAGGAGACGACGGGAATGCCGGCCGCGCAGATCGTCTCGATATCGCGGTAAATCGTCCGCACGGAAACGCCGTAGCGCTCGGCCAGCGCGGGAGCGGATACGATCTCGTGATTGAGCAGCATGTACACCATGGAAATCAGGCGCTCCAACTTCATAAGGGCCTCTCTCCTGCCGCCAAAGTCGTCATTCCATTACAAACGAGAACAGACTTCTTCGGGAAAAAAAGGCAAAAGCCCGGCCCGTACGAACCGGGTCGGGGCGGACGATGCGGCGGCGGGGCCGCGGTCAAACCATGATTTTGCAAATATTGTTCGTGAACTCCACCGGGTCTTGCACCGGCAAGCCTTCGATGAGCAGCGCCTGGTTGTACAGCAGGTTCGTGTACAGCGCCAGCTTCTCCTTGTCGTTCTCGTAGGCGTTCTTGAGCGAACGGAACACGTCGTGCTGAACGTTGATCTCGAGCACTTTGTCGGCCTGGACATTTTCGCTGCCCGGCATGTTCCTCAGAATCTTCTCCATCTCGACCGACAGTTCGCCTTCCGCCGACAGGCATACGGGATGCGACTTCAGCCGCTTGGAGGCGATGACGTTCTTCACCTTGCCGCCGAGCAGGTTCTTCATTTCGCCGAACAGCGCCTGGTTCGCCTTCTCCTCGGCTTCGGACGTCTTCTCGCCCGCGTCCTCCTCGATGCCGAGATCGCCGCCGGAGACGGAGCGGAACTCCTTCTCCTTGTAGGACATCAGCATCTTGATCGCGAACTCGTCGACGTCCTCGGTGAAGTACAGGATTTCGTAGCCCTTGTCGGCCACACGCTCGGTTTGCGGCAGCTTCTCGATCCGTTCGATCGATTCCCCTGCGGCGTAGTAGATGTACTTCTGGTCCTGCGGCATCCGCTCGACGTATTCGGCCAGGCTGACCAGCTTCTTCTCCTTCGAGGAATGGAACAGCAGCAAGTCCTGGAGCGTCTCCTTGTTGGCTCCGTAATCGCTGTAGACGCCGAACTTGAGCTGGCGGCCGAACGACTGGAAGAACTTCTCGTACTTTTCCCGGTCGTCCTTCATGAGGCTCTGCAGTTCGCTCTTGATCCGGTTCTTGATATGGCCCGCGATCTGCTTGAGCTGGCGGTCGTGCTGCAGCAGCTCGCGCGAAATGTTCAGCGACAGATCTTCGGAATCGACCATGCCCTTGACGAAGCTGAAGTAGTCGGGCAGCAGGTCGGCGCACTTGTTCATGATCAGGACGCCGTTGGAATACAGTTCGAGCCCCTTCTCGTATTCCTTCGTGTAGTAGTCGAACGGCGTTTTTTCCGGAATGTACAGGATCGCGTTGTAAACGACGGCCCCGTCGGCGCGGATGTGGATGTGCTTCAGCGGGTTGTCGAAGCCGTAATGCTTCTCGTGATAAAAAAGGTTGTAGTCCTCGTCTTTCAGCTCGCTGCGGTTTTTGCGCCAGATCGGGACCATGCTGTTGATCGTCTGGACTTCGCGGTACTCCTCGAACTCGTTGTCCTTGCCTTCCTTCGGGCGGCTTCCCGTCACTTCCATCTTGATCGGATAGCGGATGAAATCCGAATACTTCTTGATGATCGCCCGGAGCCGATAGGTCTCGAGGAACTCGTCGTACCGCTCGTCGTCGGTGTTCTCCTTGATCTTCAGGATGATGTCGGTGCCGACCGACGCCTTCTCGCACGGCTCGATCGTGTAGCCGTCCGCGCCTTCGGACTCCCATTTGTAAGCCTGGTCGCTGCCGAGCGCTTTGCTGATAACGGTGACGACGTCCGCCACCATGAACGCCGAGTAGAAGCCGACGCCGAATTGGCCGATGATGTTGTGGCCGTCCTTCGCTTCGTTCTCGGCCTTGAACGCGAGCGAACCGCTCTTGGCGATGACGCCCAGGTTCTCTTCCAGCTCGTCCCGGGTCATCCCGATGCCGGTATCGGAAATCGTCAGCGTGCGCTTCTCCTTGTCCGGCGTCACCTGGATGTAGTAATTGTCCTTATCGAACACCAGCGCGTCGTCCGTCAGCGCGCGGTAGTAGATTTTGTCAATCGCGTCGCTGGCATTGGAAATAAGCTCCCGCAGAAAAATTTCCTTCTGCGTATAGATCGAGTGAATCATCATTTCCAAGAGCCGCTTCGATTCCGCCTTGAACTGGTGCTTGACCATCGCCGATCTCCTTTCGGTTATCAAGTTCCGTCCACGATCTTAGCACTCTCCGGCGAAGAGTGCTAACTGCTTTTTATATATCACATGCCAAAAGGGGGTGTCAACCAAGAAGAACGAAGGGGCTGCCGGACTCGCCGCCCCTTCTTCCGACCGTTGTCGCCGCGGTACGGGAAGAAGCCGCGATGCGCATCCGCCGCTTCCGGTCCCCGAACGAAAGCAAGGTTGCCCTCTTCGGCGACCTGTGGCGACGATTGGCGCGGTCACACCGGAACCAGCGGAAACGGATGGTCCTGCACGACCGGAATCGTCCTGCGGATCGTCCTCTCGATGTCCTTCAGGTACGGCAGCTCCTCCGCCTCGCAGAACGAGATCGCGACGCCGCTCTGGCCCGCCCGGCCGGTGCGGCCGATGCGGTGGACGTACGTCTCCGGGACGTTGGGCAGGTTGTAGTTGATGACGTGCGACAACTCCTCGATGTCGATGCCCCGGGCGGCGATGTCGGTCGCGACGAGCACCCGCACCGCGCCGCTCTTGAACTGGTTCAGCGCGTTCTGGCGGGCGCTTTGCGACTTGTCCCCGTGAATAGCCTGGGCCGGCACGCGGGCCCGGTTCAGGCCGCGCGCCACGCGGTCGGCGCCGTGCTTGGTGCGGGTGAACACGATGGCCGACGAGATCGCCGCATCCTGCATCAGATGGATGAGCAGTCCCATCTTGTTCGGCTTGTCGACCAGGTAGACCGACTGCTCGATCCGCTCGACGGTCGTCGCGGCGGGAGTCACCTCCACCTTGGCCGGGTTCGTCAGCAGCGACTGCGCCAGCTTGGCGATTTCCGGCGGCATGGTGGCGGAGAACAACAGCGTCTGCTTGCGGGCGGGCAGCTTGGCGATGATCTTCTTGACGTCGTGGATGAAGCCCATGTCGAGCATGCGGTCGGCTTCGTCCAGCACCAACCTTTCCACCTGCTCCAGATCGGCCAGCTTCTGGTTCGCCAGGTCCATCAGCCGGCCCGGCGTGGCGATCAGAATGTCCGCCCCCCGCTTCAGCGCTTCTTCCTGCGGCTTCTGCGAGACGCCGCCGACGATCGCCAGGCTCCGCAGGTTCAGAAACTGTCCATACGCCTTCACGCTGTCCAGAATTTGCAGCGCCAGCTCCCGCGTCGGCGTCAGAACGAGCGCGCGAATCGCCCGTTTGCCGTTGCCGCCCCGGGGGCGCTCGCTGAGCAGTTGCAAGATCGGCAGCGCGAACGCCGCCGTCTTCCCCGTTCCCGTCTGGGCGCAGCCGAGCACGTCCCGTCCGGCCAACGCGACCGGTATCGCCTGCTCCTGGATGGGGGTCGGCCGCAAGTAATTTTCCTTGCGCAGCGCCTGAACCAGCTCGGGCTTCAGCGCCAGTTGTTCGAATGTCATCAGTGCTCTCCTCGTTCCGTTCGGAATATGCAAGGCTTAATCATACCACACCCGCGCCCTTTTCTCCAATGTCCGCCGTTCGGTTCCCGGAGCGTCTTGTGCACATCGCGGCGCCAATTGGTATAATTCAATGGAAAGGAAAGGAGTGGGGCTTGAAGGATGGGCATCCTCGATCAATATATCCGCAACGATGAAGAGAAGGCCCGGGTCGACCGGGTGGAGGAGTTGGCCGAGCGATTCGCGGAAAGAGCCGCGCGGCACGACCGGGAAGGATCATTCCCGTTCGAAAATTTCGCCGATCTGCGGGAGGCCGGGTACTTGAAGCTGACGGTCCCGAAGGCGTACGGCGGAGACGAGATTTCGCTGTACGAGCTCGTCCAGGTTCAGGAGCGGCTCGGCCGCGGCGACGGTTCGACGGCGCTCGCCGTCGGCTGGCATGTCGGCCAAGTGCTGCACTTGCGGACGAGCCGGAAGTGGCCGGAAGCGCTGTTCGCCGAATTTTGCCGCTCCGTCGTGGAAGACGGCGCGATGATCAACACGTTCGCCAGCGAAGCGGCGTCCGGCAGCCCGAGCCGCGGCGGCAAGCCGGAGACGACCGCCGTCCGCGCCGACGGGGGATGGCGCATCACCGGCCGCAAGACGTTCAGCACGCTGTCGCCGATCCTCGACCGCTTCGTCGTGTCGGCCTATCTTCCGGAGGAAGATCAGGTCGCCGAATTTCTCGTGCGCCGTTCGGAACAAACGGCGATCGTGGAGACGTGGGACACGCTCGGCATGCGGGGGACCGGCAGCCACGACGTCGTGCTCAGCGGAGCCTGGACCGAAGCGGACATGCGCATTGCCGGCCAGGGGGAAGACGACGGCGGCGGCTGGCTGCTCCACATCCCGGCTTGCTACGTGGGCATCGCGATCGCCGCGCGGGACTTCGCGCTCGATTTCGCCCGCACTTACCGGCCGAACCATCTCGCCGAGCCGATCGCCACCCTCCCCGCCGTGCGGCAGATGATCGGCGAGATCGAGGTCGAGCTGCGGACGGCGCGCTCGTTGCTCTACGCGGCGGCCGACCGTTGGGACCGCGAGCCGATGGCGAACCGGCCCTCGCTGAAGACCGAGCTGGGCCTGGCCAAGTACGTCGCCACGAACAGCGCGATCCGCATCGTGGACCTGGCCATGCGCATCGTCGGCGGAGCCAGCCTGTCCCGCAAGCTGCCGCTGGAGAGGTACTACCGGGACGTGCGCGCCGGCCTGCACAACCCGCCGATGGACAGCACCGTGCTGCAGATGCTGGCCGCCGGCGCGTTAAGCGAGCGCTCCAACCGCTAGGTTAGAGCAGCTCCCGCGCCGTTCCCGTCGCATGGCCCGGGACGGCGCGAAGGAAATATTCGTGCGCGCCGAAGCGGGCCAGCGCCTCGCGGTCGGGGCGCCATACCCACTCCTCGATCTCGGATTGGCACCGATGGGCCCGGAACGCGGCCAGCTTCTCCTTCCGGAAGCCAGAGACGTCCACCTTGACCACGTCGCCGCGAGTGTAGCCGTACCGTTCCGGATGCTCCAGCATCCCGCCGAACGAAATGAAAAACAAGCGCTCCAGGCGGCCCGATCGCCGGCACGCCGCCGTCGTCGCCTTGCCGATGGCGCAATGGTCCGGGTGCCCGCCCAGCTTCTCGTGGAACGTGAGCACCACGTCGGGGTCGATGTCGCGGATCAGCGCTTCGATCCGCGCGACGAGCCGCTCCTGATCGACGAACTCCACCGTCTTGTCGCGAATGTCGAAGAACATCAGCTGCCGGATGCCGAGGCAATCGCAGGCGTTCCGCAGCTCCTGCTCGCGGGCGGCCGGAATCGTCTCCCGGTTCAGATAAGGCGGATTGCCCATGCGGCGCCCCATCTCGCCCCGCGTGGCGCTGACCAGCGTAATGTCGACGCCTTCGCTGGCGTATTTCGCCAGCGTCCCGCCGCAAATAAACGTCTCATCGTCCGGGTGCGCGAAGACCGCCAGCAGCTTGCGCCCCGCTCTAGTGCCCGATTCGCTCATTCCGGAAACGGCTCCTTTCCCAGATGCAGGGCGACTTCCATCCGCCCTCTGTCGTCGTAGCCCGCCAGCAGCAGTCGTCCTGCCGCATCGGTCTCATAATGGGTGAGCGCCTCCATCCGCAGCCAGCCGTGCCCGTCGAACCGCAGCGCGACGCGGTAGGAAGGACCGTCTCCGGCCACGAAGGCTTCGGTTATTCGCACCTTGAAGTTGCGCACGAACACGTACGAGGTCGCTTCACTGTGAACATAGGCGTCCGACCCGACAAACTTCCGCAGTTCCGCCTCCGCGCGCTCCCTGTCAATGGCAATCATCGCTTCACCCGCTCTCCTTGAAATTTCTGCTTGGCAGCCCGGTCGGCGGCGGGACGTCCTCCAGCGGCAGGCCGAGCGCGAATAGGCGAGCGGCTGCAAGCTTCCAGCTTCCGTCTTTCGTTCCCGAGCGGCTTGTTACCGTCTTCCGGTTTGGCTGCTGGTTGACCATTTTCTCCGCCTCCTTCGGGCTTGCTGCCTTCCATTATATCACGCCCTATCGAGGTTCGGGGCCGCGCCCGGCAACGTCTCGCTTCTCCCAGCTGTTTCCGGAGCCAAACATCTATCGCTGTCCATCAAAGTGCAAAGCCGATAAGCCGAAAAGCCGCCGAAAGCTCATTCTCCTTCAACCGTCGTCGTTTCCCATTTCCCGTTGCCCGTTTCTCGTTGCCATCCGCCGCTTGCGCTCCTTCTGCTCGAAATCCCGCTCGCTCAGGTCGGCTCCCTCACCGGCTTGCCGGCTCGAAGTATTCTTTTTTCTGCTTATGCTCGAAATCCCGCTCGCTCAGGTCAGTTTCCTCTCCGGCTTGCCGGCTCGAAGTGTTCTTTTTTCTGCTTATGCTCGAAATCCTGCCCGCTCAGGTCGGCTCCTCTCCGGCTTGCCGGCTCGAGGTGTTCTTTTTTCTGCTTATGCTCGAAATCCCGCTCGCTCAGGTCGGCTCCCTCTCCAGCTTGTCGGCTCGAGGTGTTCTTTTTTCTGCTTATTCTCGAAATCCCGCTCGCTCAGGTCGGCTCCCTCTCCGGCTTGCCGGTTCGAAGTGTTCTTTTTTCTGCTTATGCTCGAAATCCCGCTCGCTCAGGTCGGCTCCCTCTCCGGCTTGCCGGCTCGAGGCATTCTTTTTTCTGCTTATTCTCGAAATCCCGCTCGCTCAGGACTACGTCGGCGCCGATTGCTGAACGCGAATTTCCTCCTTGTCCGAACCGCAAACCCGTCGACTTCCCACCGAAACACTTGATCGGCAACATCCGTTTTCATGTCAACGGCTTCAGCGAAACTGCGTTTGCTCGGCCAGGGCATCAGGGAAAATGCAAATTCTGTCAAGGCCCGCGCCTGAGCGAACGGGATTTCGACGATAAGAGGTGCAACGATATAGTCGGCCGACGCACCCTGAGCGAACGGGATTTCGACGATAAGAGGTGCAACGATATAGTCGGCCGACGCACCCTGAGCGAACGGGATTTCGACAATAAGAGGCGCAACGATATGGCCGGCCGACGCACCCTGAGCGAACGGGATTTCGACGATAAGAGGTGCAACGATATAGTCGGCCGACGCACCCTGAGCGAACGGGATTTCGACAATAAGAGGCGTAACGATATGGGCGGCCGACGAACCCTGAGCGAACGGGATTTCGACGATAAGAGGCGTAACGATATGGGCGGCCGACGAACCCTGAGCGAACGGGATTTTGACGATAAGAGGTGCAGCGATATAGTCGGCCGACGCTCCCTGAGCGAACGGGATTTCGACGATAAGTGGCGCAACGATATAGTCGGCCGACGAACCCTGAGCGAACGGGATTTCGACGATAAGTGGCGCAACGATATAGTCGGCCGACGAACCCTGAGCGAACGGGATTTCGACGATAAGAGGCGCAACGATATAGCCGGCCGAATGCTCCCTGAGCGAACGGGATTTCGACGATAAGAGGCGGAGCGAGAGAGTCGGACGGCAGCCCCCGTTTCCGGCGCGATTCGGAGCCGTTCCGGCCGCCGACATTATCGGCAAATAAAAAGCCCGGCCGAAGCCGGAAGAGTAAGCAACAGGTTGAATGGATCGTATTTGCGGCCGATGGAAGACCCCTCTCGACAATTCGAAGCTCCGCTTCCGGCGAAGCGCGATGTCCGCCCGGCGTTCCCCGCCTCGATCAGGGTTTTCCTCCGGCCGACGCTTTGAGGCTGTCATTGGTTGGCTTGCTCAAAAGGATAAGTCCAAAACCGTTCGGTTCCGAAGCGTTCCAGCAATTCCGAATCCGTGAGACCGTCCACTTGGAATTGCGAGCGGTGGGCCCGAATCGCCGCCAGCTTCTGCGGCAGAAAGGCTTTGACGTCGCGGAGGACGTCGGGCTTCCCGATTCCTTGTTCCAGGTTGTTGGCGAACGCCAGGCAGAGGACGGAAGGGCGGTCGCTTACGGGCAGCCGCCCGACGGTGCGGACGACGGCGGCGCCGGTCGCGTCGTGGTCCGGATGGACACTGTACCCCGGGTAAAAGGTGTAGACGACCGCGGGGCGCAGCTCCCGCAGCAGGGCGTCGATCTCTCCGTCGAGCCGGTCCTGGTCCTCGAATTCGATCGTCTTGTCATGGAAGCCGAGCATGCGCAAGTCCTGAATGCCGATTGCCCGGCACGACTGCTCCAGCTCCTGCTTGCGCACGGCGGGCAGCGTCACCCGGCTGGCGAACGGCGGCACGCCCATGTTGCGGCCCATTTCCCCCAGCGTCAGGCAGGCGTACGTCACGCGGTCGCCTTCGCGCACGTGGCGGGCGAGCGTGCCGGACAGCCCGAACGCCTCATCGTCCGGATGCGGCAGCACCACAAGTATATGTTGTCCCATCGGTTCCTCGTCTCCTCTCCCGTCAGAACGGCTCCCGGCTCAGCTGCAGGGCGACGACCAACTTGCCTTCCCGGTCGTGCCCGGCCATGATCAGCCGTTCCGTCTCGCTCTCTTCGTAGTGCGTCAAGCCTTCGGAATACACCCACCCGTTCTCCATCTTCAGGCCGACCCGGTACGGTCCGCCGCCGGAGATCGATCCGCGGGAATAACGAATCTTGGCGTTCGTAATGAAGGTGGCGGCGGGATGCTTGGAGCTGTCCCGGTGGGCGGCGTACGCTCCTTGCGTCATCTCCAGATGAATGTAGAGATCCTGGTCTTGCAGGAGGTTGATCTTCTTCTGAACGTCCGACGGATCGATAGGCTGCATCGTGGCTTCTCTCCTCCTTGATCGCTGCTTGTTCGCGATTATACCGCAACATCGACCGCATGGAAAGCGCCCCTTCCGCCAAACGCCCCTTTTTCTCCGCCAATGCCGACCGGTTTACACGAAATTTGCATCGGCAATCGCGAACCGCGCGCAAAAATAAGCCGCCCCCGCTCCCCGCTTCTGTCGCGGCCGGAGACAAGGACGGCTTCATGCCGCTTCAGCGCCGATTAGCTGTCCGTAGGACAGCGCCCAGGCGACACCGATCCGTGTTCAGCTTCTCTTCTTGCGCGTGAGGACGTCGAAGATGACCGCCGCCGCCAGAACGCCGCCGCGGATCATGTATTGGTAGGAAATGCCGACGCCGAGCAGGTTCATGCCGCTGGACAGCGAGGCCATGACGATCGCGCCGATGACCGAGCCGGTCACCTTGCCGACGCCGCCGGCCGAGGAGACGCCGCCGACGTACGCGGCCGCGATCGCATCCAGCTCGAACAGCGTTCCCGCCGTGGTGGACGCCGACTGCAGACGCGCGGTGTACAGAATACCGGACAGCGCGGTCAGCACGCCCATGGAACCGAACACGATGTACGTGATCTTCTTGACGTTGATCCCGCTTAAGTGCGCGGCTTCCGGATTGCTGCCGACGGCGTAGATGTGGCGGCCGAGCACCGTCTTGGTCGTCAGGAACTGGTAGATCCCGACGACGGCGAGCACGATGATGACCGTCCAGGAGAACCCGTTGTAGCCGGCGAGAATCCAGGTGATATAGGCAATGACGGCCGAGACGAGGACGAGCTTGACCGTGAAGATGCTCTTGGACACGACTTCGAACTGATACTTCAGCTTATTGCGCCGCTTGGATATTTCGAAGTAGATGTACAGCAAAATAAAAACGACGCCCAGGATGAGCGACAGCAGGCTTAGTCCGTCGACTTCGGCGATCTTCGGGATATATCCGTTGCCGAGCGCGTTGAAGCTGTCGTTCTTGATGCTGATCGTGCCGGTTTTCTCCGTCACCTGCAGCAGGGCGCCCCGGAAAATGAGCATGCCCGCCAGCGACGACACGAACGAGGGGATGCCGACCGAGGCGACGAGCACGCCGTTGAACATGCCGATGACGACGCCGCAGACGAGAATGATCGGAATCGTCAAGTAGACCGGAACGCCCGCCTGCGTCAGAAGGATCGCGGCGATCGCGCCCATGAAGCCGGCCCCGAAGCCGACCGACAAGTCGATGTGCCGGATAACGATGACGAGCGTCATGCCGACGGCGAGCACCGCCGTATACCCGGTGGCGTCAAGCAGGTTGCTGATGTTGCGGGAAGACATGAACAGGCCGTCGGTCAGAATCGAAAAGATGATCATGATGACGATCAGCGCGATGTACATGCCGTAATCGCGTATGTTTACCTTGAGCAACGACTTCGCTTCTCTGAAAAAATTCATAGATGCTCCTCCTCCACCGCAACCGTTATCGTCAACCGCAGGTTGATGGTTCGGTTGTCGGGCCGCCGCAACCGTTGCCGTTGGCCGGCCGAAGCCCGATGGACCGGTTGGCGGTTATTGCGTAGCGAATTGCATGATCTTCTCCTGATCGGCCTCTTCGATCGGCAGCTCGCCCTTGATCCGGCCTTCGGCCATGACGTAGACGCGGTCGCTCATGCCGAGCACCTCGCCCAGCTCGGACGAGATCATGATGATGCTGAGCCCCTCTTGGATGAGCCGGTTCATGATCGTGTAAATCTCGAACTTGGCGCCCACGTCGATGCCGCGCGTCGGCTCGTCGAGAATGAGCAGCTTCGGACCGACGAACAGCCATTTGCCGAGCGACACCTTCTGCTGGTTGCCGCCGCTTAAGTTCCCGACGATCTGCTCGACCGACGGCGCCTTCACGTTCAGGGAACTTTTGTACTCGCTCGCCACTTTGACTTCCTCGTTCTCGTTGATGATGCCGTTCGAAGAGATGCCGCGCAGATTCGCCACGGTCACGTTGTTCTTGATATCCTGAATCAGGAACAGCCCGTCGCCCTTCCGGTCCTCGGTCACATAGGCGATGCCGGCTCGGATCGCGTCGCTCGTATGCCGGAACGAATGCGGGGAGCCGTTCACCAGCAGTTCGCCTTTCAGCTTGTAGGAGCGCGGGTTGCCGAATATGCTCAGCGCCAGCTCCGTCCGCCCCGAGCCCATCAGGCCGGCGATGCCGACGATTTCTCCTTTGCGCACATGCAAATTCACGTCCCGGACGACGTAACGGCCCGCCTGGGGGTCGTAGGCCGACCAGTTCCGGACTTCGAGCACGTTGTCTCCGAACGACCGGTTCGCCCGCTTCGGATAGATGTTCTCGATTTCGCGGCCGACCATGTTCTTGATAATGACGTTCTCGGAAATTTCGCCTTTGGCGGCGTCCAGCGTGCAGATCGTCTGTCCGTCGCGCAGCACGGTCGCCTTGTCGGCGATGGAGATGACTTCCTTCAGCTTGTGCGAGATCATGATGCAGGTGATGCCCTGGCTTTTCAGCTCGCGCAGCAGATTGAGCAGGTTTTCGCTGTCGTTCTCGTTGAGGGCCGCCGTCGGTTCGTCGAGGATGAGCAGCTTGACGTTTTTGCTGAGCGCCTTGGCGATCTCCACCAGTTGCTGCTTGCCGACGCCCAAATCTTTGATCAACGTCTCGGGATCGACGTCCAGCTTCACCTTGTGCAGCATTTCCTTGGCTTTTACGATCGTCCGGTTCCAGTCGACGACCGCGCCGCGCCGCACTTCGTTGCCCGCGAAGATGTTCTCGTATACCGTCAAATCCGGAAATAGCGCCAGCTCCTGATAAATGATCGCGATTCCGGCCTTCACGCTGTCGCTAATGTGGCTGAAGCTCTGCACCTTGCCCTCGAAGACGATGTCGCCCTTGTACGTGCCGTGGGGATAAACGCCGCTGAGCACCTTCATGAGCGTCGACTTGCCGGCCCCGTTCTCGCCGATCAGGCAATGGATCTCGCCCCGGGCCACCTGGAAGTTGACGTCCGTGAGCGCCTTGACGCCGGTGAATTCCTTCGAGATGCCCCGCATCTCCAAAATGTAGTCGCTCATCGTGTGCACTCCTTCGGAACTCGTACAATTGCGGAATCGTGACAGACGAGTCCGTCACGATTCCGCGGCCGGCTATTCGATGGTTACGATTCCAGTCCGGTAAAATCCTCCGCTTTATAGTAACCGGAGTCGACGAGTTCCTTCTTGATGTTGTCCTTGTCGACGACGATGATATCCGTCTGCTTCGACTTGACCTTGATCTTGCCGTTGTCGTACTCGCCGTTCGTCTCCGGCGTCTTGCCGTCGAGAATGTCGACGGCCATGCCCATGGCGTCCTTAACGAGCGTGCGCACGTCCTTGAACACCGTCATCGTTTGCTTGCCGTCGATGATGTACTGGCCGGACGCCTTCTCCGCGTCTTGGCCGGTGATGACGTAGCTGGTAATCGCGCTGTCGGTCGCGAAGACGTCGGCGATGGAGCGGGCGGTCGCGTCGTTCGGCGCGAGAATCGCCACGTCGCCCTTCATGTCGGCGGATGCGGCCGTCAGGTGTGTTTGCGCTTTGTTTTTCGCTTCGTTCGGGTCCCAGTTCGTCGTGACCTGGTTGATGATTTTGCTCATTTCTTCGCGGGTCAGCGACGGCTTATCCTTCAAGGCTTCCGCCTCGCTGGAGTTGGCGATCTTGAACGTGCCGTCCGCGATCTTCGGCTGCAGCACAGACCAGGAGCCTTGGAAGAACAGGAAGGCGTTGTTGTCGGTGGCGGCGCCGGCGTAAAGATACAGAGGTTCGCCGGTGCCTTTGGCATGATCGACCAGATATTGGGCCTGCGCCGCGCCGACCGCTACGCTGTCGAACGTGACGTAGTAGTCGACCGCGTCCGTGCCGGTGATCAGGCGGTCGTAGGAGATGACCGTGATGCCTTCCTTCTTGGCGTCTTCGACCGCAGCGGCGGCCGCGGCGGCGTCTTGCGGGCAGATGATGAGAACTTTGATGCCTTTGTTGATGAGCGTTTCCACATTTTCTTTCTCTTTGGCGGAGGAGCCTTGGCTGAACAAGATTTCGGTCGTATACTTCGTGCTGGCGATCGCGTCTTTGAACCGTTGTTCGTCCTGCACCCATCTCTCTTCGTCCTTGGTCGGCAGCACGATCCCTACGCTGACCTTGCCGCTTCCGCCGCTGCCGCTGCTGCTGTTTTTGCTGCCGCACGCCGCCGCGAAAACGGTGAGCAGCGCGACCACGGTCAGAAGCGCCATCGTTTTCAAGCTTCTTCTCACTTGGCTTGCCCCTTTCGGTCCTGTCTGGATTTTTGACAAGACCAACTATATCACCCCGATCCGTGTCTGAAAGCGTTTATCGATAGCACTCTTTTGAAATCGTCTTCACTTTTTTGCACTGCAAAAAAACGCCCGCCGTTTTGGCGGACGTGCAGGCGCTATGCGGCGCGGGCGCGAGAATGGGACTCGGAAAACAGGCTCGGCCGATGGGACGAGGAGGACGAAGCGCGAACGATGAGTCGAAAACACATAGGGAATGCGAACGACAAGAAGAGGACGACGGGACAAGGCCGATCAAAAAAGCGGAGGGCAGCGGTTACGGATGCCTGACGGTCCGATATACGTCGTCCCGGGAATGGAAGCCGTCGGCGATGATCGTGGCGTCGAGGTTGGAACGGTCCACTTCGATCGGCGTGAGCAGGACCGACGGCACCTCGATCTTGCCGTTGTTCACCTTCCGGTCCGCGTGGATCGGCTCGCCCCTGGCCAGCTTCACCGCCAGTTCCGCCGCCTGATCGGCGAGCAGCTTGATCGGCTTGTAGACGGTCATCGTCTGCGTGCCCTCGACGATGCGCTGGGCGGCCGCCAGATCCGCGTCCATCCCGGCCACCGGGATGCGGCCCGCGAGGCCGTACTCCGCCAACGCCTGGACGGCCCCGCCCGCCGTCGCGTCGTTGGCGGCGATGACCGCGTCGATCTTGCCGCCGTTCGCCTTCAGCGCTTCCCGCATGTGGGCCAGCGCGTTCGCCGGCTTCCAATCCTTCGACCATTGGTCGTACACGACGGTAATATCGCCGTTGTCGATCAGCGGCTGAATGACGTCGAACACGCCCTGCTTGAACAGATGGGCGTTGTTGTCCGTATCCGCCCCGCCGATATACACGTACTTGCCCTTGGGCACGAGCCTGGTGATCGCCCGCGCCTGCAGCACGCCGACCATCTCGTTGTCGAAGGAGACGTACAGGTCGACGTCGGAATTTTTGATCAGGCGGTCGTAGGACAGCACCTTGATGCCGGCGGTATGGGCTTTCTTGACGATCGTCGCGGTCGCTTCGGCGTTGTGCGGGACGACGACGAGAATGTCGACGCCTTCGTTGATCATCGTCTCCGCTTGCTCGATCTGCTTCGCGTCGTCGCCGTTCGCCATCGCGACGATCACCTCGGCGCCCATCGCTTCCCCGGCGGCCCGGAAGAAATCCCGGTCCTTCTGCCACCGCTCCTCCTGCAGCGTATCCATGGACAGGCCGATCTTAATCTTGCCGTCGCCGCGAGCCGGCCGCCCCCCGCCGCCGACGTCCCGGCCGCTCCCGTCCCCGCCGGCTCCGCCCGAATCCGCGTTTCCGCCGCCGATCGCCGCCGCGCCCGACGGTCCCGCCGCGCCCGGTCCGCCCGCACCGCCGCCCGCGCACGCCGACAGCGCGAGCGCGAGCAGCAGCACCGGCGCCAGCGCCGCCGGCCACAACCGCCTGACAGTCCGCATCATCCGCACCGCTTCCTTCATCGCGTTGTTCTCCGCCTCGCCGCCAACTTCCGCCGCTCCCTTTTCCGTCGAACCCGCCGCCTTCATCGCCCGCTCTTCTCCTCCAGACGCGCATCGTTCCCGCCCAGCAGCGTGCGGCGGAATTCCGTCGGCGAGACGTCGCACAGCTTCTTGAACACCTTGCTGAAATAGTTCGGATCGTGATAGCCGACCTCGAACGTAATTTCCTTCAGGCTGCGCCCGGGATCGGCCATCAGCTTCTTCGCCTTCTCGATCCGGCATTCGGTCAGGAAGTCGATGTAATTGACTCCCATCTGCTCCTTGAACATCTTGCTGATGTAGAACGGACTGAGCCCCGCCCGCTTCGCGATCGTTTCCAGGGAAATATCCTCGTGCGAATGCTCGACGATATACTGCTTGATCTGCTGAATGGCGTCCGGCTTGATTCGGCTCATATGTTCGGCGAACGCCCGGCGCAAGCGCTCGAGCAGCAGCGCCGTTTCGGCGTGCAGCTGCCGGTAATCGTGCGCCTGGAACGAATACAGCGGCGTGCCGGCGTCGACGCCCAGCTCGAGCAGCGCCCGCGACGCGATCCAGATCAGCTCCAGCACGCGTTGCTGGCCCTGCAGCAGATCGACGCCTTCGTTCTCGCAGCAGCGCAGAAACTCCGTCACCTCCGCGCCAATCTCGTCCCATTGCCCAAGCCGAATCCGTTCGAAAAAACGCCGTTCCAGCTCCTTCGAGCCGTATCCGCGCGGAGCGGCGGCCGGCACCGGCACATCGGCGAAGAACCGGTAGCGGGCCGGCACGCTCGGGTCCATGCAGGCGATCAGCGCTTCCTGGTACGATCGGCGAACCTGGTCCAGCGAGGCGCAGGCGTTCCCGATGCCGACGAACCAGCCCGCTTCGGCGTCCGCCCGGCCGACCGACAACAGCTCGCGGGCGAGGGCCACCGCCTGGGAGCGGAACGACTGGTCCGGCTCGCGGAAGGCGATGATCGGAATTTGCCGTCCGTACAAGGCGCCGACCCAGCCGGTTCCGCGATAGCGAATCTTCTCCTTGACCGCGGAATACGCGCCTTCCGCGCCGGGCGGCACGAGCACGTTGAGCACGAACTTCTCGCTCTCCGAGCCGACGCCGAGCAGGCCGACCAGCTCGTGCAGATGCACCTCGTGAACGTGGTCGAACAGCAGCTGCGTGACGACGTCGGTCTCGACGACGGGCAGCACCTTCTGCAGCGCTTCGCGCTCCAGCCGGCTCTTCTCCCGCTGCTTCCGCTCTTCCTCGATCTGCGCCAGCACTTTGCCGATCGTCGCCGCGATCTCGCTCGCCTTGCTCGGCTTCAGCAAATAATCTTTGACCCCGAGCTTGATCGCTTTGCGCGCATAGTCGAACGTGTCGTAGGCCGTCACCATCACGAACTTGATGTCCGGATATTCCGCGGCGATAAGCTCGATCGCCTCCAGGCCGTCCATGCCCGGCATCTTGATGTCCATCAGAATCAGATCGGGACGGAATTCGCCCGCCAGCCGAACCGCCATCTTGCCGTTCTTGGCCTGCTCGACGACGAGGCCGGGGAAGCTGTTCTGCAAGATCGCCTGCAGCCCTTCCCGCTCGATCTGCTCGTCATCCACGATCAGCAGCCTTGTCATCCTGTTCGTTTCTCCTCGTTTTCGGAATTTTCAGGACCACCTTCGTGCCCCCCGCCTCTCCGCTCTCGATCCCGATCACGTCGGCCTCCCCGTAGAACAGCCGCAGCCTCCGGACGACGTTGCCGATGCCGATGCCGGTCGAATGCCCCTCCGTCCCGACGGCGTTCCCTTCCAGAAGCTGCCGAATCTTCTCCTGGCTCATCCCCGGCCCGTCGTCGGCAATCTCGACCGTCACCCGCTCGTCGCCGCCGCGGATGCAAAACCGGATCGTGCCGCCGTCTTCCCGCGGTTCGACGGCATGGATGACAGCGTTCTCAACGATCGGCTGCAGCGTCAGGCCCGGGATTTGCACGTACAGACTCGACTCGTCGATGTCCGGCTCGAAGCGGAGCCGGTCGGTGAACCGCGCCTTCTGAATGTCCATATATTCGCGCAGCACTTTCACTTCCTCGTAGAGCGTCACAGACCGGTCCAGCCGTTTCAGGTTGTAGCGAAGCAGCCCCGCAACGCTGGCGAGCAGGTCGCTCGTCTCCGCGGCGCCTTCCAGGTAAGCCTTCTTGGACAGCGTATCGAGCGTATTGAACAGGAAGTGGGGGTTGATCTGGCTTTGCAGGCTGCGAAGCTGGCTCTCCTGCAGAACGAGCTTGCTCTGCTGCAGTTCGTTTTCGAGCTGCGCTTTCTGCTGGATTTCCACGATCAGGTTGTTGATGTTGACCCGCATCCGCTCGAACATTCTGGCGAGGAACGCGATCTCGTCGTTGGACGACACCTCCACCTTGAGGTCGAACCGCCCCCGCGACAGTTCCTTGGCCGCCTGGGTCAGCTTGAGCACCGGCCGGGTGATGCTGAGCGAGAACCAGTAGGTGAACAGCAGCAGCAGCACGGAGATCGACAGCAGCATCCAGATGCCGAACCGCTTCAGTTCCGCCGACTGCTCGATGATGCCGCGGTAAAACTGGTCGTACGTCTTCAGGTCCGTGTCCAGCAGCGTCAGCGTCATCTCGGAAATATACTTGGAAATGCGCGTCGCCTCGGAAAAAGCTTTCGTCGAATCTTCCGTCTCCTTCTCCGATTGGAACATGATCGAGCGGTCCGTCGTCTCGATGAAGCTGTCGATCAGGTTCATATAGTTGGCCAGCGCGAATTCGTTCTCCGCGTTCCGCAGGACGGTCAATTCCGCCTTCGCCTTCCGCAGCCGGTCTTCGCTGCGGTTCAACTGCGCCAGATTGTCGCCGGTCGGCGCGAGCAAATAGTTGTTCAGCGCCGTAATCGTCTGTTGGCTGGCGTTCGTCACTTCGTTCATGCTCAGATAGCGCTGCAGGATCGCGTTGTAGCGGTCCTGGGTCTTCTGGTTGTAATACGTCAGCATCATCCAGATCGCCGCCATGATGAACAGGACGACCGCGGCCAGCGTCCATATCTTCCTCTGAATGCTGTTCATGGCGCATCCTTCGCTTTCAGCATGCGGATGTCGGTGTGGTAGCCTTCCGCACGGAGCGGAACCGCATCGCCGCGCAGCCATTGGATCATCAGGTTCACGCTGAGCCTCCCCATCGCCTCGGGCGACTGCTCGATGATGCCGTCCAGCTTCCCTTGCCTAAGCAGCGGCATCGAATCCGGGCTGTCGTCGAACGAGTAGATGTCGTAAGGCTCCACCTGAGAGCGCCGGCCGATCTCCTGAATCATCGCTCCCGCGATGTTCGCGTTGACCGCGACGAAGGCGTTCACGTCCGGCAGCCGGTTCATGGCGTCGCGCGTGGCGGCGATGATCTGCTCCTTCGTGTCGGGCGTCTCGGCGTATTCGGTCCAGACATTCGGGTAACGATTCAGCACGTCGTTGATGCCGGCAAGACGCTGCCGCTCATAATACGCCTGGCGGCTGTCCCCCATCAGAATGACGGTGCCCATAGGTCCCATGTCGGCGATGAGCTGCCGCGCGATCATCTGCCCGGCCAGGAACTGGTCGGAGCCGACGTACGTGCGCCGCAGGCTGTCCGCCATCGGCACGTCGTTCCCGACGGTGATGACGGGAATGCCGTAGAACGCGGCCTGCACCTTCGTCAAATTTTTGAACCCGTCCGTGTCGAGCCCTTGCACGATGATGCCGTCGACCTTGGAATCGATGGCGATCTCGATCTTCTTCAGGAAGTCCTCCTGGTCTTCCCCGTAGCTCCCCCACACCTCGAGGCTCGCCCCGTCCTTCTCCGCCTCCTCCTTCGCGCCGCGGCCGACCTGCTCCCAGAACGGCGTTCCGAGCTCCTGCGTGACCAGAACGAGCCGATACTCCGGCGGCTTCTCGTCCGGCGTGCTGGGCGGCTGCTCTCCGGAGCGGAACACCTTGTTGGCCGAGATCAGCGTAAACGTTAACATAACCGCGCACGCCAAACCAAGTACGAGACTGACCGCTTTGCTCAAGGAAGCCTCTCCGTTCCTGGAAAACGTAAAAAGGCCCCGAATCTTTGGTAGAATGGTGTTGGTCCGAACCACATTGTCCAAAGAGCGGCGCACCCTTTTAGATGAAATCTAACACATTTCTTCATAATGTCAAGATTGAAATTTCCTTGCTTTGCGTAACCCGGCGAATCGTTATTGGACCGGAGTCGACGTGATTTCCACGATCGCTTTGTCCAACTCCCGTACGGTCTGCAACGAGAAGCCGATATTGAAATGCTCGTTCCTCTCCAAAATTTCCTTGATCGCCTGTTCCGTGGACGTGTTGGCGATGCTGCCTTGCGCCAGCAACTCCTGGTGAATCAGCACCTTGTTCTTGTTGCTGTTCTTGTAAGAGTCCGTCTGGTAGGCGGGGAACCGGTTTTTCAAGATTTCCATCAGCATCTTCTTGTTGACTTTGAAGCGGACGATCACTTCCTTGACCTCGACTCCGGAATGCACGACATCTTCGTTCGTGAAGGCGAACGAATGGCCGCTGCTCGTCGACAGCCACTTCCGGCTGTTGTTGTCGGGGGTCACCTTCTCCAGTTTCTTCTTCTCCGTCGCTTTCCCGAGCTTGTCGAATTCTTCGACCGACATTCGGCGATACAAATAGGCGAAGTTGTCGTCCCATTCCGTGATCGTCTCCGCTCGCTTCGGCTCCTTGTACGACTCCTGCTTCTTCATCTCCTTGAAGTCTTCCATCCGCTTCCGGCTTTCCACGACGGATTGATACGCTTCCCAGGACCGGTTCAGCTCCCCGCGCATATTGCGAAGCGAAATGAGAGCGGAGAAGAAACAGTCCTTCACCGCATTGTCGCGCTTATCGATTTCGATAGCCGCCAAAGAATAAGCCTCGGGATTGGCCTCTCCTCCCTTCGCGATCTCTTCCAGCAGCTTGTTGTGTCTCTCCATAAATTGTTCGCGCCAAAGCTGCAGCTTCTCGGTATCCGCCGTCTCCTCTTCGTGAAGCTCCTCAATCTGTTCGTCGATTTGCCGCAAAAAGTCCATGAGCTGCGCCGGCGAGACGACAGACTCCTTCCGAATGAACGGGGCCAACGCGTTGCGGACCATCTGGAGAGGAGGCCCGGCTCGGGAAATCCCGCTCTTCCCCGTCGGCGGGGCCGCTCGGAACTCGGGCAGCGGTTTTCGGCCCTCGCCGGATGCGAGCCATTGCCGCACGGCCCGGTTCCCGACCGCGCTTTGCAGCTGCGCGACCTGTGCCGGGGACAGCGAAGCGGCGCCGGCTGACGCTCTTTGCAGCAAGGCGCCGACGGACGGCGCCGGCGCCCGCATTTCCCGCTTCGCTGAGGGAGAAGCGGTTCGCGCCGGCGGGGCGGATGAAGCGGAATGAGATTTCATCATGGACCTCCCCGGGAACACCCGTTCGGATATTGCCAAACAAGCGGTTACCCTATCATTCGAGCCCGAAAGCCAGATTCCTTCATTTTACAACAAAATGCTCATCGTCCGTGCCCGGTTTCGGCCGGAATGCGGACGGTCACCGTCGTTCCCCGGCCGGGCTCGCTGTCGATCTGAAGTTCCGTCCCGTACTCGTACTTGAGTCGCTTGTTGATGTTCAGCAAGCCGACTCCCCCCGGACCGTCGTCCCCGGGACGGGACAGCGGCCGCTTAAGCCGCTCCCGCTCCATGCCCACCCCGTCGTCCGCCACGACGAATACATAGTGTTCGCCGTCGTCCGTGCCGTAAGCCGATATGTTCACAGTCCCGCCTTCCAGCCGGTTGCCGATCCCGTGCCGAATCGCGTTCTCGACGAGCGGCTGGATGAGCAGCGGCGGGATGCGCACGTCGTGCAAATTCTCCGCGATGTCGAACTCCACCCGGATTCGCTCCTTGAAGCGGGCCTGTTCGATCTTGACGTACGAGCGGATCAAGCTCAGCTCCTCCCGGAACGAGACCCGCTTCTGCAAGTTGCTGAATCGGAAGCTTCCGCGCAAATAATCGGCCAGATCGGTCGTCAGGCTGCGCGCTCTCTCGATGTCGGTATAGCTGGAAGCCGCGATGCTGTTGAGCGCGTTGTAGAGGAAGTGCGGCTTGATCTGCGACTGCAGGAACGCCACCTCCAGATCGACGGCTTTGCCGAGCGACTTCTTCATCAGCAGCAAGTTGCCGACCCTCGCCTTCAATTCGGCAACATCGAACGGCTTCGGCAAGAAATCGTTCGCGCCGGCCGCGAACGCCGCCAGCTTGTCCCGGGGCTGGATCGCCGCCGTCACCATGAGCACCGGCAGTTCGAGCACCGTGTATTTCTCGCGAATAACCTGGCATAATTCGAATCCCGACATGCCCGGCATCATCAGATCCAGCACCGCCAGATCGATCACCCCCGGACGTGCGAGCTGCACGAGCGCCTCTTCGCCGTTCTGGACGGCGACGACATTGTAGCCGAGCGGGCGCAGCGCATCGATCAGTACTTTCAAGTTGGAGTGGTTGTCGTCCACTACGAGCACCGTGTGCTCCCCGTTCTGATCCAGTCGATACGGCGTCCGAAGCGCAAATTCCGGCTCGAGGGGCGGCACCGGCCGAGGGGCGGCGCGCAATGCGCGTTCCCTTTCGGCAGCCGGCAGGGTGAACGTAACCGTCGTTCCTTCTCCCAAGACGGAGGATACCGAGACTTCCCCGCCATGCAGCTCGACGAGCTGCTTGACGATCGCCAGCCCCAGGCCGAAGCCTTCCGGTTCCGCCTTCGAGCCGGCAGTCTTGAACGGTTCGAACAGAAGCGACAGCTTCGATTCGTCTATTCCGTCTCCCGTATCCCGAACGGAAATTTCGATTCGTCCGTTCCGATGCTTAGCCGTAACCTCGACGACTCCGTTCCGCGTGTGCTTGATCGCGTTGTCGAGCAGGTTGCCGACGATCTGATTGAGCCGAATCTCGTCAGCAAGCGCGAACGGGAGCCGCTCCGGAACCCGGTTGACCAACCGGATTTGCCGGTCTTCGGACAGAAATGAATGAATCCTTAGTTGCACGTCCACCGCGGTGCGAACGTCGACGGGAAGCGGATGTACGGCCAGTTCCCCTTGCCTCAGCCGGGAGAAATCCAAGATATCGTAGACGAGCCGGGACAGCCGGCCGGCGATGTTCGTGATGAGCCGAAGCCTCTCCTGCTGCTCCTCCGTCAACGGATGCTCCGCATCCTCGAGCATGGACTGTGTAATGTTCATGACGCCGTGCAGGGGGGTCTTGAATTCGTGGGACGTACGAACCAGAAACTCGTCCTTCAGGTTGTTTGCGGCGATCAATTGAACGGACAGCTCCTCGATTTTCCGGTAGGCGTTCGCGAACCGGTGTGAGATGAGCAGAGAGAGCATAAGCAGAAAAAGAAACGGTTCGAACGGGGCGATCTTGCTGTACGGCACCTTGACGTAAATATTGCCGCTATGAATCAGCGCGAAGGCGATGAGCGAGACGGCGGCGACGACGAGATACAGGCTTCCCTCCACCCGGTTCAGAGCGGCCAGGACGAAAATATAAACGGCATACAGCAAAGGTGCCGTCGCGACCAGCGAGACCATGGGTAGAAAATAATCGATATTGAGGCGCTGAATCCATCCGGTCGCCAGAACCGTCAGCGCCGCCGCCAGGATGAGCCCGCTCCGAACGAGCCACCTGGAGCAGAACGGGCGGAACGCCGTATACAGATAAAGCAGGAAACTGCTCCCCACGCCGATCGCCGACAAAATCTGAATCCGGTAATAGAGCCAGAACGGGCAACTGTCGATGACGTTCCACAGCACCCGCTCGCCGTTGGTGGAGATGTACAGGGCCATAAAGATACAGACCGATCCGAACGTGATCAGAAAAACGTCGTCCCTGCGTTGCGAGAACATCCCGATAAAATAAAGCCCCATAATCAGGAACGCGGTGATGAGAATCCAGTCGTGCGCGATGCCTTGGTTGCTCAGCGCGGAAATTTGCGCGGCGTATCCGAAATAAATCGAATTGACGATGCCGCCGCCCCCGGGCAAATCGTAATTGGCTATCTGAATCACAATATCGTTCCAGCCCGGCCGCAGGGCGAAATAAGCGGCGTACGGCTTGTTCATGGCGACGTAATCGCCGTCCGGCGCCGGATTGCCGCTCTCGCCGACCGTCTCGCCGTTCACGATGACGCGGCTGGCGACCTGCACCTTCGACATCTTCAGACCGTAAACCCGATCACCGTCCCCAACCTTGATTTGCAGCCGATAAGTGGCGACACCCAGGGCCGGGAACTCGCTCCGCCAGTCCCCGGGCACCCGGACGGTCGCCGGCGCCGACAGCTCGGAAGCGCCGGCCGCATCCGATCCGGCCTCCGGAAAGATCAGCTTGCCGGGATAGAACGACCAATCTCCGTTGAGAGGAATCGCTCCGTCCCGGTCGAAGCGCCAGCCGGTCAGGTCCAGCCAGCCGTCTTGCGCTTGCGGCGTCTCTTTGGCGGTCGCTGTCAAGTACAGATAGAACAACCCGCAGGTCGCCGCCACGATCAGCAGGGCGATGCCCGCCGCGACCCCTCTTTTTCTCATCGTTTTCCCCTACCCGATCTCGTTCAGCCCGTTGCGAAGCCGAACGGTTTCTTCCTCCAGCTCAAGGCCGAGCTGGCCGCGAACCGTCTTCTCCATTTGCTGGAACACTTTGAGCGCTTCGGAGCGCCGGCCCGTCTCCAGGTAGAACCGAATCAATTCCCGGCCGTCGGGCTCGGAATCGGGAGCGAGAGCCAGCACCTGCCTTAAGCTGTCCTCGGCCAGCGCCGCGTTCCCCGCCTTCCGAAACGCCGCGAACGAGCGGCGCAAGGCGGCGGCATATTTCTCTCTCAGCGCCAACTGGCGCGGGATCGCCCACGCGTAATCGCAACCGGTCATATAATCGCCTTCGTACAAAGCGTTGAGCTTCGCATACAGCCGCTCGTCCGCGGTCCCGGACGCCGATGCCTGCGCCAGCGCGGCTTCGAATTCCGAGACGTCGCACAGGAGCTCATCAGACGCCAGGGCAAAGCCGTCGCCGACCTTCCGGACCTCAGCCGGGATGCCGTGGTGCGCTAAACTTCTGCGCAAATAAGAGAGACAGGTGTACAGATAAGCCCTCGCCTTGATCCAGTCGTGCTCCGGCCAGACGGCTTCGACAATTGCGGCGGTGTCGACCGGCTTGCCGCGATGGTGGACGAGAAAGGCGCAAATCTCCTTCACCTTGTTCGTTCTCCATGCCAGTAGCTGCGGTTCCGGCTGGAGCAGGTGAACATAGAAGCCTCCCAGACATTGGATGCGCGGCTCGTTGCGGCGAGCCCTATCGGGGGAGGAGGAGAAGACGGCTTGCCAGATTCGCGAAACGGTCAGTTGCAGCCGGTCGGGCGTAAACGGTTTCAACAAATAATCGCTCGATTGAATTTCGAACGCTTCCACGGCGTAGTCCGAATACGCGGTCGTGAACACGACATGCAGTTGCGGCCGCTTCGCCTTGAGGCTCCGCGCCAGGTCCGTCCCCTTCATTCCCGGCATCTGAACGTCCAGGAAGACGGCGTCGACGCCGATGGTTTCCAACTCTTCCCATGCCCGCACCGGGTTCGTGTACCGTCCGACCACCTTCACGTCCCCGGTCATCCCGAGCAAGATTTCCAACAGGTCCAGCGCGTCTTCTTCATCGTCGATCAACATCACTCGAAGCATGCCGAAGTTCCACCTTATCCGGGGTTCAAGCCACACATGGTAATTAGATTACCGGAAAACCGGCGCGGTGAAAAGTGGATGACGGGGAAAAAGCCGCCGGAAACGTTAGCGTTCCCGGCGGCTTGATTCGGTAAGCTTATTTCACGATCTGCTCGCTTCCGTCCTGGCGAAGGACGTAGCCGTGGTCCAGGCTCGCTTCTTCGATGTTCCCGTACGCCCAATGCGCCACGGGCACGTCGGGCCAGATCGGCCCGTCCGTTCCGTACAGCGGTCCGCGATGGAACAGCCGATTGATCGCGGCGACCGCCTCGGCCCGGGTCAGCCGGCTGTCCGGACGGAAGGTGCCGTCCGGATAGCCCTTCATGGCGCCGGCTGCGAAGACGGCGTCGATCGCCGCGGCGGCCCAATGGCCCTTCACGTCGCCGAACGCGTGCGAATCGCCCGGCGTCTCCGCCGCCTCCAGCTTCAGATACTTCGCGGCCAGCGCCGCCATTTCCGCGCGGGTCAGCGAATCGTCCGGCCGGAAGCGGCCGTCCGGATCGCCTTGCATGATACCCGCCGCCGCGACCTTCGCGATGGAACCGGCCGCCCAGTATCCGTCCCGTACGTCCGTGAACGTCGCGTTCGCCCGCTCGGCGGCGTCCGGCAAGTTCTGCGCCAGCATCGACGCCATCTCCGCGCGCGTCACCGGCCGGTCGGGACGGAACGTGCCGTCCGGATAGCCGTGTACGTAGGCGTGATGTTTCCCTTGCGCCGACGGCTCTTGAATGAGCAGCGTGTACGCGCCGGGCTTGGCCGCGTTCACGAGCAAGCCGTACGATCCGTCGGCCATCCGCACGATCGTGCCGTGCAGCAACTCCCCTTGTCCGTTGCCGTAATCCGCGTACACCGCCAATCGCGCCAGCAGCTCGGCCCGTCCCTGCTCGTCCGCCGGCACAACGACGCCCTTAAGCGGCAGAATGAGCGCCGCAGGCTTCATCGCGGCGTCGCCGGTGGACAGCCGCAGCGAGCGTCCGACCGCCGTCGGTTCCCCGCCGGCGCTCCACGTCTTCACCGCGTCGCTTTGCAGCGCCGACGCGAGCAGCGCCTGCTGCGCCGCCGCATCCTTCACCGGCGTCAGCGTATAGCTGACCGCTCCCTGCGCGTTAGCGAGTGACGAAGCCGGAATCGACAGGCTGCCGCCAGCCGTGGCGACCTCCACGCCGATGTTGCCCGCCGCGAACCGGTCTGCCGCCGCCTGGTCCAGACGCACCGTCGTGGAAGACACCTCGTCCTTGTCGTCCGGAATGACGATGACGATCTTGTCCGCTCCGGCGGCTTGCGCGTGCTCCACCGCAGTTTGCGCCTGCTCGCCCGTGAGCGTCAAGGAATCGGTCACCGTTCCGTCGGCATCGACGATCCGGGTCAGATCGACCGGCAGCGTGAAGGAAGAATCGCCCGCACCGATCTGCACTTGCGCCTGCACCGTGGTGGTGGAAGACGTCGCGGGAGTCGCCGCGTTGGAACCGCCCGACGTCAGTTCCGCGAACGTGAACGTGCTGAACTTGTCGATCGAAACCGCAAGTCCGGCCGGGTTGCCATTATCGTCCTTGACGATCGTGCCTTCGCTCATGATCTGTTCTCCGTCAGTGTGCTCGATATAGAGGCGAACGTTGTCCACGTTCACGACAGCCGGATCGATGCCGTTCGAGGCGAAAGAAACAAACAGGACTGTCGAATAGCCGGAGTAGTTCGTTTCCAGTTCCAGCGGCGTTCCCAGCGGAGCGACCGTCTGCCCCATGTACACCTGCGGAATCCTGCCCTTCACCTGAGCCTGCTCAAGCTGATCCCGAATCGGCACCAGGTGGAAGTACAGCGCCTGGCCGTTGCCGCTCAGCTGCTTCAATTGGGAAGCGTCCAGCGACACGGTCGCATGGGCGGTTTGTACGTGAAGCCGGAACCCGTTGGCAGCCAGCAGCGCGACCGACTCCGCCGGCACTTCCACGGCGATCTCGTCCGGCGCGTCGCCTGCGGGCTCGTCGATGACGATCGTCGCCTCGTTGCCGTCGGCGCCCGCGTTTTTGACCGTTTCGCGAGTTTTGTCCGCCGTCAGAATCACTTTGTCGATCTTCGAGACCGATTGGTCTTCATGGGTGACGTTGATGCGCGTCACCGGCACGCTGACCGACGCGTTCGTCTGGTCTCTCACTTCCACGTTGCGGGTGTGCGCCGCGTCCACCTCTTTGGTGGAGCCTTGCGCCTTGACGATCAGCAGGAACGTCTTGATCTGCGTCTTGGCGTTCTTCTCCAGCGTAGCGGTCAGAATGACGCTCGTATCCCGGCTTTGGCGGGTCACTTGGGCGGCGATTCGTCCTGCGGTCGGATCGCCGATCGAGACGACGTCCGGCCGGCTCGACGTCCACGACACGCTCGTATCGAACGCGCCCGCGGTCACCAGAAGCACCGGCGACGTCACGCTCTCCCACGTGTCCCCGTCCACGTAACCCACCTGCAGCCGCTTCGCGGCTTCCGCCAGTTCCTGCTCGTCGGTGGCCTCGTATACAACGCCGACCGGAGAACTTTCCGACTTGCCCGGTTCGGTTACCGTCACGGTCAGCGAATCCCCGTCATGAACGCTGTCCGGCATCGTCACCGTCACCGGTCCCGGCGCCGTGCCGCCGTTGACCGCATGCCCGATTTCGTTGCCGTTCCTGTCATAGACGGTCACGGTCGCGCCCGGCGGCACGTTGTCCACGGTCACCGTCTGCGCCGCCGAATCGGTGACGACATCGTCCGGCTGCGGCGCCGCGCTGGACGCTGCGACCGGCACCTCGACCGGATCGCTCTCGGGATGTCCCGGCTGCTCCATCGTGACCTTGATCGTGCCGAGCCCGCTGATCGAAGGCTCCAGCCCGTCGATCGCGAGCGTGCCGGCTTCGCTTCCCGTGTTGGTCGCCGTGCCGAGCAGATTCCCGGCCGCGTCATAAATGCGGATGGTGGCGCCCGGCGGCACGTTCCGCACGATCACCCGGTTGTTCGTTCCGTCCGCCGTAATGTCCTTCGCCGCCGGCGCGTCCGTCTTCCCGGCAGGCTCGGCGAGCGACAGCTTGACGATCTGACCGGCCGTGCCGGGCGTCAGCCAGACGTTTTGCCCGTCGAACACGCCGCCGGTGAAACCGTGCATAAGGTCCTTCTCAAGGCCGCTCGGCCAGCCGTCGTAGCCCGTCATTTCGCCCGTGGCGGTATCCAACCGGACCACCCGGTCGGCCGCAGCCGGAACGAGCCAGACATACTTGCCGTCGAACACCCCGCCCTGGAACGTGCCCTGTTCCTTGTCGAATCCCGCCGGCCAGCCGTCGTAGCCCGTCATCGCTCCGGTGACCGTATCCAGCTTGATCACGCGGTCGGCCAAATAAGGCACGAACCAGACGTATTGGCCGTCGAACACGCCGCCGTTGAAGTCGTTGCCGGCCATCAGTGACGGCGTGAAGCCGCTCGGCCAGCCGTCATAGCCCGTCATCGCTCCGGTGGCCGTGTCGACCTTGATCACCCGGTCGCTGCTCGCCGGAACGAGCCAGATGTTGCGCCCGTCGAACACGCCGCCGATAAACGAGCCCTTGGTGTAGTCCTGCACGAACCCGTCTGGCCAATCTTGATACCCCGTCATTGCGCCCGTATCTTTGTCGATCTTGATGAGGCGGTCGGCATACGAAGGAATGAGCCAGATGTTCTGCCCGTCGAACACGCCTCCCTTGAAGCTTCCCGATTGCGAGAGCGAAGGGGTGAAGCCGTTGGGCCATTGCCGATCCTCCGTCATTTCCCCGGTTTGCGTATCCAGCTTGACGACGGCGTCGCCGTACGTCGGAACGAGCCAGATGTTCCGCCCGTCGAACACGCCGCCGCTGAATTCGAACCCCTTGTGATCTCCCGGCCAGTCGGCGTATGTCGACATCGTTCCCGTTTGCGTATCGAACCGAATCACCGCGGTTTCGAACGACGGAATGAGCCAGATGTTCCGCCCGTCGAACACGCTTCCCGAGTAGGAGGCGGTCGACGCTCCGTCGGGCCAGTCGCCGTAGCCCGTCATCGCCACGTTGCCTTCGAGCGGATGGGCGGCGATCGTGCCGCTGTAGCTAAGACCGCTCTGGTTGAAGATGATCCCTTCCGGCAGGCCGGCGTCGCCGGCGACCGTAACATCGACCGGGTCGCTCCACGACTTGCCCGTCTCCTGCACCTTCACTTGCAAGAGCTGTCCGGGATTCAGGCCGCTGTCGATCGCAACGGATACTTCTGCCGGCGCATCGCCGGCATTGGTCGCCGTGCCGAGCAGCTTCCCGGTCGTCTTGTCATAGATGGCGACCGTCGCGCCGGGCGGCACGCCGCGCACCGTTACCGTATCCGCCGCTGCATCGGCCGCAACGTCGTTCGCGGCAGGCGCCGCCGATTTGTCCAGGATCGATTCGATAACGTACGGATCGCCGACCGGCTGGCCCGACCCGTCGGTCAGCTTCACCGTGAACGGACCGTCCCCCGACAGATCCAGGCCGCTGACGGTGACATCCGCCGAAGCGCCGCCGTCGTTCTTCCCGGAACCGAGAAGTTTGTCGCCCTGATAAACTGATACCGAATAGCTCGGATCGACGCGACGCACCGTCAGCGTTCCGCCGGCGGCGTCGATCGCGATCTTGGCCGGTACGTCCGCGCTGGGGGACGGAGCGGATTCGTAGGAGTCGTTCAACGCGGTAACGGTAAAGCTGTGGGAAGCCCGCGGGTCCAGATCCGTCAACGTTACGCTGGTGTCGGCGTCGACGGTCTTCACCAGAACGCCGTTGTCATAGACGTTGTAGGCGTTCGCTCCGGCTGCCGCATTCCAGCTGAGCGTGGCACCGGTCCATGTCTCGTCGCTGATCGTCGGTGCCGAAGAGGGAACGGTCGGCACATGGATTATCGCATAGGCGCCGCCTTCCGCCACGACCGTCACGTCTCCGCCCGACGTCTCCTGCGTGGTGTCCAGCACCACCTTCGCGTAGCCGTCCGAATCGGTCAGCACCACGGCCGGCTTCGTCGGCGGTTTGCCGTCCAGATCGTCGATGCTGCCGATCTCCGGATCGAACGTCACCGGCACGCCCGGCACCGGATTCCCGGACGGATCCAGCGCCCTGGCGATCAGAACCGTCTTGCCCGGTATGCCGTACGGTTCGGTCGTAACGTCCACGTCGGTCGGCGCCTGGACGTAGTTTCCGGTTGTGGCGTCGATCGGATCATACTTGTTCGTAAAGTACCATTGCAGCAGATCGTGGTTTTCCCACGACGAGCCCGTCGCCGCGGTAAAGCCGGCGTACACGCCCGGCTGGCCGTTGAAGACGGTGTCCAGATTGATCGAATCGACGGCCAGCACCGCGCCGGCCGGGCGGGCCGGCGTATTGCTGATCCGCACCTCCACCCGTTTGGCGGCGCCGTCGTAATCGATCCACGTGTAATGGACGTTGCCGTCCTTCATGTCGTAAGATTCTTTCGGAATATCAACATACCAGGTCGAGTTGGTGTTCTCGACGTCTCCGTTTAACGCCAAACCGATGTAGTTGTCGCTCGGATCCCCCAATTCACCATTTTGGAACGTATCAAACTTGACGGCGAAGCTGGGAGCGATCCCCCCATACCCGATTCCGCTTCCAATCGTACCGGCGTTGCTGGCTTGCGTTTGAATGGTGAACGTGATGCCGTCCGCCCCGGGCTGGAAATTCGGACTTTTTCCCTGCTCCGACATTTGAAACTTGAAATAAGTGCTGAACGAGTAATGGTTCGTGCTGTAAATTCGGGACTGGTTAAACACGGATCCGGTCTGGTCCTGTGTTGCCGCCGTCAGCCGAAGTGCGGAGCCGTACACAGCGGCGCTATTGTTAATCGACAGCGTGTCGTTTTGATCAGCTCCGGTGAAATCATCGTACTTGAACGTTAGCCAGTGCGTCTCGCCGTCTTCGGCGGAGGCGTTCCCCGCTCCGATCGCTCCGAAGACGTTGATGATCGCCAGCGCAACGATCAACGTCCATAGGCCAGCTCTCTTGCGAATCCCCTTCATCTGAATCTCTCAGTCTCCTTTCGCCATCCGCAGGTTCGGGACGGACAGGCGCTCGTCCGCCTCCCGTGTTACCCATCATACGACAGAAGACCTTAACAAAACCTAAAATTCGACACCAATCCGAAGCAATCACCAGTCCTAAAGACCCAAAAAACTACGACAGCATAATCAGCGAACTGAATACCACATAAGCATTGCAAGCACACGTCGCCGGCCCGCCGGCAGAGGCGCGCCCGATGCGATGTTTTTGATCGCATGGACGGCGACTGTTGGGGAAAACACGGTGAATGAGGCATGCATTTCCCACATACCTTCGTTAGTCAATCATGCTGTCGTAGAAAAAAATAGTACCGCCCACAAAGAGGCGATCCTTCAAGTCCGGATGACGAGTGCGAGCCGGGTGAAGCTCACTTCACGGCCCACAGGACAAGCACAACGATTCCCGCCCACAACAGCAAACTGATCGGAAGAGCGATCAGGCAACCTTTGAACAGCTTCATCGGATTCGCCTCCGCGGATGGCTTTACTTCATCCCTATGATCAGTTTGTCACTTTGAAAACGGAACAAACGCGAACGCGCGAGGTTCTTACGCTTCTTCTTCCCAAACGCTGGCGAACGTTCATGCTCTTGTATTTGGGGATGTAAGCGTGCAGCGGGTCGCCCAGTCGAAATTTTCCTACCTCATATAATTGAAGAAGCGCCGCGCAGGTGACGACCTTGGTGGCCGAATAGAGCCGGTAGATCGTATCGGGCCCGAACCGGACCCGATTCTCCACATCGGAAAAGACGGCATCATGCGCGAATACGGGCTTGTGCCGGTGGTACATCGCCAGGCCCAGGCCGGGAACGTTCTTCTCCGCGTAAAAACGGTCCAGATACGCCTTCAGCTTCGAAAAGTTCATTTCTCTTCACCTTTTTCTCCGTTTCTCTCACGTCTTCTATCCTTATATATCCCATTCCTCCCGGAGGGAGAAAAAAACAAAATCTATAGGCTTTGCAAACCTGGAATTAGTGGTATAATCACGTTTGTTTGCAAGAAGGCAACCTAGCGGCATGAACCCAGAACCTACGGAAACCAGGTGACTCTTGTGTTCGAAATCAAGTGGCTGTGGCAGAACCTGCAAGGCAACCGGGCGCGGTACATCCTGGCGCTCTGTCTCTCGGTGATCGGCTCCTCGCTCACCATCGCCAATCCTTATCTCGGCCAGCTCATCGTCGATCAGTTCATTTCCGGCCCGGACGCGCGGCAGAACCTGATCGACCACCGGGGACTGTTGATCGCGCTCGGCTTGGGCATGATCGGCTTCTCCCTGCTGCGCACCGGTCTCGCTTACGTGACGACGCTGCAGTACGAGCAAGCTTCGCAAAATATGCTGTACCGCGTCCGCATCTACCTTTACAACAAAATCCAGGGTCAGGATATGGAATATTACGACCATAACCGGACCGGCGACCTGATGACCAAGATGACGGGCGACCTGGATATGGTGCGCCATTCGCTGGCGTGGATCATCAAGACGATCGTCGAGTCGCTCACGGTGTTCGTCGCCGCGGTGATCTACTTCTTCACCATCGACGCCGTGCTGACCTTGTGGCTGCTCGTCCTGGCGCCGCCGATCTTCATCGTCGCCTTCCTGTTCGCCAGAAGGGTTCGTCCGATGTACGTCGATCTGCGCGAGCGGCTGTCGCAGCTCAACTCGACCACGCAGGAGAACATCGCGGCCAACCGCGTCGTCAAGGCTTTCGCCCGCGAGGACTACGAGATCGAGAAGTTTACGGAGAGGAACGTCAACTTCTCCAAGGCGAACAAGGCGGCGGCGCTCGTCTGGCTGGACTACTTTCCTTATTTGGAAACGTTCGCGCAGGCGTTCAACGTCATCCTGATGATCGCCGGGGGCATCCTCGTCATGAAGGGGCGGATCACCTTCGGGGAATATGCGGCGTTCTCGTCGCTGATCTGGGCCGTGTCCAACCCGATGCGCAACATCGGCATCGTCATCAACGACATTCAGCGCTTCTTCGCCAGCCTGGCCAAGATCGTGGAAATCTACTACGCCAAGCCGAGAATCGTCAACGAGCACCGGGCCGTGGAGAAGCGCCGCTACGAAGGACACATCCGCTTCGACCGCGTGACCTTCAAGTACGACGGCACGACCGTGCTGCACGATATCAGCTTCACCGTTCGGCCCGGGGAGACGGTCGCCATCATGGGCTCGACGGGCTCGGGCAAGACGACGATCGTCAACCTGATCCCGCGCTTCTACGACGTTTCCGAAGGGCGGGTGCTGGTGGACGGCGTCGACGTCCGCGAGCTGGAACTGGACGAGCTGCGCGGCAACATCGGCATCGCGACGCAGGACGTGCTGCTCTTCTCCGATACGATCGACGGCAATATCGCCTACGGCGACCCCGAGCTTTCGGAAGAGGATACGGTCCGGTATGCGGAGCTTGCGGCGGCGCACGACTTCATCCGCAAGATGCCGGAAGGATACGACACCATCGTCGGGGAGCGCGGCATCGGCCTGTCCGGCGGCCAGAAGCAGCGCATCGCCCTGGCCCGCGCCATGGCGGTCCGCCGGCCGATTCTCATTCTCGACGACACGACGTCCGCAGTCGACCTGGAGACGGAGACGCACATTCAGCGGAGCCTGCGGGAGCTGGACCACCCGTGCACGAAGATCATCATCGCCCAGCGCGTGTCCACCACCGCCAAGGCCGACCGCATCCTCATTCTGGACGCCGGCCGGATCATCGAGGAAGGCACCCATGACGAGCTGCTCGCCAAGCGGGGCTATTATTACGACGTGTTCATGCTTCAGAACGAAGGGCTCGGAAGGCAGGTGGCCGTCAGTGGCTAGGAACAAATTCGACGTCGACGAGAATCTGGAATCGCCGTTCGACATCCGGCACTTTCGCCGGGCCATGGTGTATATCAACCGGCAGAAGAAGCCGATGATCGTCGCGTTCCTGCTCAGCGCCCTGTCGGCGGCCGTCGGGCTGTCGGCGCCGCTCATCATGCAGCACGTCGTCGACGTGACCATTCCCGCCAAGGAGTATGGGCCGCTCGTCGGCTGGTCGGCGCTCATGCTGCTGACGATCGTCGTCAGTGTCGCGCTGGCGACCATTCGCTCCCGCATCATGACCAGCGTCGGGCAGCAAATCATCTATGAAATTCGGACGGACCTGTTCAAACATCTGCAGCAGCTTCCGTTCAAGTACTACGACGACCGGCCGCAGGGCAAGATTCTCATCCGGATCGTCAACTACGTCAATGCGGTCTCCGACGTGCTGTCCAACGGCATCATCAACTTCATACTGGAGATCGTGAACCTGATCTTCATCGCCGTCTTCATGTTCGCGGTCGACGTGAAGCTGTCGCTCATCGCGCTGGCGGGACTCCCCGTCTTCCTGGGCATCATGCTCATGATCAAGACGCGGCAGCGGCGGGCGTGGCAGGCGGTCTCTAACAAGAGCTCCAACCTGAACGCTTATCTGCAGGAGAGCATCAGCGGAATCCGCGTCACCCAGATGTTCTCCCGCGAGAAGCGGAACGAAGGCATCTTCACGCGGCTGGCCGCCAATTACCGCACCGAATGGATGAGAGCGCAGCGCTACAACGTGCTCATCCCGTTCACCGTCGACAACCTGTCGACGATCGTGACAGCCTTGATCTACCTGATCGGCCTGCTGGCGCTCAGTCCCGCGGACGTGACGTTCGGCGTCATTCTCGCCATGAGCAGCTATGCGGCCCGCTTCTGGCAGCCAATCCTGAACCTGTCGAACCTGTACAACGGCTTCATCAACGCCGTCGCTTACCTGGAGCGCATCTTCGAAACGCTGGACGAACCGGTGACCATCCGCGACAACCCCGGCGCGAAGCCGCTGCCGCCGATTCAGGGCCGGGTCGCCTTCGACAACGTCACGTTCGGCTACGAGCCGGGAATCAACATTCTGGAACATCTCAGCTTCGACGTCAAGCCGGGAGAGAGCATCGCCCTCGTCGGTCCGACCGGCGCCGGCAAGACGACGGTCGTCAACCTGATCTCGCGCTTCTACGACGTAACCGGCGGCAGCATCCGCATCGACGGCCACGACATCTCGCAGGTGACGCTCAAGTCGCTGCGCAGCCAGATGGGCATCATGCTGCAGGACAGCTTCATCTTCTCCGGCACGATCCTGGACAACATCCGGTACGGCAAGCTCGACGCCACCGAGGAGGAGATCATCGCCGCCGCCCGAACGGTGCGCGCCGACGACTTCATCCGCGAGTTCGAGCACGGTTACCTGACCGAGGTCAACGAGCGCGGCTCCAAGCTGTCGCAAGGGCAGCGGCAGCTCATTTCGTTCGCCCGGACGCTGCTGGCCGATCCGCGCATTCTGATCCTGGACGAGGCGACCTCCTCGATCGACGCCAAGACCGAGCGGCTGCTTCAGCAAGGCCTGAACGAGCTGCTCAAGGGACGGACCTCGTTCATCATCGCGCACCGGCTGTCCACCGTGAAGAACTGCGACCGCATCATGTACGTCTCCGACAAGGGAATTGCCGAAGTCGGCACCCACGACGAGCTCATCGCCCGCCGCGGCCTCTATTACCGGCTGTACACGTCCCAGAAGATGGAAGCCTGAAGCGGCACGGATAGAACAGCAAGCCCCCGAATTCCGAGTGAACGGAATCGGGGGCTTCGCGTTCGCTTCAGCCCAGCGATTCGACCGCTTCCTTCAGCAGCCTGACGTCGTTGCTGATGATGCCGGAGACGCCGGCCGCCAGCGCCTCGCGCATGCGGTCCGGCGCATCGATCGTCCAGGGGTAGACGGCAAGGCCGGCCCGCTTCGCCTCCTCCACGTATGCCGGGACGATCCAGGAATGGTGGGCGTGCAGCGAGTACAGCCGGACGCCGCGCTCCGACGCCAGACGGCGGTAATCGGGAGCCTCCGCGTCGTACAGGAGGCCGATTCGCATTGCGGGTTCCAGCCGCTGCAGGGCGAACAGCACGTCGAAGTCGAAGGAGGAGACGAAGACGCTGTTCAGTCTGTTCCGCTCGCGAAGCAAGGAGAGGAGCAGCCGATTGACGTCGGGATGGAGGCTGCTCTTGATCTCGATGTTGAGCGGAACCGAAGGCGGGACGAGATCGAGCACCTCTTCCAGCAGCGGCAGCCGCTGGCCGGCATAACGAACGTCGAACCAGCGGCCGGCGTCCAGCCGCTTCAGCTCCGCAACGGTCATCTCCGCGATCTTGCCGGAGCCGTCCGTCGTGCGGTCGACCTCGGCGTCGTGGCAGACGATCAGCGCCCCGTCGGCGGAGACGTGGACGTCCAGCTCGATGCCCGTGCAGCCGAGTTCCAAGGCCAGGGCGAACGCGGCCAGCGTATTTTCCGGCGCTTCCTTCGAAGCGCCCCGGTGGGCGATGATCAGCGGTCGAGTGTCCAGCGACATTCCATTTCCTCCCGGATCGATTGATAAGTGCCGGTCCGCGCAGACTCCCTGGCCCGAAGGCAGATCAGGGCGCTGAGAAGACCGTCTTCCAAGGTCGATTGTGACCTGCCGCCGCGCATGACGTCAAGAAAATTTCGGGCGAGCTCGGTATCGCCGCCGAAGTGCCGGCCCGCAGCCTTCAGCTGATCAGTCTCGACGCCGGGGGCATGATGGGAGATCACCCGCACCTGCTGCGTATAGAAATCGAACTCGATCGTTCCCTTGTATCCGATCAGGCGCGCCCCTCGGGCTCCCGCTTCGCGGCGGGTGAAAAAGTTCTGCGAATAAGACACGTGCATGCCGGTCTCGTATTGCACCAGCGCGCTGCCGCTGTCCTCGTTGCCCGTATCGACGGCGAAGCAGCAGTAGTCGCCGCGGGAGCCGGTGACCCGCTCCGCGCAATCCTTCTCGTCGCAGGCCGAGCAGCGCAGCCCGGCCGGCTTGCCGCCCTTGAACACTTGCTTGGACACCATGGCGCACACCTGCACCGGGGCGGCTCCGATCAGCCATTGCAAATAGTCGAAGTCGTGCGTCGCCTTCTGGAGGAAGAGCCCCCCGGTTTCCGCCTCGTCGCGGTACCAGTCGTGGAAGTAAACGCCGCCGTACGGCACGTTGTTGACGGCCTGAACGTGCTCGATCGTTCCGATCCGGCCGGAATCGACGATGCTCTTGACGCGCCTGACGATGCCGGAGGCGCGCAGCGGGAACGAGACGACGACGGGAGCGCCGCTGCGGTTGCGGGACGCCTCCTTCAGCCGCCGCCAATCTTCCATCGTCGTCGCCACCGGCTTCTCCAGGAACAGCGGCGTCCCGCGCTCCAGCACTTTGAGCGCCATCTCGGTGTGAAGCGAGCAGCGCGTCCCGATCATGACGCCGTCGAGCTCCTCCCGATCCAGCATCTCATCGGGATCCGGATAATACCGCGGCTTCGGCAGGCCGATACCGGCCAACCTTCGCGAGCTTCCCTCCCGGTCGGGGTCCGCCACGGCGGCGATCCGCAAGGAAGGGTCGAGCCGGAGCAACTCCCCGATCATCAGACTGATGCGGTAGCCGCATCCGATAACGCCTATCTTCATCTGCAAATCTCCTTGTCTTAACGGAAGACGACGGCGGACCCGCGCTCGGACCGGCCGTCGTCCCACTGATCCCCCGCTCCCGCCCTTTAGCGGCGTCAAGGCTCCATGGACTCGCCCGGCTCCTTGGCGTTAAAGCGGAAATGGTCGAAATAAAGCGTGAACGGCTGCGCCTGCTTGAACATCCACAGCTCGATTCCTTTCACCTGCTTCAGGTCGATGCCGACTTCGTTCAGCGGAACGGTGATCGTGCGGGTCTCTCCCGCGGGCACCGACTCGAAGAACGTGTCGTCGGTCGCGCCGTTCAACTGATGGAATTTGACATAGAAAATGGCGGTGCGATTAGCGTCCGGATTGGTCACGTCGAAGACGAGGCTATCGAAGCCGGACCAGTCGGACGAGCGGAAGCCCTTGCCTTCCCCGAACAGCCGGATGTTGGGGAAGTTCACGCCCGCCTGGTACACGGCCTTGAGCGAGCGGCTTCCTTCGGTCGCGTAGTCGGCCGATTGGGCGAGCTCGACGTTCGACAGCGTCCAGCGTCCGAGGTCCGCGGCGTTCTCGCCGGTCAGAAGCGGAATTTCGTACGGACTGCTGTCCGGTACGTTCAGCTTGAGCGTCCGGCGGTCCGTCTGTCCGTTGCGGGCGACCTCGATCGGCACCTCGTTCAGCCCGGGGTCCAGCGTCAGCGCAGTCTCGTAGCGATCCGCCCCCGAACCTTGTTCGACCGGCTGCAGCGTGATTCCGCCGACGCGGACCGATGCGCCCTTCTCGGCGTACACCGTAATGTCCCGCTCTCCATCCGCTTCATTCCGCACGGTGACGAGGCTGCGCGGTCGCAGGTCCGCTCCGAGCTTCTCGATCAGGTCGGCGACATCGCGCCGAACCTGAGCGAGCACGGAGCCGTCCGGATTGTAATCGCGCATGTTCGTATACAGCCGGTCGTAATAAGGCCGAAGGGCGGCGTCCGCGTCGAAGCCGGCGATCCCCAGCTTCGCCGCGCGCTCTTGAAGCCGCTGCTTGAGCGTCCACAAGTATTCGTAGTCCTCCGCGCCTTCCCGCAAGTTCTCGAGCCGAAGCGTATCGACCGGGCCGTCGATGCCGACGTCGTAACCGGGGTAGAACAGATAGCCGTCGCCGTTGGCGCCGGGATAGGCCAGCGGGTCCGTCCATTCGTCCCGGTCCACGTACTCCCTGCCGTTGTACTTCTTGAAGATCGTCGTCGCCCAGTACAGCGTTCCTTCCACGCCGTAATCCATCTGTTCCCAGGAGAGCAGCCGGCTGCCGAGCAGGTCGTCGTCCAGATGGTAAGTCGGGTACGGATGCTTCGGCACGACGCTCGTGTACCACCACACATGGTCGCCTTGCGCCTGCAGCCGGCGAGCGAACGGCTCGTCGTACTTGTTGATGAGCGCCACCCAGTTGTGCACGCTCCCGGTCAATTCGTTCACCGGCTGCGTCGTGACGAAGTGCCGCACGTCGGGGGCGATCCGGTTCAGCATCGCGGAGATCTCCTCGACGCGGGGGTACTTGTCCGCGGCCGGCTCGTCGATCTCCGAGATGTAATAGTACGTCTTGCCGAGCAGCCCGCGCTCGCGAAGAGCGTCTACAATATACTTCATCTTCGCTTCGTCGTACGTTCCGTCCGCGTTCCGGTAGAAGGGCAGCCGGACGGCCGACACTTTCGGATTCTCCAGGTACGGAATGGCGTCCTTCACGTATTGCTCGGGCGAGTCGGTCGGGATGGGAAGATAACTCGGGGTCAGCCGGTGCTCGATCGAATCCCAGTAATACTTCTGCGTCATGGCCCAGGCGGCGTCGCCGGCGACGTGATGCGCTTCGGCGATATAGCCGCTCCACAGCGTAAAGGCGGTTTCCGTATGGCTCTCGTCGGTCAGCTCGAAATCGAACACTTCCAGCGTGACGGGAACCCGCACCGGCCTGCCTGTTTCTTGAATCGTCAGTTCCCCGGTGTATGTACCTGCCGGCTGCCCCTTCGGCACGTACACCTTCAGATAGATCGCCTGGTTGCGCCCGGCCTCCACCGTCAGCTTGCCGTCCAGCGGCAGCAGCGCGTCCGGGTACCAGCCGGCCGGGTAGGCCGGCGTGGTCGGCGTCGTCACCTGAATGTAGTGCTCCTTGTACAGCGAGATATGGTCCTTGCCGATCTTGGCGGACCCGTCCGTCTGCTTGAGTTCGCTCATGCTGACCTGAAGCTTCCGGAGCCCGCCCGGTCCCGCCGTCACCACCAGTTGAGCGCCTTCATACTCGTTGCGGGCCGATTCCATGGCGATCCGCGGCTCGCTCTGCGCCGGCAGCTTCTGATCCCGAAGCACCTTGGCCGTGTTGTCCACCGCCAGCACCCGGAACGAAGCGCCGGACCCGGCGGTGTCGCCGGATCCGGCGGTGTCGGCGGACGCCGCCGGCAGGCTCAGGCCGGCGAGCAAGGCGGTTCCCGTCATCGCGGCAAGCAAACGTTTCGTCTTCATCAAGCTTCCTCCCATCGCGGTTCGAGGTGATCAAAGCCCAAAGACACGACGTGCAAAAGACCGTTGGCGAACACATCCGAAATATAACATTGTTTATGAATATTTTCAATAAAAAATAAATTCGTTATGATTAACATTCCGAAAATTAAATTTTTACAAACAATTGACTTGTCATTTGGCCGACTTTCTGCAACAATTGGGGTGAAATCGGTTGTAGACCTGCATTCATAACGCGTTATGACCAAGAAGAAGGGAAGGGTCGAAATGCGCCGTTCGCCGCCGGCCACATTCGCCGCAGGACGCAAGCCGCCCCCGCTGCTTCATGCCATGCGGAGGAATTGGGATCTGTATTTGCTGATCGCGCCCGTCATCGTTTATGTTCTCGTGTTCGAATATTATCCGATGTACGGGCTGCAAATCGCGTTCAAAAATTTCACAGCCGCGAACGGGATTTGGGGGAGTCCCTGGATCGGCTTCGATCATTTCCAGCGCTTCTTCAACAGCTATTACTTCGACCGGCTCATTCGCAACACGCTCGAAATCAGCCTCTACTCCCTGCTGGTCGGCTTCCCGGCTCCGCTGCTGTTGGCGCTCATGATTCACGAGATGCGCCGCAGCTGGTTCCGCCGGACCGTTCAGACGATTACATACGCGCCGCATTTTCTCTCGACCGTCGTCGTCGTCGGCATCGTCATCATGATGCTGTCGACGCAGAAGGGAATCGTCAACCACGTCATCGAATGGGCCGGCGGCAAACCGATCGGCTTCATGACCGATCCGTCCTGGTTCAAGACAATCTACGTCCTCTCCGGCGTGTGGCAAAGCGCCGGCTGGGGTTCGATCATCTATCTGGCCGCTCTTGCCGGCGTCGACCCCCAGCTGCACGAGGCCGCCATCATGGACGGAGCGAGCCGCTTCCAGCGAATCTGCCGCATCAACCTGCCGGCGATCGCGCCCACGATCATCGTGCTGCTCATTCTGAACGCGGGCCAGATCATGAGCATCGGCTTCGAGAAAATTTATCTGATGCAGAACGATCTGAACATCGAGTCGTCCGACGTCATTCCCACTTACGTGTACCGCAGCGGCATCCTGGGCGCGCAGATGAGCTTCTCCGTCGCGGTCGGCCTGTTCAACTCCGTCATCAATTGCATGCTGCTTGTGATCGTCAACTACGCCGCGCGAAAAATGAACGAAACCAGCTTATGGTAGGAGGCCGAAACTCGTGTACAGGGAATCGATCGGCGATCGCATCGTCGGCATCGTGTTTGCTTTCCTGCTGGTCGTCATCACGCTCTGCGTTCTGTATCCGCTCGTCTATGTGGTCAGCGCTTCGGTCAGCCAACCGGAAGCGGTCGTCACCGGCCGGATGTGGCTGCTGCCGAGCGGGCTTACGTGGGACGGCTACGCCAAAATTTTGCACAACCGCGACATCCTGACCGGCTACGGCAACACCGTTCTATACACCGTCGTGGGCACGGCGATCAATCTGGCCATGACGATTCTCGCCGCCTATCCGCTCTCGCGGAAAGATTTCGTCGGACGGGGCGTCATCAGCGGTTTTCTCGTGTTCACGATGTTTTTCTCCGGCGGCCTCATTCCGAGCTACCTGCTCGTCCGCAGCCTGCACCTGCTCAACACCATGTGGGCGATGGTCATTCCGGGAGCCGTATCGGTGTGGAATGTCATCATCATGCGGACTTTCTTCCAGACAAGCATCCCGTTCGAGGTGCAGGAGTCGGCGGTGATGGACGGATGCAACAACCGCCAGGTGCTGATCCGCATCGTCCTGCCGCTGTCGCTGCCGATCATCGCCGTCATGGTGCTGTTCTACAGCGTCGGCCATTGGAATTCGTACTTCAACGCGCTCATCTACCTGAACGACCGCGCCAAGTTTCCGCTTCAGCTGATTCTCCGGGAAATCCTGGTCCAGGAAGACATGAGCGAGATGCAGCAGTCCACTTTAACACTCGACAACATCCTGGAGAAAGAGATTATCAAGTACGCCGCCATCGTCGTGGCCAATCTGCCGATCTTCCTGCTCTACCCCTTCCTGCAGAAGTACTTCGTCAAAGGCATGCTGGTCGGTGCGATTAAGGGCTAGCCCTTATTGCCATAAAAATCCGTTACGGACAATGGAGGTCTAAAAATGAAGAAAAGCAAGCTGGCAGCCGTTCTGGCGGTTGCGCTCTTGACGGTCGGCGCGACGGCCGCCTGCAGCAGCGGCAACGATTCCGCAGGCACGAACGCTTCGCCGTCCCCAGGCGCCTCGTCAAGCTCCGACGCCGTCAACGCCACCGGGTTCCCGATTGTGAACACCCCTATCAAGCTGACGTTTTTCGCAGGCAAGGCCCCGTCCGCTCCCGCCGACTGGAACCAGGTGGAAATCTGGAAAGAATACGCGAAGATGACGAACATCGACGTCGATTTTCAACTGACGCCGGTGGACAGCCTGGACGAGAAAAGAAACCTGACGCTCAGCGGAGGAGAATTGCCGGACGCGTTCCACACGTCCCGCCTCAGCGCCATGGACGTCGCCAATTACGGCGCCCAGGGGCTCTTCATTCCGCTCGACGATCTCATCGACAAGTACGCTCCGAACTTCAAAAAGCTGATGGACGAACATCCGGAGATCAAGAAAGGCTTGACGATGCCGGACGGCCACATTTATTCGTTCCCGACCTATTACGATGCGGATTTCAAATCGGTTCTGATCGGTTCCGAATTGTGGCTCAACGAGGACTTCCTGAACGCGCTCGGCATGAAGGAGCCGACGACGACCGACGAATTTTACCAATACCTGAAGGCGGTCAAAACCGGGGACCCGAACAAGAACGGCAAGAACGACGAAATTCCGTACGCCGCGAGCGGCATCGGCACGCTGCTCGACCAGTTGAAGGGCGCCTGGGGGCTCGGCAACCGCGGCAACATGCATCCCCGCGTCGACATCGACCCGGCCACGAACGAGCTGCGCTTCATCCCGACGGCTCCCGCGTACAAGGAGCTGCTCCAGTACATGAACAAGCTGTATTCGGAAGGCCTGTTCATTCCGGATATTCTGACGGTCAAGGGACCGGAGGTGAACGCGAACGGCAAGAACGGGCTGTACGGCTCGTTCACCGGCACGAACGCCCGCGTCTCGTTCGGCGTCGCGGACAACCATTATGTCGGCGCCCCGGCGTTCAAGGGCCCGCACGGCGACCAGCTCTTCTCGCGCGCCCGTTCGCCGCTGATCGACATCGGCGCCTTCGTCATCACGAAGGCGAACAAGCACCCGGAAGCGACCGTCCGCTGGATCGACTACTTCTATTCGGAGGAAGGCAGCAAGATGTTCTTCATGGGCATCAAGGACAAGAGCTACACCGAGAATCCGGACGGAACGCTGTCGTACTTGCCGGAGGTGGCGAATAACAGCGAAGAGATGAACAAGTACGTCAGCTTCGCCGGCGGCTATTATCCGGCGATGCTGACGGCGAAGACATTCTTCGGCGGCGAGAGCTATCCGGAGAATCTCGAGGCGGCCCGGAAGGTCGAGCCTTACTGGCCGCAGGAAGTGTGGCCCGCCTTCACGTATACGGCAGACGAACTGGCCGAATTCACCCCGCTCAACACCGACATTTCCAAGTACGTCGACGAGATGACCACCAAGTTCGTCACGGGAGACGCTTCGTTCGACCAATGGGACAACTACGTGGCGACGCTGGAGAAGATGGGCCTTAAGAGATATATGGAAATTTACAAAGCGGCTTACGACCGTTACAAAGCTTGACCGGATCAACAGCGCCGCTTCGGTATCGCTCGCCCAGGTCGACCGGCTGACCGCCGGTTGACCTTTTCTTGTCGACCCTGTTCTTTTCATATAAACATGTTATGATAATGATGAGTCAACAGCGCCTGCGGGTGCTGCCGAAGGAGCGGATGCAATCGCCATGGCGGTTACCAAGAAGGAGATCGCGGAATACGTAGGCGTCTCCCGGTCGGCCGTTTCGCTTGTCCTGAACAATACGCCCAGCAGCACGATCTCGGAAGAGACAAGAAAACGGATTCTCAAGGCGGCCGAAGAACTCGGCTACCGGACGACGGCGGCCAGTCCGAAAATATGCTTCGTTCTGTACGGGCGTTCGCCCGACGATCCGCGGTACATGCACGATTTGAAGGTCGTCGAGAGCGCGGCCAGCAAGCGCCAGTTCTCCACCTTGTTCATGAACGTCCAGGCGACGCCCGACGGGCACCAGAGGCTGCAGCAGTTCCTTGACAAGCGCGAGGCGGAAGGCCTCATTCTCGCCGGCGATTTGGACGAGACGGTCATCCGGATGGTGCAAACCGCCGGCTCCCCTTCGCTGATGTTCTACAGGGGACCGGTCGACGACCACGCCAACCTGCTCATTCTCGATCATCAGAAGGGTGCGTACGAGGCCGTCAAGCATCTGACCCGGATCGGGCACAGGCGCATCGCGTTCTTCTCCGGGCGATTGGACATTTCCGTGCACATGGAGAACCTGCAGGGCTACTACCAGGCGTTGGAGGAAGCCGGCATCCCCATCGACAAGAGCCTCATTCAGGTGAGCCTGGAAGAGGACGGCTACGAGCTTGCCGGTCGAACCCGCCTGCTCGAGATCGAGCATACGGCCGTCTTCTGCGTCAACACGATTATCCAGTTCGGCGCTCTCCAGTGGCTGAAGGAGAACGGCATTTCCGTTCCTTCGCAGATGAGCCTGGTCGGCTACGGATACTCGGAGCTGGTCAAGCTGAGCAAGCCGAACCTGACGACCTTCTACATCGACCCGCGGGAGAAGGAGAAAGTCGTCGAGGAGCTTCTGGACATGATCCGCAAGCGCAAAACCGCCGCGCCCCGCCAATCGTATTTGTCGGAAATCGCTTTTTACGAAGGCGGCACCGTGGCGCTTCCTCCGCAAGCCTGAACAGCCGAATCGCCCGCAAAAAAAAGCGCCGGAACCTTGACAGATCCGGACCGATGGAGTAAATTGTTGAATTAATACTTCAAATACGTTGAAGAGGAATAGTACGATTTTCCGAGCGCCCAGAGAGCTGCTGGCCGGTGCGAAGCAGCCGCGGAGGAAATCCGAACTCGCCTTGGAGTAGCTCCCCGAACGGACCAGCCAAGTAGGCGGAGCCGGAGCCTAACCGTTATCTTCAGGAGGATATAAGGCGGCCTTCCGCCCGTATCCGTCGAGCGCATGCCTTGCGGCATGAATGAGAGTGGTACCGCGTGAGATGTCACAGTCTTTCGTCTCTATCTGGATAGGGACGGAAGGCTTTTTTTGTTGCCCGACGTACGGACGCTTGCGGAATGGCATCATCATTCAAACGAGAGGATGGTTCCCTGTGAGAAATGTCGAGAAATACGCCCGCGGCTACTTTATGCCGCCCGTGCCGAGCCTGGAATGGACGCGCAAGGAGTATATCGCCGAAGCCCCGGCCTGGTGCAGCGTGGACTTGCGGGACGGCAACCAGGCGCTGGTCGTGCCGATGAGCCTGGAGGAGAAGCTCGAGTTCTTCCACATGCTCGTCCGGATCGGCTTCAAGGAGATCGAAGTCGGCTTCCCCGCGGCGTCGGAGACGGAATTCGCCTTCCTGCGGACGCTGATCGAGCAGAACCTCATTCCGGACGACGTTACGATCCAAGTGCTGACCCAGTCCCGGGAGCACATTATCCGCAAGACGTTCGAATCGCTGAAGGGCGTGAAAAACGCGGTCGTCCATCTGTACAACTCGACGTCGGTGGCCCAGCGCGAGCAGGTGTTCCGCAAGTCGAAGGAGGAAATCATCGACATTGCGGTGACCGGGGCCGAACTGCTCAAGGAGCACGCCAGGTCGCTTGACGGGAACATCCAGTTCCAATATTCGCCCGAGAGCTTCACCGGCACGGAGATCGAGTTCGCCCTCGACATCTGCAACCGCGTGCTTGACGTCTGGAAGCCGGCGCCGGACCGCAAGGTGATTATCAACTTGCCGGCCACGGTCTCGATGTCGATGCCGCATGTGTACGCAAGCCAGATCGAGTATATGAGCAATCACCTGAATTACCGCGACAGCGTCATTCTGTCGGTGCATCCGCACAACGACCGGGGAACCGGCATCGCCGACGCGGAGCTCGGGGTGCTGGCCGGGGCGCAGCGGGTGGAAGGAACGTTGTTCGGCAACGGCGAGCGGACGGGCAACGTGGATATCGTCACGCTGGCGCTGAACATGTATTCGCACGGCGTGGACCCGAAGCTGAATCTGGAGAACATCCCCGAGATCTTGGCCGTCTACGAGCGGCTGACCCGGATGAAGGTCGGCGAGCGCCATCCTTATGCGGGCGAGCTTGTGTTCACCGCCTTTTCCGGTTCGCACCAGGACGCGATCGCCAAGGGGCTCAAGTGGAGAGAGGGCAAGGAAAATCTCATCTGGTCGGTGCCCTATCTGCCGATCGACCCGAAGGATATCGGGCGCGAATACGAAGGCGACATCATCCGGATTAACAGCCAGTCCGGCAAGGGCGGGATCGGATTCCTGCTGCACCAGAAGCACGGCTTCGATCTCCCGCCGAAGATGCGCGAAGACTTCGGCTACTGTGTGAAGAGCGTATCAGATCGACTGCACAAGGAAATCTCAAGCGAGGAAATTTACGACATCTTCCTGAAGGAGTACGTCAACATTCAGACTCCTCTGGAGTTCGTCGGTTACCGCTTCGCCGAGGGCGAGGGCTACCAGACCGTCGTCACGGTCCGGCTGAACGGAGAGCTTCGGGAGTTCAAAGGGTCCGGCAACGGACGGCTCGACGCCATCAGCCAGGCGCTGCAGCAGAACCTGAACGTCGCGTACAGCAACTTGAAGTATACGGAGCACGCCCTGGAGGCGGGCTCGGGCTCTCAGGCCATCTCGTATATCGGCATTACCGGCCGGGACGGAACGGAGAGATGGGGATGCGGCGTGGACGCGGACATCATGACGTCATCCGTGAAGGCGCTCGTCAGCGCCGTGAACAAGTTGATTCGCTCCAATTGATTCGGTAAGGGGCCTTAAGCCTCACCCCGGCCTGACGAAAAAACGTTTGCTCCTTTGGCCCCTATACGGCGACGGGCCGCCGGCTGTATCTTCACCGTGCGGCCCGCAACGCCGTTTCACTCACTTCTGCTCAGCCAGTCTCCTTCGCCAACAGCCCCTGCACGATCCGCATGCTCCACTTCATGCTTGGGCCCTCCGTTTCGAAAGCAGCGCCGCCAGCCGTTCGAGCGCCTGCGACGCCCCTTCCGCCATTCCCGATTGGACGACGGCGTCGCGCGCGTCGACGGACGGGAACAAGTTGACCTCCGTCAGAAGCGTCTTCTCCCCGGGGAGCTCGTCGAATGTGACCGTCACCAGGCCGACCGCGCCCGGCATGCCCTCGAACTCGTTCGTATAGACGAGCCGCTCGGGCGACACCGCCTCGTGGTACACGCCTCGAAACGCATATTCCATCCCGCCGCCATCCACATTGACGAATCGCCAGAGCCCTCCCCTGCGAACATCCATCTCGTCAACGCGCGTTGCGAGCGTTGCGGGCCCCCACCATTCCGGCATCAGCTTCGGATCGGTGTACACTTCGTACACCAGTTCGCGAGGCGCGTCGAACGTTCGGCTGATGACCACCTCTTGCTTCCCGGGGGCTGCCACAATCTTCGTCTCCGACATACCAGCATCTCTCCTTTACTTGAATGGCGATTGAATAAACGAGTTGCAAGCGAGAGGAGGCGTTCCTCCATTCGCTTACTCCTTTTCCCGCCGACCGTCCCGCTCCGCCTTCACGCGCGCAATCAAGCCGTCCAGCCGTTCGTACTGCTCCTTCTTCTCCTTGATGAAGGTAGCGAGCCAATCGTCCAGTTCATGAAGCGGCTCCTTCCGCAACGAGTAGATCCGGCGATTGGCGTCCGCCTGCATCCGGACAAGGCCGGCGTCCGTCAGCACGCGCAGATGCTTGGACGTCTGCGGCAGCCGGAGCTCAAGCTGCTTGGCGATGTCTCCGACCGTCAGCGCGGGATCGTCGCGAAGCAATTCGACTATGCGGAGGCGGGTCGGCTCGGCGAGCGCGCTTAGGACGGTTGTGTTCATGTGGATCTCCTCCGATAATCGGTTTGCTTTCTGAATCCAATATACCGGAATGGGAAATTTCCGTCAAGGGAAATTTCTAAAAAAAGAAATTTCCCTTATGGGAAATTTTAGCGTTGCAATCATCTGTCGCCGTAACATGCGCTAGGATTCGAAGCTTAATCGCCAAGAACCGAATTTCCGAAGAGCGTCTCGGCGACCGGGTTATTACGGAAAGTCGGTCCCCGGACGATATCGTTGTCTTCACCACAGGAGGGGAAATAGATGGCGCCGTTGTCGGCGCTCGGGATCGGGCTGGCGTTGGCGGTCGTCTCCTGGTGCGTCTCCGTTTATGTCTACGAAAGGAAGGATCTTTAAGCGGAAGGAGAGATGGGGACATCGGCTGATCGACTGAAACGGAAGCGGAGCAGCGTCCCCATCCTGCCCGTGGATGGGGACCGCGCTTCGGGAGTTCTTTCGACTCGACGGCTCCGAATGACAGAACAACCCGCTCAATAAATACCCGGCCGAACGCGGGGATCATGGTTCGCAATCGCCGCCACGCAATCTTCCCTTGCCGCAAATTCCCGAACCCACTTCAGAGATGCCAGAGCTTGCCGCTCGTCGAAGGTAATGCCCGGCAAGATAAGCTCTTGCCACGATCTCTCGGCGTAGCCGACGTCGGAAACGAGGAGCAGCCAGCCGTCCGCGATCCGCGCCAGGATCGAGACATGACCGGCGGTATGCCCCGGCGTCCATACCAGGTAGACGAGCCCGTCTCCGAACAAATCTTTTCCGAGCTTGTATGGCCCGTAAGGGATCGGTTCCGGCCGAAACGTATCGAATGAGATGCCCCGGAGCCATTTCTGCTTGTAGCTCGCCACGTGCGTCCACTCCGGTTCGCTGACGAGAAATTTTCTGGCCCCGATCAGCTGCTCCAGGCCGCTGATATGGTCTTCATCCAGATGCGACAAGACGACAACGTCCAGGTCTTCCGGGCTCAAGCCCTTGGCGGCCAACTGTTCCCGCAACGAGCTCCCTTCCGGAAGCCGGTACTCGATGAACCGGTACAAATCTTCGCCGAAGTGCTCTTTGGGCTGCGTGCGAATGTCCTCGTGCCAACCGGCATCGACCACCACCCGCCCGTTCGGATGTTCGATCAAATAGGCGGAAACCGGCACCAGCTCTTGATACGCCGGCCCTCTCTCGTTTACCGGCGGAATCGTCGCGAGCTCCTTGAAGGCCAACGCCCTGTCGTATTTCAAATCACCCGTGTGCATCACATGCACCCTGACGAACGCGCCCATTGTGCTTTTCCCCCGCTCCCTTCCTATTAATAGGATCTGCCCGCAAGACGATTATGCAAAATCGCGAGCCGGTTGGGAAGAAGGCACTTTTCCGTAAGATTCGCACCAAACGGTATCATAGTTACCATCAAGTGCTCTTAACGGTTCGGCGGAAGCGGCGGTTCCGTTGCGAGTCCGGGCAGCATCGATGCGCCCGGGGTTCAGGCGCCGTCGGACTTCTCGGGTTGATCCTTCACATACTGTTCTCCCCACTTGCAGAGAAGGCTCAAAATCGGTTGAAGCGTCCATCCCGATTCCGTGAGTTCATAGACCACTTTGGGCGGGACCTGGTTGTATACGGTTCGCTTGACCAGCCCGTCCTCTTCGAGCTCCCTGAGCTGCTGGGTCATCATCTTCAGGGTGACGGAAGGAATCCCTTTTTTCAGCTCGCTTGTTCGTTTGGCCCCTTTCGTCAAATGGCAAAGAATCAATATTTTCCACTTGCCTCCGATGATTTCCAACGTGGCTTCTGCGGGGATGTGATAAGATTTGGCGCGAATTCGCGGCATCCGGACCAACCTCGCTTTCTTCGCAGGCACAGCCCTTCGCCGGACGGTCGGGAAGACCCCAGCCTGCGGATCACTTCATCAATAAGATTATACCACTCCCCTCCAGAAGGTTTCGCCCCCAAGACAAGCGTCCCTCCGTTCACGAACGAAGGGACGCTCTGCCGCGGTTCAGCGCGTTCTCGACAACACCTTTGCCGCTTCCCGGAAAGCGGTGATTTCTTCGTAATCTTGATAAACCGAATTTTCCGGATACGCGGACACTTTGGCGATGACGAGCTTGGCATCCTTGTTTACATATACATACTGGCCATAGGAGCCGATGGCCGCAAACTCATGACCATACATCGCTCCTTCGGGAACCCACCATTGGTACTGAAAACCAAAGTGAGGCTCGGCTGCGTTGGGCCGCAAATCCGCATCGACCGGCGTCACAGCTTCCTTCACCCAATCGGCGGAAACGATCTGCTTCCCTCTCCACTTGCCGTCCTGCAGGAACAGCTGGCCGAGCTTCGCCAAATCCCGAAGCGGCGCGTTGATCAAGCTGAAGGCAAAATCGTGACCGTTCAAATCCTGGTTCAAATAAGCATCGATTGACATGCCCAGCGGTTGCCAGAGCTTCTCGGAAAGCACTTCATGCAGCGGTTGCCGGTAAACGTTCTCGATCAGAAAAGCGAGCACTTCGGCATCCGGGCTCTTGTAGTTGTACGTATGCGGCTGGCCGCCGCGCAACTTCTTCACGAACTCTTTGACCGGCATTTGACGGAACACGACATCCTGCATCATCCGCCAAATATCCGACTTCGGATCGCCGTAATCCTCGTTCCAAACCACTCCTGAAGACATCTGAAGAACGTCGCGAATCGTCGCCGTCTCGTAGCCCGAACCTTTGAGCTCGGGCACATACTTGACGACTTTGTCATCCACATCGGCAATCTTGCCTTCATCGACTGCGATGCCGACCAGGGTCGAAACGTAAGCTTTGGCGATGGACCAGGAGGTGAAGCGGGTGCAGGCATTGTTGCCGTTGAAGTACTGTTCGGTTACGATCTTGCCGTCATGGATGACGAGAAGACCGTTTGTTCTGCTGCGGTTCAACAAGTCCGAGAACTTGCGGGTTTCACCGTTGAACGAATAGGTCAGCGTGCTCAGATCGACAATTTTGCCCCTTTTGAACGGACGAACCTTGCTCCCCTTCTGAATGATGGAATGAGGGAGGAATTGATCCATATGAACGAAATTCCAAAGCATCCGATCCGGATCCACGACCGTCGGCAACTTCGTGACATCGTATGATTGGCTGATCGGATCTCCGCACGGCTCCGGCTTGGCGGCGGAAGCGCTCATTTCGGGTTCCGCCGCTACGGCGGAAGCGCCGAGCACCGAGCTCAGTAGCAATGCAGCTGCTACCAGCATACTTGCAACCTGTTTCTTCATGGGATCTCGCTCCTTGTCTGTTCGAAATTTTTTCGTGAGTGCAAACCGGTTGGCCCGCGCCGTTCAAGAGCGGGCGGCCTCATGCTGCCGTCTCCACAGCCGGGCATACAAGCCGCTTACGGCAAGCAATTCGTCATGGCGTCCTTGCTCGACGATCCGCCCCTGATCCAGCACGACGATCCGGTCGGCATGGCGCACGGTCTTCAGCCGGTGAGCGACGACGATAACCGTGCGGCCGCGAACGAGACGATCAATCGCCTGCTGAATCTCCGCTTCGTTCTCGGGATCGAGAGATGCCGTCGCTTCGTCGAGGAGGACGATCGGCGCCTGTTTCAGCATCGCCCGGGCGATGGAAATCCGCTGTTTCTCTCCGCCCGACAGCGTGCTTCCGCCTTCGCCGACCATCGTGTCGTAACCGTTCGGCAGCTTGCGGATGAACTCGTGGCAACCGGCGAGGCGAGCGGCTTCCTCGATTTCCTCGCGTGTGGCGTCGCTGCGTCCGAACCGGATATTGCCGGCGATCGTATCCTGGAACAGGTACACGTCCTGGAACACCATCGACACTTGCCGCAGCAACGCTTCCGGATCGATGGCGCGGACATCTTCGCCGCCCATGGTCACCGTTCCCCGATCCGGGTCGTAAAACCGGGCGATGAGCCGCAGAATGGTGCTCTTGCCGCTGCCCGAAGGCCCGACCAGCGCGGTGAAGGAGCCGGCCGGGATCTTTAAGCTCACGTCCCGCAAGATCGGCTGGCCCTGATAGCCGAACGTCACCTGCTTGAGCTCGATCGCATGATCGGCAGGGGGCGTCCGCTCTCCCGGCATGACCGGCTCTTGCAAGAGCCGCACCATCCGTTCGCCCGCCTGCCCGATATAGCGAAACTCCGCATAGCCGGCCAGCGCGGTCGTCAACGGATCGAAGATTCGGGTTCCGATGATCAGGAACGACGCGAACGTGACGACGTCCAGGCTGCCGCCGAGCAGCAGATGGACGCCGATCGTGACCATCAGGGTGAGACCGGCGCGAAGGCAGCCGATCGCGCTCAGGATGATGGGCCCGAGCGCCCCCTCGAAGCGGATGCTCTGCCGCATCAGCTCCCGGAAGGACCGTTCCAGCCGGACGAACCGTTCCCCCGTCAGGTTGTAAGCCTTGATCACCTTGATCCCGTTCAAGTATTCTTGCAGCCGGCTGCCGGCCGCGATCTTGGCCTGCAAGTGCCGCGAGCCGAGCCGGCGCTGGATGCCGGACGTGAGCACCAGCATCAGCACGGCCGCCGGCAGCGCCGCGAACAGGGAGAGCGCCAGACGCCAGTCGAACAGCGACAGGCCGGCCAGGGCCAGCACCGGCATGACGGCGCCGGCGATCATCTGCGGCACCACATGGGAGACGCCGTGTTCCACCATGGAGAAATCGCTCGTCATCATGTTGGCCAGCTCGCCCGGTTCACGCCTGTTCAAATAGCCGAGCGGCAGTTTGCGCAGGTGCTCGGCCAGCCGCGACCGTCCGTCCACCGCCGCGCCGTAGGCGTCGCGGTATTGCGCTCGGTAAGCGGGAACTTCGCAGACGAACAGCAGAACCATCGAGGCGGCCAGCCCGCCGCACACCCACCAGAGCCGCGCCGTATCCGGCGGAAGATCGGGATGGACGAACGGGGCGAAGATCAATCTGGCCGCTTCCGTCAACAAGGCGAACGGAAGGATGCCGGCCAGATAGGCGATCGTCGTGAGACAAACCGGTCTGATCAGCGAGCGCGGATTATCCGCCGTAACGTTGCGCAGCATGCTTCGCATCGGCGTCCACCTCCCCCGTGCCCATATGCCACTCGGCGGCCTGGCGATAGGAATGCCACATGCGCGTATACACGCCGCCGGCCGCGAAGAGCGCTTCATGCCTTCCCCGCTCGACGATTTTCCCGTTCTCCATCACGAGAATTTGATCCGCATCCCGAATGGTCGCCAGCCGGTGCGCGATGACCAGAACCGTCTTGTCTTTCATCAGCGCCCGGAGCGCCAGTTGCATCTCGTGCTCGTTCTCCGGATCGGCGTAAGCCGTCGCTTCGTCGAGCACGAGGACAGGGGCGTTCTTCAAGATTGCCCGGGCCACGTTGATCCGCTGCTCTTCCCCGCCGGACAGGTGAACGCCGCCTTCCCCGATTCGCGTGTCGTATCCGTGCGGAAGCTTCTCGATGAACGCCTGGCATTGCGCGGCCTTCGCCGCGGCGTATACCTGTTCCGGGGACGCGTCCGGCCGGCCGACCGCGATATTGTTGTACACGGTATCGGAAAACAAGAAGGAGTCCTGGAACACGAAGGCGACGGTGTCCATCAGATCGGCGGTCGACATGTCGCGGATATTCACGCCTCCGATGCGGATGGCTCCCATGTTCACGTTCCAGAACCGGGGCACCAGATGGGCAACGGTCGACTTGCCGGCTCCCGACGGACCGACAAGGGCCGTCACCTCCCCCTGGCGGGCGGTGAAGGAAATATCCGCAAGCGTATCGGTGTCGGAAGCTTCCGTTCCGTACGAGAAGAAGACATGTTCGAACGAAACGTCGAAGGAAGCCGGCCTCCGGGGAAGCTCGGGCTCCGGCAAGGGCGTCTCCGCCAGGATGCGGTCGAACCGCTCCACGCCTTCGTTGATCAACCGGATCGAATCCGCCAGGTACAAGATCTTGAACATCGGGGCGGCGATGCCCGGCGCCATGACCAGGAAGAACAGCACCGCAGAGGCGACGGTGACGCTGCCCGGATCGCGGTTCAGCAAGAGCACGCCGACCGGCAAAATAAACGCGGCTAACGAACTAAGGATGACCTTGAAGGTCAAATTGCCGTTCTGGAACAGCTGCGTCAGCATCACGCCGTGGTCGCGGTAGCGGACCATGTCCTGGTAAAATCGCCGGAACGATTGCACGGTTTGCCCGAACACCTTGACGGCCGGCATCCCCCGCACATACTGCACCGCGGAAGCGTTCATCCGCTCCAGCGCGTCGAACGCCTCCTTGAGGGTTCGCTTCGTCCCGGACCGGCTGAACGCCAGGATCTGCACCGCCATGCCGATGACCAACGGCACGAAGCACGCCATCGCCAGCCAAACATGGAACGTGAACATGACGGCGATCATCAGGATCGCGGTTACCGCCACATGAACGAGATCGGGCAATTGGTGGGCGATGAACGTCTCCAACTTGTCGACGTGATCTTCCAGCGTCTTCTTGACGGCTCCCGTCGAACGGCTGTTCAGCCATCCGAGCGGCAGCTTGCCGATATGGCCGGCCAGCTTGATCCTGAGGCCGTACAGGATGCGGAAGGCGGCGATATGCGCGATCAGCCCTCCCGCGTACATCGCGGCCAAGCCGGCGGCGAAGCCGATCAGGGCGATCGCGCCCCAGCGGATCATCTTCGCCCCGTCGGCCTGCGCCGGGGAAGAGGCATGTTCCAGCAACTCTTGCAAAATGAAATAGACGGACGCGTAAGGAACCAGCATGCACACGGCGCTGACCGCGGAGAACAGGCCGGAGACGATCATCAGCCCGCGCTTCTCGCCGGCGATTTCCAGCAGCCGCGCGAACCCTTTTTTCGGCTTCATTTCGCCTCGCCCCCCATCATGTTCGGAGACAGGGCGGTTGCCTTGCGCTTGGCGAACGCCAGGAAGAACGAGATCCCGATGAGCAGCGCACAAACCGAATACGGAGCGGCCCTGTGCGCCGTGTACAGCGCAGTCCCGGCAACCGGCCCCAGGAAGGCGCCGCTTCCCTGCAAGGCCGCGACATAGGAAGCGATGCTCCGCTGTTCGCGATCCCGTACCGCAACGGAAGCGCTGGCGCTGTATCCGAGCAAGGCAAACCCGAAGCCGATTCCCGCTGCGATAAAGTTGGCATAGGTCAGCCAGGGGAACGCCAGCAATCCGATCAGCCCGCAGGCGACGATGAATAAGCCGAGACGCAGCATCCGCCCGGGGCGCCGCTTCCAATAATGGCTGGCATAAATTTGCGCAGCCACCACCATGACGCCCGCCACCGCCAGTCCGTAGCCGATCAGCCGCGTCGTCGCTTCCGCTTGAAGCCGGAGCGAGTCCTGCACGTAGAAGCCGATCGTCACCTGCAGCACGTTCAGCGTCACCGCCAGAAGAAGGCCGACCCCGAGATAATACCGGATGCGCGGATCGAACGGCGACAGCGAGGAGGCCGAACGCTCCTGCCGCCGCCCCGCTTCGTTCGGAATCGACACCGTTAGCCAGATGTTCATGATCAGAAGCAAGGCGGCGGCCGCATACATGGGAGCCGTCAGCCCGACGGAGGCCATGACCCCGCTCATGGCCGGTCCCAGGACGAAGCCGAGCCCGTTCGCCGTTCCGAACAGGGCCATGCCGCGCGTTCGCGTCTCCGGCGTCGTCCAGCTCATGATGCAAGCTTGCGCGATGGCCGGAATGCCCCCGAAGAAAAATCCGGAAACGATTCGGAGCGCGAGAAAGATCCAGAAGAGGCCCGAAGCGGGATGCGTCTGGACCCCCGCGTCATCGGCCAGCCGGGCAAAGGCGATCACGGTCGCCACATACGCGAACATGACGCCGGATAGCAATCGCTTGCTGCCGAGAACAGTCGTCCTGCCCCAGAAGTAGCCGCCAAGCAGCCAGAACAGCCCCGTCGCGGACACCAGGCATCCCGATTGGAACTCGCTCAGCCCCAGATCGCGGGAGAGCGGACCGATGATCGGATTGAACACGGCGATCGAGATCGTGCCGCACAGGACGATGAGAAACATCACGACGAATTTGGATTTCAAGGCCGTTCACCCCTTTCGCGGATCGCATTCGCTCATTCCGGCAGGTTGACGGTCGCGCTGCCGATTTCGTATGGGGAATAGACGCCTTCGTAGGCGACATGCGCGGACATTCCGACGGCGGCGTGGTCGAGATGATGGCAGTGATCCATCCAGATGCCGGGATTGTCGGCCGCGAACGCCACCTCGTACGTCTCCCCCGGCGCTACGTTCAGCGTATCGGCGATCCACGGACTGCCGGCGACGTCCTTGCCGTTGCGGCTCAGCACTTGGACATGGTGGCCGTGCAGATGCATCGGGTGATCCTCGAAGCCGCGGTTGACGAGCGTCATCTTGACGCGTTCGCCCTCGCGGACCCTAAACATCGGAGCATTCGGGAACACCCGGCCGTTGATCGTCTGGACGAACGTCAATTTTCCGTTATAGAAGCCGAGCCGGTTGTCGAAAACGAGCTTGTACTGCCGGTCGAACCGGGTGTCGGGACCGAACTTCGCCTCGGCAGGCGTTCCATAGGAGGCGGGATCGAACACCGGCCCCTTCACGGCATCGGGAGGCATCCCCTCATTCGCCGGGCTCAGCACGAGCGCGTCGCCGTCCGGGGCGAACGGTCCCGCCTGCCGCGCAATGCCGACCGCCGCGTCCGGCATCGCGAAGGTCACGTCGTATCTGCCTCCGGCCGCCACATTCAGGCGGGTGCCGGTCAGTTCCCCCGGTTCGTGAACATCGGTGCCGTCGATGGCCGCCACCCGAAACGGAACGCCCGAAATATAGATCGGAGCCGGCAGATTCCCCGCATTCACGAACCGGAGCCGCACGAGCGTTCCGGGCTTCGCCGTCGCGCGCTGCAGCCGGTTCAGCCCGCCCAACGTTACCGTCGTTCCGTTCTCCGTCGGCCAGTCGTGCAGCATGACGGCCAGGTCCAAAGTTTCCTTCGCGGAAGCCGCGTCCGGTTCCACGATGAAGACGCCGTACAGCCCCATTCGCACTTGCTTGGATGATTGCTGGTGGGAATGATACCAGTACGTCCCCGCTTGCTCGGCAATGAACCGGTAGACGTGCTTCTGTTGCGGCATGACGGCGTCTTGGGTCATGCCCGCGACTCCGTCCTCGGCGTTCGGAACGTCCACGCCGTGCCAGTGAATCGTCACGCCGGCATCGATGTCCTTGTTGATCAACGTCACCTCCACCAGCTCTCCCTGCTTCACTCTCAGTTCCGGCCCGGGCAGTTGCCCGTTGAAGGTCCAGGCTTCCTTCTTCTCGCCGGAGGGCAGCGCAAGCGTCGTTTTTCTCGCCTCCAGGACGAAGGCTCGGTCGGGCTTCCCGCCGCGGGGGCCGGTCAGCGTGGCGACGCTCACGGACGGCGATGCCGCAGCGGCGCCGTGAACGTGCCCTTCGCCAGCCATGCTCATCCGTTCCGGCACGCGGCTCGTCTGCGCTCCGAGCGTGAGCCACGCGCCGGCGATAAGCGCGGCGGCCAGAACAACGCCCGCCTTCCGGTACGCCCGTGCGGCCCAGCTCCCGGCATTCGGCGACCCCGTCTCCGCCAGGCGGCGGTACCATCTCATGTGGCGAATCCACAGCAAGCAGACGATCGCCAGGTAGGCCGCCCAAATTGCGAGCACCGTTCCGATCTTCAGCGGCCATTCCACGAGCAACAATTGTTGGACCACCGCCACCAGCGAGCCGGCAAACCAGGTCTGAACCGGGAATACCCAGCGCGGCGCGGCGGTCGCCAGGCGATCGCGGGCCGTCAACGGTTCCTTCGAATTCCTTGCCGCCGAGGCCCGAATCGCTCTTGCCGCCGGAACCGAGAACCCTACGATCGCCGCAGCGGAGATGGCCAATATCGGCAGTTGCATCGCCCACTTGTCTTCGGCGAAATCTTCGCCCGCAGCCGCCAAGAGGACGACCGCCGCCACTTTGCCCAGAAAGACGAGCCCGCCGATTCCCAGCAATGCGAGCGACAATCGCAATCGGGAATGCAATCTCCCCAACGTAGACGCTCGATGCGTTCGGCTCGCACTCCAGGCAGCCATTCCGGTTACCACTGCCAGAAGAAGCGTTGAAGCAAACTGAACAAACAACCAGATCATCAATGGCAGCCTCCCTTCGCCACTGATCCTACGAACGCAACATGAACGTCATTTGAACGAATTGGGAATAAATGCAAGCGACTGTTGGAGATATGGAAATCTTACAGGCGATCGCCGCATCCGGGGATGTACGCATGCTCATCCCGAATGTATAATGAGGCTGGATCGGTAAGGGGGGTCAATCGTGACGAGTGTGCTGGTGGTGGAAGACGATGCGAATATGCTGGAGATGATTCTGTTCGTTCTCAGCCGGGAAGGTTATCGCGTGAGGGAAGCGGTCAACGGCCGAGAGGCGCTGGCGGAGATGGAACGCTCGCCCGCGGATTTGGTCGTGCTGGACATCATGATGCCGGTGATGGACGGGTGGGATTTGTGCCGCGAACTGCGGCAGTTAAACCCCGAACTGCCGATCATTATCATCACCGCCAAGCATGAGACCAGCCAGAAGATCAAGGGATTCGGATTGGGCGCCGACGATTACCTGGTCAAGCCTTTCGATCCGCCGGAACTGGTTGCTCGAATCAAAGCGGTGCTGCGCCGGTACCGGATCGCGGCCGACAAGCGAGTCGACCTGGGAAGCTTCAAGCTGGATCGGCTGCGGGGGACGGTGTCGGTCGAGGGCGTTCATTGCCATTTGCCCCCCAAGGAATTCGAGTTGCTCTATCAGCTTGCCAGCTATCCCAACCAGATCTTTCTAAGAGAGCAGTTAATCGAAGCGGTATGGGGGTTCGACTACGAAGGGGATGAGCGAACGGTCGACGTTCATATCAAGCGGTTGCGCGAGCGCTTCGCCGCCTATACCCACCTGTTTCGCATTGTAACGGTTCGAGGCCTTGGTTACCGATTGGAGATGGCCAACGATGATTAAGAGCTTGAATGTGAAAATTTTATTGATCTTCATGTTGGCGCTTGCGATCGGATTCTTGCTCTCCATTCCGATCACGGTGTATCTGTTCGATAGACCGATCACGCAATCCATCCGGAGCGAGTACGCGATGCGAAGCAGCCTGATTGCGGATGCTTACTCCCGAATGGCGCCGAACGAGCGCGAACGCTATTTGCAGCAACTGTCTAAGACGCAGAACCTGTCGTTATGGATATACGATAAGAACGGCTTGCGCTACGCGGCCGGCCGGGCAGACCATCCCCGTCTGACGGACGACGATCTCGCTCTCGTCCGGGACGGCGCCGAAGTCGTGAGGCGCGCATCCGTCCTGCCCATGCCGACGAGCCTGTACATGGGGTTCCCGCTGCGAACGGCCGACGGGCAGGCGGCGCTCGTCATCCATCCGGAAAGCTCCTATACCGGGCTTCTCCTGGTCGCGATCGGCGCGTTCGTCTTGATTGCGCTTACGATCGGCAGCTTCAAGTTCATTCTCTTCACCCGAATCGTCGTGAAGCCGCTTAAAGATTTGACCGCCGCAACCCGCAAAGTGGCCAAGGGGGATTACGACATCGTTCTGCGGACGAAGAGCAAGGATGAACTCGGCGTCCTGTCGGAGCAATTCCGGCATATGGCCGGCGAGCTCAGCCAAATCGAACGGATGCGGCAGGAGTTCGTTTCCAACGTATCCCACGAAATCCAAACCCCGCTGGCGTCCATTTCGGGTTTTGTCTCCATCCTGCAAAAAGACGATCTCGATGAAGCCGAGAAGCTGCGCTATCTGAACATCATCCGGCAGGAAAGCATGCGGTTGTCCCGACTCGGCGAGAATATGCTCAGGCTGGCCTCGATCGATTCGAACCACTATCCGTTTCATCCGTCGCCCGTCCGGCTTGACCGGCAGTTGCGCCAAGTGGTCGTAGCCGCCGAACCGCAATGGTCGGCCAAGCAATTGAATATTCACCTCCGGCTGTCCAAGACGGTGATTCGCGCGGATGAAGATTTGCTCAGCCAGGTATGGCTCAATCTGTTCGGCAACAGCATCAAGTTTACGCCCGAAGGCGGCGACATCTTCATCGAGCTTACGTCCGGAAACGGGGAGATTAGCATCGTCTTCCGGGATACGGGCATCGGCATCGCCGAAGAAGACCGCAAGCGCGTCTTCGAACGGTTCTATATGGCGGATAAATCGCGCAACCGCGAAGCGGGGGGAAGCGGGCTCGGCCTGGCCATCGTCAAGCGTGTGGTCGAACTGCACCGCGGCTCGGTCGAGATCGACAGCGCGGTGGGCAAGGGAACGAAAGTCACCGTGTTGCTGCCGACCGGGGTGACATCGATCAAAGGTCAGCCCCCGCTGAAATCGGAGGCCGACCGGCGGGCTATTCCCTGATTTCGCCGGATTTGCCGACGCTGCTTGGACGGCCGGTTATTTTCTGCGCAATCATCTTCGTCATCGCATGTTGGTGAGGAATGCCCGAGGAATGGCAGTCGAAGACCACTTCCGAACTGTCCCGAATGAGCCAATCGTGATAATACGTGAGCAATTCGCCGGAGTACCACTGGAAGGCGTTCGGTTCCTTTTCCGGCGGCGGAGCGATAAACGGCTTGCTGACAAACACATTGAACACATGGAGGCCGTTGTCGTTCGTAAACTTCTTATAGTGGTCCATCAGGTCCCGGCGGTATTCCGGATGGATGTAGTGCAGCACTCCGCTGGAGAAGATAATGTCGTACGAAGCGTCCAGACGGTAATCGAGCAGGTCCGCCTTGAAGGCATGGACGTGAACGCCGACTTGCTCGGCAAGTCTTCGCGTCTTCTCGATCCCCGCGTCCGAGACGTCAAAGGCGGTGACCTCATATCCGTTGCGCGCGAAGAATACGGCGTCTTTCCCTTCGCCGCATCCCACATCCAACAATTTGAGGCGCCGCGTCGGCGGCATCAGTTGCAACACTTGATAACAGGCCGGATTCGGCTCGGTCCCCCAGTAATACTGCCGGGTTCGGTAAGCCTCTTCATAGATCGTAATCGGCTTGTCTTGCGCGGCATACCCGAGAAGTCTGTCGATGCTGACTTCCAACGTTTGGGAGAGCCGGGGCAACAGCGAAATATCGGGCATGGTCTGAGCGGTTTCCCACTTCGATACGGCTTGAAAAGAAATCCCCAACATCTGCGCAAGCTCTTCCTGGGTTAGTCCCTTCTCCTTGCGGTATCGGCTTACGTTTCGGGCGAATTGATCTTTCATTCCATCTCACGCTCCTTCACGTAAGCCATTGTAGTGGAGCTGCCGGGAACGGACAATAACTTCGTATTTGAGATTCGGGAACATTCTCCTGCCGGTTGAACGACGGCCGGGACGAACCCGCTGGACAGCAGCGGCAGCCTCGGATCAACAGATCGAGTCCGGACTGCCGTTGCCATATCTATTATGGGTTGCGAGTTGCGATCTTCCCGGCGAACTGTCCATGAAGAGACTGTTGCAACGGTTCCGATCCCAAAAAATCATGCGGGAATCCCAGCGGGATGTTGCTGGCTTCGGTCAACAAATCCATCTGTTCCGGCGTCAGGGTGAAGGTCAGGCAGCTTAAATTGTCTTTGATCTGCTTCTCCGTTCTGGCTCCGATAATCGGGATCGTCGTCCCCTTCTGTTGCCGGATCCAGTTGAGGGCGACTTGAGCAGGCGTTCTGCCGATGTCTTGAGCAATGCCTTCAACGGTTTCCAGGATGGCGCGATTCTTCTCGGAAATCCCTTCCCCGATAAAATCCGCCCGTTTCGAGTCCTCCGGTTTGCCCCCTTTGTATTTGCCGGACAGCCATCCGCCCCCCAACGGCGCCCAGGCGGCAACTCCGATGTCGAGCGCCCGTGCCATGGGGATCAATTCGCGTTCCGCCTCCCTTTGGACCAGGCTGTACGACACTTGCAGAGCGGTGAACGGCGTCCATCCCCGCAGCTCCGCTATCGCATTGGCTTGCGAGACGATCCACGCCGGAGTGTCGGAGATGCCGATGTGCAAAATTTTCCCGGCCCGAACCTGGTCGTCTAACGCCCGCATGACCTCTTCGACCGGCGTCGTAAAATCCCACGCGTGCAGCCAGTACATGTCGATATAGTCGGTTTTCAACCGTTTCAGGCTTGCGTCCAAGGACTGGACCAAATTTTTGCGGTGATTTCCCCCGGCGTTCGGATCATTCGGATTCATGGAAAGGGAATATTTCGTGGCGACGACAAATTTCTCCCGTTCCGATCCGATGAATTCCCCGATGAATTGTTCGCTGTCCCCACCCGTATATTGGTTGGCCGTATCGATCAGATTGCCTCCCGCCTCGACGTAGGCGTCGAAAATTTTGCGGCTCTCCGTTTTATCCGCGCCCCATCCCCAGCGATCCCCGAATGTCATCGTGCCGAGCGCGATGTCCGATACTCGCAATCCGCTCTTGCCAAGCAATTTGTACTTCAATGGAACTCACACTCCTGTAAGATTTTTTGCGACAACCTCATCGTAAAACCTAGAGCGCGCTCTAGATCAAGGGCTATTTTTGCTTTCGAATCACTTGGATTATGGATTTCAATCGGGTATATTCTAAGGCAGAACGAATAGCGAAGGTGGAACGTCAACCGAATGAGCGAGCAATTTACCATCGGTCAGGTGGCGGAGAAGACGGGGCTGTCCATCCATACGATTCGATATTATGAAAAGGAAAGGATTCTGCCGTTCGTCAAAAGAAACGAAGGCGGCACGCGCATTTTTGAGTACGAGGATATTCAGTGGATCCATCTGCTGCACTGTCTTCGCAATACCGGCATGCCGATTGCTCAGCTTAAGGAGTATGCCGACCTCACGCTGCAAGGCGACCCTACCGGTGAAAAACGTCTGGAAATTCTGAAGAAACAAAAAGCGCAGATCGAAGATCAAGTCAACATCCTGAAGACTCACATCGATCTGCTCAATCGCCAGATGGCGTGGTATCCCCGACTGCAAAAAGACAACGTTCTGTTCGACGAAGCCATGAAAACCTGGTTGAAGGAGGGGAAAGTGCCTCCTGAACAGGGCGGTCGATGATTTTTCGGCAGATGGCCGGCCCCAGTCCCGCAGCTCATGAAGCGGCTTCAACATATTCGCCGAAAGGATCCGACCGACGACAGTGCCAATGCCATCTGCACAACCGTTCCGCCGGCCGACAGCGGCTGCGCGCTGAATCCCGTCACCGCAGCGGACAAGCTGGGGAAGATGAAGAGCTTATAGAGCTCGTTTCGGAATAATAAAAGAGAACGCCGCAAAAAGGCGCCCTCCAAAGAATTCAAGCGTTGTTATTCTTCAGCCGCCATGGCCGCCGCTTTTGTTTCATGAATCGTACCGAACGGATGCTCGGGCGGCGCATAGATGACCGAAACTTTAAGCGGTGTATTTCCGGTATTGGTGACGTTGTGCCATTTTCCGGCAGGGATCATGATGGCATCGTTTTCATAGGCCATTTCTTGAAAATCCAGGTTGTCCCGGCTATCGCCCATTTGCACAAGTCCTTGGCCTTCCTCGATACGAGTGAATTGATCGGTCGTCGGATGAACTTCCAAACCGATGTCATCGCCAACGTTAATGCTCATCAAGGTCACTTGAAAATGCTTCCCCGTCCATATCGCGGTGCGGAACGTACGATTCTGTTCAGCGGCCTGTTCCAAATTGATCACGAACGGCTTGGTTCCGTAATCCATGAATTGTGGGGATCGGAAATAGGGGTAACGGTTGCTTGCGAGCCGGTTGTCGTATGGCGGATTCCATGGATAGCTCCAATAAGGGTAATTCCACCTGATCTGCACAGGATGAGGCCACGGATGGTGAGGGCCTGTATTCAGGTACATGTTCAATCCTCTCTTCCCGGTATTCATGATTGACCTTACATCCTATGCAGCCGCCTATGGTTGAGGAATCCAAATGTGCGATAATGGGCTGGAACCCAGGTGGCGACGAATTGGCGGCTCTCCGCAAGGATTCGTGCAACCTGTTCGACGCTCTTTCCAGGAGGTTAAGGGAGATGCTTGATGTTGCTTTTCAGGTCTTCTTGTATGTGGTCTTATTCATTTCATTGATTATTGGGTTCGTGTTTTTGCGCAAGATCCGCTTCATTGGATAAAGGAAACAAACCTTATAAATGGGGGAGTTACTTTTTCCTGTTCATGTTGATGAGCAACATTCTATCCCTAATCTCGAGGTTCTATGGTGATCCAGTATACGATTTTCTGAGCACGCAAATGGATCGGCCGATCGGAGAAGTCATCCATTACTATTCGATGCTGTTATTCATAATCGAAGTTGCGGCATTCGTTATTCTGGCGATTGGGATTTTGTACTTGCGAAAATCCGAAAAAAATTAGTTGTCCTCTTGGTGAACACGCCGGTAGATTCACAGATGTAGTCCTAGCTTCATGCCTGCAAAGGAAATTTGGCTCTTCGCGCTACTGGGTGGGGCAATGGCTACTAACGAGAGTCATAACCCTTCCGCTTGCTTGGAGCATCTCATAGGCCAATGAAGCCGTCAAGGAGATCGCTTGACCGCTCCTTTGGCCTATGAGGCGGGGTCACAAGGCGGTAAGGGTTATTGTGCCCTGCGGGCACCGAGCGTCGGCAAACGGAGCTTGTTCGCCGTCATGTAGACCATGGCGATTAAATTCTCCACATTGCGGTAGCCGCGCGCTCTGCGCTTTGCTGCTTGGACGAGGCCATTAATGCCCTCCAGCAGCCCGTTGGTCATTTTGCTGTGGAACCAGCGCAGGATGCCTTCCTCGTGCTGTTTAATGGTCTTGGCCAAACTCACCATGGGGGAAAGCTGCGACCGCGTCGCCCAGCCGATCCACTCCCGGAGATAGACATCAGCGAGGATATGCGGTGTGCTCCAGAAATCCTGCATCGCCAGCTTTAATTGATAAGCACGACCCGTCTGAAGATTACTGTCTTTCAGCCGTGTCAGCGTTTCCTTTTGCTCCGCTTTTAAGTTAGACTCATTCTTCAGCCACTTGGTGTGTTTGAGTTCCGGCGTTTGCTTTTGCTCGGCGATCCGCACATCATCTACAGCTTCGTTTACAAGCTTCATGACGTGGAATTTATCGAACGTGATCTCGGCTCCGGGGAAGTAATCTTCAATTCCCCGAATATAGGCGGGAGACATGTCGCAGCAGACTTCCTCGATTTGCTTCGCATCAATGCCTTTAGAAGCGAGCAATTCCTTGAATCGTCCCAGGGTGTCCATTCCTTTGCCTTCCGTCGCAAACAGGACGGTTTTGGCATCGGCGTCGACAAACAGCGTAATGTATCGATGGCCCCGGCGGGAGGACGTCTCGTCGATCGCAATCCGCTTCACGCGGGTGAAATCCAGACTGGCCATCGCTTTTTCCACATAATGATGAAAGATCCGCCACATTCGCGTATCATGCTCGCGCAGCTCTCGTGCTGCTGCGTTAACCGGCATTTCCGCCATGAGCCGCATGGCCCAAGCGTCAAACAATAGCGTGAAATGCGATGTTGTTCGCGCCCAAGGGACAGGGACCAACGTTACTTTCTTGCAGGCATCACAGCCTGTTCTTGGTACGCGTGCATGCATGTACGTCTTCCAAGTCCAAAAGTCGAGATGGCGCCACTTCTTCATTTCGGTATCGTGCGCAGCGCACATTTCACCGCAGAGAGGACAGGCAAAACGCGCTCCGCGTTCGAAATCGATAAAAAGATGCCATGCTTCGTCTTCCTCATCAAATTCAATATGCACCAATTTCCATGGTTCCTTCAACTGAAGCGACATCGCATACTTCAACATTTCGATAAACGGATTATTCTTACTGCTTGCAGAGGTCCACATGGTTCATCCCGCCTAGTAATGTTCTTACTGGACAGTATCGACAAACCGCCTATTAAGTAGACCTCAGCAACGAACTATAGCGAAGAGGCGGAAATTTGGATATATCAAACAAATTCCACAAATCTTTTATTGGAAATATTATCCGGGAAAATATTGACAATTTCCAATTTTAGGTTTACTCTATAACTGTAGTTAGGTACCGGCTACGAGAATATCTTAAGAAGGAGTGACTTGCACCTTGAAGAGATTTCTGGGTTTAATTATGGCCTGCTGTGTGGCTTTGTTCGTCCCGGCAACAGCCTTTGCTACAGAAACTCCCGAGAATGCAAGCAGAGCAGAATTGGTCTTCACGGGTGAGGATATTTCCAATTTAACTCCTGATGAGCAAATCTCCTACTTAAAGAATTCAAACCAGAGTCCTGATACAGTTGGAGGAATCCATCCATTAAGTACTGTATACGGAGATGCCGGTTCATCTTGGGTCTATCTTAACCGAGTAGACGAGTTGAAATCCCAAGCTTCTTATGGCATCAATTGCGATTACTCGATGGCCTACCTTACCTGGGGGCTGGCATACAGCGATGGCAATAGTGCAAGTGGTTTCTATATTCCCTTGGGCAAGGATTGGGACGGAGACACCGTCAAAGATCATGCTGCTCCCGGTATTATAACTGTAGCCTTTACAGCTACCGCAACTACCTTTGACGGCAAAGTGCTTGCTTCTCTCGTTCCAACTGATTCAGCCTACATCTACTAATGCTTTGGCTAAACGATCTTAATAGGAAATAGCTGTTGGGAATGCCCTCTTTCTATGTTTTTCTAGAAAGAGGGTGTTCCCTTATCATTAAATGCAAGGGTGATGAGAACTAATGATCATTTTAAATCATCTTGAACAGCGTTTCGGACACCAACTTTTGTTCACACAATCTGGTGAAGTGAAAATTCGTCAAGGAGTAAACTATTTAATAGGCGCAAATGGAGCAGGCAAAACAACCTTTCTCAAAATGTTGACCGGGGTTATCTCCCCTACAAGTGGCTCCATACAATACAATGGTGCTTCTGTTGAACAAGCGCTTGGAAGCATAGGCATTGTTTTTGACCAACCGCACTTTTATCCCTATTTGACAGGATTAGAAAACCTGTATTTCTTTAATGATTATTCTATAAGTAAAGTCAGCAAGCGGGAAATTCAGCAGCTTTTTGATCATTGGAATGTCGGGGACAAGAAAACAAAGTATAAACATTATTCACTCGGGATGAAAAAAAAGCTGAGTCTCGTATTCTCTTTGATGAGAAATCCGGACTTCTGGCTTTTGGATGAGCCGTTTAACGCTTTGGATTTGGATACACAATATGTTCTGAACAACAAGATTAAAGATATGAAGAACAATGGTAAGACGGTGATCTTGTCAGCCCATAATATAGAGAATCATTTCGTTATTGCAGATCATTTAATTGTAATTTATGAAAAGTCTATCAAATACTATCCCAACGCTGCAGGTAAACTTCAACCTATCGTTGCACAAATCGGAGCGGAACAAACCAGTCAGCCACCGTTATCTGCCATATTGAACAAATTGGAGATGACAGCCAATGATGAGAACTGAATTTAAAAAGTTATTCCACAAAAGGTCCTTTTATATTCTGACAGCGATCTCCCTATTTCTGTTTTTAAGTTGGATCATTTCAGGCTATGTTTCAGGCAGCGAGATGCTTGATAAAGGCGTGCCTTATGCAAATACCATGTTGAGCAAATTAGAACCTCAGCATATTTTTGGCCAAAGCATGCTGCAAGTCACTTTATCGATTTACATTTTCCCTTATGTCATTATGGGTGTTATTCTTGTGTATGATGACCTAAAAGAAAAAACATTGCTTATGATAGCTGTTTCCAATGGTAACCATTTCAAGTATTTTTTTACTAAGCTAAATGTTTTGTTAATTTATAATCTGGCTATGGTAGGTGTACAATTAATCTTGGGTTTGGCTATTGCATTTGCAATGCCAAAAATTAATCACTCTAATTGGGTAAGTTTCTTTTCAATCCAAACTTTGTTATCGTTTGTCATGTTTGGGCTAGGTATTTCTTTTTGGAGTTTAGCGGGCATGGCCATCACCTTTATAACCAATTCAGCGGTTGGAGGAAGTTGCGTAGCGATCTATCTCCTGCTTGAAAGAATATATACAAGCAATACAGCCGTAGCCATACATAATTCTACACTGATGCGCATAAATGAATTTCTTCCCTGGGCGAATTTCAACACATTCTTTGTCTATGCTTCAAATTTAAAGTATTTGATGTCGAAGTTATCAGAGGACGAGAAAATTGCGAATGCCTCTGTTCTTTCTATGTATAAGATGATAGCGTATAACGGAACGCAGGTCCCCTATCCTTATTTCAAGAGCATCTGGTCCATTATTGGCGTATGCTTACTGTATGCTATCGTTGCTCTTTGCCTCCTCTATTACGGCTACATTAGAAGAATAAGAAAGATGTAGAGGCAGTATATGAAGAATAAAAAAAGATGTATTTTCTTACTATTATTGTTAATGATCATGTTTGCAACTGGCGTGTACTTTACAAATATGCATTTACGAGAATCCAGTGTTTCCAAATACCTAAATTGGTATAATCAGACGTATCCCGATGTTTTGACTGATAACGAGAAGGATCTAGTCATTGCGTATTTGAACGACTCCCCAATATCACGCAAGGATCTGATGGTATACGCAATGTTAAGAAGTATAGATGCAAATTATTTTCAACATATTGACTTGAGTGATAGTTTGCAAGATTCCGAAGTATTGCAATCGTCCTTTGAGGATTTATTAAAAGATACTCTGTACTGTATTTGGGCTGATAAATTAAGTTTAAATTATACCGATAGTTCAGTACAAAACTGGTTTATACGCGTGCTGAAGACGCAGTCAAATTCCAAAACGCCTAATATTGCAGCGAAAGCGAAAGTGCAACTTCAATATCGAGAAGATTATCAACGACGTTATGACGGCAGTTCTGCTGATAAGCTAATTGAAGAAAAATATGCACCTGAAGGTGTTGAGAATCCGATTGAACTAAGTCAACACATGCTGGAACTGTTCCAACATGAAGCCAGCCAACATTCAGTTGTTATTCTTGAATCCGCTCCTGAAGCTCTCAGAACAGAACAATACCTATCAATGTTGAAGGAGAGCCTTCTGCTCAACGTAAAAGTGGAAGTCGAGCCTATCGAGGTACCTCGTCATTAGCGACATCACTAGAATGTATAAAATCGAATGTCTTTTTTATAGTTAGATTTTTCCGTTCGATCATTTACGCTCACAAAAGTCATGTTACTGATTTCATTGATTTAAGGACTTCTTTGGAGTTGATTACTTCTAGCATTCAGGTGTTACCGCTAGAACATAACGTCCAACTGCTGGCGGGATTGCCTGTCCGAGAGTTGCTGAATATAATGACCGTATCACAGAAAAAGGAAAAGGATGCCTCCCCTGTATGTGGACCTGCGGCAACAGGCTCACGGGATGCATCCCCTACCCAACATGGTCATTGTGACAGCGTACGAGTTGGTTGAGAAGACACCCGGCGTTTTCAGTTAGATGTGCAGAATCGGCTCCTTCTCCCTGCTGCGGAGAAGCGCTCAGCGTCATCGGCAGTCGGAAGCGGAAGATCCTGAGCGAGAGCGGAGATCATCGTCTGCTCGTCGTTCGCCGGATGCGCTGTGCGCAGTGCCGGAAGATCCATCACGAGCTTCCGGATTGCATCGTACCGTACAAACGGTACGAGTCGGCATGCATCGAGCAAGTCGTCTCGGCCCCCACTCAGCAGCCAACAGTAGCTGCAGATGACGCCACCTTAAGGCGTTGGAAGATTTGGCTTCAGGAACAGACTACGTATTTGCTCGGCGCTCTTAAATCCATCGCCATTCGCTTTCACAAGGACCCTGCGGAAGAATCGTCCGTCTCTCCTCAGACTGCACATCATCCTTTCGGACGCTACGTCGGGGACGCTCCCGGTTGGCTGGAGCGAATTGTCCGTCCGGTCGCAAATTCAAATTCTACGACTGACCAATTAACTAACAAGGATTTCCAAAACTTCTGTCGAAGTAATTTTATAGCCAATGCGACGGAGGTTTTCATCATGCCTTTACCCAAAAATCGAGTTGTGCCCGAAAAGAAAATTTACTTCCGGACGGAGTTTCAACATTGCCCTCATTGCGGAACCAAGCTTAAACGACACCACACCGCTTGGAAGAAAAATATCATTACACTTCGTGGCGTCATCGAGGCATGGAACATGGCGTATCGGTGCCCGAATAGCGACTGCGCCTATCCCAGAACTTACTATAAATCGGTCGAAGCCGATTCGCTGTGCATGAAACATACCTCTTACGGTTTCGATGTGCTGGCATTAGTCGGGCAGTTAAGATTTAAACACCATATGACCATCGGCGAAATTACCGAGGAGCTGAATCGTCGCGGGGTGACCACTTCCGAGCGCAACTCCCAAAGACTGTACGAGCGTTATTTAACGTTACTTCGTGCCAGTGTGACGGATCATATCAAAACAGTCCTAAAGCATGTCGTTCAAGACAACGGGGGCATCATGATCTCCATGGACGGCGTTCAGCCCGAGAAAGGGAATGAGACGCTGTATGTCATTCGGGAAATCTTCAGCGGTACCATTCTGGCCGCACAAAACCTAAAAAGCGGTTCTGCCGAAGATTTGAAGAAGCTGATCACCCCGATCATCGAACTGGGCTTTCCCATCATCGGCATCGTGACGGACGGGCAACAGTCCATCCGGATGGCCATGGAGTCGCTTTTGCCGGATGTTCCTTACCAATACTGTCAGTACCACTACCTCAAGGACATCGCCAAACCCGTTGTCGACCTGGATCGCAAGCTGAAAACCGGGATCAAGAAAAGCCTTCGCGGAATAAGGGAATTGGAAAAGAAAATCGAGAACGACCATTCGGCCGAAGCCGAAGTTGCCAAAGATTACGCAGCGGCAGTCCGCTCGTTGCTGCTTGAAGACGGAAACCCGCCGCTCGATCTACCGGGAGTTCGAATTTATGAAAATGCGCAAGCCATTCAGGCCTCACTGCAAAGGTGCCTGAATAAAAAGGGGGACCTCGCTGCTGAAAAACGTTGTTCGAATTTTCAGTAAACTAGGCGAGTTTCAGCAAGCTTATGAGGAGGTCAAGCGCTGGGCGCTTCCTTTGCAACACGTGGCTGATATCCTGAATCCCGAAGTGGATAAAAGCAGCGATTCGGTACGGTTTCATCTCCAGCATTTGCTTCAGTGGGTCGAAAAAACCTATACCGAAGAGCAAGACAAGCCGATGGTCGCCAACCTGATCAGCTATACCAAAGGCTTTTGGAAAGGACTGTTCACGTGCTATGACCATCCGTATATTCCGCGAACCAACAACGATCACGAGCGGTTTTTCCGCCAAACGAAGACCCGTCATCGGCGCATGACCGGACTGAGGAGTTGGAATGAATATATCCTCCACAGCGGTGAAATGGTCGTGTTCGTGGATGATGCGCTCCGGCAACAAGACGTGATGAAAAGACTTCAAAACGTGGATTACCAGAAATTTCAAGAGGAACGCCAACGTTGGTCCTCCCGTCTTACGGAAGGGGCTAAACGGAGACGATTTAGAAGCAACCCCGAAAAATATCTTCAAGAAACGGAAAGAAAGTATTGTACGTTAATTGGTCAGTCGTAGTTCAAATTTATGGCTGCATACCCGTTTTGCATTCTTGTCCGGCTAGGTGCTGCGGTAGACTCGTCTGGAAGTCTACCAAGCGAGGTGCAGAATGGATGAAAGATCAGAAGAAAGCAGAGGCCGTCGCTTCGGAACGGATGCAACTCCTTGCGCCGCTGTTGGCGGAAGGGCTAGACACCGCCAGCCAGATCAAACGGCAGATCTGCGAGCAGTCCGGGCTTTCCGAGCGGACGCTGCGCCGTTATTTGGCGAAGTACCGTCAGGAAGGCTTCGGGGGTCTGAGGCCCAGAGGCAAAGGACGTCAGCCATCGGAAGCGACCATTCCTCCGGAAGTACTGGAGCAGGCGATTCTACTCCGCCGTGAAGTACCCGACCGAAGCGTGGCCCAGCTCATTCAGATTTTGGAGTGGGAAGGCCGCATACAGCCCGGCCAGATCAAACGCAGCACGCTGCAGGAAAGATTGGCAGAGCGCGGTTACAGTACGCGTCATATGCGCATGTATGCCGAATCGGGCGTCGCCGCCCGCAGGTTCCAGCAGCGCCATCGGAATCGTCTGTGGCACTCGGACATCAAATACGGCCCGTATTTGCCCATTGGCCCCGGCGGCGCCATGAAGCAAGTGTTCCTGGTGACGTTCATCGACGACGCGACGCGTTTCGTGCTTCACGGACAGTTCTATCCGGTCATGGACAAGACCATCGTCGAGGATTGCTTCCGTCAGGCCATTCAGAAGTTCGGCGCTCCCGAGGCAGTTTATTTCGACAACGGCAAGCAATACAGAACGAAGTGGATGACACGGGCTTGTTCCAAGCTCGGAATTCGGCTGCTGTTCGCCAAGCCCTACTCGCCGGAGGCTACGGGTAAAATGGAGCGATTTAATCGCGTGGTGGACGCGTTCTTAAGCGAGTCCGCGCTTGAGAAGCCGAAAACGCTCGAGCGGCTCAATGAATTGTTTGCCGTATGGCTGTCGGAGTGTTATCAGCACAAGCCGCATTCGGCGCTGGAGAACAAGCAAAGCCCGGAGACGGCATACCGCAGCGACAAGAAGCCGCTTCGGTTTGTGGATCCGGACGAGTTCGCGAATGCCTTCCTGCACTGCGAGACGCGCAAGGTCGACAAATCTGGCTGCATCAGCTTCATGGATCGCAAGAGGTGAACAAGCGTAGCAAAAGCCCCGTGAAAAATGGGGCTTTGCCAACAATCTGAACCGGTTCCTAGGGATTTGTCCGCAAATAAATTATTTATCTGTCTTATACGTTAACCCCGGAACTGGAGAATAGTCCTTTAATGCCTCTTCTCCCGCCTTCGTTATACTTTTTATCAAAAACCCGCCAAAATCTTTATCGAAAACGACTTCAAAATCCAAATATTGTCTCGTAACAGCATTCGTACTTACATCATTTGCTTCCTGCTTCACAATAGCAGCTCTTACTTTGTAATGATCTGTTCCAAGTGTAGTGGCATCAACTATTTTGTAATCTATGAAACTTTCTGTCTGCCCGCCAATTGGTATGACTACTTCTGGAGCGACAAAATCACTCGTGAAGTCTTTCGTTACAAGTTCTTTCCCCGCTGTGTCTCTTGTATCATAGTCGATGATAAATTTTGTGACCAAATTTCTTACATCAACCCACTGACTTTTTGGGATATTTAATTCATCATCCCAAACTTCTGTTTGCCCGATATCGGTAACTGGAGTTACGAATACCGTTTGATTTTTGGAATCCCACTGAACCTGGGCTCCCAATGCTTTAGAAACTGTACTAATTGGCACCATTACACGCCCGTGATCTATTTTGGGAGCCACATCCGTTGGAATGGTTTGACCACTTACGACCAACTTAATGTCGCTTGCTGCAAAAATGGTTGCCGATGTAGACAAACATAACACAGCACTTCCCACCGTAATTTTCAACCATCGTTTCATCCAACAACTTCCTCCTTTTTGTAATCCTTAGTATCCTATTTAGACGAAGCAAAATCAAATTTGTTGTAGAAACACAAATTCCCATTTTTATATTTCGTAACGATACGCTACATGATATATATTGTAGATTTCCATTACCGTAAAGCGCGGGACACGCTTCTGGTAATGGTGTCCCAATCGTACAAAACCAGCTTTAAAGCGAATAATGGAGGATGATTGATTATGTCTTGTACACAATCCAACAAATCTGGCGTTACCGTCACCAATGTCGTTCCCTCTCAGCTTATGGAAAAGCTGTTGGAACTCGGCGTTTGTTCGTATCGGACAACCCAGAAAGTGTATCAGCCTCTCATTTTTCATCTAACGGATTTGTAACTCTTTGGGATGATACTGTTACGGGTCGTTCTTCAGTTTCCTACCGCATGTTCATCTGGCATCTTAATACGACCGGTGCAAGTATGGAATACGGCATCACTATTGGTAATGGTTCCAGTGGTTCCACAGCCGATACGTACGCCGTCCAAAACTTGAAAATGGCAGTTAGTGTTGTAACTAACTTCCAAGCTCAAGGACTATGTGCAGCCAAAGCATTGTTGGAGGGACGCTCGATTCGACAACTCCGACAGACAGTTCGATCAGCCAAATAACGTTGGACTTGTCAAGAGCTGGACCGTTCCGAATGGCCAACTTGTTGGCGGGATTGTAGAATTCGACTTGGTCAACATTTACGACTCCTACGCGTGCGATGATTTACAAACTTCGCTCTGTAGCAGCCAACACAGCAACTGCTAATTTGAGGTAAGCGTCAAACAGCCCCCACCTTGTCGTCAAGATGAGGGCTGAGATAAGCTGAAGGAAGAGTTGAATACGCGGCAGGTCAGCGGAAGCGAAGGCGACCAAGGCAAGAGCTTGTCCAGTGCTTCGGGATCGTTCGGATCCGCAAGCTGCGGAAGCTGTTCGAACAGGTAGGTCAGGTACTTGAACGGGTTCAACCCATTCTCCTTCGCCGTTTCGATCACGCTATAGATCGTAGCGCTGGCCTTCGCACCGCGAGGCGTATTGGCAAATAACCAGTTCTTTCTACCGATCACAAACGGTTTGATCGACCGTTCGCTGCGATTGTTGTCGATCTCCAGCCTGCCGTCCTTCAAGAACGCCATCAGCTTGTCCCACTGGTTCAGGCTGTACGCAATCGCCTGTCCGAGCAGACTTTTCGGCAGCGTACGGGATCGCTGCTGACGAAGCCATGCCAAATAAGCGTCCAAAATGGGTTGGCTTCGCTCCATTCGGACGGTATACCGTTCTTCCGGCGCGGCATCCTTCAGCTCCCGTTCAATTGCAAACAATTCGTTGCAAAATTCGAGTCCTTGCCGGGCCGCCGTTTCGGTTTTCGATTGTCCGGCAGGTAATGCCTTCAGCGCCTCGTCGAACTTGCGTCTGGCATGTGCCCAGCATCCGACGAGCGTGACGCCTTGCACCTTGTGGTAGCCGGAATACCCGTCCACATGCAAGTAACCCTTGAACCCCGCCAGATAGTTCCGGGGATGCTCGCCGCCGCGCGTCGGCTTGTAGTCGTACAGGATGATCGGCGGCCCCGTCCGGCCGGTTCGATACAACCACAGATACGACTGCGTTTCCGCCGACCTGCCCGGCTCGCGCAGCACCTGCAGCGTCGTCTCGTCGGCATGCAGTATGTCCTGCTTCAACAAATGCTCGCGCATACGGTCCGTAAGAAGGGAAAGCCACTGGTTCGCGCCGTAGATCATCCAGTTCGCCATCGTCTGGCGCGAGATCGTTACCCCCATACGGGCAAACTGTTGCTCCTGCCGATAGAGCGGCTGGCTCTCCACATACTTTTGCGTCATCACATACGCCATGCTCGAAGGCGAAGCCAGGCTTCCCGGATAGACGGGTTTGGGCATCGGGGCCGTCACGATCGGCGTATGAATCTCCTCACGCTCACAACTGCGGCATGCATAGACTTTGCGCACATGCCGCACGACTTTGACTTCGGCCGGGATGACCTTGATTTCGTTCCTCGTCTCGGTGCTCATCTCATGAAGTGCCCCGCCGCAACACGAACAGATTTGCTCGTCCTCACGAAGCTCATACGTTACCGTCTCGATCGGCAGTTGATCCAGCTTGGTTTCGCGCTTGCCGCTCGGTTTGCGACGCTCGTACGTGATTTGCTCCGTCGGCGGCTCCTCGCCTTCGGGCGTGGCCAGCACTTCCGCTTCGTTGAACAGATCAAGCGTGAGCTGGTCCGGATGCGTCTTTTCGCTGGAAGCACCGAAGCGTTTCTGTTGAGCCAGGCGGAACTGCTCCTCGTACCATTTGAGTTTGGCCGTCAGTTCCGCGACTTGCTGCTCCAATACTTCGACTTTTGCCGCGTAGTCTTCAGTTGTGGATAGGGTTTCCGCTCGTTTTTCCATACATAAGTACTTCGACGAGCCGGCCTCCATGCCTGCTGCAAGATATGACGAAACCACGAACTTTTGCATTAAATGACGGTTTCGGCGATGACTTTCGGGTGTGCCTGCCGCTGACTTAGCTCCAGTCCGTCGAGCAGCCAGCGAAGTTCGCGGCCGGAGACGGTGACCGCTCTTTCGCTTCCAGACGGCCATTTAAATGTCCCGCGTTCGAGACGACGGTAGAACAGCCAGAACCCGTTGTGTTCCCAGTACAAGATCTTGAGCTTGTTGCGCTCGCGGTTGCAAAACACGAACAGGCATGGCGAGAACGGGTCAAGGCCGAAGCTTTCTTGAACGAGCGCGGCCAGACTGTCGATGGACTTGCGCAAATCCGTCGGCCCGCAGGCGAGATAGACGCGCTGAATGCCGGCTAACGTCAGCATGACGCTTCACCCAGTGCATGTACGACTTCGCGGAGCAGTTGCGGGTCGAAACCCGGATGAAGTTCGATCCGCACTTGTCCAATGCAAACAACCAAAGCGGATGAAACGGGAGCTTTGGGCTGGCTGTCGGCAACCGTAAGCGGCACCCAGCGGGGAGAGGATGCCGAAGAAGGAGAAGGCGGCATATTTTTCGCTTTGTAAAGCCAGTATTTCAGTTGGTTTATCGTGCATTGATTGGCTGCGCACCAAGCGGACATGGTGAGGCCGCTGGCTCGATAGTCTGCAATGCGCGCGGCCCAAAGTTGACGGAGTTGATCTTTGGGATTCATTAAGGCAACCTCCTGCTAAAAAAGATTGCCTTCATTTTCACACAGATGTCACCAGATGTTGAAGGTGGGAAAGGTTTGACGCTTACAATTTGAGAAGCAATCAGAATGCTGTCGTTTCGACCACTGCGCCTCATCCTCGCGGTACTTGGAGCTTTGCTGATATTCAAGCTTTACAAACTCGGCGGCGCTTACGACGAACATTACCTATGCCTTGGGTTCGGGAGCTCAGAACTACTCGATCAGCAACAGTGGTAATGACAATATCATGACTGCAGTGGCAAGCTACAACAGTTCTCAAGCGAAAGATAACCCTGGTCATTTCGGCCCTATTTACACCGTCTATGTAAATTTGACTAACTCGACTGGTTCTAGCAAAACGGCGCGCATCTACCTGAATGCTCGTGGCGGTTCCTACGAAGGTGCTATAAAATTCAATGGTGGGACTACTTATGGTATTAGCCCGCAAATTGTAGCATCAACCGGAGCGGTGCAGGTCGCTGATGTAACTGTTGCAAATGGCGGTTCTACGACTGTACCAGTCCAAGTCGTTCATGCAGGTGGATATACATTGCCTGTCTCCATTTTGCTCCAAACACTGTAACTATTCAGGTACCTCGGAAACACCAAATTTCTGCTGTACGCGGCGGAGATTCTTTTGTAAACTTATTCCATGAAGAGGTTGTCCTTCTTCATTCATTCTGGTTGTGAACGAGGTGCTGAAACG
>Ga0207789_1000039_pt1 | contig 154579 bp, 138 predicted proteins | sample HigsolmetaGSP12D_FD_184840 | JGI IMG/M metagenome (GOLD analysis project Ga0207789, IMG submission 184840) | High solid enriched microbial communities from the Joint BioEnergy Institute, USA - SP1-2-D (SPAdes) | ecosystem: Engineered > Bioreactor > SSF (Solid state fermentation) > Aerobic >... | reverse complement strand
TGCCGATGCCGATGCCGACGCGGATGCGGATGCGGATGCGGATGCCGATGCCGATGCCGATGCCGATGCCGATGCCGATGCCGATGCCGACGCTGATGCGGACGCTGATGCGGATGCTGATGCTGACGCTGACGCTGACGCTGACGCTGACGCTGACGCTGACGCTGACGCGGATGCCGATGCCGATGCCGACGCGGATGCCGATGCCGACGCTGATGCGGACGCTGATGCAGATGCTGATGCAGATGCCGATGCCGACGCTGATGCTGATGCTGATGCTGATGCTGATGCTGATGCTGATGCGGACGCGGATGCCGATGCCGACGCAGATGCTGACGCTGATGCTGATGCTGACGCTGATGCTGATGCGGATGCGGATGCGGATGCGGATGCTGACGCCGATGCTGATGCCGATGCCGATGCCGACTCTGACGTCGACGCCCATGACGATGTTGCGACGGCCAAGCTCGAACTGAGCCCGCGCGACCTCGGCACCACGGAAGAATCCGGCTCGGACACGCTGCTCCTGCGCATAGGCGAGGTTTCCGAATCGCACTACTTCACCATCGACGACGGCACGACGGGCGACCTGTCGTTCTCGTTGGATGGCGGCAGCCTGCTGGGCGTGCTGGGTGGGGCTTTCGTCACCCTCCAAGTCATGCAAGACGGTGAGTGGGTGAATGTTTCCGAGACCCGGGATGCCAACCTGATCGACTTGCTCGGCCTGTTCGGTGACGAGATGCGGGTCGAGGCGCACGATTTGCCCGCTGGCCAGTACCGCGTGGTCTATGGCGGCAACGGCTTGGCTTCGCTCGTGCGGCAAGCCGACTGGAGCATGACGCTGGATCGGACGAGCCTCGTCGAGTTCGACGTGACCAATGTCGAGCCTGCGTCCGGCAATCTGCTCACGGATCCCGGCCCAGGCGGATCGCCCGATGACCTTGGTCCGGATGACGCAGCCGTGCTGCAGGTCAAGAACGCGGATGGCGATTATGTGACGCCCGATGCCGCCGGCACGGTGATCGCCGGCCTGTACGGTACGCTGACCGTCATGCCCGACGGCAGCTATACCTACCAGCCCAACGCCGACAACGCTGTAAACGTGGGCAAGGTCGACGTCTTCGATTACAAGCTGGTGCATCCGAACGGCAGCGAAGACGAGGCCAAGCTCTATGTGCGCCTGGACAGCGATCAGGTCGAACTGGAGTGGGACGATGCGAATCCTGGCCAGGATGCGGTCGTCACGCCTGCGGCGGCGGACTCGGGCGACGCGTCGGTGATCGTCGAGAACACGGTCGAGCAGGTGGACCAAGCCGATGTCATCGAGTACTCGTGGGCGCTCGGCGCGCTTGGCATCGTCCTGGGCAACACTTCGGGCACCCATGTGTTCACGGTTGAAGAGGGAACGACGTCCTCGGTCGACCTGGACATCACGGGTTCTGGCCTGGCGTCGTTGCTCAACGGGCTCAAGTTCACGCTCGAGTCCAAGGACGAGGGCGGCAATTGGGTGAAGGTTGGCGGTTCGGAAGCGGGCGGCCTGATCGACCTGATTGGCCTCCTGCCGACGCGCATCACGGCACACATCGACGACCTGCAGCCGGGCGAGTACAGGCTGATCGTGGAGAACGCCTCCGCCATCACGTTGCCGGGCTCGGTGAGCGTGGACATGACGCAACACGTGACGCATTACGACCAGGTAAGCGTCGGTGGCGTCACGCCGGCCGAAGGCAACGTACTCGAGGCTTCGGGCATCGATACGTCGGTCGACGGTCCGGTCGCGGTCAGCGTCAAGGACGGTGCTACCGTCAAGTTCCCCGGCGTCGATCCGGTCGTGCTGGAAGGCGACTATGGCACCCTGACCATGAACGCGGACGGTAGCTGGACGTACGAGCCGAAGGCGGATATCAACGCCATCGAACAGGCCGACGTATTCACGTACCAGCTGCACTTCGCCAACGGCCAGGTGTCGGAAGGCACGATCACCGTCAACATCGGCGAGACGAACAACACGCAGCCTGCACCGGGGTCAGAGTCCGGCGACGAGCTCATCGTCGCGCATTCGGTGCCGCTCGATGGCCTGGACGATGACGGTGACGATGCGGACGACGACCAGGGCGATGAAGATGATGTCGCGTTGGAAGATGTGTTGAAGCCTGAGGCGGATCCGGTCGAGTCGTATCTCGCCGGGGAGTCCAGCGAAGGCCCGGCCATCGCGTCGGCCTCCACCGAGACTGAGCCGTCTGTGATAGCCTCCGCGTATACGGAGGATCCGGAAGACCAGGCGTGGTCTCAGCATGATGTGTCGGGCATCTGATCGTCGCGCCGATCGTTGATCCGATGAGCGGCCGGTCCTGGGGTTCCAGGGCCGGCCGTTCGCGTCAGAAGTTGCCGGGAGTATTCATGAGAGGTTCATGCCGCGCGGCCTTGCTCGTGGCCGGGCTGTTGTCTGTCAGGCTTGCCGACGCGGCTGACGCGGGCGCGCAGGGCGCCATGCATGGCTGGGCAGGCCCGCAGGCAGCCACGGGCGCCGCCCGCGCGCAAGCCGCGCCCGCCGGGCGTTGGGTCATCGAGAAGCGAGTGTACGTCCCTTCATCGTCGATGAACGGGGTGGTGGAGGGGCCGCCTCTCGGATCCCATCGTCCGTTGGTGGCCGGGTCCGCACCGGCGCAGTCGCCCCAGTTGGCCGGGGCACCGGCAGGGGCTTCCGCACCGGCCAACAGCGACAGGCCTGCGGATAAGGTGGCCGAAAAGGCGGCCGATAAACCGGTCGAAAAGTCGGCAGATAAGTCTGCCGAGGACAGGCGCATCGCGCGCCACCCCGATCCCGAACGGCTGGGGCCGCTCGCGCCTTCGGTTGCAGCGAGCCGGTTGGTGCAAAGCCGCCCGAATGCAGGGGTCGTGCTGGCGAGCGAGGTGGCCAAGGGCGGGAACGCTGCCGCGTTGACGCTGGCCGACGTGGCGCGCCAAGCCGTCAGCTGGCATCCGAACATCGCGGAAGCCTTGGGGCGGCTCAATCAAAGCGACGAAGAGATTGCCGTGGCGCGGGCGGGCTACTACCCCCGGGTCTCGACGGGCTTTCGGGCGGGCCGCGACAATACCAACGCTTCGGCCGATAGCCAGATCCGCCGCCTGAGCGTGTCGGCGTCGCAGATGCTGTACGACTTCGGCAAGGTCAGCAGCAGCGTTTCTGCCGCGCAGGCCGCCGCACGCGTGAGCCAGGCGCGGGTGTCGATGGCCGTCGAGCAGGTCGCGGCCGAGGCCGCCAGGGCGGCCATCGAAGTCAAGCGCTATGAGGAGCTCGAGGCTGCCGCGCGCGACCAGGTAAAAGGGGTCTCCGAGATTAGCCAGCTGGTCAAGACACGCCATGAGAGCGGCGCGAGCACGCGTTCGGACGTCATGCAGACGCAATCCCGTGTCTCGGCATCGCAGTCCATTGCGCTGCAATACGCGTCGCAGCTGGCGCGTTGGCGCGGCGTGCTGCGCACGCTGCTGGGCGTAGCCACGCTGCCCCAGCTCTCCGTCGACCGTACGCCGGAGCTGGAGGGCGCCTGCAGGGCGGACGAGCTCGATTGGTCCGAGGTTCCGGCCTTGAAAGTTGCGGAAGCGGAACACGAGCGGGCGAAGGCGCTGCTGGAGGCGGCACGCGCCAACCGCTGGCCCACGCTTTCCCTGGACGCCGGCGTAGGGCGCGCGTTCAACGGCAATGCGACGCGCCGGGACGATTTCATGCTCGCGCTGAACGTGTCCATGGACGTGTACCAGGGCGGCGCGCTCAGCGCCCGCAGCGCAGCTGCCGAACACGCCCTGCGCGCTGCGGACGCGGCGCGCGACAACGCCCGGCTCTCCGTGATGCAGGCCTTGACGGAAGCCCGCGAGCAAACCTCCGGGCTGGCCGACCGCCTGGCTGTGCTGGACGGCCGGCGTCAATCCATCGGCGAAGCCAAGGAGCTATATCGCCAGCAATACCTGGCGCTGGGAACGCGCTCGCTGATCGATCTGCTGAACGCGGAGCAGGAGTTCCACCAGTCGCGCTTTGATCAAATCAACACGAAGTACGAGCTGCTGGAGTTGAGTTTGGATTGTCTCTATGCCACGGGCGCGATGCGCCGGGCGTTTGGCCTGGAAGATGCCGTGCGCGTGGCCGGGAATGCCTATGATGAATAACACCAGCGCAGTGCAGGATTCGGCGGCGGCCGGCGGCGAGGCTCCGCAGCCCGGGGCCGAGCATCGGGAACGCGCCTGGCGAGAGGCGGTGCTCGCGGTCGCCCGGCATTACCGGCTTCCGTGTTCGCCCGAGTCGCTGCGCATTGCCCGCAGGTGGGCGGATGAAGGGCAGGACGAAGAGCAGGCCCTGCGCGATCTTGCCCGCCGGGCCGGGCTGGGTTTGTCGTTGGTGCGGGATCCCGAGGCACTGGAAGCGATTTCCACCTGGCGCCTGCCGGTGACGGTGAGGACCCGCGACGGCCAGGTGGGCGTACTCGAGGCCATCGCCTCCGACGGAACGGCCAGCATCGCATACAGTGGCGACGATGGGCAACGCACGCGCGTCGCGCTGGATGCCTTGCAGTCCCAAGTCGAATGGGTGGCCGTGATGCGCCCGCTCGGCGGGGTGCCGGATGCGCGCGTCGATGCGTACATCGCACCCTACAAGCCTCATTGGCTGCGCGCCATCGTCCTGGGGGACATGCGGCCCTATTGGCACATCATGGCCGGGTCGCTGGTCGCCAACATCCTGACGCTCTCCACCGTGCTGTTCTCCATGCAGGTGTACGATCGGGTGGTGCCCGCCAGTTCGATGCCGACGCTGTACGTCTTGTTCACCGGCGTGCTGGTGGCCTTGGGCTTCGATTTTGTGTTGCGGCGCGTGCGCAGCACCGTGACCGACCTGCTCGGCAAGCGCGCCGACATGCGCATTTCGGACCGCGTGTTCGGCCATGCGCTGCGCGTGCGCAATACCGCCCGGCCGGCTTCGACCGGCACCTTCATCTCGCAATTGCGCGACCTCGAGTCCATACGCGAGATGATGACGTCCACGACGGTGACGGCGATTGCCGACGTGCCGTTCTTCATCTTGTTCTTGGTCGTGTTCTGGCACCTCGCCGGATCCCTGGTGGCGGTTCCGCTCGCGGCCATGGTGCTGATGGTCGCGCCCGGCTTGCTCGCCCAGCGGCGCCTGCGCGAGTATGCCCAGACGGCTACGCGCGAGGCTTCGCTGCGGCATGCGATGCTGGTGGAGGCGGTGCAGGGCAACGAAGACATCAAGACCATGCAGGCCGAGGACCGCTTCCAGCACCTCTGGAACCACTACAACGCGGTCACGGCCGAGGCCAACCTGAAAACGCGGTCCTTGACCAACACGCTGGTGGGTTGGTCCCAGACCGTGCAGACCGGCGTGTTTGCGACCGTGATCTTCTTTGGCGCGCCGCGCGTCATCGACGGTGACATGACCACGGGCGTGCTGGTGGCGGCTTCCATTCTTTCCTCGCGGATGATGGGCCCCATGGCGCGCGTGGCGCAGCTGCTGGGCAAGTGGCAGCAAGCCAAGCTCGGCATGAATAGCGTGGACCAAATCATGCAGCTGCCGGTGGACCAGCCCGAGCACGAGCAGCGCATCCACCGCCCGGCGATCCAAGGTGCCTTCCAGTTCGACGGTGCGGCGTTCCGCTACACCCCCGATAGCCCGATCATCCTGCAGGTGAAGAACCTGCGCATCCAGCCGGGCGAGCGCATCGCGGTGCTGGGGCGCAATGGCGCGGGCAAGTCGACCTTGCTGCAAGCCATGGCCGGCCTGCTCGAGCCCGCTTCGGGCGAGGTGTTGCTCGACGGCGTGCGGCTGTCGCACATCGATCCGGCGGACGTGCGGCGCGACATCGGCATCCTGACCCAGAATGCGCGGCTGTTCCACGGCACCTTGCGCGACAACCTGGTGCTGGGTGCCCCGCGCACGAGCGACGAGCGCATCCTGCAGGTGCTCGAGTGGACCGGCGCGCTGAATTACTTGCGCCGGCTTCCGAAAGGGCTCGACCACATGGTGCAGGAAGGCGGCGTGGGGCTCTCCGGCGGGCAGCGGCAGAGTCTGCTGCTGGCGCGCCTGCTGCTGCGTGATCCGCGCGTGTTGTTGCTGGACGAGCCGACCGCAAGCATGGACGAAACGACGGAGAAGCGCTTCATTCGTCACCTGGCTTCACTCGAGGCTGGACGCACGTTGGTCGTGGCGACGCACAGGACGAGCCTGTTGAGCGTGGTCCAGCGCATCATCGTGGTGGACAACGGCGCGATTGCCTTGGACGGCCCCAAGGAAGAAGTGATCGCGGAGTTGAACCGCCGGTCCAAGGCGCGCCTGGCGGCGATATAAAGCACGCAAGGGATGGTCATGAAGAGCATAGCGCTCCCCTCTTTTCTCTCGTTTCCCTCCTTCGGCGGCGCACCGCGCAAGCGCCGTGGCATGGATGCCCATGGGGACGGCGATGATGCGGTCATCGTGCGCTCGGAACGCATCATATGGGTGATCGTCACCCTGTTTGCCGTGCTGCTCGTGTGGAGCTTTTTCGGCGTGATCGACGAGGTATCTTCGGGCACTGGCAAGGTCATCCCCACCTCGCGCGAACAAGTCATCCAGTCGCTCGAAGGCGGCATCCTGGCCGAATTGAACGTGGCCGAAGGCGATATCGTCGAGCAGGGCCAGGTGCTCGCGCAGCTCGACCCCACCAAGATCGGATCCAACGTGGAGGAGAGCGCGGCGCGCTATCGCGCGGCGCTCGCGAGCGTGGCCCGCCTGCGCGCGGAGGTGGATGAAACCCGGCCCCGCTTTCCGGACGAGCTCAAGCCCTATCCCGAGCTGATCGCCGCCGAGTCGCAGCTGTTCGAGGCGCGCAAGCGCAGCCTGGAGCAGTCGGTGGCCTTGGTGCAGCAGTCGCTGCAGCTGGTCCGGCGCGAGCTGGCGATGACTGAATCGCTGGTGAAGGCCGGGGCGGCGAGCGATGTGGAAGTCATCCGCCTGCGGCGCCAGGCTGCCGACCTCGAGCTCAAGATCAGCGAACTGCGCTCCGAGTACCGTGTGCGTGCACGCGATGAGCTCACCAAGGCGCAGGCCGAGGTCAAGGCGTTGTCGTCGGTGGTGAAAGGGCGCGCGGATTCGCTCACCCGGCTGACGCTGCGCTCGCCGGTGCGCGGCGTGGTCAAGCAGATCAGCGTCACGACCAAAGGCGGCGTGGTGCCGCCCAATGGGATGCTGATGGAGATCGTGCCGGTGGAAGACCAGCTGCTGGTGGAGGCGCGGATTTCGCCGCAGGACATCGCCTTCATCCACCCCGGCCAGGAGGCGACGGTCAAGATCACCGCCTACGATTATTCCGTGTATGGCGCCTTGGACGGCGTCGTGACCACGATCTCGCCGGACACCATCCAGGACGAGGTCAAGCCCGAGGTCTACTATTACCGGGTATTCATCCGGACTTCCACCGACGCCCTGGTCAATAAGGCAGGCAAACGGTTTCCCATCGTACCGGGGATGATCGCGACGGTGGACATCCGGACGGGCCAAAAGACAGTTTTCGAGTATTTGATCAAACCCATGAACCGCGCGCGCGAGGCGCTGCGCGAGCGCTGACGAATCCGGCACCGCGCTCGATGGAAACCGATGGGATGGCGGGAGAAACGGTCTTGCGGGAACCCCCTTCGTCGTACCGGGTCGGCATGCTCCGCTATGCCGCCCGCCCGTTTTCCGAGATCGGGCACATTGCGCGCCTGTGTGCGGACGAGGGCATAGCAGTCTGCTATTTCAGCTATCGGGACCTTGCCGTCGGCGCGACGCGCGCGCGCGGTTTCTTGTTCCGCGATGGGGCCTGGGTCGAGGGCGAGTACGAGCTGCCCGTCGTCATCGACAACGCGCCGCCCACCTCCGCTTCGCAATTGAGACTGTGGCAGGATCTCAAGCAGCGAGCGCGCCTGACCACGCCGCTGTTGGGCGGCAAGCGCGCCGTCCTGCGCATCCTGGGCACGGATCCCCGCACGCTCGCCCTGTTGCTGCCCTATGGTTCGGTCGAACCGCGGGACTTGCTCGAGCGCCTGCGCGACGGGGCCATGGTGCTCAAGCCGTACGTGGGCAGCCGGGGGCGTGGGATTTTCGTGGCCGAACGGGTAGACGGCGGGATTCGCTTGGCGAGCGATGCCGGCGTCGAGCTTCTCGATGAAGCCGCCTTTCTGGCACGCGCCGAGCAGTTCAAGGCCCGCGGCTACATGATGCAGGAGTATTTCGCCAGCCGCACGCAGGCCGGCCCCTTCGACGTGCGCGTGCCGCTGTTCCGCGGCGCGGGCGGGCGGTGGACGGCTGCGGCCATGTACGTCCGGGCGAGCGGCAACCGCGTCACCTCCAATTTGGCCACTGGCGGCCAGCAGCACGATCCGCGCACATTCCTGGCCACGCAATACAGCCGCACGCAGGTGCATGATTTGATGGTGCGGCTGGAAGAGGCCGCTTATCGCGTGGCGGAGGTCCTGTCTGCCCGCCACGGTGAGGCGCTGGATGCGCTCGGCTGCGACTTCGGCATCCAGGATGGCGAGCTGCGCCTGTTCGAAGCGAATAGCTATCCGGGGCTCAAGGGATGCCTGGAGACGGCGGCGCCCATCAAGCTCGATTACTACAAGTACCTGCTCGGCATCGAGACCGGCCCGGCGATTGAAGCGGCGACGCCCGAGAACCGCGAAACCCTGCGCAGCATCATGCGCGAGGGCGCCAATACCTACGTCAACTCATACTACCTTGCCCCCCGCGCCGGCAATCCAATCTATCGCATGCTGCGCGTGGAGGGAGAGCGGCGGGGGCTGTCGTTTTCCATGGCGGGCAACACCCACGTCGAGCTTTCGGCAGGAGAGGGGCCGCCATGCGTGTTCTCGCCCAACAGTCCGGACGTGTCGGTGGCATTGCGCGCCATCACCTTGAACAAGGCGGCCACGAAGAAAGTCTTGGCGGGTGCGGGCATTCCGGTGCCGGAAGGACGCGTCTTCGACGACTTCGATGCCGCGCTGGCCTACTTCCGCTCGCGGGTGGGCGTCGCGCCGCAGGTGGTCAAGCCGCTCAAGGGCTCGGGTGGCAAGGGCGTGACGGCCAACGTCGCCACGGAGGAAGATTTCCGCTACGCGTGGCATGCCGCCCGGGGAAAGAGCAAGGTGGTCGAAGACTTCGTCGTCGGCGATGAAGTGCGCATCTTCGTCGTGGAAGGGCGGGTCTCGGCCGCTGTCTGCCGCCTGCCTGCCCACGTGATCGGGGACGGCCGCAGCACCATCGCCCAGCTGATTGCGCGCAAGAACGAAGCGCGCAAACGTAATCCAGTCTTCAGGCTGTATCCCATCGAGGCGCTCGACTACCTGCATCGCATCGACCGCCGGCCGCTCGACGCGGTGCCTGCCGCCGGAGAGTACGTGCGCCTGGGCACGACCTCCAACGTGGGCCAAGGCGGCGAGAGCGTCGCCGTGCTGGACGTCCTGCATCCTTCCATTCTCCGCATGGCGGAGGCGTGCTGGCGCGCATTGCCGGGCGCCATCCAGGTTGGGCTGGACGTGATCATCCGCGACTTCCGTGCCGATGCCGGGGACGGTAATGCCTGGGTGATCGAAGTAAATTCAGATCCCGCCGTCGCCACCCCGTGCTTCCCCGCCTACGGCCGTCCGGCCGCCGACCTGCCTGCCCGCCTGGCAGAAGTGGCCGTGGCACGCCTGCGCGCGAACCGGGAGATGCTGGCCGAGGCGCCGACCATCCGCCCGGCGCGCCTCTATCGCTCGCCTTGCGACGGCGCGTCGCTGGCGCGCGATTATTCGCTGCAGCGCGTGTTGCTCAAGCAGGCGGCCTACGCCCGGAATCTCGAATGCACCTCGGTGAACGTCGTGGTCACCATCATCTCGGCGGGAGAGGCCCGGCTCGGCTTTGCGCACGGCATGCCCCACCTGACCAGCCATGTCGCCCGCCGCGCGACGAACGACAAGAGTTGGACCAAGCGGCTGCTCGCGGCGGCGGGGATATCGACGCCCGAAGGCCGGGTCTTTCCCATCGACAAGGCGGAGGAGGCGTGGAAGTACGCGCGCCGGCTGGGGAGGCCGGTCGTGGTCAAGCCGCTCGTCGGCTCCGGCGGCCTAGGGGTGACCTCCGACATCCGCACCCGGGAGCACTTCGATGCGGCGTGGCAGATGGCGCGGGACGTCCGGGCTTCCGAGGTCATTGTGGAAGGATATTGGGCCGGCAATGATTACCGCGTGTTCGTGATCGGCAATGCCATCTGTACGGTCACGCAGCGCGTGCCTGCCTACCTCACGGGCGACGGCATCCATACCATCGACGAGCTGGTCGAGCTGAAGAACCAAGCGCGGCAGCACAACCCCTTTCTTGGCGCCAAGCCCATCGTGTTGACGCCGATGATGCGGCGCAATCTCGCGGCCCAGGGTTTGAGCGGGGATTCGCGTCCGGCAGCGGGGCAGCACGTGCCCTTGCATTCGATCGCGAACATCGGCTCGGGCGGCGAAAGCCGCGATGTGACTGATGCGGTTCACCCGGATTGGGCGCCGATCGCGGTGCGCGCGCGGCAGGCGGTGTTCAACCCCTTCCATGCCGGCCTGGACCTGATCGCCGAAGACATTTCCCGTTCGCCCCACGAGCAGGCCTGGACCATCATCGAAGTCAACACGAACAACGAGTTCGGCCTGCAGCATTTCCCGTTGGAAGGGCCCGCCCGAGACGTCGCGGGCGCGTTGCTGGAGGCGTATTTCCCGCAGCTGCGGCCGGACGAGCGGCAGGAGCGGGCGGTGCGCGTGGTGGTCGAGGGCCGCACGCGGGGCGCGGATTTCCGCCGCTGGGCGTGGAAGCAGGCCAGCGTGCACGGCATGCGCGGCTGGGTACGGCACACCGATGACGGCAGACTCGAGGCCGAGCTCGCGGGCGCCCCGCACGCGGTCTCCCATCTGTTGGAGCTGATCGCCAAGAGGCTGCCTTCCGCGCAGGCGCGGGGGGTGTCGGTCGAACCTATTGCCCGCATAGATGCCGACGATGTGCAATTACGCTGAACGCTCGTCCCAGGGCGGTGCGCTGCGGCGCGCCGGAGGGCTGGCACTGCTGCTGGCGGCGCTGTGGAGTGCCTCGGCCTGGGCTTGCCAGCGGCAAGGCAATGTGCGCCCGGTCCCTCCCGGGCTCGACCAGGCGCGCCAGGCCGGCGCCGTGACCCTCTATTTTTCCGATGCCGACATCCGGCGTGCGCCCCATGCCGACGATCGGGACGGAGACGGCCAGGCCGACAAGATCCAGGACATGGCCGTGCAGTTGCAGGCCGCAGCCACGTTGTACAACCATTTTTTCCAGACTTCGGGCGTGGCGGCGTTTCCCCGCTACCGCGACGTGGTGGCCATCCAGGCGTTCGTGCTGGCCAAGCAGAAGTACAACGGCGAGGCCTTTAGCGAACCGTATTTCGATCCGGGTGCGCGCGGCTGCGTGTTGCGGTTCCACGTGTCCGCAGCGCTGCAACCACGCAACCTAACGCCTGCGCACGAACTTTTCCACCTCTATCACTACGCCCATACGCCCATCCAGCGCGCCTGGTTGCGCGAGGGCACGGCCCGTTGGGCGGAGGCCGCCTTTCGCAAGGGCGTGGGGGCGGCCCAGCCGTTGCCGGCCACGAGCGAAGCGCTGCTCGCCGTCACGCGCGAGAGCTATCGGGCCAGTTTGATGTGGAATCGATTGGCTGCCCTGCTGGACCCGGCGGGGCGATTCGAGATACCGGCGGCCGCGGCCCGGCTGCGGTACGTGGATGGCACGCCGGTCATTCCGGACGACCGCCTGCATGGCGTCGCCTTCATGCGGGATTTATTCCGCGCCTTGCGCGCGGAGAGCGAGCGCATCGGGCGCGAGCGCGGCCGCTCGCCTTCGGAATGGACGCGTGCGCAGCGGCACGACGCTGCCCTGGATGCGGTGATCTGGTCTGTCGTGCAGCGCGTGGCGGGCGAGCACGCCGCGCGGGCGCCGGCTTCTGAAGAGCTGCGCCGCTTCTTGCAGCTCAAGCTCCAACCGGCGCCGGCGGAGAAGCGTTGAGCTTTTAGGACTGGATAAGCCCGGTCATGGGCGAGCTCGGCGACGCACTGTACAGCTTCTTGGGCATGCGTCCCGCCAGGTAGGCTTCGCGCCCGGCCTCGACGCCTTTCTTCATCGCGCTGGCCATCAGCACAGGGTCCTTGGCGGCGGCGATGGCGGTATTCATCAGCACGCCGTCGCAGCCCAGCTCCATCGCCACCGTCGCGTCCGAAGCCGTGCCCACGCCGGCATCCACGATGATGGGCACCTTGGCCTGCTCGATGATGAGGCGCAGGTTCCACGGGTTGAGGATGCCCATGCCCGAGCCGATCAGCGAAGCCAGCGGCATGACCGCGACGCAACCGATCTCTTCCAGCATGCGTGCCTGGATGGGATCGTCGGTGCAGTACACCATGACCTTGAAGCCCTCCTTGACGAGCGTTTCCGCCGCCTTGAGGGTCTCGGGCATGTTGGGGAACAAGGTATGCGGGTCGCCCAGCACCTCGAGCTTGACCAGGTCGTGCCCGTCGAGCAGTTCGCGCGCCAGGCGCAGTGTGCGCACGGCCTCTTCGGCGGTGTAGCAGCCGGCGGTGTTGGGCAGGATGGTGTATTGGCTCGGCGGCAGGTAGTCGAGCAGGCTGGGTTCGTTGGCGTTCTGGCCGATGTTGGTGCGGCGGATGGCCACGGTGACGATTTCGGCGCCGCTGGCGTCGATGGCCGCCTTGGTCTGTTCGAAGTCTTTGTACTTGCCGGTGCCGACGAGCAGGCGCGAGGAATAGGCCTTGCCGGCAAGGGTGAAGGTGTCTGTCATGGTTGAATCCTGAATGCGGGATGTATGCGGTGTCTCATGGGGGCGTGCGGCCGGCGCGGCCGGGCTGGCCGTGGGGCACACCGGCAGCGGGCCGGGTCCTGACCGGGCCGGGACCCCGGTTTCGCCACCGCACGCTTGCGCGGGCGCAGGGCGCCGTCATAGCTACACTGCATCCAGTGTATCAAGGCGCCCCGCGCGCTCCGGCGCGCCTCATGAGCGGTGATAGATCTCCGCGCCTTTCTTGACGAACTCCACGGCCTTCTCTTGCATGCCCTTGGAGAGGGCCTCGGTTTCGCTCAGGCCCTGCTGCTCGGCGTATTCGCGCACGTCCTGCGTGATCTTCATGCTGCAGAAGTGCGGGCCGCACATGGAGCAGAAGTGCGCGACTTTCATCGAGTCCTTGGGCAGGGTCTCGTCGTGGAAGTCCTTGGCGGTATCCGGGTCCAGGCCGAGGTTGAACTGGTCTTCCCAGCGGAACTCGAAGCGCGCCTTCGACAGCGCATTATCGCGAATCTGCGCGCCGGGGTGCCCCTTGGCGAGGTCCGCGGCATGGGCGGCGATCTTGTAAGTAATGATGCCGTCCTTGACGTCCTTCTTGTTCGGCAGGCCCAGGTGTTCCTTGGGCGTGACGTAACAGAGCATGGCCGTGCCGTACCAGCCGATCTGCGCGGCGCCTATGCCCGAGGTGATGTGGTCGTAGCCGGGCGCGATGTCGGTGGTCAAGGGGCCGAGCGTGTAGAAGGGGGCCTCATGGCAGTATTCCAGCTGCAGGTCCATGTTTTCCTTGATCATGTGCATGGGCACGTGGCCCGGGCCTTCGATCATGACCTGCACATCGTGCTTCCATGCGATCTGCGTCAGCTCGCCCAGGGTGCGCAGTTCCGAGAGCTGCGCTTCGTCGTTGGCATCGTAGATCGAGCCGGGGCGCAGGCCGTCGCCGAGCGAGAAGCTCACGTCATAGGCCTTCATGATTTCGCAGATCTCTTCGAAATGCTCGTACAGGAAGCTTTCCTTGTGATGGGCGAGGCACCACTTGGCCATGATGGAGCCGCCGCGCGAAACGATGCCCGTCATGCGCTTGGCGGTGAGCGGCACGTAGGCCAGGCGCACGCCGGCGTGGATGGTGAAGTAGTCCACCCCTTGCTCGGCCTGCTCGATGAGCGTGTCGCGGAAGATTTCCCAGGTCAGCTCCTCGGCCTTGCCGTCGACCTTCTCCAGCGCCTGGTAGATGGGCACCGTGCCGATGGGTACCGGGGAATTGCGGATGATCCACTCGCGCGTCTCGTGGATGTGCTTGCCGGTGGAGAGGTCCATGACCGTATCGCCGCCCCAGCGGATGGCCCAGGTCATCTTCTCGACTTCCTCCGCGATGGACGAGGTGACGGCCGAGTTGCCGATGTTGGCGTTGACCTTCACCAGGAAATTGCGGCCGATGATCATCGGCTCGCTTTCCGGGTGGTTGATGTTGGCAGGAATGATGGCGCGGCCGCGCGCGACTTCGTCGCGCACGAATTCCGGCGTAATGCGTTCGGGTATGGACGCGCCGAAAGACTGGCCGGGATGCTGCCGGCACAGTAGTTCCGCCATGCGCTGGCCCTGCGGGCCGCTTGCGCGCAGCGACTCGAGGTACTTCTCACGCCGCAGGTTCTCGCGGATGGCCACGAATTCCATCTCGGGCGTGATGATGCCGCGGCGGGCATAGTGCATCTGCGTCACGTTCGCACCGGGCTTGGCGCGGCGGGGGGCGCGGTGCAGGTTAAAGCGCAGCTCGGCCAGCTTGGGGTCGGCCAGGCGCTGGCGGCCGTACTCGCTGCTCGGGCCGTCGAGCTGGACCGTGTCGCCGCGCTCCTCGATCCATTTCTCGCGCAGCGGCGGCAGGCCCGACCGGATGTCGATCTTCACGTCCGGATCGGTATAAGGGCCGCTCGTGTCGTAGACGGTAATGGGCGGATTCTTCTCGCCGCCGAACGAAGTCGGCGTGTCAGATTGCTCGATTTCCCGGAAAGGCACGCGGATGTCGGGCCGCGACCCCTGTTCGTAAATCTTGCGGGACTTGGGCAGCGGCTGGATGGCGGCTTGGTCGACCTGCGCCGTCGCTGCGAGGAACTTGGGATTGGCGTTCATGGGAGCTCCAAGGAAAAAGGTTTCCGGAGCCGAACGAAGGAAGGAATTTTCCGGGAGTGCCACGGCCGAGACGGCCAGGCGGCGGGTAGAGCTGGCGGCCTGGCGGGAGCCTGGCCGGGAACGGAGTTCCGCCGGAAAACGCTCCCTGCATCGGCATTATCCGTACAGGTGCTGAGGGTTTCATCTCAACCCATCACCGGCCGTTCCGGCGATGAGTACCCCTGCGTCGCGGGTGTAAGTATAGGCGGGCGGCGGGGAATGTCCAATGCGGGCAAGTTCTGCGCCGCAGCATGGGCGTAAGTTCGGTTGGCGGCTAAAGCGGAGCGGTCCCGCGGCGTCCATCCGGTGGGATGCTGTTATGGACGCGGAGGTGAGGCGACTCTAAGTGCTTCCCGGGCGATTGCGCAAACTCCCGAGTGCGAATCTAGGCGTAGTCCTCCCAGGACTTTCCGCTCTGCTGCAGGTCTTTGGTTTTCTGATCCAGATGGTCGAGCGCTGCATCCAGGAGGCGTTTGCCTTCCTCGTCGAGGTCGGCAAGGAACTCGGCTTCCAGACGATTGATCGAGTCTTCTATCTTCCGATGAACTTTTCGCCCTTCAACCGTCAGGCTGAGGCTGGCGCGCCGCCGATCGTGCGGGTCGATATCCCGCTGAACAAATCCGCGCTGGGTCAGCTGCTCGACCGCTCGCGACACGTAAAACGCGTCGGTGCTCGTATGCTGCGCAATGTCCTTGGCGGATAGTGGCCCGTACCGGCCGATGACGGCCATGACATGCCACGTGATGACGGTCAGGCCGTAACGTTTCTCCCACATAGGGGCGAGGAAGCGGGTGATGCGGGTAGAAATGAGCGAGCAGCGATAAGACAGCCGCCGCTCTAGAGGAACGTTGGGAATTTTCTTGACCATGCAAATTCCTGCTTGACACCTGGGCATCGAAGGTCGATTATTTGCGAATCGCTAGTAAATAATAGCGATCCACAAATAGTTGCGTGAGGAACGCCATGCCCTGTCGCCGGGCTGGTGCGATCATGCCTACAGAGAGGAGACTGCCGTGACCATGTTTGCGTCTATCAGTCGCGTTGCTGTTCTCGTACTTTTCAGCTTAGCGGCGAATGCGGCGATTGCGGAGCCGTTGGCGTATCCCCCCAGAGCCATTCGCTTCGTCGTGCCCTTTCAGGCCGGCGGCGCCGTCGACATTATGGCACGACGTGTGGGCCAATACCTGTCGGAGCGCTGGGGGCAGAGCGTCGTTGTTGATAATCGGCCCGGAGCGGGAGGGACGCTGGGAGCAGACGTCGTCGCGAAGGCGGAGCCGGATGGCTTGACGTTATTGGTGACGCCGCAGGGTCCGTTGGTCGTTAACCCGTTCTTAATGAAAAACGTGCCGTACGACGCCGCCAAAGCCTTTGCGCCTGTCACTGTGATCGCGCAGGCTCCAAATGTGGTCGCGCTTAGTCCGTCGAAGGGGCTGAAAACCGTGGCGGAGCTACTGAGTTACGGCAAGGCAAAGGGCAGGCTGACGTTTGCGACTCAGGGGGCAGGTACTACGGGACATATAACAGGAGAGCTTATGGCCCGTGCGGTAGGTGTACCCATGACCCATGTGCCATACAAGGGATTTCCCGGGATGTTGGCCGATGTCACAACCGGGCGCGTGGATATGCTGATTACTGATACGTTTAATGTGGTGCCACGCGTTCGGGCGAAAGAACTGCACGCATTGGCTGTTTCATCGACACAGCGCAGTTCTGTGCTTCCTGAAGTGCCGACGTTTCCCGAGGCAGGCTATCCAAATGTTATCGCCGGCCCATGGTTCTCCATTGTCGCACCAGCCGGTACGCCGATCGAAATACGGGCGCGGCTTGCCGAAGCAGTGCGGAATCTGCTGAAGACGCCGGAAATGGTTCGCGACTTGGCTAATTTGGGAACCGACCCGGTGGGGTCGACGCCGGCCGAGTTCGAGCGCTTCTACGAAACTGAATACAAGCGTTGGGGCGAGATCATCCGCGCCGCCAACATCACTCTCTCCCATTAGTTCGACTCAACTGAGGAACAAGCTATGAGTACCACTCTCGAATCGCCCTCCCGTCGAACCGCCGCATCTTCGTTTACGGTCGAGCCCATCGGGCCAACCATCGGAGCGGAGCTGCATGGCATCGATTTGACGCGCCCTCTAGACGACGAAAGCTTCCGCCGTTTAGAAGAGGCCATCGTTCGCCATAAGGTGGTGTACGCGCGGGATCAGTTTCTGACGCCTGCGCAACACGTCGCGCTAGGCCGTCGCTTCGGTGACTTGGAGGTGCATCCGTTTCGCCCCCGCGGCGAGGCCGATGAGTTGATGGTGTTAGATAATCACAAGGACAACCCGGTGCTGTCTACCGACGTATGGCATAGCGACACTACGTTTCGGCAATGTCCAACGAAGTATTCGATACTGCGCTGTGAAATCACTCCGCCTTCGGGGGGAGATACGCTCTGGGTCGATATGTGTGCGGCGTATGATGGATTGAGCGAACCGATGAAGCGGTTCATAGATCCGTTGCAGGCCGTACACGATTTCATCAATTTCCGTCGGCTGTTTACGAACAGCGAGGAAGATCAGCGGCGGCTTCGGGAAATGGAACAGCGTTATCCGAATCCGACTCATCCGGTCGTCCGTGTCGTGCCCGAGACGGGCAAGCGAGCAATCTTCGTCAATGGCCAATTCACCAAGTACATCGTCGGCCTGACGCCCGAGGAAAGCCGCATGATCTTAGATTTTTTGATCGCCCAGGTGCATGTCCCGGAATATCAGTTCCGGCTGCGCTGGAAGCCAGGCACGATTGCTTTTTGGGATAACCGCTCCACCCAGCACTATGCCAATAATGACTATTATCCGAACCGTCGCCGTATGGAACGGGTAGCCGTTGCGGGAGATCGGCCGCTGGGGCCCGCTGATTTCCCGGCGAGTCAGACCACCGACTAATGGGTTCGTCGTCTCGCTGACCATAACGGTGGCTGCTGTTTCAGGCGGAGCGCGTTTCGCTGGCTGGTACGCCACGGGAAAATCATACCTTCCGACCAAAAAGCTGGCGGGCGCGCGAGCGCCCCCTGAGATTTCCTTCTAGCGGTCAGGGGCGCCGCACCTTAGGCGCTGAACGACCCGAGCAGCATGACGGAGCATCACCGATTGACAGTTCATAACGATCGTCGCAATTATTTGCGAACCGCTAATAAATAATGGTGGCTCACAAGTAATAAAGGTCTGTCGTTACACTGGCAGCAAATGCACAGTGGTGACGAGGGGCTGCGAATCAGGAGACAAGCATGCTAGCCCGTAGACGTGCAGCAAATCTAATCGTTATCGCGGCTTTGTTACCGTTCGTGAGCGCGTACGCGCAAAGCCTCGAGTATCCGGCCCGCATGGGAAAAATCATTGCTCCCTATGCACCAGGGGGTACCTATGACGCGCTTGCGCGCGAATTTTCGCGAGCTTTTACGACGAGTTTGGGTCAGTCTTTTATTGTGGAAAACCGACCGGGCGCAGGTGGAAACGTAGGTATGTCCGCGCTTGCACGAGCACCGGCTGATGGCTATACGCTGGCGATCGGGTCAGCCGGTGTGTTAGCCATTAATCCATGGCTCTACCCGTCGATGCCGTTCGATCCCCTGAAGGATTTTTCGCCTATTGCTTTTATCGGCCGGGTGCCTTTCGTACTGGTGGTCAATGCATCGCTGCCGGCGACGAACTTGAAGGAATTGATCGCTTACATGAAGTCGTCCGGAAAGAGCTTCAATTACGGCTCGTCCGGCGTCGGGACGGTATCGCATTTGTTCGGCGAGCAGTTTAAGCGGCAGACCGGCGTTGACATGGTGCATGTCCCCTATAAGTCGAGCGGTCAGGTTCTGCAAGAGGTCGTCGCCGGACGCTTGCAGCTGCAGTTTGCGCCTCTTGTGGAGCTAATGCCGCAAATCCAAGCGAAGACCGTGCGCGCCATCGCGATCGCCGGGCCCAACCGCTTGCCGCCCCTGCCCGATGTGCCGACACTTACCGAGCTCGGCATGGCAGGCTTTGAATCGCCGACCTGGTTCGGCATTCTTGCGCCGAGCGGCACTCCGCACGCAATCGTTGAGTTGTTGAACAAAGAAACCGCTAAGGCGATGGGGGAGCCTGGCCTCAAGGCGAGGCTCGCACAGGCTGGGGTTGAACCTCAGGCGATGACGCCAGAGCAATTCCAGCAATTCATTGTTGATGAATACGGCCGCTGGAAAAACATCGTCCAACAATCCGGCGCCCGTTTGGAGTAGCAAAAATGAATACCCTTGAGCGTGCTATCCATCGCTTAGTTGCTGCCAACCGCATTTTGGCCAATGAAGGGGTTCTCGATGCATACGGCCACGTAAGCATTCGCCATCCCGACAATCCCGAACGTTTCTTGTTGTCCCGCTCGCGCAGCCCTGCGTTGGTGGAGGCGAGCGATATTGTCGAACACACCTTGACGGGAGAGGCGGTGCATCCCAATCCGCCGACGCTGTATCTGGAGCGTTTCATTCATGGTGCCATTTATGAGCGGCGGCCCGATATTCATGCTGTCGTGCATAGCCACGCGTATTCGGTTCTACCTTTCACCGTCGCCAAGGTTCCTCTGCTGCCTGTCATTAACAACGTTAGCGACATGGGCAGTCATGCGCCCGTATGGGATATCCGCGACCGCTTTGGCGACACCAACCTCCTGGTTGCCAACATGGACCAGGGCCGGAATCTTGCCGATTGTCTTGATCGCAACCGGGTGGTGCTGATGCGCGGGCACGGGTTTTCCGCCACCGGGCGCTCGCTGATCGAGTTGGTGAAGTTGGCTGTTTACTTGCCGCGGAATGCAACTATCCAGTTGCAGGCCATGCAGCTGGGCGAGATCACACCGCTGTCAGAGGGTGAAATGGCGATCCGAGCTCAGGTTGAGCCAGATGCGCCGCTAATGTGGCGCGCCTGGGAGTATTGGTGCCAGCGGGCAGGGATCGATCCCGGCCCGAGGTAAGCCTTGGCGAAGCGTGCCATTCATGGCGCGCTCTCGTTTGGAGAAGCGCGTTACGGCTTGGCATTCGGAAAAAACAGCTGCTGGCCGTCAATCTTGTAGCTGGCAATGGTTTGCTGCCCCGCGGGCGAGATGACCCAATCCACGAATTTCTGCGCGGCGGCTGCCTTCACGTGCGGATGCTTGGCGGGATTGACCACCATGACGCCGTATTGGTTGAAGAGCCGCTCGTCGCCTTCGACTAGGATGGTGAGGTCGCCGCGGTTCTTGAAGCTGAGCCAGGTGCCGCGGTCGGAGAGCACGTAGGCGCCGGTCGAAGACGCCATGTTGAGGGCCGGCCCCATGCCGCAGCCGCACGCCTTGTAGCCATTGCCTTTCTTGTCGTCCAGGCCGGCTTCTTTCCAGTAGCGCAGTTCGGCCATGTGCGTGCCGCTGCGGTCGCCGCGGGAGATGAACGGCGCGTTGGCGGCGGAGACTTTCTTGAGCGCTTGGATGATGTCCTTGCCCTTCACGCCGGCGGGATCCGAGGCCGGGCCCACCAGCACGAAGTCGTTGTACATGACGGGATAGCGCTTGACGCCGTAGCCTTCGGCGACGAATTTCTCTTCGGCGGCCTGGTCGTGCACGAATAGCACGTCGGCATCGCCGCGCCGGCCCGTGTCCAAGGCTTGCCCCGTGCCTTGCGCGACGACCTTGATGTCGATGCCGCTGGCTTGCTTGAACGCCGGCAGGAGGTGGGAGAACAAGCCGGATTGTTCGGTCGAGGTGGTCGAGGCCATGACGATGGTCTCGGCCGCGGCGGGTAGGCTGGCGAGGCCGGTGGCCACGGGCAGCAGCCATGACGCGAAGATACGGCCAAGGTGCGGGATGCGCTTCATATTTTTTCTCCTTTCACGAATAAGGCGGCTTCTTCGGGCAGCGGCCCGTTGAAGAACGAATCGACGGGGAGGTCCGCGAGTATGCGGCCTTGCTCGAGGTAGATGACGCGGCTGGCCAGGCGCTTGACCTGCCCCAGGTTGTGGCTGCTGAACACCATGGTCACGGGCCGGCCGGCGCGCGGCTGGGCGAATTCGTGCATGAGCGCCTCGACTTCGCGTTTGGCGTGCGGGTCGAGATTGGCGGTGGGTTCGTCCAGGAGCAGGGCTTCGGGATCGAGCGCCCATGCTTGCGCGAGGGCCACGCGCTGTTGCTGGCCGCCTGACAAGGCCCTGGCGTTGCGCCCGGCCAGTCCGGCCATGTCCACGCGCGCCAGGGCATCCAAGGCGGCCTGCCGCGCAGCGCGCCACTTCATGCCGCGCAGCCACAGCCCGAGCGCGACGTTGTTCTGCACGGAGGTGCGCAGCATGTGTGGACGCTGGAATACCAGTGCCTGGCGATGACGGGGCACGCACGTGGCGACGCCTGCCGTCGGCGCGAGCAGGCCGTGCAGCACCCGCAGCAGCGTGCTCTTGCCGCTGCCGTTCGAACCGACGAGGGCCACGCGCTCGCCTGCATGGACCACGAGGTCGACCCCGGCCAGGGCTTTCACCGGGCCGTAGTGGAGGTCGACGCCGCGCAGGGTAAATAGCGCCGGGCCGCTGGCTGCCGCCGATCCCGGGAGCGGCGGGGCGAGCCTGGCGGTGAGCGGATGGATCGAGGCCGAGCGCTTCATGTGGTCAGGTCTGGCATGCGTAGCCAGCTGGCGATGCCGGCATCGCGCCGCTCGCGCCAACGGCGCAGCAGGGAGATGAGCGTGTTGAGCACTAGGACGACCACGAGCAGGATGATGCCTAGGGCGAGCGCGAGCGGCAGGTCGCCCTTGCTGGTTTCGAGGGCGATGGCCGTGGTCATGACGCGCGTATAGCCTTCGATGTTGCCGCCCACCACCATGACCGCGCCGACTTCGGAGACGGCGCGCCCGAAGGCGGCAATCAAGATGGTCAATAGCGCAAAGCGCTCGTCCCAGACCAGCAGCAGGCTGCGCATGACGGTGCCCGCGCCGAGCGAGCGCAATTGTTCGCCATGGCTGCGTTCGGCGTCTTCGACGACCTGGCGTGTGAGCGCGGTGACCACGGGCAGCACCAGGATGGCTTGGGCGACCACCATGGCCTTGAAGGAGAACAGCCAGCCGAGGAAGCCTAGCGGCCCGGAGCGGGAAAGCAGCAGGTAGACCACCAGGCCGACGACCACGGACGGCAGGGCGAGCATGGTGTTGAGTACCGTCAGCACGGCTCCGCGGCCGGCGAAGCGCGCGACGCCGAGCCAGGCGCCGAGCACCAGTCCGCCGCTGCAGGCGAGCAGGCAGGCACAGGCGCTGACCGCCAGCGACAGCTTGACGATGTCGATCAGCGTGGGATCAAGAGCGGCGATGAGCCGAAGCGCAGTGAGCGCACTTTCCGTGAGCGTATTCATAGGGACCTTGGTGCGGGGTCCCAGGGTAACGGAGTGTGTCGGGCAATGCGATATGAACAGGATTGCATAGGGCTCGTCGCGTTAGCCTTTGGGCGTTAGGCGCGACCGTTCCTCGCGGCCGGCAACCGTTCTGGCGACGCCCGCAGGCCGCCGCCTGCCCGGGGCGCAGGGCTATACTCCTGCCGTGCATCAAGTCCAACTTTCCTATACCTTCGGCGTTTCCCGCACCGACGGGGCCACCCTGCGCAATCCGTTGATGGATCTGCTGCACGCCATCCGCGAGCACGGCTCCATCTCGGCGGCGGCCAAGGCCCTGGACCTGTCGTACCGGCACGTTTGGGGCGAGCTCAAGCGCTGGGAGCAGGCGCTGGGGCACGCGCTGGTCGTCTGGGAGAAGGGGCAGCCCGCCCGCTTGACGGCGTTCGGCAACAAGTTGCTGTGGGCCGAGCGCCAGGCGCAGGCGCGCCTCGCGCCGCAGATCGGCGCCCTCTATGCCGACCTCGAGCGGGCGTTTGCCGTCGCGTTCGACGATGCCGCCCACGTGGTCTCGTTCCACGCGAGCCACGACGACGCGCTGTCGGCGCTGCGCGAGCATGCGGTGGCCAGCGATAAGCTACACCTCGACATACGCTTTACCGGCAGCGTCGACGCGATCAAGGCCTTGAACGAAGGCCGCTGCGGCATGGCCGGCTTTCACGTGCCCGTCGATTCCCCGCCGGGTTCGCTGGCCGAGCGCACCTATAAGCCGCTGCTGCAGCCCGGGCAACACAAGATCATCGGCTTTGCCCGCCGCAGCCAGGGGCTCATGGTGGCGCGCGGCAATCCGCTCGGCATCCGCGGCCTGGCAGACCTCGCGCGGCCTGGGGTGCGATACGTCAATCGTTCGTTGGGCACTGGCACCCGCCTGCTGCTCGATGAGCTGCTGGCGCGCGAAGGCGTGTCACCCGCCAGCGTGAACGGCTATGACCACGCCGAGCCGTCGCATGCGGCCGTGGCGCACGCCGTGGCCTCCGGGGCGGCGGACGCCGGCCTGGGCATAGAAATCGCAGCCCGGGCGCACCGGCTGGATTTCATTCCCCTGATATCGGAAAGCTATTTCCTGGTTTGCCTGAAATCGACGCTCGACCAGCCTGCCACGCAGGCTTTATTGGGCGTCTTGCGCAGTGAGGCCTGGCAACGCAGGCTCGCGGCCATGCCTGGCTATGAGCCGTTGCAGAGCGGAGAAGTACTTGCCATGCACCGCGTGTTGCCATGGTGGCATTTCCGCACGCCCAAGCGGGGCAAGCGCCACTGAGTTTTACCCTTGATGCTTCCCCCAGCCCTCGAAGGCGAAGGGTCCGGTTCGTCTGCCTAGTCAGGCGCCTTGGGCGACCGGACGGGCGGGGCGCCGGGGGCCGGCCAGTTCCGTCTGCAGCACGAGCCGCCAGGGGGCGGTATAGCAAACGAAGTGCTTGTTCGTCGCGCGGCCGATGGCGCACAGGCCGAGGCGTTCGGCCAGCTCATAACCCATTTGCGTCATGCCGCTGCGCGAGACGACGATGGGGATGCCCATCTGCGCCGCCTTGATCACCATTTCGCTGGTGAGCCGGCCGGTGGTGTAGAAGATCTTGTCGTCGCCTGCCATGTCGGCAGGGTCCTGCAGCCACATCCAGCCGGCGATGGTGTCGATGGCGTTGTGGCGGCCCACGTCTTCGACGAACATCAGCATGTGCTCACCGCGGAACAGCGCGCAGCCATGCACCGAGCCGGCCGATTTGTAGGTGGTTTCCTGCACGCGGATGGCATCGAGCAGGCCGTAGAGCTGCGCCTGCGTGAGGCGCGCCTCGGCAGGCAGCCGGATTTCCTCGAGTTCGTCCATCAGCCCGCCGAACACGCTTCCCTGTCCGCACCCTGTGGTGACTACGCGCTGCGCAGTGCGCGCTTCGATGTCTTGGATGCCCCGGCGCGTCTGCACCGCGGCGGCATTGACTTCCCAATCGACGGTGACGGCTTCGACGTCTTCGATGGAGCGCACGAGCCGCTGGTTGCGCAGGTAGCCGAGGACGAGCAGCTCGGGCATCGCGCCCAGCGTCATCAGCGTGACCAGCTCACGTTTGTCGACGTAGACCGTGAGCGAGCGCTCGGCCGGAATGGAGATGACGCTGCGCTCGCCGTATTCGTTGACGACGGTGATTTCGCGGGTCAGTGGTGCGCTGGCCGAGGTTAGGAAAGGGCGATGCGGCGAGCTCACTGCTTGGGTTCGGAGGCGGCGTCGGGCGTCTTGGTGTTGTGGGGCGAGGAGGCCGTGCCCGACGGGGAGTGCGCGCCGGCGGCTTCGAGCGGTTTATCTTCCGGCGGCGTGTAGGTGAATGGGCCAGGGTCCGCGCATGCGGGCGTGGCCACGGGCTGGGGCATGGGCTTGCCGGCCGCCTGGAGGTTCGCGAAATAGGCGCTGGCGACCCGGTTCTGGGCCTGGCAGAGCTTGTAGCTGTCGACCTTGGCGGACCAGGCGGCGCGGGCTGCCGCTTCCGCAGCCTTGGCCTTCGCTTCGGGAGAAGGCGCCGGCAGCTTGGCCAGGGCGGCGCTGGAGACGAAAGCAAGTAACAGGGCGAGAGCGGTTTTCATGCGTAGTCTCCTGCGGCCATGGCAGCGCGCCATGGCCCTTTGGATGATCGATCAGGCGTTGGCCGGCCGGGCATCCGGTTTTTTCGACCGGGGCTGCGTGCGCTGGGCCGGGATCTTGCCTGCCTGGATATCGTTGTACCAGAGTTCGTGGTGTTCGCGCGCCCAGGTCTCATCCACGTAGCCGGTCTTCATGGCCTTGTAGGCGCCCTTCATGCCTATGGTGCCGAGATAGATGTGGCCGAGGAACATGCACATCATCAGGATCGTGGCCACGGCATGGATCATGTGGGCGACCTGCATCGTGCCCCGCGTGTAGACCAAGCCGGGGAGGACGCGGTCGAGCACGAGGCCCGAGCCCACGACGATGAAGCCCAGGAACATCACGCCGCCCCAGAACACGAGCTTTTCGCCGGCGTTGAATCGCCCGGAGGGCACGTGCTGGCCGTTGAAGAGGCCGCCGCCCTTGCGCAGCCAGGTGAGGTCCTCGCGCTTGGGCAGGTTGTCGCGGATGAAGGTGAAGAACACCACCAGCAACGAGACCGCGAACAAGGGGCCGACGAAGTTGTGCGCCGTCTTGAGCGCCCAGGTCATCCAGCCGAACAGCGCGCTGCCCATGATGGGCAGCAGGAAGAACTTGCCGAAGGCCATGACCAGCCCGGAGACGGCCAGCACGACGAAGGCGACCGCATTGACCCAGTGCGCCGCGCGCTCGAAATAGGTGAAGCGCTCGATCTTGCGGCCGGTTTCCGCGCCATGGACGGTGATGGGGCCCTTGGCGAAGTAGAACAGCGCGATGGCCACCAAGACGATCAGGAGCAGCGAGCCGCCGTACGGGATGATCCAATCGTTGCGCACCTGGCGCCAGGCTTCCCCGGCCGAGGTGTATTTCGAGCCGGGGTATTGCACGAAGCGCTGGATCAGCACGCCGGCCTCCGGCGCCTGGCTGTGGGGCAGGCTGCTATAGCCCGGCTGGCCCGAGTTGACCAGGCGCCAGTGCGGCGCGTTGTTGCCCGGCTGGACCTGGGCACGCTGCGCGTTGGTCTGTTCGGCGTAACCCGGTTCCTGGCTGGCGTCGGGCTTGACCTCGAAGATATTGGCGCTCTGGATGGCGCCCATCGAGGTATTGCCCGACGGCTGCGGTGCGGCATCGGCCGCGTGAGCAGCCATGGGCCCCAGCGTGGCGCCGCACAGGGCGAGCGCGGCGAATAATGACCGTAGCATGGCGTCCTCCGGTCAGTTGCTGACGCGTGAATAGTCGTTCTGGCCGCGCTGGGCGCGTGTCTTGAGCTCCTGCTCCCAGCTGTTGCGGTCGCCGGGCGTCCAGCCCGGCGCGGTGAACGCCTGCACGCCCGTGCCTTCGTACGCGGGCTTGCCGTTTTCGACCTTGCCTTGGTAGAGCGATTGATCCCGTTCGGTGCAGGCGGCCGTGCCGAGCACGAGCGCAATGGCGAGGAAGGTGGCGGCTCTCATCACTTGCCTCCGTTCGCAGGTGCGTTCGACTGGGTGCCTTGCGGCTGGCCTGCCTGCTTGGAGCCGTAGGCGGTGCCCCAGCCCCAGACTTCGGCGCCCTTGCCGCGCGTGACCACGCGGGTGCGGAAGATGTCGGCGATCACGTCGCCGTCGCCCGCGAGCAGGGCCTTGGTCGAGCACATTTCGGCACAGGCCGGCAGCTTGCCTTCGGCCAAGCGGTTGCGCCCGTACTTCTTGAACTCTGCCTCGCTGCCATGGGCCTCGGGGCCGCCGGCGCAGAAGGTGCATTTATCCATCTTGCCGCGCACGCCGAAGGTCCCCTGCGAGGGGAACTGCGGGGCGCCGAACGGACAGGCGTAGGAGCAGTAGCCGCAGCCGATGCAGGTGTCCTTGTTGTGCAGCACCACGCCTTCATCGGTGTGGTAGAAGCAGTTGACCGGACAGACCGCCATGCAGGGCGCGTCACTGCAGTGCATGCAGGCCACCGAGATGGATTTTTCGCCCGGCACGCCGTCGTTGAGCGTGACGACCCGCCGGCGGTTGACGCCCCAGGGGACTTCGTGCTCGTTCTTGCACGCCGTGACGCAGGCGTTGCACTCGATGCAGCGCTCAGCATCGCAGATGAACTTCATTCTGGCCATGGCGCGCTCCTATGCCTTCTCGATGTTGCAGATGGTGGTCTTGCTTTCCTGCATCATGGTGACGCAGTCGTAGCCGTAGGTGGTCGCGGTGTTGACCGCCTCGCCGCGCACGACGGGGGCCGCCCCCTCGGGGTAGTACTCCAGGAGGTCCTTGCCCTGCCAGCGTCCGGCGAAGTGGAACGGCATGAAGGCCGTATCCGGCGCAACCCGTTCGGTCACGAGGGCCTGGACGTTCAGGCGTGCGCCGGTGGGTGTGACGACCCACACGCGCGAGCCGTTGGTAATGCCGCGTTCGGCAGCCGCCTTCGGGTGGATCTCCACGAAGGATTCCTGCTGCAGCTCGGCCAGCCAGGGATTGGACCGGGTCTCGTCCCCGCCGCCCTCGTATTCGACCAAGCGGCCCGAGGTGAGGATGAGGGGGAACTTCTCGTGCAGCTTGTCGGCGATGTTCTTCTGTTGTACGGACTTGTACAGCGTGGGCAGGCGCCAGAAGGTCTTGATGTCGTCGTGCGTCGGGTACTTGGCCATGAGGTCCGGGCGAGTCCCGTAGAGCGGCTCCCGGTGTTGCGGGATGGGATCCGGGAAGTTCCAGACCACGGCGCGCGCCTTGGCGTTGCCGAACGGATGGCAGCCGTGATTCTTCATCACGACGCGGATGATGCCGCCCGAGAGGTCGGTCTTCCAGTTCTTGCCTTCGGCCTCGGCTTTTTCGGCTTCGGTGAGCTCATCCCACCAGCCGAGCTTCTTGAGCAGCACGTGGTCGAATTCCGGGTAGCCGGTCGGGATGTCGGCACCCTTGGAGTGCGATCCGTCTTCGGCCAGCAGGCTCACGCCATTGCGCTCGACGCCGAAGTTGGCGCGGAAGTTGCCGCCGCCTTCCATGACGTGCTTGCTGGTGTCGTACAGGTTGGGCGAGCCGGGGTGCTTGAGTTCCGGCGTGCCGAAGCAGGGCCAGGGCAGGCCGAAGTAATCGCCGGCGATGTCGTATCCCGTTTCCTTGTCGACCAGGCTGCCTTTCGCCCGCAGCGTGCGCACGTCGAACGCGTGCATGAGGCGCATGTGGGCCTTGAGGCGCTCGGGGCTTTGGCCGGTATAGCCGATGGTCCAGGTGCTGCGGTTGATTTCGCGCAGGATGTCTTCCGGCACGGGCTCGTCCATGCCCTTGACCTTCTGCATCTTGTAGTTCTTGCACAGCTCGTTGCCGAAGCCGAGCTTCTGCGCAAGCTGGTACATGATCATGTGGTCGGTGCGGCTCTCCCAGAGCGGCTCGATGACCTTCTCGCGCCACTGCAGCGAGCGGTTCGATGCGGTACAGGATCCGCTGGTCTCGAACTGCGTGGCCGCGGGCAGCAGGTAGACGGCGCGGTTGGGGTTGAGGTCTTCGCTGCGCCCGGGCATGGCGGCCATGGCGGCCGTGGCCGAGGGATAGGGATCGATCACGACCAGCAGGTCGAGCTTGTCCATGGCCCGCTTCATTTCCAGGCCGCGCGTCTGCGAGTTGGGCGCATGGCCCCAGAAGATGACGGCGCGCAGGTTGGAATCCTGGTCGATGAGCTCGTTGTTCTCGAGCACGCCGTCGATCCAGCGCGAGACGGTGATGCCGGACTTGGTCATCATCTCGGGCGAGGCATAGCGGCTCTTGATCCAGTCGTAGTCGACGCCCCAGACGCGGGCGAAGTGTCGCCAAGAGCCTTCGGCCAAACCGTAGTAGCCGGGCAGCGAGTCAGGGTTGGGACCGACGTCGGTCGCGCCTTGCACGTTGTCGTGGCCGCGGAAGATGTTGGCTCCGCCACCCGAGACGCCGATGTTGCCCAGGGCCAGCTGCACGATGCAGGAGGCGCGAACCATGGCGTTGCCGATGGTGTGCTGGGTCTGGCCCATGCACCACACCAGCGTGCTGGGACGGTTCTCGGCCATGGTCTTGGCGACTTCGTACATCGTGGCTTCGTCCACGCCGCAGACTTCCTCGACTTTGTCCGGCGTCCACTTGGCGAGCACCTCGGCCTTGACTTCGTCCATGCCGTAGACGCGCGCCTTGATGTAGTTCTTGTCTTCCCAGCCGTTCTGGAAGATGTGGTAGAGCAAGCCAAACAGGAAGGCCACGTCGGTGCCGGAGCGGATGCGCACGTGCCGGTCGGCCTTGGCCGCGGTGCGCGTGAAGCGCGGGTCGACCACGATGACCTTGCAGCCGCGCTCCTTGGCATGCAGCAAGTGCAGCATGGAGACCGGGTGGGCTTCGGCGGCGTTCGAACCGATGTAGAGCGCCGCCTTGGCGTTCTGCATGTCGTTGTACGAGTTCGTCATCGCCCCGTAGCCCCAGGTGTTGGCGACGCCGGCGACCGTGGTGGAGTGGCAGATGCGGGCCTGGTGGTCGCAGTTGTTGCTGCCCCAGAAGCTCATGAACTTGCGCAGCAGGTACGACTGCTCATTGCTGTGCTTGGAAGAGCCGACCACGTAGAGCGAGTCGGGGCCGCTTTCCTTGCGCAGCTGCAGCAGCTTGGCCGAGATTTCCTCGAGCGCCGTATCCCAGCTGATGCGCTGGTACTTGCCGTTGACCAGCTTCATCGGATAGCGCAGGCGATGTTCGCCGTGGCCGTGCTCGCGCACCGAGGCGCCCTTGGCGCAATGCGCGCCGAGATTGATGGGCGAGTCGAAGACCGGCTCCTGCCGGACCCAGACGCCGTTCTCGACGACAGCGTCGATGGCGCAGCCCACCGAGCAGTGCGTACAGACGGTGCGCTTGACTTCGACCTTGCCTTTGCCGGTGCCGGCCTGCTGGTCTGCGCTGGCGGCCTCGGCCTTCTTGACCAGGCTCAGCTGCGTGGCGGCGAGGCCGGCGCCGATGCCCACGCCGGAGCGCCGCAGGAACGTGCGGCGGTCCATGGTCGGCAGGGCTTGCGCCATGCCGCGGCGCAGGCTGTGAACGAAGGAGGATGAGGAAGCGGAAGCGCCGGACGGAGCGGCGCTGGGTTTCTTGGTCAGCAACATGCCGTGCTCCGTGGGTTAGACAAGCGTGGTTTTGTAGTAACGCTTGACGTGTTCGGTGACGCTGTAGCCGCCTCCTTTTTCGGGGGCGGGCTTGGCAGCGGCTGAGGGCGCCGGATCCTGGCGAAGGGACGGAGCAACGGCTGCGCCCACGGCAGCAGCGCTCGCGGCGGCAGCGCCTAGGAAGAATCCTCGACGGGATATCTTGGCGTTTTTGGACATGGCTGTCTCCCTGGGAACCGGGGGATATGAAGTGCTTTGCATACTGTACCGCCTGTAACAGTATCCAGGCAAATCCATGCCTGAGTGTTTACCCTTGAAATGCGCGGCAATGCGACGCGGCGCACGCATGAGCGCCGATGTTGCAATGCAATATCTTGCGTCGGTCTCGCAGCGCCTTAGCCCAGCATGTCGAAGCCCTGCGCCTCCACGCTGGCGAAGGCGCGCGTGAATTCTGCCAGGGCGGCGTAAAAGCGCGCGCGCGGATGACCGGCGATCGCGTCGCACATCGCATGCACCCAAGGCTGCAGGTGGCGCGCGAAGAACCGCTGCTGCGTCGAGAGGTTGCAATGCGCCGCGTCGTCGCCGGCGATCAAGTACCGCATGACTTCGCACAGGTAGGCGATGTGATCCTCGGTTTCGCCAACCGAGGGATCTTTCGCCAGGCCTATTTCGGCGAGGTCGTCGCGCAGCTTGACCAAGGACTTTTCGTTCAGGAAGCCGTCTTGGTAGTGCGAGCCGTACAAATACACCTCGGGCTTGCCGAGGCCGCCGAACAAGGCGTCGTATTCGTCCCGCAAGGCCTGGTCGTCTGCGGCGCGGGCCGCTTCGACGAGATCGCGCCAGGGCGTTTCCAGGAAGGCGCCGGCCGTGGGGGCGTCAGTGGCCGCAGCGCGCAGTTTGGCGGCGAACTCCGCATCGGGCGGTGCAAAGTACAGCCTGGCGAGCACGCCGTAGATCTCGGCGCGGGCAATTTCTTCGTCCAGCGAGGCGGAACCGATGTCCGACGGAGAAATGGATGCGTTCATATGTCGGTGATGCGAATTTCGCCGGAGGCGGAGTAGAGATCGACCACGCGGCAATCGCCGCACATTTTCAGGCGCTCGAGGGCTTCGCCCTGGAACATGGGGTGGCCGCCGAGCCGGCCGAGCATGGCCTCGATGGCCTTGCGGGTGCCGAAAGGCTTGCCGCAGCGCACGCAATGGAAGGGCGCGGTTTCGTTCAGGACGCGAGGCTGCTTGCGTTCAGGCGTGAGCAGCAGGCGCGGTTCCAGTTGCAGCGCCCTCTCCGGGCAGGTCTTTACGCACAGGCCGCATTGCGTGCAGTTCTTTTCGACGAACCGCAGCTGCGGCGCCTCGGCGTTGTCCAGCAGCGCGCTGGCCGGGCAGGCGCCCACGCAGCTCATGCACAGCGTGCAGGCCTCTTTGTCGATGGCCAGGCTGCCCAGCAGGGATCCAGCCCCTGGCGCGCCGGCTGGCAGCGGCACCGCTTCGCCTGCCGGGTTGGGCGCGTGCGCGATGAGATGATCGAGCGCCATCTCGAGGGTGCTGCGCTTTTCGCGGACCATGGCGTAGCGCGCGGCTTGCGGCGGCACGACGGGGCGGCGTGCCGCGATCTCCTGCAGGGAGGCGTCGAGCGCTTCCACGGACGCCGGCTGCAGCAGGTGCAGGTGCGGGCCGGTGTAGCCCAGGCCGTCGAGGATGGCCTGGGCCACGCGCATTTGCGATGCGAGGGTCTCGAGGTACTGGGGCGCTTCTTCGTCGGTAGCCAGCACGACCACCTGCGAGGCGCCCAGCGCGATGGCGCCGAGCCAGGCCTCGAGCCCCAGGCTGGCCGTGTGCCAGAGCGACACGGGCATGACGTTGGCCGGGACGCCGTGCCGCTTGCCCAGCCTGGCCTCGCGGCCCAGCCGTTCGACGAGCCGCCGGCCGGATTCCTGGCTGTGGAATAGCAGGACCGGCGCACTGCCGCCCGCCTGCGCATAGGTTGCGAGCAATGTACGCAGCCTGGCGCCTTGGTCCGCGACTGGAGGATAAGAGTAGGTGATCGCGCCGGTGGGGCAAGCCGTGGTGCACGCGCCGCAGCCGACGCAGAGATTGGGATTGACGCGAATCTGCTGGTGGCTTTTGTCGCTTTCGACTGCTTGGGCCGAACAGACGTCCACGCAGGCGCGGCAGCCCACGATGTCGTTGCGGCTGTGGGCGCACAGCGATGGCTTGTAGTCGAAGAATTTGGGTTTCTCGAACTCGCCGACCATCTCCCGCAGTTTCATCAGCGGAGCCGGGTCGGTGCCGTCCCAGCGGAAGTAACCCTGGGGCGGCGCGTGCTGCTCGAACAGGGTTTGCGCCCCCAGTTCCAGGATGAGGTCGAACTGCGCGCGGTGCTGCTGGGCGGGGCGCTCGAAGTCGATGGCGCCTGCGACCTTACAGGCTTGGACGCACGCGCGGTGCGATGTGCAGCGTTCGAGGTCGACCTGGTAGTCAAGCCCGATGGCTGACTCCGGACAGGCCTCGAGGCAGGCGTTGCATCGCGTGCAGAGGTCGAGGTCGATGGGGTTGGACTGGGTCCACGCGAGTTCGAACGCGCCCAGCCAGCCTTGCACGGACTCCAGGCGGCCACTGAGTACCGGATAGCGGCGCTCCTGTTCCCCCCCGGTTGCACCAGGGCCGCGCGCGAAGAGGGTGACATCGAGCGCATCGCTGAGGAGGTCGGCCGCGCGTTCGGCCGCGTCGAGCGGGCCGACGATGAGCAGGCGTCCGGCGCTGCGATAGGTGACCACCGGCACGGGTTCAGGCTCGGGCAGGCGCGCGGCAGCCAGCAATGCGGCCAGCTTGGGCATGGCTTGCGCGGCGTCGCGGCTCCAGCCTCCCGTCTCTCGGATGTTGACGAAGTGCACCGGCGCCGTAGCGCCTTCCGTGTGTTCGGCGACTTCGCCGAATAGCCGCTTTTCCTGCGTACAGGCAACGATGACCGGGTCCGTGCCCGCGACGGCGCGCTGGAACGCGCCTACCTCATGGCGGCAAAGCGTGGAGTGCAGGACCAGCCGTTCATCGAGCGCATCGCCGAGCGACGCCGAATCGAGCGGCATGGTCTTGTTGCAGTCGCAAATCAGTATGGGCATGAAGTTCTCGGCGGCCCTAGGCTTTGCCGTCGGGCGCTGAAAAATCGAATTGCATTTGGCCGTTGCGGGATGCCTCGGCCGAGGTCTCCGACTCTAGCACGGAACGTTCGCCGCCATTGGCGGGCGCCGAAGCCTCGGCTCGTCGCGCCGCGGATGCCTCGCTGGCCTCGGGCGACGGGGCCGGCGCGGGCTGCGCGGGCGGGAGGTTCTCCGGGGTCGCGCTCTCCGGCTCGTCCTCGATGAGCGAGAGCACGCGGGCGCTCACCATTTTCTTGAGCGCGGAAGCGGGCAGGACGGGCGGCGAGGAGTAGTCGTCGATGTATATGTCCAAGCCGTCCATCACATTGTGATGGGGATCGGAGAATAGCTTCTTGAGTGCCGCCAGCTTGACGTCCTGGGCGACGCCCGGCCGCATGAAGGCAGAGAAGTCGGACTGCGGCGTCAGCGCAGCGAGGTCGTCGAGCGTCGGCAGGCGCGGCGAAGAGGCATGCGCTTCGCCTGCGCCGGACTCCAGGGGAGGCGGGCTGGCGTGTGCATCGGTTGCGCGAGGTTCGGGCGCAGGTTGCCCGGCGCGGGACGGCAGGGCGGCGCCTGCCTCCGGCGCCTCGGTGGGCAGTGGAGAGGCGGCGGCATCAGGCGGCGCCGGGCTCGCCGGCGGGTTGGCAGGCATTTCCTTGCGCGAGATAGCCTTGCGCCGCGCCCAGCGACCCAGGAAGCCTTCTTCATCGCGGCTCATGGTGCATCGTCCTCAATCATGGCGAGGCAGGCCGCCTGGTGGGAAGACTTGCCGCTCACGCGTCTTCTCCCTTGCGGCGTTCGCCAGTGCTGATCGAAGCGGGATTCCCGAAGCGGTCCTGCAGCGGGATGAAGCTCACCGGCCGGCGCTTGCGCTTGGGCTCGGCCACGTAGTTCTCCGCCACGAACTCACGCAGCCAGGCCACGACGGGCTCCGGCGCGGGAAGCTGCTCGACGGTTTCCTGCGCATCGAGCAGGCGGCCGGCGTGGTAGTAGCTGAGCGTGACCAGTTGCGGCCGGGCCAGGGGCTCCTCGCAGACGGCCGGAAGCTCTTCCATGCGCCACATCACGAACCAGCACGGCGCATCGGTGGAGGCGTTCAGGTAATAGCCCTCGGCGTCGTCCTTGAGCAGTTCGACCGCATAGCCGGGATGCAGCCAGATTTCGCCGTCGTCGTCCTTGCGCAGGCGGCGGGGCGCTGCGCCGAAACCCGGCTCGGCCGCGATCACGTCGTCCAGCGTCCAGCGCCATTCCTGCCACCGGCTCATGGGGCCGGTCACGCGCTCCTTGCGCATGAGCACGGCAACCTCGAGGCGGGGTGTCGGTGCGCTCATTTCGACCTCGGCATCGGTCAGGAGTCCTTGCTGATGGTGATAGTCGGGAACTTGGACGAGAAGTCCTTGTTCTTGGCCGCTACGGCCACCGCCACCTGGCGCGCGAGGCTCTTGTAGAGGCCCGCGATTTCCCCGTCGGGATCGGCCACCACCGAGGGCTTGCCGCTATCGGCCTGGAGCCGGATGTTGATGTCGAGCGGCAGCGCGCCAAGGTAGGCGACTTCGTATTCCGCGGCCATCTTCTTGCCGCCTTCGGCACCGAAGATGTGCTCGACGTGCCCGCACTGGCTGCAGACGTGCACGGCCATGTTTTCGACCACGCCCAGGATGGGCACGCCGACCTTCTCGAACATCTTGATGCCCTTGCGCGCATCGAGCAGCGCGATGTCTTGTGGCGTGGTGACGATGACCGCTCCCGTCATGGGCACGCGCTGGCTGAGCGTGAGCTGGATGTCGCCAGTGCCGGGGGGCAGGTCGACGATTAGGTAGTCGAGGTCTTTCCAGTTGGTCTGCCGCAGCAATTGCTCGAGCGCCTGCACGGCCATCGGCCCGCGCCAGATCATGGCTTCGTCGGGCGCCACCAGGAAGCCGATGGACATGACCTGCACCCCGTAGTTTTCCAGGGGCTCCATGGTCTTGCCGTCGTCGCTGACGGGGCGGGCATCGATGCCCATCATGAGCGGCTGGCTGGGCCCGTAGATGTCTGCATCCAGCAGGCCGACGCGCGCGCCCTCGGCGGCCAGGGCCAGCGCGAGGTTGACCGCGGTCGTGCTCTTGCCCACGCCCCCTTTGCCCGAGGCGACCGCAATGACGTTCTTGACGCCCTGCAGCAACGGGACGCCACGCTGCACCGCGTGCGCGACGACCTCCGTGCGCACGTTCGCGCTCACGTTGGTTACGCCGGGCACTGTGCGGGCGGCGGCGATGAGGGCGCTGCGCAGGGCGGGTATCTGGCTCTTGGCCGGATAGCCGAGCAGGACGTCGAACGAGACGTCGCCGCCGTTCACTTCGAGGTTCTTGACCGCACGGGTGGAAACGAAGTCCTTGCCGGTGTTCGGGTCGATGACGGTTTGCAGGGCCTGGAGAATGGATTCGGGTGTGGCCATTGGAATGGACGTGCTCGTGAATGAAAAGCTGCGTGTCGCAGGGCCTATGGGGATATTAGACCATCTCCCGCGGGCAGGAAGAAATCGACCGAGGGTCGTCTATACTCGCCCGCATGATCGACAAAGATTCCATCACCGGCGTCATCTTGGCCGGAGGCCGCGGCAGCCGCATGGGCGGCGTCGACAAGGGGCTGCAGAATTACCAGGGCATTCCCTTGGCCATGCATGCGCTGCTCAGGCTGGCCCCGCAAGTGGGGCAGGTGCTGATCAACGCGAACCGCAACCTCGCGGCCTATGAGTCCATGGGCGTGCCGGTGTGGCCCGACGCGCTGCCCGACTACGCCGGCCCGCTGGCCGGTTTCCTGACCGGGCTCGAGCATTGCGAGACGCCATACCTGGTGACCGTGCCGTGCGACACGCCGAAGTTTCCGGAGGATCTCGTGGCTCGCCTCGCGGCCGGGCTCGAGGCGGCCGACGCCGAGATCGCGATGGCAGCGACGACGGAAGGCGGGGTGCTGCGCACCCAGCCTGTTTTCTGCCTGATGAAGACCGACCTGCTCGACAGTCTCGTGGCCTTCACGACGGCCGGTGAGCGCAAGATCGACAAATGGACCGCCACGCACCGCTGCGTCGAAGTTCCCTTCGACGACCCGGCCGCCTTTGCCGGCGCCAATACGCTGGCCGAACTGCAGCAGCTCTGACGCTATGAACGACAAGACCCTGCCTACCCTCGAAGAGATTTCGTCCTGTGTCAACGGCTATGATCCGAATGCCTTGCCGGTGGCGCAGGCGCGCGAGTTCATTGCCCGCCTCGTGCCGCGCGTCGAAGGCGTGGAGATGCTGGCGCTGCGCTCGGCGCTGGGTCGCGTGCTGGCGCGGGATGTCATCTCCGACATCAACGTACCCTCGCACGACAACTCGGCCATGGATGGCTATGCGCTGCGCGGGACAGACCTCGCGGCCGGCGGCGACACGGTCCTGCAGGTGGTAGGCAGCGGCTTGGCGGGCGATGGCTACCAAGGCGACGTTGCGCCGGGCCAGTGCGTGCGCATCATGACCGGCGCCACCATGCCCGCAGGGCTCGATACCGTGGTGCCACAGGAGTTCGTCAAGGTCGATGGCGACCGGGTCGTCATTCCCGCGGGGGCGGTCAGGCCCGGCGAGAACCGACGCCTGGCGGGCGAAGACTTGGCGCGAGGCGACGTCGCGCTGGCGGCGGGCCGCGTGCTGCGCCCGGCAGACATCGGCATGCTGGCCTCGCTCGGCCGGGCGGAGGTGCCCGTGTGGCGGCGCCTGCGCGTGGCTTTCTTTTCCACGGGCAACGAGTTGCGCTCGATCGGCGAGCCGCTCGATCCGGGCTGCGTCTACGACAGCAACCGCTACACCCTATGGGGCATGCTGCAGCGGCTGGGCGTGGATGTCCTCGACATGGGCGTGGTGCGCGACGATCCCCAGGCGCTCGAGGCGGCATTCCGCGAGGCCGCGGCCAATGCCGACGTCGTCATTACCTCGGGCGGCGTGAGCGTGGGCGAGGCCGACTACACCAAGGCCATCATGGCGCGGCTGGGCGACGTGCTGTTCTGGCGCATCGCGATGCGCCCCGGCCGCCCGATGGCCATCGGACGCATCGAGACCGGCGGCCGCGGCGCCATTTTGTTCGGGTTGCCGGGCAATCCGGTCGCGGTCATGGTGACGTTCTACGCCCTGGTGCGCGATGCCTTGCTGGCCATGAGCGGCGCGACGCCCGCGCCCCTCCCCATGCTGCGCGCAGCGAGCGTCACGCCCATACGCAAGAAGCCGGGGCGCACCGAATACCAGCGCGGCATCGTGACGCCTGCGGCCGATGGCGGCTGGGAGGTGCGCATCACGGGCTCGCAGGGCTCGGGCATATTGCGCAGCATGAGCCAGGCCAATGGGCTCGTGGTCCTGGCCCATGACCAGGGCAACGTGGCGGCGGGCGAACTCGTGGACGTCCTGCCTTTCGACGGGCTCATCTGATGACGCGCATCCTGGGGCTGGCCGGATGGAGCGGGGCCGGCAAGACTACGCTTTTGTCGAGGCTGATCCCGGCCCTGCGGGCCAAGGGCTATAGCGTCTCGACACTCAAGCATGCCCACCATACTTTCGACATCGACAAGCCTGGCAAGGATTCCTACCTGCACCGCGAGGCCGGCGCCTCGGAAGTGCTGATCGCGTCTGCGCACCGCTGGGCGCTGATGCACGAACTGCGCGGCGCGCCCGAGCCTTCGCTGGCCGAGCTGTTGCGACGCTTCAGCCCCGTGGACCTGATCCTCGTCGAAGGCTTCAAGCGCGACCCGCACGTCAAGATCGAGGTGCATCGATCGGCCAACGGCAAGCCGTGGCTGTACCCCGAGGACCCAAGCATCGGCGCGGTCGTCAGCGACGTGCCGCCGCCCGGTGGTTCGCTGCCTTGGGTGAGCATCGATGATTTGGGCGGGATTGCCGCCCTGGTCGTGGAGTTGGCGTGGCCGCTGGACAAGGCGCTGGATGTGCTGGGCGAACCAGGGGCCGCTGCGTCGGCGCGCTGATGGGCGGCACGGCGCAGGTCTCGGCCGGCACGGGGGCGGATACGCCTCGACCCCTTACAACCGCTTGATCAGCGAAGACGTATCCCAGCGGTTGCCGCCCATCTGCTGGATGTCGGCATAGAACTGGTCGACCAGCGCCGTCACCGGCAGGCGGGCCCCGTTGCGGCGCCCCTCTTCCAATACCAGGCCCAAATCCTTCCGCATCCAGTCCACCGCGAACCCGAAGTCGAACTGCCCGTCGACCATCGTCGCGCCGCGATTCTCCATCTGCCAGCTTTGCGCCGCGCCCTTGGAAATCACGTCCAGTACCAGCTTCATGTCCAGCCCGGCCTTCATGCCGAACGCGATTCCTTCGGCCAAGCCCTGCACTAGGCCCGCGATGCAAATCTGGTTGACCATCTTGGCCAGCTGGCCCGCGCCGGGCTCGCCTATGCGGGTGACCGCGCGTGAATAGGCCATCGCCACCGGCCGCATGCGGTCGAACGCTTCCTGGTCGCCGCCGCACATGACCGTGAGCACGCCGTTGACGGCGCCGGCCTGGCCGCCGGAAACAGGAGCGTCGATGAAGGCAACCTCCTGGTCGCGCGCCGTGGCGTATAGCTCGCGCGCCACCCTGGCCGAGGCCGTCGTGTGGTCGACCAGCAGCGTGCCGGGTTTCATGCCGGCCAATGCGCCATCCGGACCGAGCACGACGCTGCGCAGGTCGTCGTCATTGCCCACGCAAATGAACACGATGTCGGCGCCTTCGGCGGCTTCCCTCGGGGTCGGCGCGTGCGTGCCGACGAACTCCTGGGTCCATTGCCGTGCCTTGGAGGGGGTCCTGTTGTAGACCCGGACGGCATGTCCGGCTTGGGCCAGGTGGCCCGCCATGGGAAAGCCCATCACGCCCAGTCCGATGAAGCTGACGTTGAGCGGAGCGATAGATTCGTAGGTCTTGGTTCCAATCGATGCCATGCTGGATTCTCCATTGCCAAGGCAAAGTGTATATGCCGCGTCGCGAGAATGGTGCGCCGCCGCGGGCGTGTGGCGGACGGGGGCAAAAAAAAGGGCGCCACGTTGGCGCCCTTTTCATGCCGCGCGAGGCGGCGGTGGTGTCCGTCAGTCTTCGACGAAGGTTTCTTCGCGCTTCTTCCGGATCGTGGGCGAGGCCACGATGAGCACCAGGAAGACGGCCACACCGAGCAGCGTCGCCGACAGCGGGCGGGTGACGAAGGTCGAGAAATCGCCACGCGACAGGAGCAGCGCACGGCGGAAGTTCTCTTCCATCATGGGGCCCAGCACCAAGCCCAGCAGCAGCGGGGCGCCTTCGCACTTCAGCTTGAACCAGATGTAGCCGACCACGCCGAAGGCTGCCGTCATCCAGATGTCGAACACGTTGTAGTTCAGCGTGTAGACACCGATCGAGCAGATCAACAGGATGGCCGGGAACAGGATGGGGTAGGGAACCTTCAGCAGCTTGACCCAGATGCCGATCAGCGGCAGGTTCAGGATCACCAGCATCAGGTTGCCGATCCACATCGACACGATCAGGCCCCAGAACAGGTCCGGGTTCGAGGTCATGACCTGGGGACCAGGCTGGATGTTGTGGATGGTCATCGCGCCGACCATCAGCGCCATGATCGCGTTGCCCGGGATACCCAGCGTCAGCAGCGGGATGAACGAGGTCTGCGAGCCGGCGTTGTTGGCCGATTCCGGGCCTGCCACGCCGCGGATGTTGCCCTTGCCGAAGGTTTCAGGCTTTTTCGAAAGTTTTTTCTCGACCGTGTAGGACGCGAAGGCAGACATCACCGCGCCGCCGCCGGGCAGGATGCCCAGGGCCGAGCCGATGGCCGTGCCGCGGACGATGGCGGGGGCAGCTTCCTTCAGGTCTTCCCAGGTGGGATACAGGTGGCCGATCTTGTCCAGGAAGACTTCGCGTTCGCCCTTCTGCTCGACGTTGTTGATGATTTCGGAGAAACCGAACACGCCCATGGCCACGGCGGCGAAGTCGATGCCGTCGGTCAGCTCGGGGATGCCGAACGAGAAGCGGGCCACGCCGGAGTTCACGTCGGTACCGACCATGCCGATCAGCAGGCCGAGCAAGATCATGCAGATCGCCTTGATCAGCGAACCAGAGGCCAGCACCACGGCACCGATCAGGCCCAGCACCATCAGCGAGAAGTACTCGGCAGGACCGAACTGGAACGCGACTTCGGCCAGCGGGGGCGCGAAGCCGGCGATCAGCAGGGTACCCACGCAGCCGGCGAAGAAGGAGCCGATCGCGGCGATGGCCAGTGCCTGGCCGGCGCGGCCGTTGCGGGCCATTTGGTAGCCGTCCAAGCAGGTCACCACGGCGGAGGTCTCACCGGGCAGGTTCACCAGGATGGCGGTGGTGGAGCCGCCGTACTGGGCGCCGTAGTAGATGCCCGCCAGCATGATCAGGCCGGCCACGGGGGGCAGCGCATAGGTGATGGGCAGCAGCATCGCGATGGTGGGGACGGGGCCGAGGCCCGGCAGCACGCCCACCAGGGTACCGATCAGGCACCCCACGAATGCATACATGATGTTCTGAAACGACAGGGCCGTATTAAAGCCTATGGCCAGGTGTTCAACGAGTTCCATGTTGTGGCTTTCCTTAGTTCAAACCGAGAAACGAAGGCCACAGCGGGAAGATCAGACCCAGGCCCATAATGAAGATCACGTGGATCGCGATGGTCAGGCAGATGCCGTTGATGATCGCAACTTTCCACTTGAATTCGTGGCTGGCCATGCTGGAGAGCAGAACCAACAGGAAAGCGGAGAGGTAGAGGCCGAGCGGGCGGAGCAGGATGCCGAACAGGATCACGTTACCCAGGATGATGGCCATGATCTTGAGGTGGAACTTGGGCACCACCGTTTTCTCGGCCTTGGGCGACAGCGACGAGATGCCGATGATCGCACCGAGTATCGCCAAGATCACCCCTAGCCAGAAAGGGAAATATCCCGGCCCCATCTTTGCGGCCGTTCCCATCTGGTAGTCGACTGCAAAGTAGGCAAAAAATAGGCCGAGGGCGACGAACATCAACCCGGCCCAAAAATTTTGTTGTGACTGTATGCGCATTGAAGCGGGCTCCTATGACTTCACTTGCAAGGCCGGCATGTTAGCTCACGGCGAGCGCGCGCGAATCAAGAATTTGCCCTTATTGGGTCGGGGTTTTCCCGAAAAATGATGGATCGGCACAACGATGTGCCGAATTGATCTATATGACGTTCAGCCGCCTGTCAGCCTTGACAGATTTTTTGCCTTCTCGAAGTCATGCAGACTAGCCGGCGAGCGAGCGCAGGTCGGGCTCCTCGCACGTGTCGAAGAAGCAAGGCAAAAGGATGAACCATGGAGTCGAAACACTGGGAGGGGGACGGTCAGGATCGCAGGCAGCTCTTGACGCCGCGGGAGCGCGAAGTCATGGACCTGTTGATCGAAGGGCGGGCGAATAAAGTGATTGCCGATCGGCTCGGCATTTCGATACGCACGGTCGAAGTTCATCGTGCAAGAGTCTTGGCCAAGCTCGGCGCGCGCAATGCGGTGGAGCTGGTCTGGCGCCTGGTCTCCAGTCAAGGAATGGATGCGCCCGGCGCCCACGTCGCCGAGGGCGGGCCGGATCACCGTACACGCCCGCCCGCCGGGCATTGGGACAGGCGGGCCGGCTGAACCCGCGCCCGCAACGCGCTCCGGCTCGGTCAGTTCAGTTTCGCGCCGGAGGCCTTGACGATTTCCGCGTATTTGCGCAGGTCGGCCTGCACCAGCGCCGCCAGGGATTCAGGCGTGCCGGGCGCTGCATCCGAACCCATGCTTGCCAGGCGCTGGCGTACCTCAGGGCTCGTCAGCGCCCGTGCGAATTCTCGGTGCAGTTTTTGAATGACGTCCTGCGGCGTGCGCGCAGGCGCGAAGATGCCAAACCACGTTCCGAGATCGAATTCGCGGACGCCGGCCTCCGCCATGGTCGGGACGGCCGGCAGCAGGCGCGAGCGCGTCGCGGTGGTCACGGCCAGTGCCTTGAGCTTGCCGGGGGCGATCAAAGGCGAAGCCGCCGCGAGGTTGTCGAACATGAAATCGGTCTGCCCGCTCATCAGCGCCAGCTGCGCAGGCGTTGCGCCGGGATAGGGAATGTGCACCGCGAAGACGCCGGCGCGTGCCTTGAGCAGTTCGCCCGCGAGGTGGCCGGCGCTGCCATTGCCGCCCGAACCCATGTTCAATTTGCCGGGGTTGCGCTTGGCGTAGGCGACGAGGTCTTGCACCGACTCCACGTGCAGCTTGGCCGCCGTAGCCGGGTTCATCACCAGGACGTTGGGCACGGAGGCGACCAGGACGATGGGCGCAAAGTCCTTGACGGGATCGTACGGGATGTTCGGAAACAGCGCCGGGTTGATCGCATGCGTGGCGACCGCGCCCATGACGAGGGTGTAGCCGTCCGGGGCGGATTTCGCGACCATGTCGGCCCCGATGTTGCCGCCCGCGCCAGGCTTGTTTTCGACGATCATGGCTTGGCCCAGCGTGGGCCGGACTTTTTCGGCCAGGGTGCGCGCCATGACGTCGAGCGGGCCGCCGGGCGGATAGGGCACGATGAAACGGATGGGGCGCGAAGGATAGGCAGGCTGTTCCGCGGCGGCGGGCAACCACGCCACTGCGCATGCCAGCACAAGGCAGCTGGCTTGGACGATCCGGCGTCGATTCATGTCGGCATTCGTTCAGGATTTCTTCAGTTTGTGCGCGAAGCCCTGGCGCATCTTCGCGACCTTGGGGGCGATGACGAAGGCGCAATAGCCCTGGCCCGGGTTGCGAAGGAAATAATCGCGGTGATATTCCTCCGCGGGCCAGAACGTAGCGGGCGGGAGCAGCTCCGTCACGATGGGCGCGCGGAACACGTTGCGCGCTTCGAGGTCTGCGATGACCTCGCGCGCGGCCTGCTCCTGCTCCGGCGTTTGCCAGAAAATCGCGGAGCGGTATTGCGGCCCGACGTCGTTACCCTGCCGGTCGCGCGTGGTGGGGTCGTGCGAGGCGAAGAAAATCTCCAGCAGCTCCCGGTAGCCGATCACCTGGGGGTCGTAGGTGACGGACACGACCTCGATGTGGCCGGTATTGCCCGAGCAAACTTGTTCGTAAGTCGGCTGCTCCACGTGGCCGCCGGCGTAGCCTGGCTCGGCGCGCAGCACGCCTTCGATCTGCTGGAACACGGCTTCGATACACCAAAAGCAGCCGCCGCCGAACACGGCCGTTTCGACTTGTGCGGACATGACGTTCCTCACCTAGGATGCCGGCGCGCTGTGCGCCCAGGCCCATAGTGTATGCCGCCTGCGCGGAATTGCCGCGAGACGGCAGCGCTCATCGCTTCCCGGGCTTCAACGTGAGAATCCACTGCGCCAGCTGCCGTGCCTCTTCGTCGCTGACGGCGTTTTGCGCAGGCATGGGTATCGCGCCCCATTTGCGGAAGCTGCCCTTGCGGATGGAGGCAATGATCCTTGCTTCTGCTTCAGGGTCGCCTTCGTAGCGTTCGGCCACCCGCACATAAGAGGGGCCCACGCGCTTGGCGTCGACCTGGTGGCACGACAGGCAGTTCTTCGATTTGGCAAGGTCGAGGCCGGTGGTCTGTGCGCCGGCCGTCGTATGCAGCGTGGCGAGCGCCAGGAGTGCGCCGATGCACACGAAACGAACGGGGGTCATCTCTATTCCGAATTTGATGCGACGAGGCGAGGGCCAGAAGGCCCCGCGGGCCAAAGTATAAACACGGGGGCTTGTGTTGATGGCGGGCTGCGTCGATTTGTCGCGGCCGTGCGCTGGCGGGGAGTTATCATCCAGCACTCCGATACCGCCGGCCGGGGCACGCTTCGGCCTTTCAAAGGAAGGCGCGCGCAACATGTTGGTTCACCCGCAGTTTTCACCCATCGCGTTCGAAATCGGTCCCTTGGCCGTGCGTTGGTACGGTCTCATGTATTTGGTGGCCTTCGTGTTGGCCTGGACGCTGGGCCGCTGGCGCATCAGGCACGGCAAGACGGCGCTGACCCAGCGCGACCTGGACGATTTGCTGTTTTATTGCGTGCTGGGCGTAGTGGCGGGGGGGCGGCTCGGCTACGTGCTGTTTTACAAGCCTGCGTATTACCTCGCCCATCCGCTCGAGATCTTCGCCGTCTGGCATGGAGGCATGTCGTTCCATGGCGGCTTGCTCGGCGTGCTGCTCGTGATGGCGCTCTTTGCCCGGCGGCGGGGATTCCGTTTCCTCGAGCTCGGCGATTTCGTCGCGACCTTGGTGCCGCTCGGCCTGGCCGCCGGGCGGATGGGGAATTTCATCAACGGCGAATTGTGGGGCCGGGCCGCGTCCGTGCCTTGGGCCATGGTGTTTCCCCAGGCCGGAGACGGCGTCGCGCGCCATCCTTCGCAACTGTATGAAGTCGGCCTGGAGGGCTTGGCCCTTTTTGCGATCGTGTGGATATTCGCGAGCCGGCCGCGGCCCGTCGGGCAGGTGAGCGCGGTGTTCCTGGCCGGCTACGGCGTGTTTCGTTTCCTGGTGGAATACACCCGAGAGCCGGACAGCTTCCTTGGTACCCTGGCGGGAGGGCTCAGCATGGGCCAGTGGCTGTCCCTGCCCATGGTGCTGGCCGGCATCGCGATATTTGCCTGGTCGCGGTGGCGGGCGGCGGCCTGAGCCGCCGCGCACGGTTACTGCAGGTACACCGTCCCGCGGATCGAAACCGTTACCGTCGATTTGCCGCCTTCCAGCGGCAGGTCGGCCATTTTGGCTTCCATGGCCGGCGCAGCCATGGCGTAGGCGCGCGGCGCCGGCGTGACCGTGCCGCTGCCGCTCAGGTCGATCTGCTTGATCGCGTAGCCCGAGAAGCCGAAGGATTTGGCCGCCAGCGCGGCGCGCGCATCGAAGGCCTTGGCCGCTTCGGCCAGCAGGCGTTGCTCTTCTGCCTCCCGCGCTTCGCGCGATAGGGAGAACGCCACATTGGAGACAGCCATGTGGCGGCTCAGCTCGCCGGCCAGCTTGGAGGCCGCGACGAAGTCCTTGGATTCCAGGATCAGCTCGGCGCGGCCGCGCCAGCCTGTGATGCGTCCGTTGCGGTCGGTGTTCGCCCAGATGTTGTAGTTGCCAGTACGCGCGCTGACGGCACGGCCTTGCTTGGCCTCGGCCAAGGTGGTCTCGAGCACCTGGTTGAGCTCTTGCGAAAGCTTGGTCTGGTCCGTTCCTTCGATTTCGCGCGAGAGCGTGATCGTCACTTTGTCTTGCGCCACTTCCGCGGTTGCACCGGCCGAAAGCGTCATCGTCGGCCGGTCTGGCTTGGCCTCTGATGCGGTCTGCGCGAGGGCAGCGGAGGATGTCGCGGCCAGCGCGGCGAAAGAGGCGCCGAGCAAAACCCGGCGAACCATTAGGGCAGGGGCAAAGCGATGATCCATGGCGTGATTCCTTGTCTTAGTGGGAAAACAGGGCTGACGGCGCGACGGATCCGGGCGAGCGCTACGCGGCGCCGAGCGAGGTGACGCCCTTGTATAGCATGTACACGGCCAGCAGCATCAGCAGGTAGGCGAAGATGCGCTTGAGCGACTTCACCGGCAGCTTGTGCGCAGTGGCCGCGCCGACAGGCGCGAGCAGTACGCTGGATACGATTAGCACGAGCAGTCCCGGCCAATAGACATACCCGAGCATGCCGGGTTGCGTGCTGGCCTGCTGCATGCCTGACCAGATGTAACCGATGGTGTTGGCGGCCGCGATGGGGAAACCGAGGGCGGCCGATGTGGCCACGGCGTTGTGCAGCGGCACGTTGCACCAGGTCATGAAAGGGACGGACACAAAGCCGCCGCCTGCGCCCACCAGCCCCGAGAGAAAGCCGATGCCCGCGCCGGCCGCGGAGGTTCCCACCGTGCCGGGCATTTGGCGCGAGGGCTTGGGTTTCTTGTCGAGCAGCATTTGCAGGGCCGAGTAGCCGACGAAGATGGCGAACGCGAGTGCGAGCCAGCCCGTCTTCAGGAAAGAGAACACGGCGCCGCCCGCGAGCAGGCCACCTACCACGAGTCCCGGCGCAAAGCGCGCCACGATGTCCCACCGTACGGCGCCGCGCTTGTGGTGCGCGCGCACGCTCGAAATGGACGTGAAGAGAATGGAAGCCATGGACGTTGCGATCGCCGCATGCACGACCAATTCGGGCGGCAGCTGTTTCCACGTGAACAGCATGGTGAGGAAGGGCACCATGATCATGCCTCCGCCTATGCCGAGCAGCCCCGCGGCGAAGCCGGTGCAGGCGCCGAGAACCAGTAGTGCGACGATCAATAAAGGATCCATGTCTTTCGGAAGTCTTGAGTAAAAAAGAAAGAGGTTGCCGCGGGCGAGCGGTTTCCAAGGCCCAAAAAAAAACCGGAGCACACACGTGTATGCTCCGGTTGGAGTAGGGTCCCCGCCTGTGTCGTTAGGCCGGCATCCTGAACCGAGGGTTCAAGGTGGTCGCGGTCAGCCTCGCTTCGGGTTCGTCTGACGAGAGACGATCACGCCCGCGGGCAATTTCCACAACCTCATGCCATAAGCATGGGTCCAAGAAATATATGGCCAAACACGAGCACGGCAGGGAAAACTGATCATACGCGCTTGTGCAGGACCGAAAAGTACCGCACAAACATCAAAACTCAAAACAACTTTTCTTGGGTGCCCAAGGCTGCATCGACCATGCGATGCATGTCCTCAATTTTACGCTTATAGTCGCCGACCGCAAGGCGAGAATCTGGAGACTTCGCATTCATGAGCTCGCCGGCCAATTGCAGCGCAGCCATGATGGCGATGCGCTCGGTGCCGACGACCTTACCGCTGGCCTTGATGCGATGCATGGTGCGGTCGACCATGTGGGCCGCGGTGAGCAGGGCTTCTTTTTCGGATGGTTCGCAGGCGAGCGGATATTCCTTGCCGAATATCGTGACGTCAAGTCGTTCCATATAGACTCCGAGCGCCCGGATCGGCGCCTTCTGCAGCGGGTGGAGAAGCGTTGTCCGTTTGGGCTTCGCCTTCGCCCTCGGCTTCGCCGGTCGGCTCCTCGCCGCCCGGCAGGCGGGCCAGCACACCTTCGACCCGCGCCTGCGCAGCCGCCAGCGCCTCGCGCAGCACGCGGATGTGCGAGTCGCGCTGGGCGAGGCTCTTGCCCAGCGCCGCGTTTTCTTCGCGCAGGCTTTGGGTCAGTTCCGTGAGCTGGCGTATGCGGCTGGCGAGCAGGTCGAGATCTTCGAGCATGGGCGTATCGTAAACCATCCAGTGCCGGGAATTGTAGCGAACCGCCGTCACTCGCGAGCCCCGTGCGGCCCCACTGTATCAATTGCTTGCAAGCAGTCCGCGCTTGGATGGGGCCGGGGATGGGGGCGGTTCGGTCCTACAGTTCCAGGTTGTCGATGAGGCGGGTCGTGCCGAGCTTGGCTGCGGCGAGCGCCACCAAGGGTTCCCCGCGTTCCATTTCTTCCTGCGTGGGCGGCAGCAGATCGCGTTGCCGGCGCACCGCAACATAGTCTACCTTCCAGCCGCGCTCGGTCAGCGTCGCGATGGCCTCGCGCTCGAGCAGCGCCGTGTCACGCACGCCTTCGTGCAGCCGGGCCTGCAGCCGCCGCAGCGTAGCGTAGAGCATGGGCGCCTCCGCGCGCTCCTGGGGCGTGAGATAGCCGTTGCGCGAGGACAGCGCCAGTCCGTCCTCGGCACGCACGGTTTCCTGCGGCACGATCTCTACCGGCAACTGGAACTGACGGCACATGGCCCGCACGACCATCAGCTGCTGGTAGTCTTTCTTGCCGAAGACCGCGACGCGCGGCTGGACGCAGGACAGCAGCTTGAGCACGACGGTCGAGACGCCGGTGAAAAAGCCCGGCCGGAATTCCCCTTCCAGGATGCCGCCGAGGTCGGCCGGCGGCTGCACCCGGAAGTTTTGCGGTTCGGGATACATCTCTTTTTCGTCCGGCGCGAACAGCACGTAGACGTTGCGGTCCCGCTCCAATTTCTCGATGTCCGCCGGCAGCGTGCGGGGATAGCGGTCGAAGTCCTCGTTGGGACCGAACTGCAGCCGGTTGACGAAGATGCTGGCGACGACCGGATCGCCGTGCTGGCGCGCGGTTTTCATCAAGGCCAGGTGCCCTTCGTGCAGATTGCCCATGGTAGGCACGAAGGCGACTCGCAATTGGCCTCGCAATTGATCGCGCAGTTCTTCGATAGTGTGGACGACCTTCATGGTGTTGGATGCGGTTGGAGAGCCGCCTGGCCCGGAGCATGCCCGCTCGGCGAGCGGGCCGCCGGTGCCGGCGCCTCAGTGAGTGTGAACGGAAGTGAATGCCAGGCGGACGTAGATCGGTGCGTAGGGCTCCGCCTGGGTGATCTCGACCAATGATTCGCGGGCAAGCTCCAGCATCGCGATGAAATGCACGACGATGACCGGTACGCCCGCGCCGTCTTGTATGCGCTCCATGAATAATTCGGTGAACTCCATGTAGCGCACGTTTTGCAGCCGACGCAGGATTTGGCTCATGTGATCGCGCACGGAGAGCTCTTCGCGCGAAATGTGATGGTGCGCATTGAGCTTGGCCCGTTTGACGATCTCTGCCCAAGCCTGCCGCAGCTCCTCGGGGTTCACGTCGGGCAGGCGGCGTTGCGTGGCCTGTTCCAGCAGGACCTGGGCGCGGAAGAAGTCCCGGCCGAGTTGCGGGAGTTTATCCAACTGCTGCGCGGCGAGCTTCATCTGCTCGTATTCGAGGAGCCGCCTCACCAGCTCGGCGCGCGGGTCTTCGACTTCCTCTTCGGTGTCGGCCTTGCGCACGGGCAGCAGCATGCGCGACTTGATTTCGATCAGCATCGCTGCCATGAGCAGGTACTCGGCCGCCAGTTCCAGGTTGCGCTGGCGGATCTGCTCCACGTAGGACAGGTATTGGCGGGTGACTTCCGCCATCGGGATGTCCAGTACGTTGAAGTTCTGCTTGCGGATCAGGTAGAGCAGCAGGTCGAGCGGGCCTTCGAAGGTCTCGAGGAAGATCTCGAGCGCGTCCGGCGGAATGTATAGGTCCTGCGGCAGGGCGAACAGCGGCTCGCCATATAGCCGAGCGATGGCCACGCCGTCGACGACGTCGGGCGTGCTGTCGACGGCGGGTTCAGCCAATGCGGTCAACCCGTCGTTGGGAGGCGGGGAGGAGCCCATTTCCCGAGCGCTTAGTGGTCCGTTTGGTAGACATAGGGTTTTTGCGGCACCGTCGCGGCCTTGAAGCCTTCGACGAGTTCCGGATCGATGGACTTGTCCCAAAGGCGAGCGCGGCCTTTCTTTTGCTCGGCTTCGAGATGCGGGCGCTCCTGTTTGAGGTTGCGCAGGAATTGGGTGATGTCGGATTCGTAGCTCTTGGCCATGACTAACCTTCGTTTCTGCATGCGGCGCCGGCGATCGGCATCCGGCGGGCTTGCGTTGCAGTCGGGAGTTTACTGCACCCTGGGGGTGGGGGCCGGTGGCCCGGGCGGCCAGGCTGGGGTGGGCCGGGTTGGGAAAAAATATTCTTTAAGCTGGCCAAGATAGAGGAAAAATTTCCCCTTTTTTGGCTTGAGGGGCGCAATTTTGCAGAAATTTTGACAGGCTGCCTTGATAGAGTAAATGCAGTCCTCAACTCCGCGATTCCGTCCCATGCGTAATTGGCCATTTACCTCCCATCCGGCATCCGTGGGCGAGACCTATCTCGAGCACCTTGCCTCGGCGTGGAGCTTTGCCTGGCGCATGTTGACTGCGGCCATGGCTTGCTTCCTCCACGGAATCTTTCCCTTCCTGTTCGTCAGCACCGGTTCTTCCGCCATCCGGGAATTGCACGACCGCATGGTGGTGAACCGGGCCAAGCGCAAGCCGGGCGTTGCCCAGCCCGCCGAAGCCGGCCAGCGCTGAGCCCGCCGGCACCGGGCATGCCGCGCGCCTGGACGCCGGCAGGCGCGCGGGGAAGGTTTCAGCGTACGCGCATGCCAGGCTGGGCACCGCTCGTCGGTTCGAGCACGTAGATTCCGGGGTGTGCTTTTTCGTCGGCGTGGCTGGCGGCCAGCACCATGCCTTCGGAGACGCCGAACTTCATCTTGCGCGGGGCAAGGTTGGCAACCATCACCGTCAGTTTGCCGATGAGGTCTTCGGGCTTGTAGGCCGATTTGATGCCCGAAAACACATTCCGGGTGCGCCCCTCGCCTACGTCCAGCGTTAGGCGCAGCAGCTTGTCCGAGCCCTCGACGTGCTGGCAGTCCACGATCTTGGCGATGCGCAGGTCTACCTTGGCAAAGTCGTCGATGGTGATGGTGGGCGCGATGGCCTCGCCGCCCGGCGTGGGCGCAGCCGGGGCCGGCGCGGCGGGCGGCTCGAACAGCGCATCCAGCAGCTTGGGATCGACCCGTTGGGCCAGGTGCTTGTACGGTGCGATGCGCTCGGGCGCGACCGCGACGTCGCTCCATTGGAAATCGCGGCCCAGCCCGAATAGCTCGCGCGCCACCCGGCGGGTGAGGGCAGGCAGCACCGGGGCCAGCATCACCGAAAGCGCCTTGAACCCGGCCAAGGCGCGCGAGCAGGTTTCGTGCAGCGCACGCTTGTTGCCAGCATCGTCGAGTTGCTTGGCCAGCACCCAGGGTTGGGCCGCATCGAAGGCTTGGTTGATGCGATCCGCCGCGGCCATGACTTCGCGAATGGCCTTGCCGTATTCGCGCGCTTCGAAAGCCGTGCGGACCGACTCCGCGGCGGCTGCCAGCTCCGCTTCGAGCTCGCCGGGCAGCTTGCCTTCGAAGCAGAGCTGCCCGTCGAAATGCTTGATGATGAAATTCGAGGCGCGGCTGGCGATGTTGACGTACTTGCCGACGAGATCGCTGTTGACGCGGGCGACGAAATCCTCGGGGTTGAAGTCCAGGTCTTCGACGTGGGCATTGAGCTTGGCCGCAATGTAATAGCGCAGCCATTCCGGGTTCATGCCCAGCTCGAGGTAACGCAGCGGCGAAATGCCGGTGCCGCGGCTCTTGGACATCTTCTCGCCGCTGACCGTGATGAACCCGTGCACGTGCAGGCCGTCGGGCGTCTTGCGCTGCGCAAAGTGCAGCATCGCGGGCCAGAACAGGGCGTGGAAATACACGATGTCCTTGCCGATGAAGTGGTACTGCTCGGTATCGGATTGCGGATCGAGCAGGGCGTCGAAATCCATGCCGGCTTTCTTGCAATACGCCTTGAGCGAAGCCAGGTAGCCCACGGGGGCGTCGAGCCAGACATAGAAGTATTTGCCTGGCGCATCAGGGATCTCGATGCCGAAATACGGTGCGTCGCGGGAGATGTCCCAGTCTGCCAGCTTGCCCGCTTCGCCGAGCCATTCCCGCGTCTTGGCGTAAACCTCCGGCTGCAGGCGCGGTGCGCCGTTTCGGTTGACGCTTGCCGTCCACTCTTGCAGGAAGGCATAGCAGCGCGGATCGGACAGCTTGAAGAAGAAGTGTTCGGAGCTCTTCAGGACGGGCGTGGCGCCGGTGAGCGTGGAGTAAGGGTTGCGCAGGTCGGTGGGCGCGTAGACGGCGCCGCAGACTTCGCAGGAATCGCCGTATTGGTCTTTGGCGCCGCACTTGGGGCATTCGCCCTTGATGTAGCGGTCGGCCAGGAACATGCCTTTGACCGGATCGTAGAACTGTTCGATGGTGCGCGTTTCGATCAGGCCCGCTTCGCGCAGCTTGAGGTAGATTTGGCGCGACAGCTCGGTGTTTTCGTCCGAATCGGTCGAGTGCCAATGGTCGAAGGCAATGTGGAAGCCCTCGAGGTATTTGGGGCGTTCGGCGGCGATGCGCGCGACCAGTTCGCGCGGGGTGATGCCCTCTGCCTCGGCCTTGAGCATGATGGGCGCGCCATGGGCGTCGTCGGCGCACACGAAGTGGACCGTATGGCCTTGCATGCGCATGTTGCGGACCCAGATGTCGGCCTGGATGTATTCCATGATGTGGCCGATGTGGAAGGATCCGTTGGCGTAGGGCAGGGCGGTGGTGACGAAGAGGGTGCGCGACATGGACGGAGGTTGGGGAAATCTGTGTGTCAAAGGGGGATTTTAGCTGGTGGAGGGGCCTGGGGCCTTGCTTCCCCGATCGGCGGCAAAACTTTCCGGGGGAGTGTGCGCGGGAATGAGGATTGCGCACGCCACTCTAAGGATTGCGCACGCCACTCTATATACTGGCCGCATAGGAGGCCCGCATGTCTATGAACACTGTCTACGCAACCTACGAGCCTGCGCGAGCTGAAATCGATGCGCTGGAGGAGCCCACGGTATTGGAGTTCGGGGCGCCGTGGTGCGGGTATTGCCAGGCGGCGCAGCCGCTGCTGGAGGCTGCATTCGAGGGGCATGCGAAGGTCAGGCACGTGAAGGTGGAGGACGGCAAGGGGCGGGCGCTGGGGCGGTCGTTCGGCGTCAAGCTGTGGCCGACGCTGATTTTCCTCGACCGGGGCCGGGAAGTCGCGCGGCTCGTGCGGCCCACCGACGTGGACGCCATACGGGAAGCGCTGGCCTTGATCGACCGGGCGGGCTAGCGGGGCGCGCCTGCCCGCACGCGGCGGGAAATTCGGTAAGCGCTAACTGCCCTTAATCGCCCAGGGGTGTTAGCTCTTGGCCGCGCGCCCGGCGTTCCTGAGCATGGCGTAGAGGACGTTGGCTGCCGGCGACAGCGTCCGGCCGTGCTTGGAGATGAGGCCGAGGGTGCGGCTCACGCGGGGCTTGCCCAAGGGGATGCCTACCAGCGTGGGGTGTGTCGTGAGCGGCAGGGCCAGCTGGGGCACCGCGGCGATGCCCAGCCCGGCCTCGACCATGCCCAGCAGCGTGAGGACGTGGCTCACCTCGATCGCGTTTTGCGAGTGTTTGCCGCTCTTGGCCAGGGCGGCTTCGATGAGCAGCCGGTTGCCGCTGCCTTTGTCCACGGTCATGAGGCGTTCGCCGGATAGGTCTTCCCACGTGACTGATTTGCGCTGCGCCAGGGGGTGGTCCCGGCGCGCCGCCAGGACGAAGCTTTCCTTGAAGATGGCCTTGAATTCGACCTCGGTTTCCTGGGTGCCGATGAAATTCACGCCGAAGTCTGCGCGGCCGGAAATGACGGCGTTCAGTACGGTATTGGCGCCTTCGTCGATGACGCGGACCCGGATGCGGGGGTGCTTGGCGGTGAACTCGCGCAGCACCGAGGGCAGGAAGTAGTACGCGACCGAGGGCACGCAGGCGACCGTGACCAGGCCGCTCAGCTGGGCCGAGAGGTCGCTGACGCCGAGCATGGCCCCTTCGAGCTCGTCCAGCGCCGCGCGGGAGCGCTCGAGGAAGACGCGCCCGACATTGGTGAGGGAGACGTGGCGGGTGGTGCGGTCGAGCAGGCGCACCCCCAGGATCGCCTCCAGTTTTTCGATGCGGCGGCTGAGGGCGGGCTGGGACAAATGCAAGTCTTCCGCCGCCGCGCGAAAGCTCGAGCGCTCTGCAACGGCGACGAAAGCCTGCAATTCTTGCAGGTCGAAATTGATGCGTGCCATGCATTAAATTATATAAAAGTTGCAATTTACTTTCGGTTTTGCACGCCTCATCATGTCAGCATGCAAAAAGCCATACCTTGTGTGCTCATGCGGGGCGGGACGTCCCGTGGGCCTTACTTCCGCGCCGAGTGGTTGCCGCAGGACGTATCCAAGCGCGACCGCGTGTTGTTGTCTGCAATGGGGTCGCCCCACGAATTGCAGGTCGACGGCCTTGGCGGCGGCAATAGCCTGACGAGCAAGGTGGCGATCGTGTCGCGCTCGACGCGGCCGGGGTGCGACGTGGATTACCTGTTCGCCCAGGTCGCCGTCGACAGGGAGCTGGTCGATACCCGCCCCAATTGCGGCAACATGCTGTCGGGCGTGGGGCCGTTCGCCATCGACCAAGGCCTCGTGCAGGCAGCAGACGGTGAAACCCGGGTGCGTATCTACAACGTGAATACGCGCTCGACCATAGACGCCATCGTGCAGACGCCCGGCGGGCGCACGGAGTACGAGGGCGACGTGCGCATCGACGGCGTGTCCGGCACCGGTGCGCCAATCCGGTTGAATTTCCTCGATGCCTGGGGTTCGGTAACGGGCAAGGTGTTCCCGACGGGCCACCTGCAAGACGTCATCGACGGCGTGTCGGTCACGTGCATCGACGCCGCCATGCCGATGATGATCGTGCGCGCCGCGTCGCTCGGCGTCTCCGGCCGCGAAACACCGGCGCAGCTGGACGCCAATGCCGAGCTGCTCGAGCGATTGGAGTCGCTGCGGCGCGAGGCGGGATTGCGGATGGGGCTGGGCGACGTGGCCGACAGCGTCATTCCCAAGCCCGTGCTGGTCAGCGAGGGCGAGGACGGCAATACGGTAACGTCGCGGTATTTCACGCCGCACAAGTGCCACCGCTCCCACGCGGTAACCGGCGCGATCGGCGTGGCCACGGCGTTCGTCACGCCGGGCACGGTGGCGTTCGACCTGGGGGCGACGTCGCGCTCGCCAGGCATGCATCGCATAGGCGTGGCGCATCCGGCCGGCCGCATCGACGTCGACGTGGAATTGCGCGAGAGGACATCCTCGCTCGAAGTCCGCGGCGCAAGCCTGATCCGCACCGCCAGGAAAATTATGGAAGGGCAGTTGTACGTGCCCGCCCATTTGTTTTGATGTCGTTTTAGTAACGCGGTCGTCCGTGCATTCGCCCCTGGCGGGTGTCGGGCGGCGCCCAGCTTCGGCAAGTCCGAAGAACGATACGGAGACTCTCTCATGCAAGCCTCGATCCGAGTTCCGGCGCTGGCCGCCGGCTTGACTGCATTCGCGCTCGCCGCCGGTGCAGCCAACGTTCAGGCCGCTTGGCCCGAACAGCCCATCACCATCGTGGTGCCCACCGCCCCGGGCGGCGGCAACGACGCCTTCGCGCGCGTCATCGCGCAGAAGATGGGCGAGCACCTCAAGCAAACCATCATCGTCGTCAACAAGGCAGGCGCCCAGGGCGCGATCGCCAGCGAGTTCGTCGCCCGCGCGCCGGGCGACGGCTACACGCTGCTCTTCGGCTACATCGCCACCCATGGCATCAACCCGGCGCTGCAGAAGCTGCGCTATGACCCGGTGAAGGATTTCAAGCCCATCGGCATGCTGGCGAGCTCGCCCACGCTGCTGGTCGTGTCCTCGACCGCCGGCGTCAATTCGGTCCAGGAGCTGATCGCCAAGGCCAAGAAAGATCCGCAAAGCCTCAGCTACGCTTCGGCCGGCGTCGGGACCGCTCCCCACGTCACGGCGGAGCTGTTCAAGATGGTGACCGGCATCAACATGCTGCACGTGCCGTACAAGGGTTCGGCCCCGGCCATGACCGATACGTTGGCCGGTACCACCCAGGTCATGTTCCCCAGCTTGTTCAGCGCGTATCCGCACCTGTCCACTGGCCGCATCAAGGCCTTGGCGCTCGCGGGCGATCGTCGCTCTGAAGTGCTGAAGGACGTGCCCACCCTGGAAGAGCTGGGTATCAAGGGCGTGAGCGTGCCGCAATGGTACGCGCTGTTCGCGCCGGCCAGCACGGACCAGGCCATCGTGAACCGCCTGAACGAGGTGCTGAATGCTTCGCTGCGTGATCCGGAAGTGATCGCCAAGTTCAAGGAGCAGGGTGCCGATCCGCAGAGCAGTACGCCGGAGCAACTGGGCGAGTTCGTCAAGTCCGAAGTCGCCCGCTGGAGGAAGGTTGTCGAGACGGCGAAGATCACCGCCGACTGATCCAGCAATCATGACGGGGCGGCCGAGGCCGTCCCCGGACGCTTTGTCGCTCCCCGCCCAGGGGAGCGTGCATGGAGGAGTGCCCGGCGACAGCCGGGTTTTTTTCAAGCAGCGTCTGGAACGTTGCCGCGCGGTTCACCGGCCCAGGCGCAGCGCAACGGAGGCGAGAGATGAAGAAATGGACGGTGGCGGCCGCTTTGGGTGGCCGGCGACTTCGAAGCCCGCATGGCCCGGCGAGCCCGTGCTCGTGACTGCGGCCAATGCCTATGAGCGCTTTCGCATCGGCGGCGCCGGCTCTTGGAGCGATGATCCGGCGCAGCGCAAATTGCTTCCGGGCAATCAATTTCCTGCCGACCACATCTGGGAGTTCGCGCGCCAGTTCGTGCCTCGTTGGACCACGACGGACGAGCCCACGCTGAAGGCTTACCTACAGCTGGTGGACAAAGTGTGTCCGTGCGTCCTGCTGGTGCATAGCCAGGCAGGCAAGTTCGGCTTCCAGGCAGCGCAACACCGACCGGACAAGATACGCGCCGTGGTGGCGGTAGAGCCGGCCGAAGTCGGAGACATGGACAAGGTCGCCGCGCTCAAGGGGGTTCCGTCGCTGATGGTTTACGGCGATTACATCGAGCAGGATTCGCGCTGGCCGACCATCCGCGCCAAGGGGGCGGCGTTCGCGGAAGCCGTCCGCAAGGCGGGTGGCTCCGTGGATGAAGTCGATTTGCCCAAGGTCGGCATCAAGGGCAATTCGCACATGGTGATGATGGACAAGAATAATCTCGAGGTGTCCGCGCTCATCAACGATTGGCTGGCCAAGCGGGGCCTCTACCGGCCTTGAGGTGCCGAACTTGCGCCGTGTTTGACTGACTTCGCCGTCGCGGTAGCGACGCGACGGCGATGATGGTGACGAGTCCGCCGGGTGTGCGCCAGGAGGTCGAGCGACCTGGCTGCGGCGAGTCAGGGAATGTCGCGCACTTCCACGTCGACGATGTCGCTGCGTTTCATGCGGCGGGCAAAGCCGCTGCGGGCGGGCTCGCCGGCAGCGCGGCTGCCGGCCGCTGCATCTGCGCCGAAGCCCCACTTGCTTTGCGAGCGCTGCCAAATGGTCTTGGCGACGAAGGGCTTGCCGCGCAGCTTGGCGACGAAATAAACGGTGGCCAGGGCTACCGCCGTGGAGGCGACGAGTATGGCGGCCATGATCATGCCGACCAGGGCGATGATTGCCACGAAGACGGTGCGGAGCAGCTTGGCGATGGTGTCGATCATAGGTCTAGCGTGCAGCCGGCGCGCGGCTCAGGGTGAGGCGGACAAACCTGTTGGTCGGCCGCTGGATCGTAAAGTTCCCGAGGCGTTCGGGGACGTGGGCAGCGAACCGGCACGGAGCCGGCGCGCGGAGCGGTCGGGCGCTGCCAGGCGCCGGCCTGCGTAGTATATGCAGGATGTGGGGCCTGCGAGGTCTTTTTCAATGCGTCAATACGCTTCGTTTTCGGATTCGGCCTGCGGGATGCGGGTCGCGATGACCTTATCGATGCGTTTGCCATCCATATCCACGATTTCGAAGTTCCATCCGCCCCAGTCGACCTGTTCGCCCGTCTGCGGAATGCGTCCCAGCAACAGCATCAACATGCCTGAGAGCGTGTGATAGGTGCCGGAATCGCCTTCCGGGAGGTTGGGCAGGTCGAGCATGTCTTCCAGCTCGTGGACGTCGAGCAGCCCATCGAGCAGCCAGGAGCCATCTTCGCGCTTTACCGCCGACGGTTCCTCAGGCGACGTGGAGGTGTGGAATTCGCCCACGATGGCTTCGAGCACGTCGCGCAGCGTGACGAGGCCCTGCACGTCGCCGTATTCGTCCACCACCAGCGCCGTTTGGGTATGGGAGTCGCGGAAGTTCTGGACCAGCTCGGTGCCGGTCAACGTTTCCGGCACGTATAGCACGGGCGTGAGGCGGGCGGTCAGGTCCAGCGGCTCGCCCGCCATGAGCTGGGCGAGCAGGTCTTTCGCGCGGACGAAGCCAATGACGTCGGAGAGGTCGTCGCGCACCACGGGGAAACGCGAGTAATGCGAGCTCTCGATCTTGGCCTTGGAGACCTCCAGGGGATCGTTGACGTCCAGGTATACGATGTCCGAGCGCGGAACCATTAGCGACGACAGCCGCCGTTCGTCCAGGCGGAAGACGTTGCGGACCATCTGTTGTTCAGCCTGCTCGAAGATGCCGGCCGTGGCGCCCTGGGCCATCAGCACCTGGATTTCTTCCTCGGTGACGAGCTGGTCTTTGGTTTCTTTCGCGCCGATCAGCTTGAGCACCGAGTCGGTGGCCATCGACAGCAGCCTCACGAAAGGCGTGGCGATCCACGACAGTACCCGCATCGGGGCGGCGATGAGGCCCGCGATGGCCTCGGCGTGCATCTGCCCGACGCGCTTGGGTACCAGTTCACCGATGATGATGGACAGGAAGGTGATGACGATGACGACCACCGTCAGCGCGATGCCGCTTGCCGCCTGCTCCAGCGCCGGAATGTAGCGGCGGATGAATTCGGCCAGCGGCTGCGCCAAGGCGCCCTCGCCGACGATACCGGTGAGGATGCCGATCGAGGTAATGCCTATTTGGACAGTGGAAAGGAATTGCGTCGGGTGTTCTGCGAGCTCCAGTGCGGCGCGGGCCCGGGTATCGCCCTCGTCCGCCCGCTGCTGGAGGCGGGATTTGCGTGCGGTGACGACCGCGATCTCGCTCATGGCGAACAGGCCATTGGCGAGGAACAAAATCAAAAGTAAGCCAATTTCCATATTTCCAGGCAGATTGGGCGGACGCCCGGCATTTTCCCGTTTTGCCTGGAAAACGCCAGCAACGCCCGGGAAACCGGTTTCATTTGACCGGTTTCCACCGCCTACTGTTTATGAGGACCCCGTAGCATAGCCCACCGCGGGCATATTCCAAATGGGCAATCCTACTTAGGGCCATGCGCGGCGCCGGATACTGCTTGAAAACAATCGTTATTGGGCCGTTCCCAGCAGGCATGGGCGATCCGCTATGCTTGCGATTGATTCAACACGGCAGAAGCGTCATGAGTTTGTCAGTGGAGCGGGTCTGCAGGGCCCTGTGTGGCGAGACCGATTTCGATCCCCGCTCGGCAACCGGAGTCCGAACCGGGGCCGCGTGCGTCAACCTCTCCGCCGTTGCGCATTTGTGATGCGGCTGTTTCGCACGGTGGGCGGATCGGGGCGCCGCCCGTCGCCTGCCCGCGCATGCCTGGCCTTGGCGACGGTCATGCTGGCCCTGGGCCTGGCCCGTCCAGGGTTCGCTGCGCGACCTGAAGTCACCATCGATCCTGGCGACCTGCCGGCGAGCGCCTTGGAGGCCGTCACGCGTGCCGTCGACAGCATGGCAGCCATGGCCGACGACCAAGACGGCGGAGAAGGCATACGCCTGCGCCGCCGTGCCCGTGAGGCGACGATCGACGCGCTCGCCACCGAGGGATATTTTTCGCCGCAGGTCGAGCTCGAGGCCGGGACGGACGTCGCCGGGCCGACCTGGGACATTTCCATCGTACCGGGCGAGCGCACGGTGGTGGAGGCCGTGGATATCGTTTTTCTCGGCGCGCTGGCCGAACCCGAGTACGCGGAGCGGGCGGAGCAGCTGCGGTCGAGCTGGGGGCTCAAGGAGGGCTCGCCGTTTCGCAACGACGAATGGGAGGCCGCCAAGCGCAGTTTGCTCGATGCGGCCTCGGAACGCGATTTTCCTGCGGCCCGGCTCGTCGATACCGCCGCCGATATCATTGTGGAACGGTCCCGGGCCGTGCTCCACGTCAAGCTCGACAGCGGCCCGGCAGTGCGCCTGTCGGGCGTCGAGGTGCGCGGCCTCAAGCGCGTGCCGGCCGGCGTTGTCGAGCGCTACGTGCGGATCCGTCCGGGTGAGCCCTACGACCGTGCGCGCATGGTCGAGTGGCAGCAGACGCTGCAGGCGGCACCTTTTTTCTCCGGCGCCAAGCTCGACGTCGACCGTACTGGCATATCGGCCAACCCGGAAGAGGATCCGGGCATGATGCCGGAGAGCTTGGACTCGCAGCAGACGCGCACCGAACCGGCCTATCGCGGGCCCACTCATTTGACGCTGCCGGTGGTGGCCGACGTGGTCGAGTCGCGGCCGCGCCGCATGAGCGTCGCGCTCGGCGTGGACGACGAAGCCGGCCCCCGGATCGAAACCGTTTATCGCCAGAACGTTGTGGCCGGACAGGCGGTCGAGCTCGAAACCGGGGTGCGGCTCGACCGGCTGCGCCGGCTGGGGTACGCGGACATTCATCTCGTCCCCAATGAGAACGGATTCCGTGACAGCTTCGGGGTGCTGGCGCAGGATTCGGATATCCAGGGCGTGCATGTGCGGCGGCTCGCTGTCGGGGCGATCCGGGCCAAGACCTACCCCGCCAGCTTCAAGAGCCGGGTCGAGTACGAGACCCGCTATGGGGCGCGCCTTTCGCACGAGCGCACGGACATCGACGGCCTGAATGCATTTACTGCCAACAACGCCACCGCCACGGCCGAGTTGATCCGCCGCGACGTCAACGACAAATACGATCCGCGCGAAGGAACCTTGCTCGGATTGGGGGCTGGCGTGGGCACGGCACTCGACGCGCGCAACCGTTTCGGCCGGCTCTCGGTGCGGGGCCAGTACTGGTGGTCGCCCACCAAGCGCGACGTGATCACGGTGCGCGGCGAAGTCGGCCGCCTCTGGGCGCGGGACCTCAACCGCGTTCCCGATGACTTCGCGTTCCGCACCGGTGGCGCGCGTTCGGTGCGCGGTTACCGTTACCTCGGCCTGGGGCGCGAAGTGGGCAATGCGGTGCTCGGCGACGCCGTACTCTTCGTGGCCAGCATCGAGGGCACGCGGTATTTCGATGAACGCTTCGGCGCGGCGCTGTTCGTGGACACCGGCAACGTGGCGTCGACCTTCGGCTCGATGAAGCTCGCCACTGGCGTGGGCACCGGCCTGCGCGTGCGCACGCCCGCGGGCCCGCTTAGCGTGGACCTGGCCTACGCGGTGCGCGATAAGAACGTCCGCCTGCATTTTTCCTTGGGGATTGCATTTTGAGTCCGTCTGTCCCAGACCATCCGGAACCTGCCCGGCGTCGTCGCCGGTGGCCATGGGCGCTGGCAGGCGCCGTGGCCGCGGGCGCGATGGCGCTCGCCGGCGCGGCAGCCTGGATTGCGTCGACTTCGGGCGGCACCGCATGGGCGCTGCGCATGGGGGGGCGGCTGGCCGGCGGTGAAATACGCGCCGAGGGCGTGCGCGGATCGCTATGGTCCGGCCTCGAGATCGATGCGTTGACGGTGCGCGTGCCGGACCTCGACGCTGATGTGGAGCGCCTGCGCCTGGACGTGCGCTGGCGCGCGCTGGGTGGCATGCGGCTGCACGTGGCAGAGCTGTCCGCGCGGCGCGTGCGATTGAACCTGCGTCCCTCGGACGAGCCCGCACCACCGCCCGAGTCGCTGCGGTTGCCGCTGGCCTTGGACGTGGACAGGCTCGCGCTCGGCGCGCTCGACATCGAGACTGACGGCGAGCGATTGCCTGCGGCCTTGTCTTCCCTCGACCTGCGGGCCAGCTCGTCGGGCGAGGAGCACCGAGTCTGGCTCACGAACTTGCACATCTCCGCACCCCAAGCCGAGGCCACGCTGCGCGGCGAAGCGAGGCTGGGCGCGGCCTCGCCTTTCCCGATCGACGCGACCCTGCACGCGGGTGGCAGGCAGGCCGAGCGCGCTTTCGACATCGAGGCAAAGGGGACAGGCTCGCTCGGGCAGCTGGCCTTTACCGTGCGCGGAGACGGCGCCGGCGTGGGCATCGACGCCGAAGGCCAGGCCGCGTTGCTCGGCGGATTCCCGCTGCGAGGGCTGAGGCTCGCGCTAAAGGGCGTCGATCCTGCTGCCTGGGTTCCGGGGGCGCCGGCGGCGGCCCTCAGCCTGGATGCCGAGTTGGCCATGTCGTCCGGGACGGGGCCCGCCCTGCTGCAAGGCCCGATTGCGGTGCGCAATGCCGCGCCGCGTCCGGTCGACCGGGACGGGGTGCCCGTGAGTGCGGTTTCGGCGCGCTTGAGCGTACCGGTGGAAACGTTCGATGCGTTGGACTTGAACGAACTCGCAATCGAGGTGGCGGGCGGCGGAAGACTGGATGGGCAGGTGAGCTGGCGCCGGTCCGGCCGTCCCGATGATGCCTTCGGCCAAGTGCAGGGAAAGCTGCGCGCGGCGAACGTGGACGCTGCGCGTATTCACGGTGCGGCGATGCCTACCCGCTTGGCCGGGGTCTTGTCATTCGAGGCCGATGCGGCGGTCCAGTCCCTCGCTGCGGACCTTTCCGATCGTTCCGGGAAAATGCCGCTCGCGCTCAAGCTCGCGGCGCGCGTGCGCGAATCCGTCTTGCAGGTCTCAGAAGCCGTGTTGTCCGCGGGCGAGGCGAGGGCGCAGGGCAAAGCTGAGTTGCAGCTCGCCGAGCCCCAGCGTTTTACGGCTGAGCTGCGGCTCGACCGTTTCGATCCGGCGCATTGGGTGCGCAGCGACGTGTTGCCGCCCGCGCGCGTGTCTGCGACGGCGACGGTCGAAGGCGCGCTCGCGCCCGAGCTCGCGGGCAAGGCTGCGCTTCGCATCGACGAGGGCAGCCGCTGGAACAAGCAGCCGCTGGCCGGACGTGCGGAGCTGGCATTTGCGGGGCCGCGGATCGAGCGTGTCGATGCGGCGCTGAGCGCCGGCGGCAATCGGCTGGAGGCGCGCGGGGCATTCGGCCGGCCTCGCGACAGACTGCATTTCGACCTCGATGCGCCGTCGCTGGCGGCGCTCTCGCCGCTGCTCAACGGACAATTGACCGCACGCGGCGTCCTGGGCGAGACGCTGGATGCGCCTTTCCTTGACATGACGCTCGACGCCCGGGAGCTGCGGGTGCCGGGCGGGGTGAGCGTGGGGCGGGCCCAAGGGCGTGCCAACCTGGGGGCAGCGACTTCTTCGTCGAACGCACGCCGCGTCCAGGGCGGGTTTGCCGCCGCGCCGGCGGACCTCGACCTGCGGATCGAGCGTCTTGCGGTGTCGGATGCGCCCCAGGCCGTGATGAAGCAGGCGACGTTGGCGTTGCAGGGCACGATGGCCCGCCACGACGGCACCGTGGACGCCGAGTTCACGCCGGCGGACGGATCGGCGCCCGCGACGCTGAAGGCCGCGTTCAGCGGCAGCTGGGGCAGCACGGGCAAGGATCCGCGCACCACCGGGTGGCGCGGCGCGCTCTCGCGCCTGGATCTCGTCCGGGCGCCGCTGGGCATTCTGCTGGAGTCGCCGGTGAGCTTGAACTACGTGCCGGCGGCACCGGCACCCCAGTGGCAATGGGAAGTGGGCCCAGCCCGGATTACGCTCCAGCTCCCGGGCGGACAGCAGGGCAAACTGGTGCACGAAGGGTCGCGCGGGGCCGGCGACCGCTGGGAGACCCGCGGTCGCGCCGAAGGCCTGACCTGGACGCCAGACATCTTGATGGAAGCCATGGGCGGCAAGACGATCCCACCGGGGCGGATGCTGGTATTGGACGCTGACTGGGACCTGCGTTTCTCCGGTGCCTTGGAGGGGACGGCCGGCATCCGGCGCCGGGGCGGGGACTTATGGGTGCCGGGCACGCCGCCCTTCGCCCTGGGCTTGAGCGCGCTTGAGGCGCAGGTCCAGGCGACGCCGGACGGCAATGCGGGGCACAGCCGAGTGGTGCTGACGGGACGCATCGAGGGACAACGCATGGGCACGGTGCGCGTGGACGGCCAAGCCGGCGTGGTCGCGCGCGAAGGTTCCATCGGCCTGGACCGCGACCGGCCTGCCAACGTCGAGGCCAAGCTCGATTTGCAGGATCTGAGCTGGATCAGCCTGTTCACCGGCGACAGCGTCGAAGTGGGCGGCAAGCTGGCGGGCGCGGCGCGCGTGGTGCAAGAGGCCGGCCAATGGCGGGCGTCCGGAGGCTTCAATGGCGAAGGCATACGCGTCGTGCGCCTGGACGATGGCGTGCGGCTGCTCGAGGGGACGCTGAAAGCGTCGCTGCACGACGATCGCATCGTCCTGGACTCCCTGCGCTTTCCCAGCGTCATCCGGGTCAACCCGCGCGATTCGCGCGTGCAATCCTGGATCAAGAACGAAAGCGAGGGCGGGGAGCTCGAGATGACGGCGCAGTGGAGCTTGTCCGAATCGTCGGGAAGCGCTGCGCTCAGGGCCCAGCGCTTCCCGGTGATCCAGCGCGCGGATCGTTTCGTGGCGGGATCGGGCAAGGTGGACATGGACATCATCCCGGACCGCATGCGCATCGCCGGGCAGTTCGAGGTGGATACCGGCTGGGTGGACCTGGGCACGCAAGCCCCGCCCAAGCTCTCGGACGACGTCTACCTGCAGCGCAGTGGGGACCCCGCTCGCAAGAAACCGCTGGGCATCGCAATCGACGTGGGCGTCAAGCTGGGCGACCGCTTCTACCTGCGCGGCTATGGCCTGGATACGGGCGTGACCGGAGAGCTGCGCGTCGCCGGGACGGCGAGTGCCTTGTCGTCGAGTGGCACGGTGCGCACGCGTGGCGGTCGCTTCGAGGCCTATGGCCAGACCCTGACCGTGCGCCGCGGCGTGCTGACCTTCCAGGGGCCGATCGACGATCCCTTGCTCGACATCGTGGCGGTGCGCGTGGGGCCGCGGGTGGAAGCCGGGGTCAGCATCAGCGGGACGGCGCGGCATCCGCGCATCGCCCTGGTCTCCACGCCCGAGGTCAGTGACGTGGAAAAACTCTCCTGGCTCTTGCTGGGCCGGGGGCCCGATGAAGGCGGCGGGGGAGCGGATGCGACGCTGCTGCTGAGCGCCGCGACTTCCTTGCTCGGCCCGCAAGGCAGCGAGCCCATATCCCGCCAATTGGGGCTGGACGAAATCGGCGTGCGGTCGGGCAACGTGGGCAGCTCGCGCGGCCTGCTGCCGGACCGTACCGTCGCGGGGGACAGCACGTCGTCTTCCTATGCCTTGTCGAACAGCCAGTTCCTGGTGGTCGGCAAGCGCCTGACCGATCGCCTGTACGCCAGCTTCGAGCAAGCCCTGTCGGGCAGTGACGGCGTGGTCAAGCTGAGCTACCGGCTGTCCCGGGGCCTCTCGGCAGTGGTCAAGGGCGGCACCCTCAACGGCCTGGATCTCCTGTACTACGTGTTGTTCGACGATTGAGCCGGACGAAGCCGGGAGCTTCCCTCCGGCTGTCCGTCGTCATGGCCAGGGAGGAAGGACGCGGCCGAGGACGCAGCCAAAGCCGATGCGCAGTGCGCCGCGTTTGGCGTGGCCGCGCATGACGACTTCGTCGCCGTCTTCCAGGAAGGCGCGCGTCGAGCCGTCCGGCAGGGTCAACGGGCGTTTGCCGTTTTCCGTGATCTCCAGCAGGCAGCCGCGCGCCTGCCGCGTGGGGCCGCTGATCGTGCCCGAGCCCATCAGGTCACCCGGGCGGACATTGCAGCCGCTGCTGGTGTGATGCGCGAGCTGTTGCCCCATGGTCCAGTACAGGTGCCGGAAGTTGCTGCGCGTGACGACCATGCCCTCGCCGCCTTGCGGCCTGAGCTCCACGGTGAGCTCGATGTCGTAGGCGTGGCGGTCGCTTTCCCGCAGATAGGGCAGGGGCGCGGGGTCCTGCTCTGGCGCCGGCGCACGGAAGGGTTCGAGCGCGTCCAGGGTTACTACCCAGGGCGAGATCGAGGTCGCGAAGGCCTTGGCCTGGAACGGGCCGAGCGGCACGTATTCCCAGCGCTGGATGTCACGCGCGCTCCAGTCGTTCATCAGCACCATGCCAAAGATGTACTCGGGCGCTTCGTCCGGGGCGAGCCGCTCGCCCAGGTGGCTTTCCTTGCCGACGAAGAAAGCGGTTTCCAGCTCGAAGTCGAGCTCTCGGCACGGGCCCCATTCCGGCGCGCCGCCGGCCACCGGCAATTGCCCCATGGGACGGTGGAAATCGCGTCCGGACACGATGACCGAGCTGGCGCGGCCGTTATAGCCGATGGGCATGTGCTTCCAATTCGGCGTCAGTGCGTTGGCTGGATCGCGGAACAGCTTGCCCACGTTGGTGGCGTGATCTTCCGAGGAATAGAAGTCCGTATAGGACGCAATCTCGAACGGCAGGTGCAGCGTGCAGGCGTCCATCGGCACCAGCGCCCGCGCGCGCAGCGCCGCATCGTCGCGCAACCGCGGGTCAATGCCCGACAGCAGCTCGGCCAGGCGTGCGCGGACCGCGCGCCAGACGGGCCGGCCGGCGGCTGCGAAGGCATTCAGGCTGCCGTGGCCGAAGAGTGCGAGCGCCGGGTCGACCGGCAGCAGGCCAGCCTGCTCGAGGGCGAGGAGGTCGACGATCCACGCGCCCAAGGCGACGCCAGCGCGCTTTCCGCCGCCTGCACCGGAGAAGATGCCGTAGGGCAGGTTCTGGATGGGGAAGTCGCTGCCTTCGTCGACTTCGACGAAGGCGCGCAAGGACGGATCGATGATTTCGAAGCCGGCCATCGTCAATTGCCCGTCTTGAGCAGGCCGAGCGACTGGATCAGCGCACGGTTGGTTTCGTTGTCGCCCGCGAGCTTGGCCGCGAAGGTGGCGCCGTCGAGATAGTTCACTTGCTGGTAGAGCTGGCGCGCGGCAGTTTGGAATCCCGGCTTCTCCGTTGCCGCGTGGCAGGCCTGCTGCAGCTTGTCGCGGGCGGCTTGCGGCACGCCTTCATTGACGTAGAGGCCATTGCGCGCGATGACGGCATGCTTGACGCCGAACTCGGTGATGGCCGGCACGTCGGGCAGGCCGGGCAATCGCTTGTCGCCATACACGGCGAGGATGCGCAGGTCCTTGCCGACGACCGAGGAGACGCCCAATGCGCCGAAGTCGAGATGGCCGCCCAGGACTTGCGGAATGACCTGGGCGTCGCCGCGGAAGGCGATCTCGTTGAAGCTGACGCCCGTGGACTTGGCAAGGTTGGCCGTCGCCAGGTGCGGCACCGACCCGGGACCGGCATGGCCGTACGACAGCTGGCCAGGCCGGCGGCGCGCCTCATCCAGCAAGTCTTTGAGCGAGCCGATGGGGGATTCTTTGCGTACCGCGATGACGAACGGGTTCTCGAAGATCTGGCAGATCGGGACGATGCTCTCGGGCCGGTAAGGCACGCGGCCCATGAGGAAGGGGGCTTGGGTCAGCGGCGACGAGGGCGAGAAGAGCGCCGTGTAGCCGTCGGGACGCGCCGAGGCCACGGCGGCCACGCCTATGGTGCCGCCCGCCCCGTCGCGGTTGTTGACCACGATCTGGGTGGAAAGGATGTCCGCGAGTTCGCGGGTGAAGGCACGCGCCATGACGTCGACGCTGCCCCCGGCCGAGTACGGCACGATAACCTCGATGGAACGCGAGGGATAGTCCTGGGCGGCGGCCGCGCCGCACGCCGCGGCGAGCAGCGGAGCGAAGAGAAGCTTGCGGATTTGCATGTCGAGTCTCCCGTATTTGGATTGGACGTGGGGAAAGGGTCAGAAGTGACGGGCGATGTCTGCGTCGAACTTGCCGTCGATCAACACGAACAGCACGCGCGCCGGTTCGCTCGTGCGGTTGGTCCAGGCGTGATTGGTGCCGCGCTGGATGAGCACGTCGCCTGCCTTGAGCGTGACTTCCGAGTCGTCGAGCAGCATCGTGATCTCTCCGGACAGCACGATGGCGTAGTCAATGGTTTCGGTGCGGTGCATGAAGGGGTGGCGCTTCTTGCCGCCATGTCCGGTGAGCGCGTCCTGCCCGCCGAACATCGCGAAGGCCTGCTTGGCTGCCTCGGCGTCCACATCACGCAGCTCGAGCGAAGCGGGAGGGAATTCGATGATGCGCACGACCGTGCCCAGCGGGGGCGGGGCCAGCGATACCGGGCCGAGCGTGGGGTCCGGCCCGTTGTCGATGGGAGCGGGGGCAGTCGGCGTTTGCCACAGCTGGGTCAGGTAGTAGCCGGGGCGGCTGGCGTCATGCCTGACGTTGGGCGCGTAGCCGTCTTCCAGCACCACGGAGCGGCCCTGTTCATCGTGGCCGGTGATGACGCGGCGGATTTTTCCGTTCATGAGGCGGTGTCCTTCCTGCAAGGTGTCTTTTTTTCATGGTAAGAAGTGGCAAGGGTTTAGTCAAACGACTGATTTAATCAATTGACTGAAACAGGGTGGCGCCGCTTCCGGGTAACATAGAAAAAACAACCACTTTTCCCCGAATCGTCCCGCCCATGTCGCTTCCTCCTGCCGAAACTCCCGACGCCGCATCCACGCGCGCCCGCATCCTGGACGTCGCCGAGCGGCTGTTCGCCGAACACGGCTACAACGGCGTTTCCCTGCGCACGATCACCGCCACGGCAGGCGTCAACATGGCTGCCGTCCACTACTACTTCAGGACCAAGGAAGGGTTGCTGCGCGCCATATTCGAAGCGCGGGCAGGACGCATGAACGAGGAGCGCCGCGCGCTGCTGCAGGCCTGTTGCCCGGCCGATCCCGCGGCGCGCCCGAACGTGCGCGCGGTGCTCGAGGCCTTCATCGGGCCTGGCATGCGCCTGGGGCAGACCGAGCAGGGGGCCTGGTTCAACCGGTTGTCGGCAATCTGTTCCGTAGAGCCCGACCCCGCCGTCAAGAACATCGTGTTCGGCGTGCACGACGACGTGGCCCGTTTGTTCGTGGACCTGCTGGCCCGCGCCTGCCCGCACTTGTCGCGCGAGGAGCTCTACGTGCGCCTGCAGTGCATCTACGGGAGCATGATGTACATCCGCGCCGACAACGGCCGCGTCGCACGCCTCATGCCCGACGTGAAGGCCGCGCCCGTCTCGGAGGAGGGCGTCGCCCAAACCCTCTCCCGGATGCTGGATTTCATGGCGGCGGGGTTGGAGGCCCCGGCCTCGCGCTGATGCCGCGGGGTGCAGGCCTCCGGTCCTGGCGGCGGGAGCAAGGTGTTGCCGGAATCCCGCGGGCTGCCCGCGGCGCCGTTCCGGACGCCCCGCCGGGGGGTACAATTCCCAGCTTTCTTCCTTGCGTCATTCGACGAGGCCCCGTCCCATGAGTATCAAAAGCGACCGCTGGATCCGCCGTGCAGCGGCCGAAGGCATGATCGAGCCATTCGCGCCTGGCCAAGTGCGGGAGCTGGATGGCAAGCGCATCGTCAGCTACGGCACCAGCAGCTACGGCTACGACGTGCGCTGTGCGGACGAATTCAAGATCTTCACCAACATCAACTCGACCATCGTCGACCCCAAGGCATTCGACGAGAAATCCTTCGTGGATTTCAAGGGCGACGTCTGCATCATTCCGCCCAATTCCTTTGCGTTGGCGCGCACGGTCGAGTACTTCCGCATTCCCCGCAATGTGCTTACCATTTGCCTCGGCAAGAGCACGTATGCACGCTGCGGCATCATCGTCAACGTCACGCCGCTGGAACCGGAATGGGAGGGCCACGTCACGCTGGAGTTCTCGAACACCACGCCGCTGCCGGCCAAGATCTACGCCGGAGAGGGATGCGCCCAGATGCTGTTCCTCGAGAGCGACGAGGTCTGCGAGACGTCGTATAAAGACCGTGGCGGCAAGTACCAGGGGCAGCAAGGCGTGACGCTGCCCAGGACGTAACGTCGCCCGCCATGGTTGTTGGGTTGTGAGTAGTTCCGTGCCCGGGAGCGACATGCGAGGCGACTCGTCCCGCGGCCGGCCGTTGTTCAACCGATTCGATCCCTGCCGCCGGCGCTCTTCCATCCAAGGCACTGAGGAACTGGCGCCCCCAGTCCGTCCATGCCTTCCGTGGGAGGGGCGCGCAAAGCGCGTAGGGGGGAGCTAGCATTGAAATTCCGCTTCCCCATCGTCATCATCGACGAAGATTTCCGCTCCGAGAATGCATCCGGGCTCGGCGTGCGTGCCCTGGCCGCGGCGATCGAGGCCGAGGGCATGGAGGTGCTGGGCGTCACCAGTTACGGTGACCTCTCGTCGTTCGCCCAGCAGCAGAGCCGCGCCAGCGCTTTCATCCTGTCCATCGACGACGAAGAGTTCGGCGATGGCATGCCCGACGACGTCGCCAACGCAGTTGCCAAGCTGCGTGCGTTCATCGGCGAGCTGCGCTTCCGCAACGCCGAGATCCCCATCTACCTTTATGGGGAGACGCGCACGTCGCGCCACATTCCCAACGATATCCTGCGCGAGCTGCATGGCTTCATCCACATGTTCGAGGACACGCCGGAGTTCGTGGCGCGCCACATCATCCGCGAAGCCAAGAGCTATCTCGAATCGTTGCCGCCGCCGTTCTTCCGGGAGCTGGTCAAGTACGCGCAGGATGGCTCGTATTCCTGGCATTGCCCCGGACACTCCGGCGGCGTGGCCTTCCTGAAGAGCCCGGTCGGGCAGATGTTCCACCAGTTCTTCGGCGAGAACATGCTGCGCGCCGACGTTTGCAACGCGGTGGACGAGCTCGGGCAGCTGCTGGACCATACCGGCCCGGTGGCGGCTTCCGAGCGCAATGCCGCGCGCATCTTCAGCGCGGACCACTGCTTCTTCGTGACCAACGGCACCTCCACCTCGAACAAGATCGTCTGGCATGCCAACGTGGCGCCGGGCGACATCGTCGTGGTGGACCGCAACTGCCACAAGTCCATCCTGCACGCCATCATCATGACCGGCGCGGTGCCGGTGTTCCTGCGGCCCACGCGCAATCACCTCGGCATCATCGGCCCCATCCCGCTGGACGAGTTCCGCCCCGAGAACATCCAGAAGAAGATCGATGCCAACCCCTTTGCCAAGGACGCGCGCAACCGCAAGCCACGCATCCTGACCATCACCCAGAGCACGTACGACGGCGTGGTGTACAACGTGGAGATGATCAAGGAGCTGCTGGGCTCGAGCATCGACACGCTGCATTTCGACGAGGCATGGTTGCCCCATGCGGCCTTCCACGACTTCTACAAGAACATGCACGCCATCGGCAAGGACCGGCCGCGCAGCACCGACGCGATGATCTACGCCACGCACTCCACGCACAAGCTGCTGGCGGGCATCTCGCAGGCGTCGCAGATCATCGTGCAGGAGTCCGAGACGCGACGGCTGGACCGGCACGTGTTCAACGAGGCGTACTTGATGCACACCTCTACTTCGCCGCAATACGCCATCATTGCGTCCTGCGACGTGGCGGCCGCGATGATGGAGCCGCCCGGAGGCACGGCGTTGGTCGAGGAAAGCATCCTCGAGGCGCTGGACTTTCGCCGCGCCATGCGCAAGGTCGAGGCCGAGTTCGGCGCCAACGATTGGTGGTTCAAGGTCTGGGGCCCGGATCACTTGGTTCCGGACGGGATCGGCGAGCGCGACGACTGGCTGCTGGAGACCGATGCGGAATGGCACGGCTTTGGCTCGCTGGCGCCCGGCTTCAATATGCTGGATCCGATCAAGGCGACCATCGTCACGCCTGGGCTGGACGTCTCCGGTACCTTCGGGCAGACCGGCATCCCGGCCTCCATCGTGACCAAGTTCTTGGCCGAGCACGGCGTGATCGTCGAAAAGACGGGCCTGTATTCGTTCTTCATCATGTTCACCATCGGCATCACCAAGGGCCGGTGGAACACGTTGCTGACTGCTTTGCAGCAGTTCAAGGACGACTACGACAAGAACCAGCCGATGTGGCGCATCCTGCCCGAGTTCTGCCACGATTACCCGCAGTACGAGCAGGTGGGCCTGCGCGACCTGTGCACGCGCATCCACGAGATGTATCGCGCCTATGACGTCGCGCGCCTGACCACGGAGATGTACCTGAGCGACATGGTGCCCGCGATGAAGCCGTCCGACGCCTTTGCCAAGATGGCGCACCGCGAGATCGAGCGCGTGGACATCGACAGCCTGGAGGGCCGCGTCACCAGCGTGCTGCTGACCCCGTACCCACCCGGCATTCCCTTGCTCATCCCCGGTGAGCGCTTTAACTCGACCATCGTCAAGTACCTGCAGTTCGCACGCAAGTTCAACGCCCAGTTCCCCGGGTTCGGCACCGACATCCACGGCTTGGTCGAGGAGGTGCTTCCCAACGGCGAGCTGCGCTTCTACGTGGACTGCGTCAAGGACGCCTGATGGCTTCCTCCAGGCCGCCCGGGGCGGCCTATGACGTAGCGGTGGTCGGCGCTGGCGCTGCCGGCATGATGTGCGCGGCGGTGGCGGGCCAGCGGGGGCGGCGCGTGGTACTGATCGATCACGCACGCAAGCTGGCCGAGAAAATCCGCATCTCCGGCGGAGGCCGCTGCAACTTCACCAATCGCGACGCCGGGCCGGCCAATTTCATTTCCGAGAATCCGCATTTCTGCCGCTCGGCGCTGTCGCGCTACACGCCGCAGGATTTCCTGGCGCTGGTCGCACGGCATCGCATCGCCTGGCACGAGAAGCATCGCGGCCAGCTGTTCTGCGACGAGTCGAGCGAAGACATCATCCGCATGCTGCGCGCAGAATGCGAGGCGGGAAACGTCTCGTGGCGGATGCCTTGCGCCGTCGACGCCATCGACGCTAGCGCGGGCGGCTTTGCCTTGCGGACGTCCTCGGGCCTGGTCCGCGCCGCACGCGTCGTGATCGCGACAGGCGGGTTGCCGGTGCCGCAAATAGGCGCCTCGGACTTCGGGCTGCGCATCGCCCGCCAGTTCGGCCTGCGCATCGTCGAGCCCCGGCCGGCGCTGGTTCCGTTGACGTTTGACCCCATTGCCTGGCGGCCCTTTGCACCGCTGGCTGGCATTGCGCTCGAGGTGGGGATACGCACCGGGGAAGGCAAGCGCGTGGCCGAGTTCCGCGAGGGCCTCCTGTTTACCCATCGTGGGTTGTCGGGGCCGGCCGTACTCCAGATTTCGAGCTATTGGCAGCCTGGCCAGGCCATCGTCGTGGACCTCGCCCCGGGCATCGATCTCGCGGCGGAACTGCTCGGCGCCAAGACTGGCGGGCGGCAGCACCTGGCCAATGTCCTCGCCGGCTTGGTGCCGCGCCGCCTGGCCGAACAATGGCTGGCCGTCGCGCACCCGGGGGCTGGCGAGCGGCGCATTGCGGATCTTCCCGACAAGCTGTTGCGGGAGATCGCCGATGGCATGAAGCGCTGGACGCTCGTTCCGCAAGGCACGGCCGGATACAAGAAGGCCGAAGTCATGCGCGGCGGCGTGGACACGCGCGACCTGGACCAGCAGACCATGGAGGCCCGGTCCGTGCCAGGCCTGTATTTCGTGGGCGAGGTCGTGGACGTGACCGGCTGGCTGGGCGGCTACAACTTCCAGTGGGCGTGGGCGTCGGGCGTTGCGTGCGGACGCGCGGTCTAAGATGCCGGCTGGCGCGGCACGCGCATGTTGGGATGTTCGTTGAGCCAGGCCGCAAGCATGCCGCGCGTGCCTCCGCCGTCTTGCCTTGCGGGTCGCCCGTGCCTGCGGCCCGGGGCCTGCGCGCCGGACGCTGAGTTTGCGGCGACATTGAGGCACAATCAGATTCGACTTACCCACGTTCCGTCCAATCGAATCGTTACCAGAAGGGGAAATCGATGTTGCTCGCGTTGCTGGGTAGTTCGTCGCAGTCCATTTCTCTCGGCCGCCGCGCCCGGCCCTTGGCCAGCTTCCGCAGGCCAGCCATCGCGGCAGCGCTTTCGGCGCTGCTGGCGTTCACGGGTGCAGCCGGTGCGGCTTCCGATTACGTGCCCGATGTCGGACAGGAAGGCAAGGACGTCGTGTGGGTGCCCACGCCCCAGACGCTGGTCGACAAGATGCTCGACATGGCCAAGGTCACGCCCGCCGATTACGTGATAGACCTCGGGTCGGGAGACGGGCGTACGGTGATCACCGCTGCCAAGCGGGGCGTCCGCGCCCACGGGATCGAATACAACCCCGACATGGTGGAATTGGCCCGGCGCAACGCGCAGGCCGCGGGCGTGGCCGATCGCGCCACGTTCGAGCGGGGCGACCTGTTCGAGACCGACCTGTCCCGCGCCAGCGTCATCACGCTGTTCCTCCTGCCGACCATCAACGAAAAACTGCGGCCACGCCTGCTCGAGCTCAAGCCCGGCACGCGGGTGGTTTCCAACACGTTCCCGATGGGCGACTGGGAGCCCGACGAGAAGGCCACGGTCACCCAGGACTGCCAGGGCTGGTGCACGGCGCTGCTGTGGATCGTGCCGGCCAAGGTGGCCGGCACGTGGAAGCTGGGCGGCGAAGAGCTGAAGCTCACGCAGCAATACCAGCGCCTGGGCGGAACCTTGGGTTCGGCCCCGATCAGCGATGCGCGCTTGCACGGCGACGAGATCTCGTTCACCGTGAACGGCGTGCGCTATCGCGGGAAGGTGAACGGGAGCTCGATGCAGGGCACGCGTACCGGCGCCGAACCGGCCGCCTGGACCGCCGTGCGCGGGTAACGCCAGCCTACCATTCCCAACTTGGCTCCTGGGATCCGCATGACTGCAGAACGATCGCCCAAGCAAACGCCCCTCCACGCCGAGCACCTCGCCCTCGGCGCGAGGATGACTGAGTTCGGCGGATGGTCCCTGCCGGTTTCATACGGTTCCCAGATCGAGGAGCACCATGCCGTGCGACGCGATGCGGGCATGTTCGACGTGTCGCACATGCTCAACGTCGATGTCGTGGGGCCGGATGCCAAGCCCTACCTGCGTTATCTCTTGGCGAACGACGTGGATCGGTTGGCCGAGCCGGGCAAGGCACTCTACACCTGCATGCTCAATCCGCAAGGCGGGGTGGTGGATGACTTGATCGCCTATCTATTCACGCCGGAGCACTATCGCATGGTGGTCAACGCTGCCTCGGCCGACCGCGACCTGGTCTGGATGGCGCGCGTGGCCCAGGCGGGGGGCTACGAGGTCTCGATCGAGCCCCGGCGCGAGCTCGCGACGCTTGCCGTCCAGGGGCCCAATGCCCGCGAGCGGCTGGCGCAGGCCCGGCCCAGCCTGGGCGAACTTGTGCGCACCTTGCATCCTTTCGCCTCCGAGATGGTCGATGGAATGCTGGTGGCGCGCACCGGTTATACCGGCGAGGACGGCGTGGAGATCATGCTGCCTGGCGGCCAAGCGCCGGCTTTGTGGGCAGACCTGCTCCGCAGCGGCGTCAAGCCGTGCGGGCTGGGCGCGCGCGACACGCTTCGCATCGAGGCCGGCCTCAACCTATACGGCCAGGACATGGACGAGCTGACGCAGCCCGCCGAGGCCGGGCTGGCCTGGACCGTATCGGACCACGACCCGCAGCGGGACTTCGTCGGCCGTCCCGCACTTGCGTTCGGCCTGAAGTGGCAGCTGCTCGGGCTCAAGCTCCTCGACCGGGGCGTGATCCGGCCTCACATGGCTGTCCACACCGAGCTTGGCAATGGGCTCGTCACCAGCGGCACCATGTCCCCGACGCTGGGCAGGTCCATCGGTTTTGCGCGCCTGCCGGAGGGCGTGGCGCCGGGCGACCGGGTCGAGGTAGAAATACGCGATCGTCGGGTGCCGGCGCTCGCCTGCAGGCTGCCTTTCGTGCGACGGGGGCAGGTCATGGAGACCTCGGCGCCGTGACCCGGTGGGCCTCGCCCGCGTCCAATACAATTCTCCCGTACCCGTTACCAGGATCGCCACCGATGAATCTCCCTCCCGAACTCAAGTACGCCAAGACTCACGAATGGATCCGCGCCGAAGGCGACCTGCTCCTGGTGGGGATTACCGACCATGCGCAGGAACAGTTGGGCGACCTGGTCTACGTCGGTGACGTCAAGGTCGGCGCCAAGCTGCGCGCGGGCGAGACCGCCGGCGTCGTGGAGTCGGTCAAGGCTGCGTCCGACATCTACGCTCCCGTGGCGGGCGAGGTCGTTGCCTTCAATGAAGAGCTGGCGGCCAGCCCTGAGCTGTTGAACCAGTCGCCCTATACCGCCTGGATCTTCAAGCTCAAGCCCGACAACATGGCGGACACCGCGGGCTTGCTCGACGCCTCCGGCTACCAGGCCGCCGTCGACGCGGGCTGACCGAAGACGGCCGCCGGGCCGCATCTCGGCAACCCCGCCCGGAATGGCTTGCCATCCATCGCAGGCAACGGAGAGGACGCCCATGCTCAAGGCGCTCGAGAACGAAGCGGCATTCGCAGCCCGTCACATCGGGCCTTCCGAGGCAGACCAGGCGCAGATGCTGCGCGTCGTCGGGGCCGACAGCCTCGACGACTTGATACGCAGGGTGGTGCCCGACAGCATCCTGGAGTCCGCCCCGCTCGACCTTCCCGCGCCGCAGGCCGAGGCGGAAGTGTTGGCAGAGCTGGCCGGCCTGGCCGATCGCAACCAGTTGTTCCGCAACTACATCGGCCAAGGGTATTACGCCACGCATACGCCGCCCGTCATCCAGCGCAACATCCTGGAGAATCCTGCGTGGTATACGGCCTATACGCCTTACCAGCCAGAGATTTCACAGGGCCGCCTGCAGGCGTTGCTGGTGTTCCAGACCATGGTGTCGGACCTTACCGGCCTGGACATCGCCAATGCCTCGTTGCTGGACGAGGCCACGGCCGCCGCCGAGGCCATGTTGCTGGCGCGGCGCACCGCGTCGAGCGCCAGCAAGGTGTTTTTCGTATCGTCCGGTTGCCACCCGCAAACCATCGCGGTACTGCGCACGCGCGCGTCCGCCCTCGACATTGAGCTCGTCGTCGGGGACGAAACGGCCGGCGTGCCGGCCTGCTTCGGCGTATTGCTGCAATACCCGTGCAGCACCGGGGAGGTGCGCCGTCACGAGGCCGTCGCCGCCGAGGTGAAGGCGGCCGGCGGCATCGTGGCGTGCGCGACCGACTTGCTGGCGCTGGCGCTGCTGCAGCCGCCCGGCGAATGGGGGGCCGATATCGCCATCGGGTCTGCCCAGCGCTTCGGCGTGCCGCTCGGTTTCGGCGGTCCGCATGCCGCGTTCATGGCCTGCCGGGATGCCTTGAAACGCCATTTGCCCGGGCGCCTGGTGGGCGTCTCGCGCGACGCCGCCGGCCGGCCCGCCTTGCGGCTGGCCTTGCAGACACGCGAGCAGCACATCCGGCGCGAGAAAGCCACCTCCAACATATGTACCGCGCAGGTCTTGCTGGCCGTTATTGCCGCCATGTATGCGGTCTGGCACGGCCCGGACGGGCTGCGCCTCATCGCCTCGCGCGTGCATCGCAGCACCGCCGCGTTGCGCGCCGCCTTGGGCGAGATGGGCGTGCAGGCGGAGAACCCCACTTTCTTCGATACGCTGCACCTGCGCACCGGCGCCCACACCGCGGCCATCGTGCGCGCGGCGCAGGCGGCGCGCATCAACCTGCGCAGGCTGGATGCCGGCCACCTTGCGGTGTCGCTCGACGAGACAGTGACGCGCGACGATTTACAGGCGCTCATCGACGTATTCGCCGAAGGTTGCGGCCGTCCTTCCACCCACGTCGACACCGCGCTGGCCGCCGCGAGGGACGGCATCGCCGAGCCGCTGGCCAGGACCTCGCCCATACTTGCCCACCCCGTTTTCCGTTCCGTGCGGTCCGAGACAGACATGCTGCGCTGGCTGCGCCGGCTCGCCGACATGGACCTCGCGCTGGACCGGACGATGATCCCGCTCGGCTCCTGCACCATGAAACTCAACGCGACGGCGGAGATGATGCCCATTACGTGGCCCAAGTTTTCCGGTTTGCATCCGTACGCCCCCGCGTGGCAGGCCGAGGGCTACCGCGAACTGATTTCCCGGCTCGGCCGGGCGTTGTGCGAGATTACCGGCTACGAAGCGATCAGTTTCCAGCCTAATTCGGGCGCGCAGGGCGAGTACGCGGGACTGATGGCCATACGCGCGTATCATGCGGCGCGCGGCGAATCGTGCCGCGACGTGTGCCTGATTCCCGCCTCGGCCCACGGCACCAACCCCGCTTCTGCGCAGCTGGCCGGCATGCGGGTGGTGGTCGTCGCCTGCGATCGCCAGGGCAACGTGGATGTGGAGGATTTGCGCCGCAAGGCGGCCGAGGCCGGTTCGCGCCTGGCGGCCTTGATGGTGACCTATCCCTCGACCCACGGCGTGTTCGAAGATGCCATCGGGGAGATCTGCGAGATCGTGCATGCCGCGGGCGGCCAAGTCTACCTGGACGGTGCCAACATGAACGCGCTGGTGGGCTTGGTCAGACCGGGGCGCATCGGCGCGGACGTATCCCACCTCAACCTGCACAAGACCTTCTGTATTCCGCACGGCGGGGGCGGGCCGGGCGTGGGCCCGATCGCGGTCCGGAAACACCTTGCCCCTTATTTGCCGGGAGTCCTGGGCGAGGACGGCCGGCCGGACCCGGAAGCGGCATGCGGTCCGGTGGCGGCCGCGCCGTTCGGTTCAGCCGGCATTCTCCCCATCTCCGCGGCCTATATCGCGCTGATGGGTGCCGAGGGACTGCGCCGCGCTTCCCAGGTGGCCATCCTCAATGCCAATTATGTGGCCCGGCGCCTGGCTGGCTACTATCCCGTGCTGTATACCGGGCGCGGGGGCTACGTCGCCCACGAATGCATCCTGGACCTGCGGCCCATCAAGCAGCGCTGCGGCATCGATGCCGAGGACGTGGCAAAGCGGCTGATCGATTACGGCTTCCATGCGCCCACGATGAGTTTTCCGGTGGCGGGCACGCTGATGGTGGAGCCCACTGAATCGGAAAGCCTGGCCGAACTGGATCGCTTCATCGAAGCCATGATCGCGATCCGCGCCGAGATTGCCGAGATCGAGGCCGGCACGCAAGACCGCGACGACAATCTCCTCAAGAACGCACCGCATACGGCGCAGGTGCTGCTCGCGGACGCCTGGCCACATGCGTATTCGCGCGAGCGGGCCGCGTATCCAGTGCCGCGCCTGCGCGAGCACAAATACTGGCCTCCCGTGGGCAGGGTGGACAATCTATATGGCGACCGCAACCTCGCGTGTGCCTGCCCGCCCGTGGCCGATTATGCCTGAGACCGTCCCGTGGGTTCATGCAAAAACAGCACTCCGGCAGCCGCACGACTCATCCGCATAGTCATCTAGCTGCGCTCGAGCATTGCACTTATAGTCGTTTTCGTCAGGGCGGATCACTTCCGCGGGAGCGCGATGGAAGGCGACATAAGTTTCGAGGACTTAGCCAGGCTCGATGCGGCATGGAGGGGTCGTGCCGAGCTTGGCTTGCAAAAATTGGAAGCACAGCTCAGGGCCTACGGACGGCAAGGCAGCCGGTATTTGATCCTGCGGTTCGAGCAACGGGGCGAGGCCGGTAGGCTGCAAATCAAGTATGCAGCGACATGGCTGCGCCGGCGTCACCTGCATGCCACGGTTCATTTCGACCGGAACACCGGGGGGGTTCAATTGCACGTGCGCTTTCCGCCCCAGCCCGGGGAAAAGGCAACCATGAATCCCACTAGGATTGGTTTGGTGTCCGCAAGTTGGGAGGTAAAGCAGGACGCCTGAACGGCGTCGCCAGTTCGTGCCCGTGGCTTGCCCCCAACGGAAGCATTACCGAAATACTACGGTTCGGTATGTCTTGGAGCGCGAATTCTCCCCCCATCGCTTGGCCGCCCCTGGTGTGTGCGGCGCGGGAACGCTAGAGGCAAGGGTCAATGGCCCGGCGGCCCGCAATGGGCGCGAATTGCAAAAAGCCCCGCAGCGCCTAAAATGCTGCACATGCGTCATCGGCTCCTGCTTCTTTTTCTGCTGCTTTTGCCCCTCCAATGGGTGTGGGCGGGCGCTGCGGCATGCCGACATGAAGCCGGCGCTGCGGCCAGCCATGCGCAGAGTTGGGCCACTGGCGAGGCGCCGGCGAACGTCCCGTGGACGGCCGGCGCGAATGCTGCGGCCGTGGCGCTTTCTTTCTTGGATGCGGCGCCCGTTGCCGCGATGCCGGCGCTGCCGGGATGGGAGTTCGAGCTCTACGAGGAATTCGAGGTCGTCGAGCAAATTTCCCAGCCCGATTGGAGCGACGTTGCCATCGACACCTTTTCCTGCCGGCGTGCAGCTAATGAACAATTGCCGTCTGCGCCGCCGCCCGATCCCCACGAATTCGATCTTCCCCTGTGCCTGGTCGTGGTCGCGCCTTCGCTGTCCGACGCGCGGGCCTGCGCGGTCCCGCTGCAGCCTGAATCGGCGCCGGTATTCCGGCACGACCGGCCACCGTCACTGACGGCTTGATCTCCCGTTTCCGCCTGCGGCGCCGTGGCTGCCGCGGGTGCTTGGCCGGTGGCCTTGGGCCGCCGCGCGTTCCCGTTCTTGAAGATCATGAAATCCGTCACACTCGTCGTTTTATCCGTGTGGCTGGCCAGCGTATGTCAGCTCGCGGCGGCCGCGCCGCAGCCCTATACGCTCGACCAGCTGCTGGCTCTCGCCTTGCAGGGCAACAAGGGCGTCGATGCCGCGGCCGCGGGCGTCGATGCCGCCCGGGCCGGCATTACGAGCGCCGAAGCCTATCCCAATCCCGAAGCCGAATTCACGACTGGCCGCGTATCGGCGCGGCAGCCCGGCGCCGGCACCGGCATCGGGCAGACGCTATCGATCACCCAGCGGATCGACCTTCCCGTCCAACGCGCGTTGCGCCGCGAGCTTGCGACCGGAGCCCTGCGCGCCGCGACCGCGGAGCAGGAGCTGTTCGTGGCCCGGCTGGTGGCCCAGGTCAAGCGCGGGTTCTACGAGACGCTCCGCCGCGAGGCCGAATTCGCCGCGGCCCAGGAAGACCTCGCGCTGACGCAACAACTCTATGATCGCGCGCAGGTGCGCGTGGACGTGGGCGATTCGCCCAAGTACGAAGCCATCCGGGTCGCAGCGGAATTGCTCAACGCGCAGAAGAACAGCCAGAGCGCGCTATTGCGCGTGAACCAGGCCAAGTCGTTATTGCGGCAGCAGGTGGGAGGCATCCTGCCGGCCAGTTTCTCCGTGCAGGGGGATTTGGGCGCACTGCCGGCGCTCGAGCCCCTTGAGACGCTGCGCAGCGTGATGCTGGCGAGTAACCCGGAACTCATCCAATTGCGGGCCGAGCTCGACCGCGCCCGCGCAGCGCTGGAGTACGAACGCGCCCTGCGCTGGCCCTCCGTCGCGCTGAAAGCCACGTCCAGCAGGGATCCGGAGGTGCGCGATACCCAGGTCGGCGTCGTATTGAGCGTGCCGCTGTGGGACCGCCGTCGCGGCCCGATCGACGAGGCGGCAGCAATGGTCAACCGCGTGCGGAGCCTGCTCGAGGCGCGCGAGTTCGAGCTGACGCAGCAATTGGATGCGGCCTACCAGCAGTATCAGATCGCGGCATCGCAGGTCGAGGCGCTGCAGTCGGGCATCATGCGGCAGGCGGAGGCGGCGTTGCGCGTGGCCGAAGCCGCCTATCGATATGGCGAGCGGGGCATCATCGATTACCTCGATGCCCAGCGCGTGCTGCGCACGGCCCGCAACGACCTCATCGCCGCCCAGTTCGATCTGCAAGTCGCTGCCATAGAGATAGAGCGGCTGCTCGCCAATTCTTCCGCAGGTAGTTCATCATGATCCAGCGTTTTTCTCCTACCGTTGCATTGCTCGCGCTGTGCCTGGCGTTGGGTGCCTGCGGCAAGAAGCCCGAGCCGGCAGGCGCCCCCCAAGAGCGCATCGATCCCAACATCGTCGTCGCCGACCAGGCCATGATGGCCCGGATCAAGGTTGCACCGGCAAGCGTCGAGCCATTCAGCGAAGTGCTGCGCGTGGCGGGGCGCATCGATTTCGACCGCCAGCGCATGGCGCGCATCGGCGCTTCCGTGACGGGGCGCGTGACGGACATCACGACCATGCTCGGCGCGAACGTCAAGCCCGGCGATGTCTTGGCCCGCTTGCACAGCACGGAACTTGGCAGCGCGCAGCTGGCCTACCTGAAAGCGAAGGCGCAGTCCGAGCTGCAGGAGAATGCGCGCGAACGCGCGCGGTTGCTGTTCGCCGCCGACGTGATCGGCAAGGCCGAATTGCAGCGTCGCGAAAACGAGTACGCCGTGGCTGCCGCCGAGCTCCGCGCGGCTTACGACCAGCTCAGTGTCCTAGGCATGTCGCGGGCGGCCATCGAGCGCATGGGCAGGACGGGGGAGATCAGTTCCTTTTCCCCGGTCGTCTCAACGTTGCACGGAACCGTCGTCGAGCTGAAGGTCGCGCCGGGACAGGTCGTGCAACCGGCCGACGCCCTGTTCACCGTAGCGGACCTGTCCAAGGTCTGGGCCGTGGCCGATGTTCCCGAACAGCAGGCGGACCTGGTCGCCGAAGGCCAGACGGTCGACATCGAGGTGCCCGCGCTCGGCAACCGCCGGATCCAAGGGCAATTGATTTATGTGGGCCAGGTCGTCAATCCTTCCACCCGGACAGTCCGCGTCCATACCTCCATCGACAATGCGGACGGCCGCCTCAAGCCTGCCATGCTGGCGACGATGCTGATCACGAGCCGGCCCACCGAACAGCTCGTGATCCCGGCCTCCGCCATCGTGCGTTACGACAACGAAGACTTGGTCTACGTCGAGATCGCGCCTGGTCGCTATCGTGCGACCCAGGTGCAGCTGGGCGGGACGTACCACGACAGGCGCGCCGTCGTGTCGGGCCTGAAAGCCGGCGATCGCGTGGTGATCGAAGGCGCATTCCATCTCAATAACCAGCGCATCGGCGTCGAAGTGGAGTAACCGCGATGCTAGAGAACCTCGTACGCGCTGCCTTGCGGCAGCGCCTGATCGTGGTCGTGCTCGCGGCGGTTGCGCTGGCTTTCGGCTTGGACGCCGTGCGCAAGTTGTCGGTCGACGCATTTCCCGATGTCACGAACATCCAGGTGCAAATCGCCACCGATGCGCCCGGCCGCTCTCCCGAGGAGGTCGAGCGCTTCGTGACCGTGCCCATCGAGATCGCGATGACTGGGTTGCCCGGCCTGGAGGAAATGCGGTCCTTGAATAAGCCGGGACTCTCGCTCATCACGCTGGTCTTCACGGATTCGACCGACGTGTACTTTGCACGGCAACTGGTGATGGAGCGCCTGATCGAGATCGGCTCGCGCATGCCGGCCGGCGTCACGCCCGTGCTGGGGCCGGTCTCCACCGGGCTGGGGGAGGTGTATCAATACACGCTGGACCGGCCGGACGACGGCGACCGCGAGCTGACTCCCAAGGAACTGACGGAGCGGCGCATCGTGCAAGATTGGGTGGTCAGGCCCTTGCTGCGCTCCATCCCGCAAGTCGCCGAGATCAACTCGCAGGGCGGCTACGTGAAGCAGTACCAGGTGCTCGTCCACCCGGACCGCATGAGCCACTACGGCGTGACGCTGCAGCAGGTGTACCAAGCGCTTGCGCGGAACAACGCCAATTCGGGCGGCGGCATCCTCCCGCACTATGCCGAGCAGTATCTGATCCGCGGCGTGGGCCTGATCGAGAGCCTGGAAGACATCGCCAACATCGTGCTGGCCGAGTCCAACGGCACGCCAATCTACATGCGCGACGTGGCCGAGGTCACCATGGGTCACGCCGTGCGCTACGGCGCGGTGATCAAGAACGGCGTGACCGAGGCGGTCGGCGGAATCGTCATGATGATGCGCGGGGGGAACGCGAAAGAGGTCGTCGAGCGCATCAAGCAGCGGGTGCATGAGATCAATACGCAAGGGATGCTGCCGGACGGCCTGCAGATCGTGCCCTACTACGATCGCAGCGAGCTCGTCGATGCGGCCCTGTGGACCGTGGCCAAGGTGCTGCTGGAAGGCGTGGTCCTGGTCGTCTTGGTCCTGTTCCTGTTCCTGGGCGACGTGCGCTCTTCCCTGATCGTCGTGGCGACCTTGGTCCTGACGCCGCTGTTGACGTTCTTTGCGATGAACCGGCTCGGCATTTCCGCCAACCTGATGTCGCTCGGCGGCCTGGCGATCGCCATCGGCCTGATCGTCGACGGTTCCGTCGTGGTCGTGGAAAACGCATTCGCCCATCTCGGCCATGCCAGGGAAAGCGGCGAAAGCAAGGCGCGGATCGTGCTCAAGGCCGTGGCCGAAGTGGCGACGCCGGTGGTCTTCGGCATCGGGGTCATCATTCTCGTGTTCCTGCCGCTGATGACGCTGCAGGGCATGGAGGGCAAGATGTTCGCGCCGCTTGCCTACACCATTGCCATTGCGCTGGCGATTTCGCTGGTGCTGTGCCTGACGCTTTCGCCCGTGCTTTCGTCGTATCTGCTCAAGGGCGGCGCAGAGCACGATACGCGCGTCATCGCTTTCCTGAAGCGCCATTACCTGCGCATGCTGGACTGGGTCCTGCGCAATGCCAAGAAGACCGTGGCGATGGCCGTGCTGGCGTTCGCCGCCTCGGTCGCCATGCTGCCTTTGCTGGGCACCTCGTTCATTCCTGAAATGCAGGAAGGCTCGATCGTGCCGGCCATCAACCGCGTGCCCAATATCTCGCTGGAAGAGTCCATCGAGCTGGAAAAACAGGCGATGCGGCTCATCATGGAGGTGCCGGGGGTCAGATTGGCGGTTTCCAATGTCGGGCGGGGCGAGAGCCCAGCCGATCCCCAGGCCCAGAACGAGTCCACGCCCATCGTCAGCCTGAAGCCGCGCGATGAGTGGCCCGACGGCTGGACGCAGGACACCATTGCGGAAGAAATACGCAAGCGCCTGGCCGTGATCCCGAGCGCGCAAGTCGTCATGGCCCAGCCGATCTCCGACCGGGTGGACGAGATGGTGACGGGCGTGCGGTCGGACGTCGCGGTCAAAGTGTTCGGCGAAGACCTCGACCGCTTGCTGCAGAAGGCGCAGCAGATCGCGCGCGTGGCCGAAACGGTGCCCGGGGCGCGCGACGTACGCGTGGAACGGGTCAGTGGACAGCAATACCTGACGATCAACATCGACCGGCAGGCCATTGCCCGATACGGGCTCAATGTTTCCGACGTGCACGACGTGATCGAGGTCGCGATCGCCGGCAAGGTGGCGACCGAGATCTTCGAAGGCGAGCGGCGGTTCACCGCAGCGGTGCGCTTGCCCGAGGCGTTCCGCGGCAGCGTGGCCGACATCCGGCAGATCCTGCTGACCACGCCGCACGGCGTGCGGGTGCCGCTGGAAAGCCTGGCCAAGATCGAAGTGCGCGACGGGCCCGCTCAGATCAGCCGCGAAGGCGGCAAGCGCCGGGTCGTGGTCGCCATCAACGTCCAGGACCGCGACCTGGGCGGGTTCGTGGCCGAGCTGCAGCAAGCCGTCCAGGAAAAGGTTACTTTGCCGCCCGGCTACTACCTGGAGTGGGGCGGACAGTTCCAGAACATGGAGCGCGCGCTGGGCCACCTCGCGCTCATCGTTCCCGTCACCGTGGCGGCGATTTTCTTCCTGCTGTTCCTGCTCTTCAATTCCGTCCGGTATGCGACCCTGATCATCACCGTGCTGCCGTTCGCCTCCATCGGCGGCATCATCGGCTTGTTCGTCACGGGCGAGTACCTGTCGGTCCCTGCCTCGGTCGGCTTCATCGCGCTGTGGGGCATTGCGGTGCTGAACGGCGTAGTGATGGTGTCCTACATACGCAAGCTGCGGATGGAAGGCCAATCGCTGGCTGAAGCCGTGGTGCAGGGTGCGACGATGCGTTTCCGCCCGGTCATGATGACGGCGACCGTCGCCATGCTGGGGCTCGTGCCCTTCCTATTTGCGACCGGGCCGGGCTCGGAGGTCCAGCGCCCGCTCGCGGTCGTGGTGATCGGCGGGCTCATTACTTGCACGCTGCTGACCTTGCTGGTGTTGCCCACCTTATACCGGTGGTTCGACGAAGAAGCGCCGGAGGCGTGAGGGAGTGTCCCGGCGCTATTGCCGGGACTTCCCATCACCGGGTTGGATGAAGGAGATCCGAATGAAAGAAATCAAGGCCGTGATACGTCCGACCCGCCTCGATGACGTGCGGGCCGCATTGATGAAAACGCCGGGATTTCCCGGCATGACCGTATCGCACGTGGAAGGCTGCAGTGCGCCCGCCCGCCACCAGCCGCAGAACCTGAAGGAAGAGCTGCTGGACTTTGCGCCCAAGGTCCGGATAGAGATCGTCGCGGCGGACGAGCACGCAGGCGCCCTATACGAAACGATCCGCCAGGCCGCGAGCACGGGACACGTGGGCGACGGCCTGGTCTGGATGAGCGACGTTGGCCGTTGCAGTTTCCTCTGGCACCCGGACGATCAGCTCACGCCCACGCGTTCGTAAGTGACGAAGTCGTAGGCCAGCCCGTCTTCCGGCGGTTGCGGCTCGCGCGCCGTTTCGCGCCACTGGCCCGCCGGAAGCGAGGGGAAATAGGCGTCTCCTGGCACTTCGGCATGGATTTCGGTCGCGATGATGCGGTCCGCGCGGTCAAGCGCAGCGGCGTAAACCTGTGCGCCGCCGATGACATAGATCCGCTCGGCCGTACCCGCCGCAGCGATGGCCTGGTCCAGGGTCCGCACGACCGTCGCGCCTTCGGCGGAGTAGTCCGCGTCGCGGGTGAGCACGATGTTCTGCCTGCCAGGCAAAGGCCTTCCCAGGGATTCCCAAGTCTTGCGCCCCATGATGATGGGGTGGCCGAGGGTGGTGCGCTTGAAGTGGGCGAGATCGCCGCGCAGGCGCCAGGGCAGGGCGTTGTCGCGCCCGATGACGCGGTTGGCGGCGTAGGCGACGATGAGGATGAGCGGTGCGGGCATCGAATGAGGCATGACGGAGGAGGTCGCATTCAAGCCCGCAATCTAGCACGAACGGGGGAGCGGCCGCCCCGACGTCTCTCCTGGCGGGACGCAGGGCTGCCAGGAGGCTCATTTTCTGATACAACCTAGAGGCTTGGCCCCGTCCGTCGAAGGCGGGCCGCACCAAAGGATAGTCATCCATCCAATATCACATCATCAATAGACAAGGGAACCATGGGAACCAAGATCAACTTGACCGCTTCCGACGGCGTCACTATCTCCGCCTACCGTGCAGACCCCGTCGGCAAGCCGCGCGGCGGGCTGGTCGTATGCCAGGAGATCTTCGGCGTCAATCCGCACATCCGTAGCGTTTGCGACCGCTATGCGCAGGAAGGTTATCTCGCCGTGGCGCCGGCGTTCTTCGACCGTGTCCAGGCCGACGTGGAACTGGGCTACGAGCCCGACGACATCAACAAGGGCAAGGAGTTCATGCAGAAAATCTCCATCGATACCGCCCTCAAGGATGTCGCGGCTGCCATCGCCGTCGCCAGCGAGGCCGGCAAGGTCGGCATCGTCGGCTATTGCTGGGGAGGCACGATTGCATGGGCCGCTGCAGGCAGCCTGGATGGCCTGTCGGCGTCCATTCCGTACTACGGCGGCGGCATCGCGGGCATGGCCGACAAGAAGCCTCGCATCCCCACGATGGCGCATTTCGGCGAGAAAGACCATGCCATCCCGATGAGCGACGTGGAGAAAGTGCGTGCGGCACAACCGGACGTCATCGTCCACACTTACCCGGCTGGCCACGGCTTCAACTGCGACATGCGCGGGTCGTACGACAAGCCGAGCGCGGATCTCGCGCTTTCGCGCACGCTCGAATTCCTGCGCAAGCACGTAGGCTGACGATCGAACGCCGGGGCGTTTCGCCCCGGGTCCCGCAACGGAGCCGCGCCTGCCGCGAGCTCCGTTTTTTACACCGCCATGGGCGCCGTCAAGGGCGGGTGATGCTCATAGCCCACGAGGGAAAAGTCCCCGGGCTCGACGCGCTCCAGCCATTCCGGTTCGTATTTGCCCGTCACGGCGTAGTCAGGAATCCTGTCCGAAAGCGCCAGCTGCGGCAGCGGGAAGGGCTTGCGCGTCAATTGTTCGCGCAGCATGGGCAAATGGGTCTCGTAGATGTGGGCGTCGCCGATGAAGTAGCTGAACCAGCGCGGCGTGTATCCGGTTAGCCGGCCTACGAGATGCAGCAGCGCGGCGCCTTCGGCAAGGTTGAATGGCGTGCCCAGCCCCACGTCGTTGGACCGTATGTACAGGCACAGCGAGATTTCGCGGGTCGAGGCGTTGGGCAGGAACTGGTATAGCAGATGGCAAGGCGGCAGCGCCATTTCCTCGATCTGCGCCCAGTTCCAGCCATGGAACAAGATGCGGCGATCCGAGGGATTGCTGTGTATGGTGTCCAGGCATTGGCGCAGTTGGTCGACGGCCTTGTACAGCAGTACCTTGCGCTCGCCGCCTTCATCGAACTCGGTCACCCGGGCATATCCGCGCGACAGCGCGTCTTGCACCTGCGCCGCGCGCGAGGCGGGCAGCACCTTGTATGCGGGCCAGCGGCGCCATTGCACGCCATACACGGGGCCCAGGTCGTCCTCGCCTTCGCGGTAGGGATTGGCCAGCCATTGGGCGTTCTCATTGGCGTTCTGGTCCCAGACCTTGCAACCGAGGGCCCGAAAGTCGGCGGCGCTGCGCGCGCCGCGCAAGAAACCGACGAGCTCGCCGATGGCAGACTTGAACGCCAGCTTCTTGGTGGTCACGGCCGGAAAGCCCTGCTGCAGGTCGAAGCGCAAGGCCGCCCCAGGCATGCTCAAGGTGCGTATGCCTGTCCGGTTCGATTGCCATGAGCCCGTGTCGAGAATGGCTTGGACGAGGTCGAGATATTGTTTCATGGGCCTGGGGAGGAAACTTGAGCGTACAGGGGACGGCGGCACAGCGGACCTGCCGAGCCCGGCCGGCCCCATTCGATTATCGCACGCGCGGCGGGCAGTCCCCTGCCACCTCCGGCGGGCAAGCGCACCGGGCTCGTTGCGCGCGCGGCACGCCGGCACGCCTCCTGCATGCGATAGTTACGGTTGTTCCTTCCCCGCCGTATTCCATGCGTTTCGCCTCTTTATTCCATACCCTGCGGCGCCTGTGGGCGCACGATACCTTCGTCTATAGCCTTCGGGTTTTCATCGCACTGGCGTGCGTCATGGGCGTGTGCTGGGGCACGGACCGCATGGACCTGGTCATTCCCGCGTTTCTGGGCGTGATTGCGTCGGCGCTGGCCGAAACGGACGACAACTGGCGGGGCCGGCTGCTGGCCCAACTGGTAACGCTCGTTTTTTTCGGGGTCGCGGCCGTTTCGGTCAAAGCCTTGTTTCCCTACCCGTGGCTGTTCCTGCTGGGGATGGCGCTCTCTACGTTCTGGCTGACCATGCTCGGCGCGATCGGGGAGCGCTACCGGGCCATGGGGTACGCCACGTTGATCCTGGCGATCTACACCACGATCGGCGTGGAACAAAGCCAGGGTGCGGGCGGGTTCTGGCGGGAGCCGGCGTTGCTGATGGCTGGCGCGACATGGTATGGCGTGCTATCGGTGTTGTGGTCGGCCCTATTTGCCCACCAGCCGGTGCAGCAGCGCCTGGCCGGCTTGTACAACGTGCTGGGCGATTACCTGGTGCTGAAAGCCTCGCTGTTCGAGCCCGTGCGGGGCATAGACGTGGAGGCGCGGCGCCTGGAGCTGGCGCAGCTCAATAGCCGGGTGGTGGCAGCCCTGAATGCGGCCAAGGAGAGCCTGTTCAGCCGCCTTGGACGCAGCCGCCCGGGCCGCAAGACGACGCGTTACCTGCGCCTTTATTTCATCGCCCAAGACGTGCATGAGCGCGCCAGCTCCTCGCATTATCCATACAACGAGCTGGCCGACGTGTTTTTCCACAGCGACATCATGTTCCGCTGCCAGCGCTTGCTGGGCCTGCAAGGGCAGGCGTGCCGCCGGCTGGCGCGGGCCATACGCATGCAGCAGCCGTTCGAGGTCGGTGATGAGATGCGGCAGGCCAAAGCGGACCTGGATGCCTCGCTCGACTTCCTGCGCAGCCAGAACCGGCCGGAGTGGGCGAGGCTCCTGCGCTCGGTGAACGCCCTGTCGGCCAACCTGGCCGAGCTGGATAGGCGTCTTGGCAGTGCAAGCAATCCCGACAATCTCGATGAACAGCAGCAGGACAACAGCTTGTTCGACCGGTCGCCGCAGTCTTTCGGGGAGGCGGTCGATCGCGTGCGCGTGCAATTGACGCCGAGCGCTCCCGTATTCCGCTATGCCGTGAGGCTGACCGCCGCGATGGCGGCCGGCTACGGCATGCTGCACCTGGTCCATCCCGAGCAAGGTTACTGGATCGTGCTGACCGCGCTATTCGTCTGCGCGCCCAGTTATGGCGCGACGCGTACGCGACTGGTGCAGCGCGTGCTCGGCACGGTGCTCGGGTTGGCGCTGGGATGGGTGCTGTTCAAGTTGTTCACGAGCCTGTTCGTGCAGGCCTTGTTCGCGGTGTTGGCAGGGGTCGTGTTTTTTGCGACGCGCACGACCCGGTACACGGTGGGTACCGCGGCCATTACGGTGCTGGTATTGCTGTGCTTCAACCAGATCGGCAACGGCTACGACTTATTCGTGCCGCGCTTGGTCGATACCTTGATCGGCGCGGCGATCGCGGGCATTGCGGTGCTGGTGGTGTTGCCCGACTGGCAAGGGCGCAGGCTGAACCAGGTGGCGGCCAATGCGCTGGCGGCCAGCAGCAAGTATCTGCGCGAGATCATGATCCAGTACGAGGTCGGCAAGCGGGACGACCTGGCGTATCGGCTGGCGCGGCGCAATGCGCATAACGCCGATGCCGCGTTTTCGATGGCGGTCTCGAACATGCTCTCCGAGCCGGGGCATTTCCGGCGCGAGGCGGATGCCGCGCTGCGGTTCCTGACGTTGTCCCATACGCTGCTGAATTATTTGTCCGGCCTCGGCGCGCATCGGGAAATGTTGGCGGATCACGCGAGCGATGCCGAGATCTCTCGCTTGACGATGGGCGTGATCCGCGCGCTGGACAGCATTGCAGCGGGCCTGGCGAACCGCGCGCCCCTCGAGGCGAGCGACCCCGAAGACGAAGCCTTGGCGAAGACCTTGGAGTTGTCGCCGGATGACGACGTCGACGACGGCCATCGGCTGGTGCTGACGCAATTGGCGTTGATCGGCGGATTGCTGGGCCCTTTGCGGAAGGCGGCCAGCCGGCTCGTCAAGCAAGAGTCGCGGCAGGAAGAAGAAGGCGGGGCCGTCGCGGCGGTTTGAGGCTCCCTCGCCCTGGCTTTCCCGCCGGCTGCGATGCCCTCGGCGGCTCCGAATGCCCCGGGCAGGCCCGTGCGCCTGCCGGGCCGCGCCAGGGCGAGGAAGCGGCTTCAGTAGCCGACGGCTTGGCCGTCCCGCCGCGAGTCGGAGGCTGCGATGTAGCCGTCCTCGCTGCGATAAATCAGCTGCGCCGTGCCGAAATCCAGGCTTTGCGGCTCGGATACCTCCACGACATGCCCGAGCCTGCGCAGGCCCTCGACCACTGCTGCCGGGGTGTGCGACTCCACGCGGACCACGCCTTCGTCCACCCGGAAGCGGGGCGCGTCGCTCATTGCCTGCGGGTTTTGCTTGTAGGCGCCCAGGCGCACCATCATCTGCACGTGCCCCTGCGCCTGCATCGACCCGCCCATCACCCCGAACGCCATGACGGGCCGGCCGTCACGCGTGACGAAACCGGGAATGATGGTATGCATCGGCTTCTTGGAGGGGCCGACGCAGTTCACGTGTCCGGGCTGCAGGTTGAACCCGATGCCTCGGTTGTGCAGGGAAATGCCGGTGCCCGGCACGACGATGCCCGAGCCGAACCCCTGGAAGTTGGACTGGATGAACGACACCATCATGCCGTCTTGGTCTGCCGCGGCCAGGTACACCGTGCCGCCGACCTTGGGCGTGCCGGCGGTAGGCGCGTTCGCGCGGGCGGGATCGATCAGCGCCGCGCGCTGGGCGAGATAGGCGGGATCGAGCAGCTCCTGCGGGGTGACGCGCATGGCAGCCGGGTCGGCGATGTGTTCGTGCAAGTCGGAGAAGGCGAGCTTCATCGCCTCGATCGTCGCGTGGTACATGGCCGGACTGTCCAGGCCCATGCCCTCGAGGTCGACGTGTTCCAGCATGCCAAGGGCGGCAAGCGCTGCAATGCCCTGCCCGCTGGGAGGAATCTCGTGCAAGGTGTAATCGCGGAATCGTTGGCTCAGGGGCTCTACCCACTGCGCCTCGTGCGCGGCGAGGTCCGCGAGGGTGATCGCGCCTCCCGTGCGGCGGGCGAAGTCGACGATCTGCTGGGCCAGTGCGCCGCGATAAAAACTCTCGCCCTTGGTCTGGGCGATGCTTTGCAGCGTGTCGGCCTGCTCGGGAAAGCGCCAGCGTTCGCCTGCCTGCGGCGCGCGGCCGCCCCGGAAGAAAGCCTCCGCGAAGCCGGGCTGGCCGGCCAGCTTAGGCGCCTGGCGCGCCCACAGCCGGGCAATTTGCGGCGTGACCTGGAAGCCTTGGCGGGCGTAGTGCAGGGCCGGCTCGAACAGCCGTTCGAAGGGCAATTTGCCGAAGCGCTCGGATAGCGCCCGCCATCCGGCAACCTGGCCGGGTACGGTGACGGCGTCCCAGCCGGTGGCGGGGATGGCCGTCTTGCCACGGAAATGCTCCAAGGTCCAGGCGGCCGGGGAGCGCCCGCTGGAGTTCAGGCCATGCAGCCTTCCCTCATGCCAGACCAGCGCGAACATGTCGCCGCCTATGCCGTTCATGACCGGCTCGACCACGGTCAGCGCGATGGCGCAGGCGAGCGCCGCATCCACGGCATTGCCGCCCTCGTACAGCATGCGCAGGCCCGCCTGGGCGGCGAGCGGCTGGCTGGTGGCGACGGCGTTGTCGGCCAGGACAGGCATCTTCTGCGACGGATAGGGGAAGTTCCAGTCGAAAGGGAGCATGACGGTCGGACTTGGTGGATCAGGATCCCAGAGCATACCAAGACGGCTGGGGCGACAGCCCCTTGCGCAGGCGCGCCGCCCTACGCCGGGAGAGGCGGGCGAGAGCCGGAAGGCGTCGCGCCAGGATGTATCTTTATTGCTCAAATGTAATAAAACTATACAAAATAGCAAAATATTGTGATTTTCACAGGGAGGAGATTATTCATGCCTACGCGTCCCCCGCCGGCTTGCGCCGGTATCCTGTTGCGCCTTTTCGCCGTTTTTTCCTTGCTCCTGGCGCTTGCCTCGTGCGGGGGCGGTTCCGGGGCGGTCCAGGCGGAAGCCGAAACGACCGTCCTGGTCTACGTCATCGCCACCGACCTCGAAGAAGGCGGAGGCGAAGCGTCGGCAAACCTCGCAGAAATGCAGAGCGTGGCGCCCAACGAAAAGGTCAACCTGGTGCTCGCCACCGGCGGCGCGCGCAAAGACGGATGGAGGACGTTGCAGCGCAAGCGGGTGCTCGGTTCGCGCATCGAGCTGCTCGAGGACCTCGGCCCGCGGGACATGGGGCAGGCCTCGACCCTTCAAGATTTCATCGAGTGGGGAGTGAAAGCCTATCCCGCCAAGCGGTACATGCTGGTCCTCTGGGACCACGGCGGCGGGCCCAACGCCGGCGTGGGGCCGGATTCCACGACCGGCTCGGTGCTGTCCTTGCCCATGTTGACGCAGGCCATCTCCAATGCCCGCGCCCAGACCGGCGCGCATTTCGACCTGATCGGCTTCGACGCGTGCCTGATGGCTTCGGTGGAAATCGCCAAGGCCCTCTCGCCGCACGCGAACTACATGCTGGCTTCGCAGGAGCTCGAACCCGGCGGCGGATGGGATTGGCGCGCCTTCATGCGGGAACTCACCGCCGATCCGGCCATCGACATCGAGCCCTTCGGCAAGGCCGTGATCGACGGCTACATCGCCAAGCAGGAGAAAGAGGAGCCCAACGGCCAGTCCACCCTCTCGCTTACCGACCTGCGTCGCCTGGGGCCGGTCATGGAGGCGCTCGACGAGATCGGCGGGTACCTGGAGGAACGGCTGCAGGCCGATCCAACGCAGGCCTGGTACGACATCACCATGGCCCGGGCACGCGCCACGGCCTTCTTGTCGCCGCGGCTGATGACAGGCGTGGACCTCGTCGACTTGCTCAGTTTCTTCAGCTGGAGCAGCTTGAACCTGCCAGCCGGCCAATACGAGAAGCTGGAAGCCGCGATGGGGGAGGCCGTGCGCTATGAGCGGCATACCGCCGTCTACCCGCAGCTGTCGGGCCTGACCATGTTCATGCCGCAACGCACGATCCTGAAGGACTCCACGATAGAGGCTTATTCCGAATTGGATTTCTCGGTGCCTATGCAGGCATTCGTGGGCGAGTACGTCAAGGTAGGCAGGAACGAGGACCTCGTGCCCCGCCCCGGGCTAGGCCACTTGATGAAGGAGGGCGAAACCGGCATCCGCGCCACGGTCGCGAACTTCGACTCGATGGTGTACGGCTTCGTGGCGAAGGGTGTGCAGCAGGAAGGGCGGCAGTTCATCATCGCTACCAAGCCTCCCTCGGAAATCACCCGGGACGAGTCCGACCAGCTCGTCATCCGGGATGCGAATGCCGACGAGGGCTGGTTTGCGCTCGGCACCGACCGCAAGGTGCCGGTGGTCATGATCCCGGACGGCGAACGCTACGCCGTCGACGATCCCTATCGGTACATGGTTCCGGTCGTGCTGCAGTCCAAGGAGGATCCCGATGCCGTGGCCGGCGGCCTGCTCTTCGTCCGGTCGGACGAGGAAGGGGTCTTGCGCGCCTATAGCTTCCTGCCGGACATGCTGAATGATTCGCCCACCGTTGCGCGTCCGGACGAGTTGCCCACGGATGCATTGGTCGCCCCCCGCTTGATGGAAGTCGACGCAAACGGCCAGGCCTCCTGGATCTACGATCCGTCGAGCTTCGTCGACCTGGGCGACGATCCCGTGGTCCACCAGAACGTGACGTTCACGGAAGGCACGAACCACATCGGCGTCGAAGACCACCGGGGTTACGTCATCCTCAGCCAACCACTGAAATAGCCGCAGGCCGGGCCGCAAGCCGGCGGCCCGCGCATGTTTTTCCGGGCGAACCGGCCTACACTGTGGGCTTCGTCAAGCGCCGGCCGCAGGATCGCGGCCGGCGCGTTCTTTCTCGATGTGGTTCACCCATGGCTCAATACGTCTACACCATGAATCGTGTCAGCAAGATCGTGCCGCCCAAGCGGCAGATCTTGCGCGACATCTCGCTGTCGTTCTTCCCGGGCGCCAAGATCGGGGTGCTCGGTCTGAACGGTGCCGGCAAATCGACGCTGCTCAAGATCATGGCCGGCGTCGACAAGGATTTCGAGGGCGAAGCCCGCCCCATGCCCAACCTCACCATCGGTTATCTGCCCCAGGAGCCCCAGCTCGACCCCGAGCACACCGTGCGCCAGGCGGTCGAAGCCGGACTGGGCGGCGTATTCGCAGCCAAGAAACGCCTGGAAGAGGTTTATGCCGCCTACGCCGAGCCGGACGCCGACTTCGACGCGCTGGCGACCGAGCAGGCCGAGCTCGAGGCCATCATTGCGGCGGGCAGCGGAAGCGGCAGCGATGACATCGAACACCAGCTCGAGGTGGCGGCCGACGCGTTGCGGCTGCCACCCTGGGATGCGGTGGTCGGCCACCTGTCCGGAGGCGAGAAGCGCCGCGTGGCCCTGTGCCGCCTGCTGCTGTCCAAGCCCGACATGCTGCTGCTCGACGAACCCACCAACCACCTCGACGCGGAGAGCGTGGAGTGGCTGGAAGTTTTCCTGCAGAAGTTCCCCGGCACGGTAGTGGCCGTCACCCACGATCGCTATTTCCTGGACAATGCCGCCGAGTGGATTCTCGAGCTGGACCGTGGCCACGGCATCCCCTGGAAAGGCAATTACAGTTCGTGGCTGGAACAGAAGGAAGCCCGCCTCAAGCAGGAAGAAGCGAACGAGTCGGCCCGCCAGAAAACCATCAAGAAGGAACTGGAGTGGGTACGCCAGAATCCCAAGGCGCGCCAGGCCAAGTCCAAGGCGCGCATCGCGCGTTTCGAGGAACTCAGCTCGTACGAATACCAGCGGCGCAACGAGACCTCGGAGATCTTCATCCCGGTTGCCGAGCGGCTGGGCAATGAGGTCATCGAGTTCAAGAACGTCAGCAAGGGGTACGGCGACCGCCTATTGATCGACAACCTCAGCTTCAAGGTGCCGCCGGGCGCCATCGTCGGCATCATTGGCCCCAACGGCGCCGGCAAGTCCACGCTGTTCCGGATGATTGCGGGCAAGGAGCAGCCCGATAGCGGCGAAATCCTCCGCGGCTCCACCGTCAAGCTGGCCTACGTGGAACAGACGCGTGATGCGCTCGAAGACGCCAAGACCGTCTTCGATGCGGTCGCCGACGGGGCTGACCTGCTGACGGTGGGCCGTTTCGAGATGTCGTCGCGCGCCTACCTGGGGCGCTTCAACTTCAAGGGGGCGGACCAGAACAAGCTGGTGGGCAACCTGTCGGGTGGTGAGCGCGGCCGGCTGCACCTGGCCAAGACGCTGCTGGCCGGCGGCAACCTGCTGCTGCTGGACGAACCGTCCAACGACCTCGACGTGGAAACCCTGCGTGCGCTGGAAGATGCCCTGCTGGAGTTCGCCGGCAGCGTCATGGTGATCAGCCACGACCGCTGGTTCCTGGACCGGATTGCCACGCACATCCTGGCTTTCGAGGGCGATTCGCAGGTCGTGTTCTTCGACGGCAACTACCAGGAATACGAGGCGGACAAGAAACGCCGCCTTGGTGAAGAAGGGGCCAAGCCCAAGCGTGTGCGGTTCAAGCCGCTGAAGTAGTCCTGAAAGGCGGGCCGGCCTGCGGGCCGGCCCACCCTCCGAAGGAGGCTAGCCGTTCAGGCTCAGTCGATCACGAAGTCCAGATACTCGGCGAAGCTGCCGGACCAGGTGGCACCGCCGGTCGACTGGATGGCCACGTTGCCTTGTTCCCCGGAGATGGAGAACACCGTGCTGATGTCTTCGCCGCTGGCCTTGGTCAGCATCTTGCCGGAGCTGAACCCCAGTTCGAAATCATCGATGACGATAGGCTCCTCAAGCTGGAGAGTGTAGGAGAAGTCGTCGCCCAGCTCGGGATCGCTGCCCGTGTTGGCGTAGGCCAGCTCGTTGATCGTATGGCGGATGGAGTCGCCGCTGTCGCTGCAGAGGCAGTGGAGGTCCATTTCGCCGCGGAACTCGGTGACGGTCTGGGTATAGCCTTTGCCGTCTTCCTCGAAGGAAACTTTGAGCGATTCCCCGCCCTCTTGGCTGGTGGCAACGCTGACGAGGAGCGTCTCCGTGTCGCCGTCCATTTTCGCGATGATGGCGGGCTCATCATCGGGGATGACAGTGGAGAAGCGGGCGCGCATGACTCCGTCGAACTGCGTATCGGTCGCATCGACCTCCTCGCCGTCGCCGATTTGCAAGGCGGAATAAGCCACCCGCGTACCGACGGACACGGTTTGTTCCGCGTTTTTCAAGGCTTTCAGGGCTTTGGACATGACGAAGCCTTCTTGGGCGGGCGCCGAGGCGACTTTGCCGAAGAGCTCCGGCACGTTGAACTCGGTGATGACGACCCGGACCCCACCATTGATGGTGACGATATCGTCTTCCTCGTCGTCGTCGAATATCGCGATGCCGAACCCTTCGAACTCTTGGCGGCATTGCTTGAAGGCGAACCGGACCTCGTCGCCCACCGCAATCCCTTCGTTGCCCGGGTCGACGGGCGTGTACCGGGCCTGGACGGATCCGCCGTGGTCGCACGGGAATTCATCCACCGATGGGCGGGGCGGCTCGTCTTCGCCGAGGGGAGAGTGGCGATATTCGGCGTACTCCAGCGCGAGGGATGACATGAGTACGGCAGGCGATTGAACGAGCAGGCCGGCGAACAGCGAATGGCTAGAGTATTGGTGAATTTGTTCCGAGGTCAGCTTCGGCGTCGGCTCCGGCTTGCTGCCGCTTCCTCCCCCACAGGCCGTCAAGATAGCGGCGATTCCCAATCCACAAGCCAATTGCCACGTGCTTCTCATGTGTTTCCCCCATTCTTGAAATAATCGCAAGTAAGCGACCTGACGTTACAACTGTTTTTATTTGTAATCTAGCATCGAAGTCGACTAGAGGGAAGAGTATCGGCGTGGTTGGCGGCATTTCGCGACACCGGCCGCGACCTTGCCTTGACCGGCCGGTCTCTCGTGCCTAAAATTGAGCATGCTCAAAAATTAAGAACGCCTGCCATGGGGCAGGCCCGGGAGACCGAATGAGGATTTGCCGCTACGACGAAGGCCGGATCGGCCTGGTGGAAGGGGATCTCGTCTACGACGTGACCGCCGTGAAGGACCGTTTGCCCGCGCTGGCTTGGCCGGTGCCGCCGGGGGATTTGTTCATCGAACGCCTGGAGGAGCTGAAGCCCGCGATCCAGGCCGCCAAGGCGGGCGCGTCGTCCCGGCGCCTTTCCGAGGTCAGGCTGCTGAGTCCCGTCGCCACGCCGTCGAAGGTCATCGCTGCACCGCTGAACTACCACGCCCACGTGGATGAATCCCTGGCCGATGCCCAGATCCACAACAACGTGCACATCGCCCACTACGAGGGGTTCAAGAGCCCGGTCGCAAAGTTCGGGGTGTTCCTGAAGGCGGCGACTTCCGTGGTGGGTGCCGGCGAAGGCGTGAAGATCGCTTTCCCCGGCCGCCGCAACGACCACGAAGTGGAGCTGGCGGTGGTGATCGGGCGCCGCGCCAAGGACGTCGCGGCGGCCGATGCCATGTCCTACGTCGCGGGATATTGCATCGGCCTGGACATGACCGTCCGCGGCACCGAAGACCGCAGTTACCGCAAATCGGCGGACACCTATACGGTGCTGGGGCCCTACCTGGTGACGGCGGACGAGATCGCCGACCCGGGCAATCTCGATTTCTCCATCGAGGTGAACGGCGAGCCGCGGCAGCGCGCGAATACGCGCGATTTGATCACCGGCGTTGCGGAGCTGATCGAGGTGGCATCGCACGTCTATATGCTGTATCCCGGCGACGTCATCCTGACGGGCACGCCCGAGGGGGTGAATACCGTGAAGCCCGGCGACGTCATGCACGCCCGCATCCAAGGGCTGGGCGAAATGGACGTGGCCGTGCGCTAGGCGGCCGAGGGCAGGGGAGACACATGAACCATCCGAGCCAAATGCACGCGCCCGTCGCCGACAGGGCAGCCCGCGAAGCGTTCTACGCCCGCATCGGCGCGGATAACCTCGCGCCGCTGTGGGAGCAGCTACACAACCTCGTCACGCGCACGCCGCGCTCCGATTGCCAGCCGGCACACTGGTCGTACGCCAAGGTGCGGCCTTATCTGACCGAGGCCACCGAGCTGATTACCGCCGAGGAGGCCGAGCGCCGCGTCCTCATCCTCGAGAACCCCGGCCTGCGTGGCAAGGCGGCGATCACGACTTCGCTTTACGCCGGCCTGCAGGCCATCCTGCCGGGGGAGGTCGCCCGGGCCCACCGGCATAGCCAGGCAGCGCTGCGCCTGATTCTCGAGGGCGACGGCGCCTATACGTCGGTGAACGGCGAGAAGACCATCATGCGGCGCGGCGACTTCGTCACCACGCCGTCCTGGACCTGGCACGACCACGGCAACGAAAGCAATGGGCCCATGATCTGGCTGGACGGGCTGGACGTGCAATTGGTGGCCGCGCTGGACGCCAGCTTTGCGGAGTCCTCTCCGGCCGACCGGCAGGAGCTCAGGCGCCCGGTGGGCGACAGCCTGCTGCGCTACGGGAACGGCCTCGCCCCCGTGGACTGGACCCCGACCGCCAACCGGGCCTCGCCGCTGTTCTGCTATCCCTACGAGCGCACGCGCGCATCGCTGATGGGCATGCAAGCCGCCGGCGCGCCCGACCCGCACCTCGGCTACAAGCTGCGCTACGTCGACCCCCTCACGGGCCGGTCCCCCATGCCGACCATGGGTGCGTTCGCACAGCTGCTGCCCAAAGGGTTCTCCACGGCGCCTTACCGGTGTTCGTCGGGCACGGTGTTCGCCGTGCTGGAAGGGCGGGTGGAGGTGATCTTGGACGACCGGACATTCGAGGCCGAGCCGAACGACGTTTTCGTCATTCCCAGCTGGGCAGCGCACCGGCTGGCGGCCCGCGAGGACGCGATCCTGTTCAGTTTTTCCGACCGGCCCGTGCAGGAAGTGCTGGGCCTGTGGCGCGAAAGCCGCGACTGACGCGCGCCGGCTCCGAGAGCCCGGCGCGGCGCCGTTCGCCTCGTCCCGCGCGGGCGGTTTCCGAATCCTTTCCAATACTAGAACCGAGTCATGCAACAGCATCCCGTCGTCATTTCCGGAGCCGGTCCCGTCGGCCTGGTCGCCGCCCTCTCGCTCGCACAGAAGGGGGTGGACGTCGTCATCCTCGAAAAAGAGGACCACATTCCCCAGGACCTGCGTGCCGGCACCTTTCACCCACCCACCGTGGAGATGCTCGACACGCTGGGCGTGGGCGAAACCTTGCGCAGCCGCGGGTTGCGGGTGCCTGAGTGGCAGGTGCGCGACCGCAAGGAAGGGCTGGTCGCGCAGTTCGACCTGAACCTCATCGCAGACCTGACGCCTTACCCGTTCCGGCTCCACGTCGAACAGCACAAGCTGTCCAGCATCGTGGCCGAGGCGCTGCGGGAACACAGCAATGCACGGGTACTCTTCTCGCACCAGTGCCTGGGTTATGAACAGGACGACGACGGGGTCACCGTGCGCGTCCAAGGCCCCGGCGGGACGGAAGAGATCCGCGCCAGCTATCTCATTGGCGCCGACGGCGCGCACAGCATCGTGCGCAAGACCATGGGGACGGAATTCGAGGGCTTCACCTGGCCCGAACGCTTCCTCGTCTGCGCCACCCGCTATGACCTGCGCGCAGAGGGCTATACGGGCAACGCCTACATCGCCGATCCTGACGAATGGGTCGCCATTTTCATCCAGCCGCACGACGGACCGCCCCCCATCTGGCGCATCGCGTTCCCCATCGGGCCGGAAATGGACGAAAACGAGGTGCTGTCGATGCCCTTCGTACAGAGCAAGGTCCAGGGCTTCCTGTCGCCGGAGCGCGAGTACGACATTCCGTACAAGAGCATTTACCGGGTCCACCAGCGCGTGGCCAAGGAGTTCCGCGACCGCCGGGTGTTCTTGGCCGGCGATGCCGCCCATGTGAACAATCCCCTGGGTGGGATGGGGCTGAACAGCGGCATCCACGACGCCATGAACCTGACGGAAAAGCTTGCGCAAGTCATGCTGCATGGTGCGCCGGACGACCTGCTGGACCGCTACCACCGGCAGCGCCATACGGTCAACGTGGAATACGTGCAGGCCATCACCATACGGAACAAGCGCCTCCTGGAGGAGCGGGATCCCAAGGTGCGCAAGCAGCGCCTGGACGAACTTCGTGCCACCGTGGCCGACCGGCAGGCGCACCGGCAGTTCCTCATCAATTCATCCATGATCGCCAGCGTGCGCCGGGCCAACGAAATCCAGTAGGCCGGGCGCCCAAATAGACATAACGAGAGAGGAGACCGCTATGCAAGATGCCGCACACCGTCCCGAGCGACGGACCTTCATCGCCGCCCTGGCCGCGGGCGCGCTGCTGCCGGGGCGCCTGCCCGCGGCCCAGGACACCCTGGGCCTGTCCGACAAGACCGTCCAGGTCATCGTTCCCTTCACACCGGGCACCACCCCCGACCTGTGCGCGCGGCTGTTCTCGCCCAAGCTGGCCGAGCAATCGGGCCGCACGTTCGTGGTGGAGAACAAGCCCGGGGCCTCCGGCATCATCGGCCTTGCCGCGGTGGCCAAGGCGCCGCCCGACGGCCATACCATCGCGTTCAGCACGAATACGGCGCTGACGCTGCCGCTGGTTTACGCATCGGTGCCGTTCGACGTCATCGAAAGCTTTACGCCGCTCGCAATGCTGGGTTCGACCAACTTCGCGTTGTGCGTACATCCCTCGCTCGGCGTGAACACCGCCAAGGAGTTCATCGATTACGTCAAGCGCCATCCCGGCACGGTCAACTACGGCTCGCCGGGCAAGGGAACCTTCCATCACTTGTGCATGGAAATGCTGGTGGCCCAGCTGGGGCTGAACATGGTGCACGTGCCGTACAAAGGGTCGGCGGGCGCTACCACCGACCTGCTGGCGGGCCATATCAAGGCGATGTTCCAGCCCATGCACGTGGCCGTGCCGCACCAGCAGGAAAAGCGCCTGGTCATCCTCGGGGCCTCGCGCCGCGAGCAGGATGCCGCCTATCCCGCCATCCCCCCGCTGGCCACGGTGGGCGTGCCGAACTACGACGCCGACGCCTGGTACGCCGTCTGGGGGCCGCGCGGCATGAGCCCCGATCTGGTCACGCGCTACAACGCCGCCTTCAACCGCCTGCTGGAGCACCCGGAGGTGCGGGCCACCATGCTCAAACAGGGCATGACGCCGCGGCCCATGAGCTCCCGGGAACTGGGGGATTTGTCCAAGGCGGAATACGCCAAGTGGGCCGAGGTCACCAAGGCCGCCAACATCCTGCCCGAGTAGGGTTGCCGGCGCAGGCTTGATACATCTTTCGCAAAAACGCAACAGCCCCGGTCCTTTCGGACCGGGGCTGTTTGCCTTGGGGCAGGCTGCCCCTTTAGCGGCGCTTGCCGACCTGGTCGCCGACGACGCCGCCTATCGCGGCGCCGCCCACGGTGCCCAGGATGCCGCCGTCAGAGATGGCAGCACCTGCCACGCCGCCCAGTCCGGCGCCGACGACCGCGCTCTTTTCGCGGCCGGACATGCTGTCCCAGGTGGAACACCCGGTTGCCGCGACCACGAGGGCGGCACCGATCATCAGTTGGGCAAATCGTTTCGCGTTCATGAGGTGACTCCCTGAATGTGTGAGGTATGCGGCGCGGCCAGCGCGCCGCGGCTTGGAATAACAGTGACAGAATCGCCCGGCGATGTCTGTGAACGAACTCGACAAGCATTACACAAAGTAACGTCGGGGATGCACCTCCGAAAAGCCTGGAGGGACTCGAATCTCGCCTCGATTAGGCTTATCCTGCAAGGACTGCGAACTCGGAGAAATTTCGGTGGACGCTGTTGCTACTGCGATGCCCTGGCGGCTAGAAGACATCGATCTGTCGCGCATCGACCCGAGCTTGGTCGAGTCGGACGAGGCGCTGTTTTTCCTGCTTTGCAGCGCTTCGTTCATCGAGAGTGGGTCGGACCTCTACACGCGCAACCTCATCGAATATTACCAGGACGACCCGGACGTGGCCGGCTGGCTAGGGTCGCGTTGGGAGCCGGAGGAATTACAGCACGGCCGCGCCTTGCGTGCGTACATCGAGCACGTCTGGCCCGACTTCGATTGGCAAAGCGCGTTCGACAGTTTTTTCAGCGAGTATTCCCAGCGCTGTACGCTGGAGGAGTTCGAGCCCACCAAGGCGCTGGAACTGGCGGCCCGCTGCGTGGTGGAAATGGGGACGGCGTCGTTGTACCGCAGCCTGGCCGCGTACGCGCCCGAGCCGGTGTTGCGCGAGATCACCACCCACATCCGGACGGACGAAGTCCGCCACTACAAATACTTCTACCTGTACTTCAATCGGTATAACGCCCAGGAAGGCAACGGCCGGATGAAGGTGCTGCGGGCGCTGGTGCGGCGGTTGCTGGAGATCCGCAACGACGATGCCGAGTGCTCCATCCGCCATGTGTTCAATCACCGGCATCCCGGGCAAGCCAACGACAAGGCCGCCATCGACCGCATCCATGCGGCGTGCCGGCGTTTGGTGCAGCGCAACGTGAGCCCGGACATGAGCGTGAAGATGTTCCTCAAGCCCCTCAACCTGCCCCCCCGCATGCAGCACGGCCTGGAGGCCCCGCTGACGCGGATGGTGCACTACGCGCTGCGCTGAAGGCCGGCGGCGGGGCGGCCGATCGTCTCCGCGTAGCGGCCGCTCAGGTAGTTGAGGATTTCGTCCGCACGGCTGGCGGGCCAGTTCCAGATTTCCGTCCAGGGCAGGTGGGGGGCAATGCCGAAATCCCGCTTGAGCGCGGCCACGACGGCGCCTTGCGCTGCATAGCCGAACTGCCGCTCACGTGCCTTGCACAGCTCGTTCAAGGCCGATTCGATGCGGTGGCGCAGGCGGCTGTCGGCGCCTATGGTGCCTGGGGCGTCGTCGCCCGCGCCGCATTGGATTGCGGCGCCATCGGAGAATACGGACTGGTTCACGGCATTGCTCCTCGGTGCGAGGGTCTGCGGAAGGGATCTGCGGTCCATTAGTTCCGGCCGCGGGGGCTGCGGGGCAGCCATTCTTCGGGCCGGACCACTTCTCCGGTCACCGGATGGATGTAGAGCTTGATCTTGGCGCCGTTCTTGTCGAAACCCTCGACTTCCCAGCAGCCGTCGTCGGGCTCGACTTCCCGCACCTCGTAGCCCAGTTCTTCCGCCTTGCGGATGGCCTGGTCAATGGGGATCCAACGCTCGCGGGGCACGTATTCGCATTTGTCGGCCGCGTAGGCAGCGGGGCTGGCGGCGGCAGTGGCGGCAAAGGCGATGATGAAGGCAGGCAACACGCGCATGGTGGTCCTCAGGATGATTCGTTGACGATGGCTCGAAGCATAGTCGCAGCTCGCCCCGTTTCCCTGACCGCCGATGTCAGCGTCTTATCAGGCAGCGCCTGTTAGTGTGCCTCCCATGTTTGCGACTTTCTTCCCCCGCCGCCCGCGGTTCGCGCCGCGCCTGGCCGCGCCCATGCTGGCGGCGGCGCTCGTCTGCCCGGCTATGTTGGCCCATGCGCGCGACGAATCGTGCAAGAACGACCAAGACTGCGCCCGGGCGGCGTTGGTGCAGGGGGAGATCCGGCCGTTGTCCCAAGTCTTGCGCGTCGTGCGCGAGCGGGTGCCGGGCGATATCATTGAGATCGAACTCGAGCGGGAAGACGGCATCTGGGTGTACGAAGTCAAGGTGCTGCCTTCGAGCGGACGCCGCAAGAAGCTGGAAATCGATGCCCGCACCCTGGAAATTCTCAAGATCAAATAGGTCATGCGCATTCTCGTAGTGGAAGACGAGCCCCGCATTGCGGCGGACATCCGGGCGGGGCTGGAGCGGGCGCATTACGCGGTGGATCATGCCGAAGACGGCGAGAGCGCCTGGTTTCGCGCCGGTACCGAGGAGTACGACGCCATCGTGCTGGATCTCGGGCTGCCCAAGCTCGACGGGCTCACCGTGCTGAAGCGGTTGCGCGCGGCCGACATCACCACGCCCATTCTCATCCTGACGGCGCGCGACGGCTGGCGCGACAAGGTCGAGGGCATCGACGCCGGGGCGGATGATTACCTAGCCAAGCCGTTCCAGATGGAAGAACTGCTCGCGCGCCTGCGGGCCATCATCCGGCGCGCGGCCGGCCAGTCCTCGGCGATCCTGCGTGCCGGCCCGGTGGAGGTCGATACGCGTACCCGCATGGTGACCGTCCATGGATCGGCCATGACGCTGTCTTCCTTGGAGTACCGGCTCCTGGCGTATTTCCTGCACCATCCCGGGCGGGTGTTGTCGCAGAGCGAACTCATTGAACACGTCTACGAAGCCGGAAGCGATCGCGACGTCAACGCCATCGAAGCGCTGGTGGCGCGCCTGCGTCGCAAATTGGGCGTGGATCTCATCGAGACGCGCCGCGGCCACGGTTACCTGATTCCCGACAGCACGCGATGAGCCGCCGGTCGCTGCTCGTCAGGCTGAGCTGCGCCGCGGCGTTGATGATCCTGCTCGCGCTGGCCGCGGGCGGGGTCGGACTGACGCTGATCTTCGACCGGCAGATGGAGCGTCGCGCCGTGGCCGAACTCGATCTGTATCTAAAGACGCTGGCCGGGCAGGTGCGCGTGGATGCGGGCGGCGTCCTCTCGCTCGAGGCCGCACCGTCTGATCCTCGGTTCGAACAGCCGTACAGCGGGCTGTACTGGCAAATCGACGGCCCGGACAACCAGCAATTGCGGTCACGGTCCCTGTGGGACACGGTCCTGCCCACGCTGGCGGCCGATCCCGCGCGGCCCGTCACCATTGGCAAGGTGGCCGGGCCTGAAGGCTCGCAGCTGCTTTCGGCGGAGCGGACCATCGCGCTCGATGACAGCGTTACCGGGGCCACGGTGCACTTATTGGTGGCCCTCGACCGGGCAGACCTGCAGGCCGAGCGCCGTACCTTCCTGAGCCTGCTGGTTCCTTCGCTCGCCGGGCTCGGGCTGCTGCTCATCCTCGCGATGGCCGGCTTCATTCACCTCGCCCTGCGTCCGTTCCGCGATTTGCGCGCCCACCTGCAGGCGGTGCGCAGCGGGCGCACCCGGGAGCTGCCGCGGGATGTGCCGGATGAGGTCCAACCGGTCGTGGACGAGCTGAACCGGATGATCGCGTTCCATGATGCCTCGCTCGAACGCGCACAAACGCAGGCCGGGGACCTCGCGCACGGCCTCAAGACGCCGCTCGCGGTCATGGGCGCCGCCGCGCGGCGGGCCCGCGCGGAGGGCAGGGACGCCCTGGCGGACGACATCGAAGAACAGGTCAACGCCATGCGTCGCCAGGTGGACCGGACGCTAGCGCGGGCCCGAGCGGGCATGGCGGCGGCCTTGGGGAATCGCTCCACCGTGGTGGCCGACGCCGTGCGCAAGACCTTGCGCGCCATCCAGACGCTGCCGGGGGCGCAGGCGCTCGATTGGGAAGAAGACGTCGCGCCTGACCTGCGTTTCGCCGGAGACGAGGGCGACCTGACGGAGCTGCTCGGCAACCTGCTCGACAACGCGCGCAAATGGGCTCGCGGACACGTGCGCGTGACGGCCCGGGAGTCAAGCCGTGCCGCGTGGATGTTGACCATCGAGGACGACGGCCCGGGCTTGCCCGAAGACGAGGCGGTGCGCATCGAGCGCGGAAGGCGCTGGGACGAATCCCGTCCCGGAACCGGCTTCGGCCTGGCGATCGCGCGCGACCTAGTCGAAGCCTATCGGGGAACCATCGGTTTTTCCCGCGCTCCGGAGCTGGGCGGGCTAAGGGTTTGCATCACCTTGCCGCGCCCGGCCGGCGGCGCCTAGCGGGCGCCTCCAGGGCGGCATGCCGCCGGCGCCAGGGCAAGGGGGCTCAGGTTGCCGACGGCATTTCGATCTTGACTTCCAGCACTTCTAGCGTGTCCTGGCGCTCCAGGTGCACCTTGATGTCGTCCGGATTGATCTTGACGTACTTGGAGATGACGGCCACGAGCTCTTTCTGCAGCTGGGGCAGATAGTCGGACGAACTCGAGGAGGCCGACCGTTCGTGGGCGAGGATGATTTGCAGCCGTTCCTTGGCGACACCGGCGGAGGACGGCTTTTTTTGTCCGAGGAAAAACGAAAGCAAGGACATCGATTATTTCCCTCCGAACAAACGCTTCAACAGGCCGGGTTTTTCATAGTCGATGAACCGCAGCGGCTTGTCCTGGCCCAGATAGCGGTCGACCACGTCCTGATACGCTTCGGCCACCGGCGTGCCTTTCAGGTGAATGGCGGGCAGGCCTTGGTTCGAGGCTTGCAGCACATCCTCGGATTCGGGAATGACGCCGATCAGCTTGATGCGCAGGATGTCTTCGACGTCCTTGAGCGAGAGCATCTCGCCTTCTGCCACGCGCTTGGCGTTGTAGCGGGTGAGCAGCAGGTGTTCCTTGACCGGCTCTTCGCCGTTGACGGCCCGCCGCGACTTTGCCGAGAGTATGCCCAGGATGCGGTCGGAGTCCCGTACCGAGGAGACCTCGGGGTTGGTGACGACCAATGCGTCGTCCGCGAAATAGGCGGCCATCAGCGCACCGGACTCGATGCCCGCCGGCGAGTCGCAGACGATGTACTCGAAGTCCATCTCCTTAAGGCCCTCCATGACTTTTTCCACGCCTTCCTGCGTCAGGGCGTCTTTGTCGCGCGTCTGTGAAGCAGGCAGGATGTAGAGGTTCTCGAGCTGCTTGTCGCGGATCAGGGCCTGGTTGAGCGTGGCTTCGCCTTGGATCACGTTGATCAGGTCGTACACCACGCGTCGTTCGCATCCCATGATGAGGTCGAGATTGCGCAGGCCCACGTCGAAATCGATCACGGCGGTCTTGTGTCCGCGCATGGCCAAGCCCGACGAAAAGCTCGCGCTGGTGGTGGTTTTTCCGACGCCGCCTTTGCCTGAAGTCACGACAACGATACGTGCCATGGAGAGTGGATCCTTAACGAGTTAAATGGGCAACGGTTCGACCAGCAGTTTCTCGCCTTCGAGGCGGATCAACGCCGGTTTGTCCTGGATTTCGGGCAGAGCCGTGGTCATCGGGCGGTAGACGCCCGCGATGGCGACCAGCTCCGCCTGGAATTGGGTGGTGTAGATGCGCGCCTTGGTGTCGCCGCGCGCGCCGGCCATGGCTTTGCCCCGCAGCGGACCATAGACGTGAATATTGCCATCGGCGATCACTTCGGCGCCATGGCTTACCACGCCGAGGACGATGAGATCCGCGTGCCGGGCGTAGACGCGCTGCCCGGATCGCAGCGGCTTTTCGATCACCAAGGTCGGGACCGCTTGCGGCGGCGCCGGCCGCTGTTCGGCCACCGTTTCCATCACGACTTCGGCCGCGGGCGGTGGCGAGGCCGGCGCTTGCGCCGAGGCTGGCGCTTCGCTTTTCGTCGTTGCGGTCTCGGTCGGTTCGACGGCCGGTGAGCGCGTCGGCGCGGCGGGCAGCGACAGCAGCGTCAGCCCCGCCTGCCTGGCCGACTCGGCTAGGTCCTCCGGTGCCATGATGCCTATGGCGGGCAGGTTGTGCCGCCTGAGCGCGTCGACCAGCTGCGTCCAGTCGAGCGGCGCGGTCAGGCGCGATGCGTCGATGACCACCGGCTCGTCTTCGAAAAAGCCGGCGGCTTCCTCCATGCGCTGATCGAGCGCGGCCAGGACGGCCTGGAGGTCGGAGGTGTGCAGCACCACGCGGATGGCGTAGAGCGAGGTGCTCTTGATGTCGAGTACGGGACTGGCTTCCATGGGCGGCGCCGCAAGGCGCAATTGCGCAAAGTCCAGATTCTACCGGGACAAGCGGGAGGATGGGTTAGAGGTTGTGTCCGCGGGGGCACCCCCGCGGGTTTACTTGCCCCAGGAGTCCCGCAGGGTCGTCGTGCGGTTGAACACCGGCGCCAGGGTGGAGGAGATTTCCCGGTCGGCCACGAAATAGCCGAAGCGCTCGAACTGATACGAGGTGCCGGGCGTGCCGTCCGTGCCCGGTTCGAGGTAGCCCTGGACGATTTCGATCGAATTGGGGTTCAGGTGCTCGATGAAGTCCTTGCTGCCTGCGCCGGGGTTGGGGTCGGTGAACAGGCGGTCGTAGAGGCGGATCTCGGCGGGTACGGCCGTTGGCGCGTACAGCCACGTGATGTTGCCCTTGACCTTGACGCTGTCGGCACCCGGGGTGCCGCTGCGGGTGTCGGGCAGGTATTCGGCGTGGACTTCCACGACTTTGCCGGACTCGTCCTTGACGCAGCCCGTGCATTTGACGACGTAGCCGTACTTCAGCCGGACCATGTTGCCCGGGAACAGCCGGAAGAATCCCTTGGGCGGCGTCTCGGCGAAGTCTTCCTGCTCGATCCAGAGTTCGCGCCCGAAGGGGAACGTGCGCCGGCCCATCTCCGGATGGTGGGGATGGCGCGGTGCCGAGCATTCTTCGCTCTGCCCTTCGGGATAGTTGGTGATGACCAGCTTGAGCGGCCGCAGGACGGCGACGGTACGCGGCGCCTTGGGATCGAGGTCATCGCGCAGCGCTTGTTCCAGTAGCGAGTAATCGATGACCGACTCGGACTTTGAGGCGCCGGTGCGTTCGCACAGTAGGCGGATCGACTCCGGGGTGTAGCCGCGGCGCCGCAGGCCCAAGATGGTGGGCATGCGGGGGTCGTCCCAGCCGGTGACGTGGCCCTCGTTGACCAGCTGCGCCAGCTTGCGCTTGCTGGTGATCACGTAGCTCAGGTTCAGGCGCGCGAACTCATGCTGGCGTGGCAGCGGATCCGCGAGCAGGCCGAGGTCGCGCAGGCGGCCGAGCAGCCAGTCGTAGAAGGGTCGCTGGTCTTCGAATTCCAGCGTACAGATGCTGTGCGTGATGCCCTCGAGCGCATCTTCGATGGGATGCGCATAGGTGTACATCGGGTAGATGCACCATTTGTCGCCCGTGCGGTGGTGCTTGGCGTGACGAATCCGATAGAGGACCGGGTCGCGCAGGTTGATGTTGGGCGAGGCCATGTCGATGCGGGCCCGCAGCGCCATCGCGCCGTCCGGATGCTTGCCGTCGCGCATTTCGCGCAGGCGCGCGAGGGATTCCTCGCGGGGCCGGGAACGCCAGGGCGAATCCTTTCCCGGCTCCGTGAGGGTGCCGCGCATGGCGCGGATTTCCTCCGGGCTTTGCTCGTCCACGTAGGCATCGCCCGCCATGACGAGCGCTTCGGCGGCTTCATACATGAAGTCGAAGTAGTCGCTCGCATGGTAGTAATGCTCGGTGCCGAAACCCGTCCAGTCATAGCCCAACCAACGGACGGCGTCGACGATGGCGTCGACGTAGCGTTGTTCTTCTTTCTCGGGGTTGGTGTCGTCCAGGCGCAAATGGCAGACACCGCCGTAGTCGCGGGCCAGCCCGAAGTTCAGGCTGATGGCCTTGGCGTGGCCGATGTGCAGGTAGCCGTTCGGCTCCGGCGGAAAGCGCGTGCGTATGCGCGCCGGGTCCAGCGGCGCTTCGGCGTGCGTCGCTGCCGGCCCGGGTTTGCCGGCCCAGCGCTTCCCGGCATAGCGTCCGGCGGCGAGGTCCGCTTCGACGATGTTGCGCAGAAAGTTGGTGGCCGGAGCTGCGGCGGGTTTATTGGGTGTGGTCATCGTTTTATGGTTGGACGAGTAGTCCTTTATTCGATTTTGCCATAATTAGGGTTCCCCCTTACGGCCCAAGGGCCTGCCGCGGGGTCAGTTCTTGGCAAGAGGCAGCCTGACGTCGACCTTCAGGCCCCCGTGCGCGGCTTGCTCCAGGGCGATGCTGCCGCCATGGGCGCGCGCGATGGCCTCCACGAGTGCCAATCCCAACCCGACATTGCCGGTCCTGCTGCGCGCCGCATCCAGGCGCGAGAACGGCTGGAGCGCTTCGGCGCGCCGCTCGGGCGGGATGCCCTGGCCGTGGTCCGTCACGCTGAGCAAGGCGTGGCCATCGAGCGCGGCGAGCGCGACGTGTATGGGCGGGGCGCCGTGCTGGAGGGCGTTGTGTATGAGGTTGTCCACCAACCGGCCCAGGGCGACGGCGTCGCCCGCCACCGTTACGTCTTCTTGTAGCGAGGTCAGTTCCACCTCGCAGCCCGTGCCCTTCCAGGTATGCAGGCGTTCGCGCAGCCACGCGCCCAGGTCGAGGGGCGCGAAGTGGTAGGTGGCCGGATCGGTGCCTCGCACGAAGCTGATGAACTGGTCGACGATGTGCTGCATGTCTTCGGCGTCCTGCCGCAGCCCCTCCTTGACGGACGGGTCGTCCAGCATTTCGGTGCGCAGCCGCATCCGCGACAGCGGCCCCTTGAGATCGTGGGGCAGGCCGGCAAGCAGGGTGCGGCGCACGCGGTCCGACTCCTGCAGCGCGTCCAGCATCGCGTTGAAGCGTTCGCCGAGCACCCGCGTCTCGTGCGGGCCGGAGGGTTCGACCCGCTCCGGCGCGCCGGAGGCAAGTCGGTCGGCGGCGTGGGCGAGCGAAGTAATGGGGCGGGTGATGTGCCAGGAGAACCAGGCGGCCAGCAATAGGATCGCCCCGAGTCCCCCCAGCCACATGACGACCAGGGGCGTGCGGACCGGAGGATTGATGCGCTCCAGGGATATCACCAGCCATGAGCGCATCACCGGCTCGTCGTCGTTGCCGACAGCCGGGTTGAGGGAAATGAACAGGGCTGGTTCGGGCCCGCGGGAGAGGGCCACCCGCGTGCCGTCCGCCAATTGTTCGTTCAGCCGGCGGATCAGCCCGCGCAGCGCGGGCCGGGGATCGTCGTCGGCCCATCGCGGCGCCTCGCGCGGGCCGCGGCGCTCGGGGGTGAAGCGGAATTCCCCGGGCTGGAAGTCCGGGGGCATGCGTCCCCAGGACAGGGGCTCGAAGCGGCGCCGGGGCGGGTGTCCCTCGCGGCGGGGCGGGCGTTCTTCCCCGAACCGGGGCCGGGGTGGGACGGGGCGCGACACCAGGCGCCATTCGCCGCCCGAAGCTGCCGCCACGAAGGCGGCGCGCTCGCTCTCGTCGATCTGGGAGAGGGCCGCGCGCAGGGTGCGTATGGTCGTGGCGATGAAATCCGGGGCGACGTTTTCCAAGACGTCGCGCCGGTAGTGCTCGATGGCGAGGAAGGTGGCGGCCTGGGCGACCAGCACGGAGCCGAGTATCAGCAGGACGAGCCGCGCGCGCAGCGTGCGCGGCACCAGGCGTCCGCCCCAGCGTCGAAGCGAAGTCGCGCTCATGAATGCGGCGGCGTAGCCGGCGCCGCATCGCCGTTGTTGGTCAGGGGCGCGAAGCGGTAGCCGATGCCCCAGACCGTCTGGATCCATTTCGGCTGTTTCGGATCGTCCTCGATCGCGCGGCGCAAGCGTAGGATGGCGATGTCGATGGCGCGATCGTTGCGCTCGCCGGCTTCGTCGTCGCGCGCCAGCGCGAGCAGCCGCTCGCGCGACAACGGCTTGCCCGCATTGCGCAGCAGGGCTTCGAGCAGGTTGAATTCTCCGCCGGTGAGGCGAACCTGCTCGGTTCCCCGGTGCAGGGTGCGCGCCTTGGGATCGAACACGAACGGACCGAATGCGACCGGTGCGTCCTTGGTCAAGGCCGATGGCCCGCTCTTGCGCCGCAGGACCGCTTCGATCCGCGCTAGCAGCTCGCGCGGGTCGAACGGTTTGCCCAGATAGTCGTCGGCGCCTGCTTCCAGGCCAATGATGCGGTCTACTGTTTCATCGCGCGCGGTGAGCAGGATGACGGGCAGGTCCTCCCCCCGTTCGCGCAGTCTTCGGCAGGCGTCGGCGCCGTCCCCGCCGGGTAGCATCCTGTCCAGCACCAGCAGGGCGGGGCTGTAGCGGGCGATGCGCGCCTCGAGATCGGTCGCATCGGGGGCGAGCAGGGTGTCGTAGCCCTGTTTGTTGAGGTAGTCGGCGAGCAGTTGGCGCAAGGCCGGATCGTCGTCGACCACGAGCAGTTTGGTGGCGGGTTTTTCCATGGCGGAATGTTCGCGTCAGGCGCTTGCAGCGGCAAGCAGCGTGAAATCGGTTGAAACAGATGGCCCTGCGCGTGCAACGGGTCCGAAACCGGCGCTGACCCAGAATGCAGTCACCGCCGCAGTTCGATGCGGTGTTGACAAGGAGTATCGCAATGACCAAGCACACCCTTCGCACTATCGCGTTGTCGCTCGCGCTGGCTACCGGCAGCGCCGGCGTTTTCCAGGCCGTCCACGCCCAGCCTGCCAATGACAATAGCACGCAAGCCGAGCAGAAGGCGCCCCACCAGCACCGCCACGCCTTCAAGGGACGCCACGGGCCGATGCACGGCTCCGCTTTCCTTCCCGGCAGCGAGGCGCCCTTCGCCATGCTGGGGCGGTTGAAGTCCAAGCTCAACTTGAACGAATCGCAACAAAAACTGTGGGACACCGCGCGTGAGCAGAGCCGGGAGGTTGCCAAGGCCGTGCGCGCCCAGCGCCAGGAAAGCGCCAAGGCGCTGCGCACCCAGGTGGATGCGGGGCCGCTCGACCTGCGCGCGCTGACCGCCAAGCGGGAAGCCGACCGCGCGGCGCTCAAGCCGAAGATGGACGCGGCGCGCGAGGCATGGCTGGCTGTGTATGACTCGCTCGATGGCCAGCAAAAGCAGCTCGTCACCGATGCCGTGAAAAAGCGCCTCGAGCGCGGCGACCGCATGCGCGAGCATCGTCGCTCTGCCCAACCGCCCAAGAACTAACGCCTGAAGCGTTCCCCTCAATCCTGCAGTACGGAGAACTGGCGCAGCAATGCGCCAGTTTTCTTTTTTTGCAGGAGCGATGGATTTGAAGCAGGATGTCGGCTTGTGCAGTCGGCGGGCGGTCGCGCCGAACCGGCGGGCAGCGGGGCGGTCTATCCAGCGTGTCATGGCATCGGCAGCCGGCACCGCCCGCGCGCGAACAAGCCGGGCGGACCCGGCCCCGCCGGCCGCTTCGATCCGGATCGCAATGGGAGGCCGTCATGGTGGTGGTGATCATGGGCGTTTCGGGCAGCGGCAAGACGACCGTCGGCCAGCTGTTGGCGGAGCGCCTGGGCTGCGGCTATGCGGATGCCGACATTTTTCATCCGCCGGCGAACATCGAGAAAATGTCGCGCGGCGAGCCGCTGGACGACGCAGACCGCGCACCCTGGCTGCAGGCGATGCGCACGGCCATCGAGGCGTCGCTCGCCACGGGCAAGCCGCACGTATTCAGCTGTTCGGCGCTGCGTGAGCGTTACCGGGCCGTCCTGGCCAAGCCGGGCGAAGACGTGGTGTTCGTCCATCTCGACGTGTCCTATGGCACCGTGATTCGGCGCCTGGCGCAGCGCAAGGGGCATTTTTTCGACCCGCGGCTGGCGCGCAGCCAATTCGATACGCTGGAGCCGCCGAGCAATGCCATCGTCGTCGACGCGGAGCAGCCGCCGGAGGCGATCGTCGAACGAATCCTGGGAGAGTTGGCGCGTCGAGGCAAGCCGGCCTTTCCGGGAAACCAACTTGGCTAAAATGGCCTGCTTACCGGCGCAGCGCCGCAACGAACCCAGAACAGCCATGCCCAAGCCCGATACCTTGCTGGCGCATGCCGGACGCGCTCCAGAAGCGTACTCCGGCATGGTCAATACTCCCGTCTTCCGCACTTCTACCGTCATCCATCCCACGATCGAGTCGTACGAGGCTCCGCGCGACCTGACCAAGAAGCCGGTCAGCTACGGCCGGCACGGAACGCCCACCACGTTTGCTTTCGAAGAAGCCGTGGCCCGCTTGGAAGGCGCGCATCAGGCGGTGGCCACGCCCAACGGCTTGTCGGCCATCATCGTGGCCTTGCTGGCGGTGCTCAAGCCCGGCCAGCATTTGCTGGTGACTGATTCGGCCTATTCGCCTGCGCGCGGTTTCTGCGACCGCAGGCTGGTGCCCATGGGCATCGAGGTCGAGTATTACGATCCGCTCATCGGCGCCGGCATCGCCGACCTGCTGCGCGACAACACCGGCGCGGTGTTCTGCGAGTCTCCGGGTTCGCTCACTTTCGAGATGCAAGACATCCCGGCGATCGCGCGGGCGGCCCATGCGCGCGGCATTCCCGTGCTCGCCGACAACACCTGGGTGACGCCTTATTTCGCCTCGCCCTTCGAGCTGGGCGTGGACATTTCGATCCACGCGGGTACCAAGTACATAGGCGGCCACTCCGACCTGATGATAGGCGTCGTCTCCACCAACGAGCAGTACTGGAAGCCGGTGCGGCAGACGGTGTACGACTATGCCTATAGCGTGAGCCCGGACGATTGCTATCAGGCACTCAGGGGCCTGCGCACGCTGGGCGTGCGCCTCAAACAGCACGAGAAGAACGCTCTGGAAGTGGCGCGCTGGCTGCAGCAGCAACCCGAGGTATCGCGAGTGCTGTATCCGGCGCTCGAGACCGATCCGGGGCATGCCCTCTGGAAACGCGATTATCGGGGGGCCTCGGGGTTGTTCTCGGTCGTCTTGAAGCCTGTTGACGAAGCGGCGCTCGCACGCTTCGTCAACGGCCTGCAGCTGTTCGGCATCGGTTCGAGCTGGGGCGGCTTCGAGAGCCTGATTACCGTGGTGCACGCGGCGCCTTATCGCACTGCTACCCGATGGCAGCCCGAAGGGCCCGCCGTGCGCCTGCACATCGGCCTGGAAGATCCGGCCGACCTGATCGCCGACTTGCGCCAAGGACTGGATCGCTTGCACGCAGGCGAGGCTCCGGCGCATGGGTGACGACCGAGCGCTGGAGGTACTGCGCCGGGTTTTCGGTTATGACCATTTCCGCGGGCCGCAGCAGGAAATCGTGAACCACGTGGTGGCCGGCGGCGATGCGCTGGTGCTGATGCCTACCGGCGCAGGCAAGTCGCTGTGCTATCAAGTGCCCGCCCTGGTGCGTAGCGGCACGGGGGTCGTCGTATCCCCGCTGATCGCCCTGATGCAAGACCAGGTCGATGCGCTGACCGAGCTGGGGGTCAAGGCAGCTTTCCTGAATTCCACGCAAGACTATGCCCGCGTGCGCGAAGTCGAGCGGGCGTTCATCGCCGGCGAGCTCGATCTGCTGTACGTCGCGCCCGAGCGCTTGCTGACCGAGCGCTGCCTGTCCTTGCTCGAGCGCGGCCGCATCGCCCTGTTTGCGATCGACGAGGCGCACTGCGTCTCGCAATGGGGGCATGATTTCCGGCCGGAGTACCTCGGTTTGTCGATGTTGCATGAGCGTTGGCCGCAGGTGCCCCGCATTGCGCTCACCGCCACGGCGACCCAGGCCACGCGGCTCGAGATCGCGGAGCGGCTCGGGCTGCAAGACGCGCGTCATTTCGTCTCCAGCTTCGACCGTCCCAATATCCGTTATCGCATCGTCGAAAAGAGCGATCCGCGCCGGCAATTGCTGGATTTCCTCCGTCAGGAGCACGCCGGGGATTCGGGCATCGTGTACTGCTTGTCGCGGGCGCGGGTGGAGGAGGTCGCCGAATTCCTTTGCGCCCAGGGCATCGATGCCATGCCATACCACGCCGGCCTGGACGCGGCCGTGCGGGCTGCCAACCAGGCGCGATTCCTGCGCGAAGACGGGGTGGTCATGGTGGCCACGATCGCGTTCGGCATGGGGATCGACAAGCCTGACGTCCGCTTCGTGGCCCACCTCGACCTGCCCAAGTCGGTGGAGGGGTATTACCAGGAAACGGGCCGCGCCGGCCGCGACGGGCTGCCGGCCACGGCCTGGATGGCCTATGGGCTGCAGGACGTGGTGCAGCAAAGGCGGATGATCGACGAGTCCGCCGGCGATGAGGCGTACAAGCGCCGTTCGGCCGCCATGCTCGAAGCCATGCTGGGGCTGTGCGAGACCGTGGAATGCCGTCGGGTGCGCCTGCTGCAATACTTTGGCGAGCGCTCGCAGCCTTGCGGCAATTGCGATACGTGCCTCGAGCCGCCGCAGGCGTGGGACGGCACCCAGGCGGCGCAGAAAATCCTCTCGGCCGTCTACCGGCTCTGGAAAGAGCGCGGCCAGCGTTTCGGCGCGGGCCACGTGATCGATATCCTCCGCGGCAAGCGGACCGAACGCGTCACCCAACACCGCCACGATGAGCTGAGCGTGTTCGGCGTGGGGGCGGACCTGAGCGAGAAAGAGTGGCGCAGCGTGTTGCGGCAACTGATTGCGCTGAACCTACTGACCGTGGATCACGATGCCTACGGCACGCTGGCGCTGACCGAAGGCAGCCGCGCGGTACTCAAGGGAGAGCGTGTCTTGATGCTGCGCCGTGAGACCGCCAAGCCCAGCCGCAGCCGGGAAGGCGCCCGCGCCCGTGCCGCCGCGACCTTGCCGCCCGAGGCCGAGTCTTTGTTCACTGCGCTGCGGGCCTGGCGCGCCGAGGTGGCGCGCAGCCATGGCGTGCCGGCGTATGTCATTTTCCACGATGCCACCCTGCGCGAGATCGCGCTGGCCCGGCCGTCCTCGTTGGAGGCGCTCGGAGAGATCAGCGGCGTCGGCGCGCGCAAGCTGGAGGCGTATGGGGAAGAGATACTGGAAAGGGTGCGGAACCCGTTGAACTGAGCCGGGAGCCGCCTGCCGGCGGCTCCGCGGCGCGAGTTCACCTGGCGGGGACCGTCCAGAAGAAGATTTGCTTGTTGTCCACCGTCAGTCGTTGCTGCGGCTCCCAGTCCCCCATGTCGAAAGCGTGCGAGACGATGCGGGTGCCGGGCTTGAGCGCGAGCAGCTTGGGCCGCAGTTTCAGGTTCAGGTTGGGCAGCAGGTACAGCGTAATGACGGTGGCGGGCGAGAGGTCTTGCTCGAACAAGTCTCCCTGTATGAACTGGACTTTGTCCGTCACCCCTTGCGCGCGGGCGTTGGCGTTCGCTTCCTCGATGCGGCGTGGATCGAGGTCTATGCCCACGCCGCGCGTCCCGAAGCGTTTGGCAGCCGTGATGGGAATGCGCCCGTCGCCCGAGCCGAGGTCGTACAGGACGTCGTTGGGGCCGACCTTGGCGACTTCGAGCATGGCGTCGACGACAGCTTGGGGCGTGGGAACGAAGATGACGTCCGGCGTGCGGTAAGTCCGCTTGGACGTGGGGTCGGCCGATTGTGCGCAGGCCGAGGTGGCGACACTGGCTGCGGCTGCCAGGGTGGCCAGACAGAAATCGCGTCGCTTCATGGACTGTCTCCCAGGGTCGGTTCAGCTCAGGATGCCGCCGAGGCATCGCGCGGCAGCGCCAGCATGACGACAGCGCCGACGATCAATACCGCGACGCCCACCAATGCCCCGACGCCCGTGTGTCGCAGGCTGGCATAGAACAGGTAGCCGCTGGTCGCGATGAACACCAAAGGCGTGAGCGGGTAGAGCGGTACGCGGAAGGGGCGGTGCGCCGATGGATCCTTGCGTCTCAAGACGAAGAGCGCGACGCCGGTCAACACGAAGAAGAACCAGAATACCGGCGCCGTGTATTCGACCATGGTTGCGAATCCGCTGCGGGTGTAGGCCCCGAGCAGCACCAGCGCGAGCGCGATCGCGGCCTGTATCCACAGCGCGTTGACGGGCGTATGCCACCGCGGGTGCCATTTGGCCAGCACCGCGAACGCGGGGGTGTCCCGCCCGAACGCGTAGGTGGTGCGGGCGCCCGTGAGGATGGTGGCATTGGCCGAGGTGAGCGCCGAAACGGCGATCAGCAGGGCGATTAGCTGCGCGCCGGGTTCTCCCAATGCCCGGCGCATCATGTCGGCCGCCACGGCAGAAGAGGCGCTCATGCCCGCCTGGCCGAGCATTTTCAAGTAAGCCAGATTGACCAGCAGGTAGAGCAGCGTGACCAGCGCGAGGCTCCAGAACAGCGCCCGGGGCAGGCTGCGGCTGGGGCCCATGGCCTCGGCCGAGACGTAGGCAGCCTCGTTCCAGCCGCCGTAGGTGAGCATCACGAAGATCAAGACTAGGCCCCAGTTGGCCGTCGAGGACGCAGGCGGCGGAGGCGGTGCGGCCGAGGCGTCCGCGGTGAAGAACAACCCGACGGCGATGATGAGCAGCACGCCGCCTACTTCGACCGCGGTCAGCAGGTTCTGCGTCCATTTGCCGGTGCGTAGCCCGGCGATGTTCACCCCCGTCAAGACCAGGATCACCGCCGCTGCGTAGATGGCCGAAGAGGCCGGACCCAGGCTGACGATTTGCGAGGCGTAATCGCCGAAGATGTAGCCGAGCAGCGCAATCGAGCCGGTGGGAATGACCGTGAGCCGGGCCCATGCGAAGAGGAAGGCCAGGCGCGCGCCGAAGGCCCGCCGCAGGTAGTGGTAGTCTCCGCCGGCATGCGGATAGGTGGCCGCCAGCTCGGCATAGCACATGGCGCCGGCTATGGCGATCAAGCCGCCCAGCGCCCAGGAAAGCATCATCGCGGCCGGGCTGCTCGCATGGGCGGCGACCAGGGAGGGGGCGCTGAAGATGCCGGCGCCGATGACGATGCCGACCACCAGCGCCATGATGTCCAGCGTCCTGAGCATGGGTTGCGGCGCTGGTACCGCCGTCGATGATTCGGTCCGGGATGCGGACGGGTTTGATGCGGGCAACGCGTCACTCATGCAGGAAATTCCTTGGTGCAGGGGAGAATGCGTACGGACCGACGGCGGCAAGCGAGGCAGGCTGTGGAATGCGTCCAGCCAAGCTTACAGTCTGCTGAAGGTAAAGGCGAAAGGCGAAGGCGGTCAAGTCCCCGATACGGCCGAGGCCCGCTCCTGGTCGAACTGGTCCCTGACCTTGATCCGGAAGTCGCTGGGAGACATGCCGGCGTGCTTAGTGAAGAAGCGCGAGAAGTAGCTGGGGTCGGAGAAGCCCAGCGTAAGCGCGATCTCCTTGACGCTCAGCGACGAATAGGCCAGGTCGCGCCGTGCCTCGGTCAACAGGCGATCGTTGATCACGCCCAGGGCCGACAGTCCGAGCTCTTCGCGGCAGATCCGGTTCAGTTGCGTGGGCGTGATGCCGAGGCGCTCGGCGTAGAAGGTGATGGCGCGTTGTTCGCGGAAGTTGCGATTGAGCAGGGCCTTGAAGCGATGCAAGTGGACGACGCTGCGCGAACTGCGCCGGCTGGGATCGACGTGAGCCTGCGTCGCGATCTTGCGGGCGAGGAGAATCAGGACAGAGGCGAGCAGCGAGCCGAGCAGGGGCAAGCGCCACGGATGCGCCTCTCCGTATTCGGCCAGCAGGAGTTCGATCGACTGGGAGAAGGCGCGATAGCCGGGTTCCTCTGGTTCGAAGGGGATGTGCCGCGGCGATTGGAAATGCGCGAGCAGGTTGGCCTGGCCCGCCAGCAGATTGTCCACATGCTGCGTGACGATGGTGATGACAGAGCCGTCGATATCTTCGGAGAAGCGGAATCCGTGCGCGTGCAAGGCGGGCACGAAGAGCGCGCAGGGGCCGTGGGCGGTGAAGCGGCTGTCTTCGAACTGGATGTCGGCCCGGCCCGACCGGATGTACAGAATTTGCACGAAGAGATCGTGGCGATGCAGCTTGATCTCCCAATCGTACAGGCTGCTGCGCTGCGGGATGGATTCGCAATGCAGGCTTTCGTGAACGAGGTTTTTCCCGTGTTCCCCGTAGAGAGCGTAAGTCGGTACGCTGTGTTTCATGGAAGTCGGCATGAGTCAGGCAGAATGTTCCGATTATCCATGAACATGTATTCAAAATCTATTCATCCCTGGGATGATGGTCCGTAAGATGGCTCCCACTCGAACCATCCACAGGAGACGCGCCATGAGGGTCCAAGTCGCCATCATCGGATCCGGGCCGGCGGGCCTGTTCCTGGGCCAGATTCTTTCCCGCGCGGGCATCGAAACGCTGATCATCGAGCAGCGAAGCAAGGAATACGTGCTGGGCCGCATACGCGCAGGGGTCCTGGAACAAGGCACGGTCGAACTGCTCGACGAGCTGGGCGTGGGGCGCCGGATGCACGAGCAAGGGCTCGTCCACGAAGGCATCGAGCTCTGCTTCGACGGCCAGCGGCATCGCATCGACCTAAAGAACCTGTCGGGCGGCAAGACCGTCATGGTGTACGGACAGACCGAAGTCACGCATGACTTGATGGATGCCCGGGAAGCGGCCGGCTATGCGTCGGTCTACGAGGCCGAAAACGTCAGCGTGCACGATTTCGACACCGATCGGCCCAAGGTCAAGTACCGCAAGGATGGCGCCGAGCACGTGGTGGAGTGCGACTTCATCGCCGGGTGCGACGGGTTCCACGGCGTGAGCCGGGCGAGCATCCCGGCATCCGCCATCAAGACGTACGAGAAGGTGTATCCGTTCGGTTGGCTGGGGATCCTCTCCGATACGCCGCCGGTGTCGGACGAACTCATTTACTCCAACCACGAACGCGGTTTTGCGCTTTGCAGCATGCGTTCGCCCACCCGCAGCCGCTATTACGTCCAGTGCTCGCTTGACGACAAAATCGAGAACTGGCCGGATGAGCGCTTCTGGGACGAGCTGCGCCGCAGGCTGGACGACGAGGCCGCCGCGTCGCTCGTCACGGGGCCATCGATCGAGAAAAGCATTGCGCCGCTGCGCAGCTTCGTGGCCGAGCCCTTGCAGTTCGGGCGCCTGTTCCTCGCCGGCGATGCGGGCCACATCGTCCCGCCCACCGGAGCCAAGGGGTTGAACCTGGCCGTGTCGGACGTGCGTTACCTGTCCGACGCCATCATGCGCCACTATGGCGGAGATCGCGAGGGCATCGCCACCTATTCCGAGCGCTGCCTGAACCGAGTCTGGAAGGCCGTCCGCTTCTCGTGGTGGATGACGTCGCTATTGCACAAATTCCCCGAGAACGGCGAGTTCGGGCAAAAGATCCAGCATGCCGAACTCGCCTACCTAGTAGGCTCGCAGGCGGCTTCCACGGCCCTGGCCGAAAATTACGTCGGCTTGCCGTACTGAACGCTCAGCGCTCCTGGCCCCGGCCTGCGCCCAGCCCCTTCCACCGCTTGAGGCGGTCGGAATGGATGCCGAACAGGTCCAGCATGCGCAGCACGGTGTGGTTGACTAGGTCGTCGACGCTTTGGATGCCTGCGTAGAAGGCGGGAACGGGGGGGAATACGATTCCCCCCATTTCCGTGACTGCGACCATGTTCCTCAGGTGCGCCAGGTTCAACGGCGCTTCGCGCGTCAGCATCACCAGCCGGCGCCGCTCCTTCAGTACGACGTCGGCGGCGCGCGTGATGAGGTTGTCCGCATAGGCGTGCGCCACCGCCGCCAGCGTTTTCATAGAAGTGGGCGCGATCACCATGCCGGCCGTCAGGAACGACCCGCTCGCGATCGCCGCGCCCACGTCGCCGGGGTGATACACCACGTCGGCCAGGTTCGCGAGGTCTTTGCGGCCGAGGCCATGCTCGTGCATGGTATTGAGCACGCCGGCCTCGGATACGACGAGGTGGGTTTCCCAATCGGGCAGGTCGCGCAGCACTTCCAGCAAGCGAAGTCCATAGATGGAACCTGTGGCTCCGGTGATCGCGACGATCAGGCGTTGGCGCGGCTGCTCGGCCGGCGATGAACTCATGGGGTCTCCTTGGCAAAGGGCGTACGTGGCGCCCGATTCGTGGCCGCCGGACCGTTCGGCGCGTCAAGTCCGGGCCGCTCCATTGTATTGGGCTTTCCGGCTGTGCACGAAGGAAAAAAGCGCGCCGGCGGGGCTGTCTTGCCGCCCGCCGGCGCCGGTCGTTCATTCCGGCTGGAGGTTGGCTTTTTCGATGACCGCCTTCCAGATCCGCGCTTCGCTTTCGATGCGCGCCGCGAACTCGGCCGGCGTGCTGCCTATGGGGGTGAGCCCAATGTCGGCATACTGCTTGCGCACCGCGGGATCTTGCATGACTTCCCGCAGCGCGGAAGAGAGTTGCTGGATGACTTGCGGATCGGTGCCCAGGGGCGCCGCGAGGCCCCACCAGTTGCCGGTGACCAGGCCGGGCAGTCCCTGCTCCGCCGTCGTCGGAACCTCGGGCAGGATGGACAGGCGTTCTTTGTCTGCCACCGCGATGGCGCGCAGTTTGCCGGAGGACACGTGTCCGGCGACCGAGCTCAGGGCCGTGATGTAGAGCTGGATGTCGCCAGCCATCAAGGCCTGCACGGCGGGAGGCGAACCGCGGTACGGCACGTGGGTCAGCTGCACGCCGGCAAGCTGGCTGTACAGTTCGGCCGCCAGATGCGGAGGCGTGCCGTTGCCGGGCGAGCCGTAGTTCAGCTTGCCTGGGTTTTTCTTGGCCGCTGCGGTCAAGTCGGCCAGCGTGCGGATGTCAGACGCGGCGTTGACCACGAGCACGGACGGGCCGTTGCTCAATAGGGAAACCGGCGCGAGATCCTTGATCGGATCGAAGCGCATGCTCTTGAACAAATACTGGTTGGTGACGAAGTTATTGGTGGCACCGAGCAGGAAGGTGTAGCCGTCGGGCGCGGCGCGCACGACTTCTTCGGCGCCGATGTTGCCCGAGGCGCCGCTCTTGTTGTCGATCAGTATGCGCACGCCGAAGCGCTTTTCCAGCAGAAGCTGGGTAAAGCGCAGGGTGATGTCGCCCGTATTGCCGGGAGCGTACGGAACGACGACGCGTATGGGGCGCGCCGGCCAAGGCTCGGCGGCGTAGGCAGATGCGTGCAGGCATGCCGAGGCGGCCAGGCATGCCAGCAGCGACCGGCGGACCGGAGACGGAGGAAAGGGCATCATGGAACGATCTCCTTGCAGGACGGATGGGCGATGATTCGGCCGTCGACTATCGTCAATAGCGAATGCAGCGACGCGATGTCGTTTTCCTCGCAGGTCAGCGGGTCCGCATTTACCACCATGAGGTCGGCGAGCTTGCCCGGCGCAATGGCGCCGCGCACGTCTTCATCGAAAGTCAGATAGGCTCCGCCGCGGGTCGCGATGCGCAGGGCCTCCTGCCGGCTGAGCGCCTGGGCCGGTGCCACCTGTGTGCCGTTGCGGCTCAAGCGCGCGACGGCATGCCAGATCGGCCCGAACAGCGAGACGGGAAGATTGTCGCTGCCGAATGCGACCGGGACGTTTGCATCGAGCAGCCGGCGCAGCGGCACGATGTCGTCTTGCCCTTGCGGGCCGCGACGCTGGACCCAGAGGTCGCCGTCTTTGTAGATATGCCGGTTGGTGTGTGTCGTCAGCACGAGGCCGAGGTCGCGTATGCGGGCCACGGTCTCCGCATCGAGCACGGGTTGGTGTCCCAAGACCCATCGCTGGTCATCGATGGCATGTTGCCGGTGGGCGGCCTCGAACAAGGGAAGCAGGTCTGGCCAGATGCCCGCCACCCGGATGCGCGCGCGAGCGGCCTCCACCAGCAAGGGCGCGAGCAGCCCGGCATCGAGCGCCGCACCCGCCTGGAATCCTGCCCATCCGGTGCAGGGATGATTGCTGGCGCGCAGCTGGTTGTTGAGCGGGTCTTTGTCGATCTCCGCGTAAATGCCCTGGACGCGCAGCAAGTCGTCGCCCCGGCCGCGCCGCGCAAGCCAGGCGCTCCACTCGCGCAACAGTTCGATCGCGTCGCCGCTGCCGCGCGGGCCCCAGTAGGGGCTCAGCACGAGGGTCGCCCTGACCGTGGCGGCGCCCTGGGCGTGCACGGTTTCATAGGCGCGTATGACTTCATCGGCGACGCCGTGTCCTTCGAACACGGCGGTCGTGCCATAGCGGTTGTATTCGGCCATGGCGTGGCGCAGGCCCGCTGCCCGCTGTTCCAGGGTAAAGCCCGGGGCAGCCCGCATCAGGGTGTGCTCGACGATGGGCACGAGCGTGTGTTCCACGAAGCGGCCCGTGGGGACTCCCCGTTCATCGCGTTCGATCTCTACGTCAGGCGAGGGCGAGACGGTGTCAGGCCCGATGCCCGCGAGTTCCAGCGCCCGCGAGTTCGCGACCGAGATGAGCGGAGTCCGGTTGCGCCAGTATCCCCAGATCGGACGTATGTACACCGGGTGGTGGGGGCTGGCGCGGTCGAGGTCTGTGCGCGTGGGGTAGAGCCCGGCCGCGAGCGCGTTTTCGGGTTCGGGGTATTCGGGCGGTTGGCCGATGGGCTGGGTGACGATCCAGGTGCCAGGCGGGGCCTTGCGCGCTTCCTCGGCGATGAGTTCGAGAACCTCTTCTTTGCTACGGGCGGCGGAAAGGCTCGGCAAATGGCGCCGCAGGCCCTCGCGATCCATATGGGCATGCCCGTCGGTAAATCCGGGCAGCACAGTCTTGCCGGCGAGGTCGATGCGTTCGGCGCCGGGGCCGGCCGCGGCCAACACGTCCTCGTCCTTGCCCACGGCGACGATGTGTCGGTCTTGGATGGCGACTGCAGAGGCAATCTCATCCCGGTCGTTGCAGGTGATGATCTTGCCCCGATGGAGAACGAGGGGTGCAGGCACGGCCGGCGAACTCCTGGCTAAGCGTTTGTAGGAAATCTAGCAGAGTCGACTAATTGTAAAAATTGAAATGTTCATATAGATTTATATGAATCTTCAAACTATTGGCGTCGGCGATGTCGATTTCTCTGCGCCAGCTGGAAGCTTTCGTCGCGGTGTGCAATGAAGGCAATTTCAGCAAGGCCGCCCAGCGCATCCACATCTCTCAATCTGGATTGAGCATTCTCATCCGGGACTTGGAACAAAGCCTGGGCTGCCGGCTGTTCGACCGCAGCACCCGCCAGGTTTGCCTGACGGACGCCGGCCGCGAGTTCCGGGGCCCCGCGGCGCGCCTGTTGGCCGATCTGGCCACGGCCGTCGGCAATGTGAAGGGCCTGGCTTCACGCCAGCACGGCCACGTTACCGTGGCGGCGCCGCCGCTATTGATGTCGAGGCTGGTGATCGACATCGCCGCGCGTTTCCGGGCGGCGTATCCGCACATCGCACTCACGCTGCGCGACATCCCTTCCGAAGACATCCCAGCCGGCATCGCCTCGGCGGAGATCGACATCGGGATCGGGGCGCTGCCCGAGGAACAAGACGACTATCTGACCGAAACCCTGCTTGAAGGGCCGCTCGTGGCATTGCTGCCCGGCGATCACCCCCTTGCGCGGCGCCGGGCGGTGAAGTGGGCAGACATCGCCGCCGCGCCGCTGGTCACGCTCACGCCCGAAAACGCCTTCCGGCGCGTGCTGGACCGCAGTTTCGCGCGCCTGGGCCTAGTCCCGTCGGTCGCGGTCGAGGTCGTGCAATTGAGCACGGTCATCGGCTTGGTCGAGGCCGGGTTCGGGGTGGCCATCATGCCGCCGTACGGCGCCCTGTTCCCCGGGGATGGGAAGACGGTCGCGAGGCCGTTGCGCGACCCCGTCGTCCGCTCCGAGATCGCCTTGATTCGCGACCGGTTCCGGTCGCCATCCGCAGCTGCGTCGGCTTTCATCGAGGTGGCGCGCGAAGCCGTGGCTGGCATGGGTGCTTCTTCGGCCTGACTTCCAGCGGCCCGCGTCGCGTGTTACGTAACGTCGACGGCACTGGCACGTAACATCCCGTCCCCCAGGCCGGCCAGCGGCCGCGGGAACGCTGCGACTATCGCACCGGAGAAATATTTCCGGCTCGCCGATATCCCTTTGGGTTTCAACGTTTCCCGCATCCTGAGGCTTGGCCGGCCGCTTCGCCCCGTTCTCCGGCGCGCAGACGGATCACGATGGCATAGGTCTTGCTCGACCATGCGGCAAGCACGTTTTCTTCCCATCGACCGTACCTCGCAAGCGGATAGGGCGGCGATGGCGTATCGGATTGTTTTGGGGAGCTGAGTGAAAAAGATTCTTCGCGCCGACCCGGGCCGGAAGCGCGGGTGCCGGGTCTCGGCCGTGGAAAAAGCGCTCGCGTGGAGCAACCGCCAGGCTGGTGGCGCGAGAGCGGTGCTGGCGCTGCTGGCGGCGGGCGTCTGGACCGCGCCCGCGTGGGCCGATGATCCGCCCGGACCGTTGGGCCTGCTCAATGTCCGCTTGACGGACGGCGCGGCCATACGTGTATTGAACCCGGCTCCGCCGGCGGCCGCCGATGGGGTATCCGTGACGATTTCCGCGTCCCTGTCCGGAACGTCACGCGCTTCTTCGTCTCCCGGTGCGTCCATCGCGGGGGCCGTCGTCAGTGGGGAAGGCGCCCAGGCGAGTGGCGTGAACGCCGTGGCGATCGGAGCGGGCGCCCAGGCCGGCGCCGCGAACAGCGTCGCGCTGGGCGCCGGTTCGACGGCGGACCGGCCGAACACGGTAGCCGTGGGAGCAGCCGGCCAAGAGCGCCAGGTCACCCACGTTGCCGACGGCACGCAGGACACTGATGCAGCCAATGTCCGGCAGCTGCGCAGCGCCACCGGCGAGCTCCAGAACGGCCTGAACGACCTGCGCAACGATTTGCGCACGGTCGAGCGCAATGCCAATGCGGGCACGGCGTCGGCCATGGCCGTGGCCGGCCTGCCCCAGCCCTATGCCCCCGGCCGCAGCATGGCGGCGGCCGCGGCCAGCCACTACCAGGGCCAATCGGCGATCGCGCTGGGCGTGTCCACGATTTCGGAGAACGGCCGTTGGGTGTATAAGTTCGCCGGCAACGTCAACTCGCAAGGCAAGGTGGGCGCGGTCATCGGCGCCGGATTTCAATGGTAGCGGGCATGCAAGACGCATTGGAGAGCAAGATGTCGGGGCGTAGCGCCCGCTTCCGCCCCGCGGTGGGGGGCGAAGACTCGGGCCGTATTTTTCGTGTGCTGCGGTTGAGGAGCGCGCGCGTGGCCGGTTGGTTCGCCTGCGCGCTTGCGTCGATTGCGGTCAGCGGGTGCGCCTTGTCCGGTGGCGGTCGCGTGGATCCATCCGCGGTCTCGTTTCCGTCGCCGGAGTCCGCGTGGATGAAGGACGGCATTTTCGTCAACCTGGACAATCTCCGGCAAATGATTCCCGGCATGACCAAGCCCCAGGTCTACGACCTGCTCGGACCTCCGCATTTCGACGAAGGCGTGTTCGGCGTCCGCGTCTGGAACTATCTCTTCAATTTCCGTACCGGCAACGGCAATGATTTCATCCGGTGCCAATACCAACTGCGGTTCGATGCGACCATGCGGACCGAAGCCGGTTATTGGAATCGCCGCGAGTGCGCTGAAATGGTGTACCCCCGTCCGGTCGCGGCCGCGCCGTGACAGCAGGCGTTGCCACGGAAACAGTCCCTCGTTTGTATGAAGGGCGTGGCCGAGTTAGGATTAGTCTCCATCGATTCCCTACGCGCAACCGGGGCGGTTGCCCCTGCCTTCTCGCCGGCGCCAGGGCGCCGCGCATCCTGGTCTTGCCCGGACGCCTGAGCTTCTGTTCGGAAGGGCGCAGCGTGCTAGGGGCGAGTTTCCTGGAGACCCGCATGTCCACATTTACTTCCCTGACCGAAAACTTCGCCGTGGCTCCCCAATTGGCCCCAGATGACATGGCGGCCGTGGCGGCCGCCGGGTTCAAGAGCGTGATCAATAACCGCCCGGACTTCGAGGGCGGCCCGGCCCAGCCTTCGAGCGAGCAAATGAAGGCGGCCGCCGAGGCGGCCGGGCTCAACTACGTTTACCAGCCCGTCAACGGCGCGAATATCCAGCCCGATGACGTCGCGACTTTCGCATCGCTGCTCAAGACGCTGCCTGGCCCGGTGCTGGCGTTCTGCCGGAGCGGGGCGCGCTCCACGAAGTTGTTCATGTTTGCGAGTCAACAAGCCGAATAGGACAGCGACGTGCGTTTGACGTTGGCGCGGGTACGGGAGCAGATCTCCAGGCGTCGCAAACTGCTGTGGCGTTGCATTGCCGTTCTGCTGGTTCTTTGGTTGTCGTATCTGGGGTTGGCCGCCTGGGGCGTTCCCAAGGCGGTGCGCAGCGTCACCCTCGCCCAGGTGCCGGAAGTGCTCGGGCGCGAGGCACGCGTGGGCGAGGTGTCGTTCAATCCGTTCACACTCCGCCTGCGGGTGCACGATTTCGCCATTCTCGATCCGTCCGGCACCAACGCGGATTTTTCCGTCTCGCAGTTGGAAGTCAATGCGTCGATCTCGTCATTGTTCCGGTTGGCGCCGGTGATCGACGCGTTGAGCGTCACGGCGCCGCGCCTGACGCTCGTTCGCGAGCCGGGAGACCGGTTCAACATCAGCGACATTCTCGATCGCCTCGCCGCGCGACCCGCCTCCGAAGGGGGGCCGCCGCCGCGTTTCTCGCTGAACAACCTCACCTTGGAAGAAGGGGAGATCACGGTCGAGGACCAGGTCACTGGCCGGCGGCACACGGTGCGCGACTTGCGGCTCGGCATTCCGTTCCTGTCTACGCTGGCCTACGCCACCCGCATCGACGTGGAGCCCCGGCTTTCCGCGCTGGTCAATGGCAGTCCGTTCAACCTGGAAGGCAGCGCACGGCCCTTTGACACGCCCCGCACGTCATCGCTGCACGTCAAGCTCGAAGATTTCGGCCTCGACGCATTGGCCGATGCGATCCCGGGGGCGGTACCGCTGAAATTCCGGCGTGCACGGCTCGACACCGACGCGCAGTTGATTTTCGACGAAGGCACGGGGGGGCCTCCCAAGGTTCGACTGGAGGGCAATGCCACGCTGCGCGAAGTCGACGTGCGCGCGCCAGGGGATGCGCATCTGCTGGGCTTTGATCGATTGGCCGTAGAACGGTTTGCGCTCGAACCGCTCGCGCGCCGTTTCGAGACCGAGCGCGTTGCCCTGTATGGTCCTCGGCTCCATGCCAGCCGTGCGGCCGACGGGCGCATCAACCTGTCCGAGGTGGCCGCGCAGTTCCAAAAGCCTGCCGCCGGCCCATCCCCCGCCGATCCGGCGCCTTCGACGGACGATAAGGACTGGCACGTGGCCGTCGGCGCGCTCGTGGTGGAAGGGGGCGCCCTGGAGTGGCGGGACGAGGGGGCCAAGTTCGATTACCGAGTATCCGACCTAAACGTCGAACTGCGAGACGTGAAGCTGCCCGCTTCCGCCGACCAAGTCTCGCCCGTGTCGCTGTCCGCGCGCCTCGGCGAGCAAGGCAAGCTGCAAGTCGGCGGGCCCCTGCGCTTGCAGCCGCTTGCCGCAGACCTCGATGTGGACCTGGAGGATTTGGCACTGCCGCCGCTTGCGCCCGCGTGGGCGCCGTACCTCGCGCTGCGCGTCGAGGATGGCACGTTGGGGCTCGGGGCGAAGCTGAGCGTCGCGCAGGGCGAATCGCTGTCGGTGCGCTGGCGCGAAGGCCGGCTTGCGTTACGCCGTTTGCGCGCTGCGCCCAATGCCGACAAAGCCTCCAGCCTCAAGCTCGAGCAGCTCGAGTTGTCCGGCGTGGCGGGGGATCTTGCCGAGCGGACGGCGAAGATCCAGCGCGTTGCGGTCAACGGCGTGACGCTCGCTGCCAACCGGTCGCGTTCGTCCGACATCGGCTGGGCGTCGGTCCTGCCGGCCAAGGCACCAAGCCGGGGCGGTGCGCCTGCCTCCGCCCCCGCTTCGCCGGAGGCACCATGGCAGTTTGCCGTCGAGGCGTTGTCCTTGCAGAAGGCGGGGTTGCAGTTCACCGACGAAGCAGTTCGGCCCAGGGTGCGCCTGCGGCTGGACGACCTGCGGCTCGATGCGCGCAACCTCAGCTCGAACCTGGGCGCGCCGATCGAGTTCACCTTGAGCTCTTCCATCCAAGGGCGCGGTAGCGCGGCGCTGCAAGGCACGGTCGTGCCGCAGCCGCTTGCCGTGAAGGCGCAAGTGCGGGCGCGTCGCGTGAACCTGACGGCTCTGGCGCCATACTTGTCCGATCGCCTGAACGCTGCCGTGAACAGCATCGTGGTGGGCGCCAACGGCCGCCTGGAATATGCCGCTGCGGCGCAAGGGCGGCCGCAGCGCGCAGCCTGGGTGGGATCGGCGGAGGTGAGCGACCTCGAGATGACCGACAAGCTCAATTCCGCGGACTTCCTGAAGTGGCGGCGACTGGCGTTCAGGCGCATCAATGTGTCGAGCACGGGCGATACGCTCGAGGCGGACTTGGGCGACATAACCCTGGAGGATTTCTTCGCGCGGGTGATCCTGAATGAACAAGGCCGGCTGAACCTGACGCAAATCATGGTCGAGCCGGGCCAGGAGGCCGGCTCGATTACCGACGACACGCCCGCTGCGCAAAGCAAGCCTGCGGAGCCGCCGGGCGAGCAGGCTGACGACGGGGCGGCCGCGCCCGCTTCCAAATTCCCGGAAAAAATCCGGGTGGGCGAGGTGCGCCTGGCGCGCGGCAACATCAATTTCACCGACAACTTCGTCAAGCCGAATTACCGCGCCAACCTGACGGACATCGAGGGCAGCATCTCCGCCGTCTCGTCCACCGATACGCAGCCCGCCGACGTGCAGGTGGCCGCCAAGCTCGACGGCAACGCGACGGTAGACATCACGGGCAAGCTGCATCCCTTCGGGCCGCGTCTCTATACCGACATCCGCGCCAGCGCCAAAGGCGTCGACCTGCCGGACTTGACGCCCTATGCGGCCAAGTATGCCGGCTACGCGATCGAGCGCGGCAAGCTCTCCATGGACGTGCACTACCAGATCGAGGACGGCAAGCTGCAGGCCAGCAACAAGATCTTCCTCGACCAGCTCACGTTCGGCGAGCGCGTGGAGAGTCCGGATGCGCTGAACCTGCCGGTATTGCTGGCAGTCTCGCTGCTCAAGAACAGCCGCGGCGAGATCGACATCGAATTGCCTGTTTCAGGTTCGTTGGACGATCCGCAGTTCTCCATTGGCGGCATCATCTTCCGGGCGCTCATCAATCTCATCGGGCGCGCGGTCACGGCGCCGTTCTCGTTGCTGGCTGCTGCCTTCGGCGGCTCTGGCGAAGAGCTGTCGCACATAGAGTTCGCACCGGGCAGCGCCGTGTTGGACGAGGAAGCACGCAAGCGCATCGACGTACTCGTCAAGGCGCTGAACGACCGGCCCGGGCTGAAGCTGGATGTTTCGGGTCGCGCCGATCCCAAGGTCGATGCCGAGGGGCTGCGCAAGGCGGGCGTGGAAGAACTGATTCGCGCCCAGCAGCGCGCGGCCCTGCGCAGGGGCGGGGAGGCGCCGCCAGACAAGGACCTGCCTCCCCTCGATGCCCAGCAGCGAGCCACGTACCTGGAGCGCGCCTACAAGGCGGCGAAGATCGACAAGCCTCGCAACGCGCTCGGTTTTGCCAAGTCCCTGCCCGGCCCGGAGATGGAGTCCCTGCTGGAAGCCAGCATCACGGTCGGGCCGGAGCAGTTGCGCGAGCTCGCGGCCCGTCGCGCGCAAGCGGTCATGTCGGTGTTGCGCGAAGCCAAGCTCGGTGAGCGTGCTTTCTTGATCGCCCCGCGCGTCGAGTCCAAGGGCGAGGCGACAGGCAAGCCGGTCGGCGTCGAGTTCAGTCTGAAATAGGCTGCCGCGCGGGAAGGTGGCTGCGCGCCTTCCCGCGCTAGCTTCCCGTTTCGAGGTCCATGGGCGCCGGCTCCGGGCGATCCGGATTCAGGCGCAGCCATACCCGGCGCATGGACGGATCTTCCGCGTCCACGTCGACGCGAAAACCCAGCTTGGACATCAGGGCCAGCATGGGTGCATTGTTGCCGAGCACCAGCCCTTCGATGACCTTGAGCCCTTGCTCGCGCGCCGCGTTGACCAGTGAGGTCATCAACTGCATGCCGAGGCCGCGGCGTTGCCAAGCGTCTGCGATGACCAGCGCATACTCGGCGCTGTCGCCGTCTGCGTAGAGCAGGTAGCGCGCGACCCCGATGATGGCTTCGCGCAGTTCGCCCGGGTGTTCCGGGTCGGGTTCCCACACGGTAGCCACGAGCGCGAGTTCGCGGTGGTAGTCGATCTGCGTATAGCGCGCGAGAGTACGCGGCGAGAGCTCCCGCATGAAGGAAATGAAGCGCATGTAGCGCGTGTGTTCGGAAAGGCCGCGCGTGAAATCCTGCAGCGGCACGGCGTCTTCCGGGCGGATGGGGCGGATGGTGTAGGGCGAGCCGTCCCGGAACTGCAAATGGCGAACCAGGCGCATGGGGTAGGGATGGATCGCCATGTGGGCATAGCCCCCTATGCCCGGATCGGCCTCGCCGGCCGGTTCGCGCGTCAGCGTGATCCGGGTGTCCGTGGCCACGACGCGGTCGCCGTCGATCATCACGGGGTCGATGTCCAGGCTCTCGATGTCCGGCAGGGTGCAGACGATCTCGGAAATGCGCACCAGCACGTCCTCCAGCGCATCGAGCGCGCGCGGCGTGAGGTTGGGGCTCAATTCGTAGCGCCATATGGCCGAGCGCTCCATCAGCCGCCGGGCCAGGAAGCCGTTCAGGGGCGGCAGTTCGATGCTGCGGGTTGCCGGGCTCTCGCCGCGGGAGCGTGCCGGGCCGAAGCGGATCACCGGCCCGAAGAGCGCATCCCGGGCCACGCCTATGGATACCTTGATCGACCCGGGAGGCCCCGCCATGGCTTCCACGGTGATGCCTTCGATATGGGCCTGCGGCGCCGCGGCCCGCGCGTTGGCGAGCATGCGGTGATAGGCGGTGACGAGCTCGGTGCTGTTGCGGATGTCCAGGTGCACGCCGCGCACGGCCGACTTGCGGACCACGTCGGGCGAATCGATCTTGATGGCCACGGGAAAGCCGATCTGTTGGGCGGCGATCACCGCCTCGGCCGGCGTGCGCGCGAGTATCACCTGCACCACCGGGATGTGGAAGGCGGCGAGCAGGGCTTTGCTTTCCGACTCGGTCAGCGTCAGCCGACCGGAGGAGCGTGCGCTGTCGATGAGGATGCGCGCGCCGGTGAGGTCGGGGTCTTGGCCGGGCGGTTCCGGCGGCGGCGTTTGCAGCAGCAGTTGCTGGTTGTAGTGGTAGGTGGCGAGATTGCCGAAAGCATCCACGGCGGCCTCGGGTGTGCGGAAGGCCGGAGAGCCGGCATCGTCCAGGATGCGGCGCAACGGACGCATGGCTGCGTCGCCCATGAAGCAGGTAATGACGGGCTTGGGCGCCTGCGGCGCAGTTTGCGCCAGGGCCTGCGCCACCGCTTTCATGTCGGCTTCCGGGTCGGGGGAGAACACGGCGAGCAGGCCGTCCACGCCGGGGTCGGCGACGATGGCTTCGACCGCCTGGGCGCATGCCCGGGGATCGGGAACGGAAAACTCCACGACCGGGTTGTCGGTCCAGGCGGCGGGGCTGAGCGTGGTAGCGAGCTTTTCCCGCGTCGCTTCCGCCAGTTCGGCGCGCATCACGGGACGGTCTGGCCCGAGCAGGTCGAGCGCGAGCTGGGCGGGCCCGCTGCCGTTGGCCAGCACAGCGATGCGCCGGCCGCTGGGGCGCTTGGCGAAACCGAGTGCCTTCACCGCCGAAAACAGCTGCACGAAATAGCGCACTCGCACGGCGCCGGCGCGGCGCAGCGCCGCATCGAACACGGCATCGGGCGATACCGGCGGCGAAGCGGGGGAAGCCATTGCTTCGCCGGGTGAGGTGTCGTGCACCGCCAGCGGGCGGACGCTGGTGCGCGTGCGCCCGCCGTGTCCCGCCTTGAGCACGACCACGGGCTTGACGCTGGCCGCGGCGCGGATGGCGCTCATGAACTCGCGGGCGTTGCGCACGTCTTCCAGGTATAGCGCAATGCTGTCGGTACGGGAGTCCGCCACCAGGAAATCCAGGACGCGCGGGACGTCGAGCACGGCTTCTGCGCCCAACGACACCACGGTGGAAAAGCCCGTGCGGTTGTCGTCCGCCCAGTCCATGACCACGGCCATGATCGAGCGCGACTGGGTGACGAGTGCGACGCGTCCGGCGCGGCCCAGTTGCGGATGCACGCTCGCGTTGAGCCCCGCATGCGGGCGCTGCAAGCCAAAACTGTGCGGTCCCAGCACGATGCAATCGTGGGCTGCCGCCCAGGCTTTGCAGAAATCATTGTCTTCCAGCGACGGCTCGTGCGTCAGGAGGGCGACGGCCCGAGGGCGTGCAGGGGCCAGTGTCGAGAGCGTGTCGCGCAGCGCCGCGCGCGGCACGGCGACGACCGCGAGGTCCGGCCTGTCTTCCGCTGCGACCAGCGTCCGCGGCAGCGTCCAGCGAAGTTGCGGGTCCAGGCGGATCTCGGCAGTGCGCGCACGCAGGGCAGCCGGCAACGCGGACATCAAGGGCAGCGGGCGGTCGCTGATGGCGATCAGCGACCGCGGGTCGAACAAGGGAGACAAAGCGTGGCGGGACATGGCCCTCCTCACGGGATCAGGCAATGGAGGTCATTCTCGAAGGATAAGCGCTTTCGCCGCAAGTGGCGGCCACGGCAATACAATACGGGCAAAGGCCCATCGCCCTCTCGCGCCTTGCCGGGCATGCGTGGGCTGGCTCGCCCTGGGCCGCGGCATGCCCGGACCTCGTCCGGACGGCGCGGGCATGCGCGCATTGCAACTCTCCTGATGCGGATACGCCGCCTTGCGGCGCGGTCTCGCCGAACACGAATACTGATACCTGGATCCAAGAACTTCCCTATGAGCATCGATTCTTCGTCGCCTTCGGGCCGCAACCCGGCTGTCCGCACGCGTTTCGCGCCGTCGCCCACCGGTTTCCTGCACCTGGGCGGCGCGCGCACGGCGCTGTTCTCGTGGGCGTTTGCACGCCATCACGGCGGCACCTTCGTCCTGCGGATCGAAGACACTGACCTGGAGCGTTCCACTCCCGAGGCCGTGCAGGCCATCCTGGACGGCATGCACTGGCTGCAGCTGGACTATGACGAAGGCCCGTTCTACCAAATGCAGCGCATGGACCGCTATCGCGAAGTCATAGCGAGCATGCTGGAAGCCGGCACGGCTTATTACTGCTATTGCTCGCCGGAAGAGCTCGAGGCCATGCGCGAACGCGCCCGAGCCGAAGGGCGCAAGCCGCGCTACGACGGAACTTGGCGGCCCGAGCAGGGCAAGACGCTGCCCCCGGTGCCGCCCGGCCGCAAGCCGGTAGTGCGCTTCCGCAACCCGCTGGACGGCGAGGTCACTTGGAATGATCTCGTCAAAGGGCCCATCACGATCTCCAACGCCGAGCTCGACGACTTGATCATCGCCCGGCCGGACGGCACCCCCACCTATAACTTCTGCGTGGTGGTCGACGATTGGGACATGGGCATTACGCACGTCATCCGTGGCGACGACCACGTCAACAACACGCCCCGCCAGATCAACATCCTCAAGGCGCTCGGTGCCACGCTGCCGCAGTACGGGCACGTTCCCATGATCCTGGGCCCCGACGGCGAGAAGCTGTCGAAGCGGCATGGCGCCGTCAGCGTCATGCAGTACGACGAGCAAGGGTACCTGCCCGAAGCCATGATCAATTACCTCGCACGCCTGGGATGGAGCCATGGCGATGACGAAATTTTCTCGCGCGAGCAATTGATCGAGTGGTTCGATACCCGCAATCTGTCTAAGTCGGCTGCGCAATGGGATCCCAAGAAGCTGAACTGGGTCAACGCGCACTACATCAAGCACAGCAGCGATGCCGATTTGGCCGAGCGCGTCGCGCCGCGCATCCTGAAGCGTGGTGGAAAATTGGAGGGCGTCGACCTGCCGGCCATCATGGGCCTGCTCAAGGAGCGTGCCGAAACGCTCGAGCAGCTGGCGGCCGATGCGATGCTGTTCTGCGGTGAGTTCGACCCGTCGGCCACGCCGCCGGAACTGGTGGCCCAGCACCTGACCGACTCCGCGCGCGCCATGCTGCGCGACTTTGCGCAAGAGGCGGAGAAGATCGAGTGGACGCGAGAGCAAATTTCTTCGCTCATGAAGCACACTTTGGCCAAATATAGTGTTAAGATGCCGGCCCTCGGGATTCCGTTGCGGGTAGCCGTAACGGGGCGGGCTCAAACCCCAGCCATCGATGCAGTGTTGACGCTGCTAGGTCGCGAAAAAGTTTTGGCCCGCTTGCACAAGATCTGAAATTCGTGCATAATCTCGATTCTTCGCAGTGCACGGGGGTATAGCTCAGCTGGGAGAGCGCTTGCATGGCATGCAAGAGGTCAGCGGTTCGATCCCGCTTACCTCCACCAGTCGAAGAAAGCAGTACTTGTAGTTCCGGGTCCCCTTCGTCTAGAGGCCTAGGACATCACCCTTTCACGGTGAGTACAGGGGTTCGAATCCCCTAGGGGACGCCACCCAGCGCAAGCTGGAAGAAGCAGTAAACCATACCGCTGCGGAGCGGTAGTTCAGTTGGTTAGAATACCGGCCTGTCACGCCGGGGGTCGCGGGTTCGAGCCCCGTCCGCTCCGCCAAAGAATACGAGGGTTAGTGTGCCGCAGGCCACTAACCCTTTTCCTTTTGCATGCCAAGCTGGGCCGCTGTTTGCGAAGCCCTGCTGCTCGCGCAGCAGGGCTTTTGTTTGCGCGTGGCCCGGGTGGTGGCGCTCTGGCAGCTGGCCTATGACGGGCGGCATATGGGCAAAGCGATCGATGGGCGGCACACTTGCCCGCTGGAACGCCTGCCTGGATCGCGGGATCGCGCGCCTTCTCCGCCGCGAACCCCGGGGCGGGTCCGAGCAAGAGGAAGACTGATCATGCGACACTTTTTCATTCCCCTGGAGATCGCTTTGGCGGCCATGGCGGGCGCCGGCGCTATCGGAACGGCGCATGCCCAAACGGTGGAGCCGGGCCTGTGGGAAATCAAGTCCACCATGGACATGCCCAACATGGGGAACATGGCCGAGCAGATGCGCAAACACTTGGCACAATTGCCGCCTGAGGCGCGCAAGATGGCGGAGCAGCGGATGGCGAGCATGGGAATGGGGATAGGCCAGGACGGTGGCATGCGCGTGTGCTTCGGCCCGGAACAGGCTAGGCAGCCGATCAAGGAGGGGCAGAAAGAGGGCAACTGCACTTACACGCAGGTCAGCGCCGTGGGCAACACGTGGCGCGGCCGCATGGTGTGCACGGATCCCAAGAGCGAAGGCACCTTCACCACCACCATGCACAGTCAGCATCATTTCACGACGATGGCAGTGCTGAAGGACGAGCGGGGCGAAACGAAGATGACGAGCGACGCCCGCCGCATTTCAGCGGACTGCGGCGCCATCAAGCCGATCGGGAAGTAAAAGGGACGCCGCCGACGGGCGCCACACGGTCGGGATCGGATATTGCTGATGAGCTGGCGGACCTCGCACAGGGGCGTGTCCTTGCTACGGGAGAGCTTCATGCTCACCACAATAATCCTCATCATCCTCCTCTTGGCCCTCATCGGCGCTTTCCCCGCCTGGCCCCATGCGGCCAATTGGGGCTATGGCCCTTCGGGCATCATCGGCGTCATCCTGGTGGTATTGGTCGTCCTGCTCCTAATGGGGCGAATATAGGAACTGCATGACTGCAGTCGGCGAGCGTGGGCCGGGAAGGCTTGGCGGCCTAGCCCAGTCGCCGGGCCGCATCGAGGGCGAGACCGGTCCCGATGCTGCCGAATGCATCGCCCTGGACGTGACGCGCGGCCGGCAACAAGGCGACAATCCGCTGTCGCAGGAGGGGTACGCTGCTCGATCCGCCGGTGAAGAAAATCGTGTCGACGGCTTCGGGGCCGAGGCACGCATCGCGCATCAAGTCGCTGACGGTTCGCTCGATGCGCGCCACGAGGTGATCGATGGCCGCGTCGAGGTCGGCTTGTGAGACTTCGCATGCCAGCCCAGGTTCGAGGTTGGCGAGGTCCAGCGAGACAAGGCGGTTTTCTGCCAGGGCGATCTTGGCTTCTTCGATGCGGAAGGCCAAGCCATGCCCGGCCCGCTGTTCGACGAGCCGGAGCAGCCGCGCGATTTTTTGCTTTTCTGCTGACTCGTAATACAAGTCTTTCAGCATCGCCACGGATTTGCGGGCATAGACCTGGTTGATGGTATGCCACGAAGCCAGGTTGAAGTAGGGCGTCGAGGGCATGTCCTTGCCGGTCACCAGGCGGCTGCCCAAGCCGAGCAGCGGCATGGCGGTGCGCAGGTTCAGGTACTTGTCGAAATCGGTGCCGCCGATGTGTACGCCGCCGTTGGCCAGAATGTCGTCGCGCCGGTCTTCCCGTTCGCTGCGATCGGGGGCGAGCCGGATGAGCGTGAAGTCGGAGGTTCCCCCGCCGATGTCCACGACGAGCACCAGCTCTTCGCCCCGAATCTGCGATTCGTAGTCAAACGCTGCCGCCATCGGTTCATATTGGAACTCCACGTGGCGGAATCCCACCGCGCGTGCGATCTCGGCCAGCGTGGCCTGTGCCTTTGCATCGGCCGCTGCGTCGTCGTCGACGAAAAACACCGGGCGCCCGAAAATCGCGCGGTCGAAGGGCTGGCCCGCGGCGCGCTCCGCGCGATGCTTGATTTCCGCGATAAAGCGCGTGAGCAGGAGCCGGAAGGGAAGTGCGCGACCTTGCACTTCCGTATGGCCTTCCATGAGGGGCGTGCCGAGCAGGCTCTTGAGCGCGCGCATCAAGCGTCCGTCGTAGCCCTCGAGATAGTCCTGGATTGCTGCGCGTCCAAAACTGACCTCTTCGTCTTCGGCATGGAAGAACACCGCCGATGGCATCGTGGGTTTGCCTTCCTCGAGCAGGAGCAATGGCGAGGCGGCGCCAGGACGGCGCCAGCCGACGGTGGAGTTGGACGTCCCGAAATCGACGCCGCATGCGTTTGCGATCATGGTGGAAGGGGAAAAATGGGCAGCCGGCGCACGGCGTGGAGGGGAGCGCGCTCCCGGGGCGGGGATGTTAAAACATGCGAGGCGCCATTGTATGCGCAAGCGCGCCCGGCGCACTGGCGTGTGCCGCGTTCCGTCCCAAGACAGGAGTCATCGCATGGTTTCGAGATTGTTCGTGATGGCCGCTGCCGCCTCGTTTTTCCTCGCAGGATGCGCGGCGCCGCCCCGCGGGGAAGATGAAGCGCTGCGCCAGGCGGTCGGCAATCCCGCGCGTACGCCGGCCTTCGTCGCGCGCGATGCGGCGCGCAAGCCGTACGAGGTGCTGCGCTTTTTTGACATCCGGCCCGATGCCACGGTGGTCGAGATTTCTCCCGGCGGAGGCTACTGGACGGAAATCCTCGCTCCTTACCTGCGTGAACGTGGCGTTTATTACGCTGCCCAGTATCCCCGGGAGGGGAGCACCCGGCCTTATCACCGCGAGTACTACGACCGGTTCCGGGCCAAGCTGGACGCCGATCCCGCCACCTACGGCAAGGTCCGGGTGACGGCTTTCTCCAAGGGGTTCTACGACATCGCGCCCCCCGGGTCTGCGGATTTCGTGCTGACCTTCCGCAATCTGCATAACTGGATGAACGACGGCTATGCCGAAGAGGCACTCGCCGCGTTTTATCGCGCGCTCAAGCCGGGCGGCATCCTGGGCATGGAGGCGCATCGCGGTCGCAACGACAAGCCGCAGGACCCGCGCGCGGCCGACGGGTACGTGCGGCAGGACTATGCGATCCAGCTGGCTGAACGCGCGGGTTTCGTGTTCCTCGGTAGTTCGGAGATCCTAGCGAATCCGCGTGATACCAAGGATCACCCCGCGGGCGTCTGGACGCTTCCGCCGACCTTCCGCCTGGGTGACAAGGACCGGGAACGCTATGCGGCCATCGGGGAGGCCGACGGTTTCCTGTTGAAATTCCGCAAACCCTGAGCCGGGCTCAGGCCTTGGGCGTGGGCAGGCGCGCGTAGCAGTGCTTGCAGATGGCGGCGGCAGGATGGACGTACTTGCCGCAGCTGGGGCACGGCTTGCCGTATTTTTCGCGGGCGGCCGCGCGCGCTTTCGCGCGCTGGCGAATCTTGAAGAATATGGCGGCGCCGCATGCGACGACCACGAGTGCGATGAGAACAGCCATGCTTTTCCCGCTCTGTTGGCGGGATTGAGTATAGGTGCGAAATGTGATGCAAACCTTTCAAGATGTTTCCGCCGCACGTATTAGTCCGCCCGAGGGTCAGTCGACCCAGTATTTGCCCGCGACCATGGCGGCGCGCACCTCGGCCGGGATGGCGATGGGGCGCATGGTTCGCATGTCGATGAACACGAGCACCAGCCGCGCGCGCACGCGCACCGGGCCTTCTGGGTCGCGCCCGCGCAACTCGATGGCGACTTTCAACGAGGTACGGCCTATGCCTTCCAGCCGCAGCACGGCCGCCAATTCGTCGCCAAGCCGGGAGGGCGCGAGGAAATCCATCTGCAGGTTCACGGTGGGAAGGCCGATGCCCCGTTCGTCGTGCAGGAAGGCGAAGCCTGCGCCCAGGCCGTGTTTGAACCAGTGTTCGACGGTGTCGTTCAGCATTTCCGCATAGCGCGGATAGAAAACGATGCCGGCCGGATCGCAGTGCCTGAATCCGATCTCGATCGGCATGACGTGGGTGGCGAGCATGCAGTCGTCCTCGAAAAAATAGTTGCGGCATAGGCCGCATGGCTCGATTAAACCGCATGTGAGGGGGCTTCGCGGCCGCGGCGCGCTCGCACGCGGCGTTTTTCCACTCGACGGCGCCGCCCATCGGCCTCAGCGACCGCTGCGCAGGCACGCCAGGGCAGCCAGCGAAAGCAGCAGCGCTGCCACGCCGTACACCAGCAGGGCAGGTGTTCCGGGCAGCACCAGGCCGGCGATCAGCGGTCCCACTCCCGCGCCGATGTCGCGCCATACCGAACGCGCGGCCAGCGCCCGGATGCGCTCCGGGCCGGGATGGCGGCGTGCCACGATGGGCGCCAGCAGCGGAAGCTGCAGGGCGCGCAAGATGACGATGGCCAGGGCGCAGCTCCATAGCCAGCCTGCGCCAAAGCCCACGAGGGCGGTGGCCGTGACCAGCGACAGCACGACCAGCATGCGCTCGGCTCCGAGCCGGTCGGCGATGCGTCCGCCCAGCGGGCTGAGCAGGATTTCGGACAAATAGCGCAGCGCAAGCACCACTCCTGCGCCGAGCAGCGCCCACGCGGGCAATGCGTCCTGGGCGACCAGCGACAAACCGATGACGAACAATCCGTCCAGCGTCAGCCCTTCCATAAAGGACCAGGCGTCCAGGCTGCCCGGTCGTTGCAGGCGGCGGACGGGAGCCGGCGCGACTTCCGTGTGTTCCTGCGGCGGCAGCCGGCGCGCCGAAGGCAGGGCGCATAGCGCCAGGGCGGCCAGGATGAAAAAGATCGTCCGGGGGCCGGAAAGCTCCGCCAGCCAAGCACCTGCGGGCAGGGCGAGCATGGGGCCGGATGCGATGATGGCACGGGAGCGACCGGTGCGATGCGCGGCGCCGGCCAGGTTGGAGGTCGCCAGGGTCTGGGTGGACAGGTTCAGCGCCGCATACGAGAGCCCCCACAGCAGCCGCATGGCCAGGAGCGCCCAGAAGCCGGAAAGCGTTGCATAACCGAGGGCGCAGCAAGACGAGGCTAGCACGGCGAGCGTGCATATGAAGCGGTCGCCGCGCGAGGCATAGAGGCGCGCCACCCAGCTGTAGCCGGCGATGCGCACCAGGCGGTTGGCCGCGAGAAGGATGCCTGCCTGTGCGAGGCTCACGTCGAACTGGCCTGCGTGGGCAGGCAGGAGCAGGTACAGCACGGTATCGGCGGGCAATGAAAGGGAAAGCGCCGTCGAGGCGTCGCGTGAGTGACGATCGGTGGCAGTGGGTGTCGGATGTTTCATGGCCGCTATGGTGATGCGGCACCGTGTTCCCGACAAACGATTTAAACTCCGGCCATATGTGAGGAAATTGCACGTATGCGCCGTCTGCCCCCTTTGAATGCGGTGCGCGCTTTCGAGGCGGCCGCCCGTCACCTGAGTTTCACGCGCGCGGGCGAGGAGCTCGGCGTCACCCACGGTGCGGTCAGCCGCCAGGTGCGCCAGCTGGAGGAGTTCCTTGGGGCAGCGCTATTCGAACGCAAGACGCGGCAGATTGTGCTCACGGCGGCCGGTGCGCGCTTCTCTTTGCGGGGACGGCGCCTGCCCTGGCCCATATCGCGGCTGCCGCCCAGGCGATCACCGGTCGCTCGGCCCGCGTGGTGCGCATCAACGTGCGGCCGAGTTTCGCGGTGCGATGGCTGATCCCGCGTCTTCCCGATTTCGTGTCCCGGCACCCGGAGATCCGGCCCGAGGTCGTGACGAGCACGGCGGCGCCCGAGGACGTGATGGAGAGCTTCGACGTGGCGATCCGGCGCGGCAGCATTGGTTGGCCGTCCTCCATGGAGACCGACGCCTTTCTCGAAGACGAAGGTTTGCCGGTGGCATCGCCCGACCTGCTGCGAAGCCGGCCGATAAGCGATCCCGGCAGCCTGGCCGGGCACGTACTGCTCTATTCGAGGACGCGCCGCGACGACAGGGATGCGTGGTCCCGGCTCGCTGGCAAGGCACGTGTTCCGCACCAGCAGATGCTGCAATTCGACCACCTGCATTTCGTGATGCAGGCCGCCATAGACGGGCTGGGCGTTGCGTTGGCGCCGGTTTCCCTGCTGGGGCACGACCTGGACGACGGGCGCCTGGCGGCCCCGCTGCCACAGTGGCGCCTGCCCTTGAGCCGCTACTACTACGGGGTTTCGCCGGGCGCGGCTCCGGAGAGCCGGGCTTTCATTGACTGGCTCTCATCCACGGCCCGGGCCGAGATGCGGCTACCCCCGGGCTGAGAGCCCCCAGCTTCAGGTGGCCGCGCGTTCGACCTGGGTATCGATGTCGACGGTCGTGGACGTCATGAGCTTGTGCACCGGACAGCGGTCGGCGACGGCATGCAGTTCAGCCACCTGTTCGTCGCTTAGGTCGCCGCGCAACTGCAGGCGTACGGCGAGCCGGTACTGTCCGCGCCGCTCGTCTTTGTCGTCGCGCTCGATGTCGACCTCGACGCCTTCTAGCGGAATGTTCTTGCCTTTGGCGTAGATCATCAGGGTCAATGCCTTGCAACCCGCCAGTGCCGCGTCGAAATAATCGTGGGGCGTGGGGCCTTCGCCCTTGGGGGGAGGCAGGTCCAGCGGCAGCTCGCGGCCGGCGACGGTGATGAGATGGCGCTGGCTGCCCGGCGCTTCGGGTTGGACGTGTACGCTCATGATTGCTCCGTTGCAGGAGGGGACGAGAGGGGCGACTGTGGTGCTTCCCGGTAGGCTTGCCATGCATCGTGGCCGCCAAGCAGGGCCCAGGTGTTCGCGTATCCCGCCGCCCGCAGGCGGCTGGCGACCAGGGCAGCGGAAATCTCGTTGGGACAGGCGCAGTAGACGACGATGTCCGCATCGCGCGGACCGAGGTCGAGCTTATCGATCGCTGCGTTAGCGTCGATCGGAATGGCGCCCGGCAGCGGGTCTTCGGGTTGGGGCCGAACGTCGAGCAGGACGATCTTGCGGCCTGCGCGCTGCCAGGACAAGAGTTCGTCCAGCGTCAGCCGCGGGATGGCCTGCAAGTCGCGTACGACGCGCCAGCGCAGGAATACGCGGTAGGCGACATAGGCCGCAAGCAGCGTGGCGAGGAACAAGACGCTCATGCGGCCGTACTGCGTCAGGGCCTCAAGGATGTCTGCCACCAGCGGGTGGAACAGCACGCCCAGCAATACGGCCGAACCGGCCCAAATCAAGGCGCCAGTCACGTCGTAGCCGGCGAAAACGCGATAAGGCGCCCGCGTCAACCCTGCCATGACCGTGGACAGTGCCCCGGCTCCCGGAAGGAATTTCGCGACCAGGAGCAGCCGCGGCCCGGCGGTCAGGTAGAGGCTTTGGGTTTGTCGTATGCAGGAGTCCTGGGAGAGCGAGACCCGGCATACGGTGCGCAGGAGCCTTGCACCGTAGCGCCGGCCCGCGAAGTACCAGGCGGTGTCTGCGATCAGGCAGGCGGCCACCGCGGCGGCCAGGACCAATGGCCACGACAGCTGCCCCTGGGCAGCCAGGGCGCCGGCCACGACCAGCAGCGGATAGGCCGGAATGGGGAGGCCACCCTGCTCCAACAACACGTTGGCGAAAATCAGCAATGCGCCGTGAAGTGCGAGCAGTGTGTGTAGGTCGGACATGGCAGCGTCCCCGCGGAAAATTCCCCTACGCTGGGAATTGGGGCGATTTCGGCCGAAACAAGCCCATGGAACGTAGGGTTTTTTTCCGGCGGTCCGCGCCACGTTACCACACGGACTCGGGGGCGCGGCAGGCGCCGCGCCCCGTACAGGCTGGCGTTTAGTCAGCCGTGATGTTGGCGGCCCGCACGACTTGCGCCCAGCGGGCAGCATCCTTGGCCACCAATTCCCCGAACTCTGCCGGACTCGAGGTGGCGGGCACCATGCCTTGCGCCTCGAAAGCCCCGGCGGTGGCAGGGGATTTCAAGATACGGGTGATTTCGCGGTTCATCCGGTCGATGATGTCGCGCGGCGTGCCTTTGGGCGCGAAAACGCCGTACCACATGTCGACGTTGCCGCCTTGGATGCCGGCTTCCTCCAGCGTCGGCACGTCGGGCAATTGCTCCAGGCGTTTGGCGCTGCCGGTGGCGATGGCCTTGAGCTTGCCTGCCTTGATCTGCGGCAGCGCGACGTGGACCGGCAGGAACATGGCGTCGATGCGGCCCGCGAGGATATCGGTGACGGCGCCCGCCGTGCCTTTGTAGGGCACGTGCATCATTTCCGAGCCCGTTTGTTGCAGGAACAAGGCCATGGACAGGTGGTGGGGCGTGCCGACGCCCGGCGTGGCATACGTGAGCTTGCCCGGCTCGGCCTTGGCCGCGGCCACCAGTTCGGGCACGGTGTTGGGCTTGCGCGAGGCAGGCGACACCAGCAGCAGCGAGCCCCAGGAGGTTAGTGCCACCGGGTCGAAATCATTCACCGGGTCGTAGGGCAGCGACTTGTATAGGCTGCGATTCATGACCAGCGTGTTGACCTGGACCATGAAGGTATAGCCGTCAGGCGCCGCACGCGCCGCGCGCTCGCTACCGATGTTACCGCTGGCCCCGGCCTGGTTTTCGACGACCACGGCCTGGCCGAGCGTCTTGGGAAGCTGGCTGGAAAGATGGCGCGCGACGAGGTCTATGCCGGTACCGGGCGTGTAGGGGACGATGAAAGTGATGGGTCGTTCGGGCCAGGCGTAGGCGCTGGCGCACGAGCAGGCGAGCACGAGCGCGCCTGCGATACGCAGGGAGTGTTTCAGCATGACGTCTCCGGGGCCGGCAGGGCCGGTTATGGGTTGTAAGGATGTGCTTGTTTCTTGAAGTATGCTCAACGATATATGGATAAAGAAAATGAATTCTCGTTATGAACCATATCATCGCGGATATGGATAGCCCTCAGCGCACGCCATGGATTGGACGCATCGACTGAGGCTGCGCAATCTCCAGATGCTGCTCAGCCTTGCGCAAACTCGCAACATCAGCCATTCGGCGGTCGCGCTCAACACCACCCAGCCGGCCCTGTCCAAATGGCTGCGTGAACTGGAAGAAGACATCGGCCTGCCGCTGTTCGAACGGCATGCGCGCGGGCTTCGGCCAACGCCGTACGGCGAAGCCCTGATCGCCCATGCCCGCCGCATCGAAAGCCAGCTGAACCGTGCGCAAAGCGACATGGAGGCCATGCGGCAGGGAGGCAGCGGGCAGGTGTTGGTCGGCACCTCCGGCGCGTCGGCCCCAGACACCGTGCCGCTCGCCATGCTGTCTTTGCTCCGGCGCATGCCGGACGCCCGCATCAAGATGGTGGAAAGCACCATGGACCTCCTCATCGAGCAGTTGGCCCGGGGCGAGCTGGACATCGTGGTGGGGCGCTCGGCGCCCGAACTGCATGATCCGGCCATCCGTTCCGAGGTTTTGTACTTGGAGCCCATGCACTTCGTCGCGCGGCCGCAGCATCCGCTATTCGAGCGAAAGGAGGTCACCTGGGACGACGTGCTGGAGTATCGCTGGATACTCTGGCCCAAGGGCACGCCGATACGGACGGCGCTGGATGCCGCCCTGGCGTCGGTCGGCCGCGACCTTCCTGCGGACTATGTGGAGTCGAACTCGGCGACCGTGAACGTGACGCTGCTGGCCCATAGCGACATGGTGAGCGTCGCCTCGCATCGTGCCGCCCTCAGGCTGGTGCACATGAATGCCGTGCGCATCGTGCCGCTGCGCCTGTCGGCGTTCGGTTCGGTGGCCATGTATTGGCGCAACGACGCGCTGCAGCCGGCTGCCGTGGGGCTGGCGCTGCAGTGCCTGCGGGACGTGGTCAGGGAACAGGCCGGCGATCGGTGACATGCGGCCGGCGGCTAGGGCGCGTGGGCCGGCCGCGCGAGGCCTGGATGCAAGAACGGCGCCGTGAAGGCGCCGTTCTGACTCGGCCAAGAGACCGGGAAATCAGTCCTCGGTTTTTTCCTTTTCCTTCTCTTTCTCTTTTTTCTTCTCTTCCTTGACGCGGTAGACCAGCACCGCTACGTGGGCCAGCGACAGCACCTTGGCCGTGACGCTGCCCAGCAGCAGGCGCGAGAGGCCGCTGCGCCCGTGGCTGCCGATGAAGATGAGGTCGCAGCCGGTCTCGGCCGCAGCCTGGACGATGCCGTCGGCCACGTTGAAATTGGACACCGACAGCGCCGTGCTCTTGACGCCCGCCGTGTCGGCGCGGCTGGTGACGGCATCGAGGTATTTTGCGGCTTGCTCGGCCGACGCCTTTTCATAGGCATCGTCGGTGATCGCATACGCGGCGGCCATGCCGTCGAAGCCTATGGTGGCGGCAAAGGGCTGGGTCACGTGCAGGGCCACGATTTCCGCGTTGACCGACCGCGCAAAGCTGACGCCCGCGTTGGCGGCCTGGGCGGACAGCGGCGAGCCATCGGTGGGGATCAGGATTTTCTTGAACATGGCGTGTGCTCCTTGAAGATCACGAAGATGACCGCTGGAACCCCGGCTCGGCGGCGCGGCCGTTGTTATCGATGAATGCAGTACACCATATATCGGGCCGGGATGTCTTGATCGGCATCAAGCGAGTGTCCTGCGCAGGAATGCCGAGATGTCGGCCACTTCCGGCGCGCACACGGAGTGCGGCATCGGATAGGCGTGCCATTCCACCTCGTAGCCGAGTCGTTCAAGTGTATCGCGCGAAGCAATTGCCCTGTCCATCGCGACGATGGGATCTGCCGTGCCGTGGCCCATGAAGATGGGCGTGCGTGCATTGGCGGGATGGCGCTCGGCAGCGAAGCTGGCCGCCAGAGGCAAATAGCCCGAGAGCGCGACGAGGCCGGCCAGCCTTGCCGCATGGCGCAGCCCAGTGTGCAGCGTCATCGCGCAGCCTTGCGAGAATCCGGCCAGCACGATGTGTTCGGTCGGGATCCCCCTCTCATTCTCGCGTGCGAGGAGGTGTTCGATGCGGCGCTGGGAGGCCCGGATGCCCGCTTCGTCTTCGCGGCGGACGAGATCGCTGACGATGATGTCGTACCAAGCGCGCATGGCCATGCCGCCGTTGATGGTGACCGGCTGCACGGGGGCATGCGGAAAGACGAAGCGGATGGGCGGCAGGCCGCTCAAGTCCAGCTCGGGGACGATGGGCTCGAAGTCATGGCCGTCCGCGCCCAAGCCGTGCAGCCAGATCACGGCGCGGGTCGGATTCGGTCCGGTTTCGACCTCGACGCATTCGAGCAAGGTATCGCTCATGGGGCATTCTCCGGGAGGCGGGGGGCGTCAAGTGGCGCTGCGGATCGCTGCCTTGGGGCGGAACGCCTTGCACACCGACTCGTTGGTCTCGATGTACGGACCGCCGATGAGCTGGATGCAATACGGTACGGCAGCGAAGATGCCGGGCACTTGCAGGGTTCCGTCGGTGTTCCTCAGCCCTTCGAGGGTTTCGCGTATGGCCTTGGGCTGGCCGGGAAGATTGATGATGAGCGCGGCGCCGTCTTCGGCCGACGTGCCGCGTTCCCGGATCACGGCCACTTGGCGGGACAGGATGGAAGTGGGCACGAAGCGCAGCGAGATCTGGCGCATCTGTTCGCCGAAGCCGGGCATTTCCTTGGTCGCCACCGCGAGCGTGGCTTCGGGCGTAACGTCGCGCCGCGCTGGCCCCGTGCCGCCCGTGGTCAGGATCAGGTCGCACCCGAGTTCATCGCACAATTCGACCAGCGTGGCAGAGATCGTATCGGCGTCGTCCGCGATCAGCCGCTCGGCATACTGGACCGGCGTGCGCAGTGCGCCGTCCAGCCACGTCTTGAGCGCGGGGATGCCCTCGTCGGCATAAACCCCAGCGGAGGCGCGATCGCTGATGGATACCAGGCCGCATAGCAATTCGTCGGGATGATTGCGCGCCAGGCGCTTGGCAGAAGTCGTCATGGCTGAATTCCTTCAGGCAGCGTGTCTGTCATCGGTTATTCGTCGTCCGCATCGCCGGGCGCCGGGGTTGCCCCGGCCTGCGCCTGCAGGCGCTTGATTTCCTGGAACAGCGCCCGGTAGTGCTTGCGCTGCGGCTCGCGGCCGGGCAGCAACGCAGCGTTGGCGGCCCGTTCCTTGCGCGCCGCGCGTATCAAGGCGCGCAGCGGCTGCGCTTCGGCGTGGGGATACAGGTTCATGAAGGCGGTGAAGTGCTCGTCATCGTCGATGAGGCGGTCGCGCCACAGCTCGAGCTGGTGGAAAGCCGCGATCTGTTCCATCGAATCGCCGTCCCACTCGGCCAGTTTGGCCTGGATCGGCTCCACGTGCGCTTCGCGCATCAACTTGCCCACGTATTGCAGCTGGCGCCGCTTGCCTTCGTGCGAGGTGATGCGCTGGGCCTCGCGTATGGCGTCGTAAAGCCGCTCGGCCAGCGGCAGTTGCCGGAGCTTGGCGTCGGGCAGTGCGACCAGCCGTTCTCCGAGTTCTTGCAGCGCTGCCATTTGTCGCTTGAGCTGCGATTTGCTGGGTCGCCGATCGTCCTCTTGACCGGCTTCTTGGTCGGCCGCGAGGGGCGAAGCGAAATATTTGGAACGAGACATAAGCGTAAAGAGTTGCGCCGGGGCGAGGCGCCGGCAGCGCTTGGGGGATCCATTATCATAAAGCCTCGCCGTCCTCCGGACCGCCTAATCCCTATCGAAATCATCCATGGCCATTTCCCGTCCCCGCAAGCAATCGTCGTCCACCGCTGCCGTTCGTCCCGCGCTCGCAGACCGAGCCACGTTCCGCCAGTTGATCGAGCGAGTGCTGGAGGAAGCGAAGCGGGCGGGCGCGACCGATGCCGCAGCGGAGGTCTCGGAGAGCCAGGGGCTGGCCGTCACGGTCCGCAAGCGCTCGCTGGAGACGGTCGAACAGACGCGGGATCGCTCGCTGGACATCACCGTATACGTGGGGCAGCGCCGCGGGTCGGCCTCGACCTCGGATTTCTCCGACCAAGCCTTGCGCGATACCGTGCAGGCCGCCTATCACATCGCCCGGCATACCGCCGAGGATCCGGCCGCAGGCCTGCCCGAAGCCGACCTCTTGGCGACCGAATTCCCCGACCTGGACCTCTACCATCCCTGGCCGCTGTCGCCCGAGGAAGCCGCCGAACTGGCCTTGCAGGCCGAGGACGCCGCACTGTCCACCGACAAACGCATCACCAACTCGGACGGTGCATCGGTCTCGTCCTATGAAGGTCACTTCGTCATGGGGAACACGCGCGGATTCCTGGGCGGCTACCCCTATTCGCGCCATTCGCTGTCGGTTTCTCCCATCGCGGGCCGCGGCGACAACATGCAGCGCGACGATTGGTACACCAGCGACCGGAACTGGCGCAAGCTGGCCGACCCGGCGCAGGTCGGCCGCTATGCCGCGGAGCGGGCCCTGTCCCGCCTGTCCGCCCGCCGCATTCCCACGGGCCGGTATCCCGTGCTGTTCGAGGCGCCCCTTGCGTGCGGGCTGCTGGGTTCGCTCACTCAGGCGTTGAGCGGCGGCGCGCTCTATCGCAAATCGAGTTTCCTCGTCGATAGCCTGGGGCGGCAGGTTTTCCCCGAGCACATCGACGTGCTCGAAGACCCATTCATCCGGGGCGCCCAGGGCAGCGCCGCGTTCGACGACGAAGGCGTGCGCACGCAGGCGCGCAAGGTGGTCGAGGCCGGCGTCATCCAAGGCTATTTCCTCTCCAGCTATACCGCGCGCAAACTGGGCATGGTCACCACAGGGAACGCTGGGGGGTCGCACAACCTGATCCTCACTTCGCGCCATACCCGCCCGTCGGACGATTTTCGCGAAATGCTGCGCAAGCTCGGCACGGGATTGCTCGTCACAGAGCTGATCGGGCAAGGCATCAATTACGTCACCGGCGATTATTCGCGTGGTGCATTCGGATACTGGGTAGAAAACGGCGAGATCCAGCACGCCGTCCAAGAGATCACCATCGCCGGCAACCTGCGGGATATGTTCGGCAGCGTAGCTGCCGTGGGCGCGGACACCTTGACCCGCGGCACCAAGACCACCGGATCGATCCTGTTGCCGGAAATGTCGATCGCCGGCCTCTAGGTTCGCCTGCGGGCGGCGGGCACGCCGGCTGCTGAGGCAAGGGGTGGCACAAGCGGCCCGGCGTGCGCGCCGGCCATAGGGGGCATCCATGAAGTCAGCGGCAGTGCATCGGATCGTGATCGCGGGCGGTGGCGCGGGAGGGCTGGAATTGGCAGTTCGCCTGGGCAAGCGCCACGGCCCCGAGCATGTCACCCTTGTCGACGCGGCGCCCTTTCATATCTGGAAGCCGTCGTTGCACGAGGTTGCCGCCGGCACGGTGGACATCCATCGCGACGGGTTGTCTTATGCCATGCTCGCGCATGACAACGGCTTTCGCTTCGTCCTGGGCGAAATCGTCTCGGTCGACCGCCAGGCGAAGGAACTGCGCGTGGCCGCGCTGCGCGATGCCGAAGGCGAGGTCATCCTGCCCGAACGCGCCATCCCCTATGAAACACTCGTGCTCGCGGTTGGCAGCCTAGGCAATTTCTTCAACACCCCCGGCGCCGACCAGCATGCGATCTCGTTGGACACGACCGAGGCCGCCGAACGTTTCCGCCTCGAACTGCTCAAGGCCATGGCCCGGGCGTCTGCCCGCACCGACACGATCACGCCTGGGGTGGTGAACGTCGTGATCGTCGGCGGCGGCGCGACTGGCGTCGAGCTGGCTGCGGAGCTGCACGAGGCCGGACGCACGATCTCCGCGTATGGGTTGCCGGGCATGACGCCGGACAAGCTGCGCATCACCCTCATCGAAGGCGGGCCCCGCATCCTCGGGCCGCTGCCCGAGCGGGTGGCGCGGGCGGCCGAAGCGCTGCTGGTCGAGCGCGGCGTACAGGTCGTGGCCGATTGCCGGGTATCGGAGGTCAGGCCGGATGCCGTGGTCGCGCAGGACCATGTGTTCGAAGCAGACCTGTGCGTCTGGGCGGCCGGCATCAAGGCGCCTTCGCTGATCAGTTCTTTGGGGCTCGAGATGAACCCCATGCAGCAGGTCAAGGTGGACGAGACGCTGCGCACCTCCGATGAAAACATCTACGCCATGGGCGACTGCGCCGCCGCGCCGTGGCTGGGAACGGACAAGACGGTGCCGGCCCGGGCCCAGGCCGCGCACCAGCAGGCCTCCTATCTGGTCCCGCTCCTGTCGGCCCGCATGCGTGGGGAAGTGCCGCCGGCGCAGCCTTTCCGTTTCCGGGATTTCGGGTCGCTCGTCTCGATCGGGCACGGCGAAGGCGTGGGCAGCCTGATGGGCAGCCTCACTGGCCGCAAGCTCTTGGTCGAGGGGTGGATGGCCCGGCTGATGTACGCCGTCACCCACTGGTCTCACTACGCGGCAGTGCTGGGCCTGTGGGGCGCGACCGTGCGTTCCCTGAGCCGGGCGCTGAGCCGTCGCTCACAGCCTCGCGTCAAGCTGCATTAGCGGGGCGGCGCGGCGAGCTGCGAAAAGCCCCCCTGGTCGGGGGTGCGCCGGGTGCGCCATGAAGGCGCGGCCTACAATGGGCTCGCCATCCACCCTCACGGACTCCAGCATGGAACGACACGCCGCATCGCGCGGGCACCCGGGCCCGCTCAACCTCATCACGGACGTCGAAGGATTGCGCGTCGGGCAGGCCGATGATGCGCAGGCCTGCACCGGCGTGACAGTCATTCTTCCTGACGACCGGGTTGCCGCGGCCGTCGATGTCAGGGGAGGCGGGCCGGGGACGCGGGACACCGACGCGCTCGGTGCATCCTGCCTCGTCCGCTCTGTCGACGCAGTGGTCCTGTCGGGCGGATCGGTGTACGGACTGGCCGCCGGAGACGGCGTGGCCGCTTGGTTGGGGGCGCGGGACCGTGGCTTTACGCTGTTGCGCCAGCCAGGCGTTCCGCCATCGCCCATCGTGCCGACAGCGGTGCTTTACGACTTGGCCAACGGCGGGGACAAGCGCTGGGGCGAGACACCCCCGTACCGGGAACTCGCGCTACGGGCGGCCACTCATGCGGACAAGCACTTCCCGCTGGGAACCTGTGGCGCGGGTTTCGGGGCGGCGGCGGGTGCGCTCAAGGGCGGGCTGGGCTCGGCGTCCTACGTCACCCATGACGGCATGACCGTGGGGGCCATCGTCGCCTGCAACAGTTTCGGCTCCGTGGTGGCGCCCGGCGGCAAGCGTTTTTGGGCCGGCGCATTCGAGATTGGCGAGGAGTTCGGCGGATTGGGGCCGGCTGACGCGCGCGCCGAGGGCGAGAACTGGGAATGGGCCAAGCTCGACCCCCGGCCTCTGGGCAATACCACCATCGCCTGCATCGCGACCGATGTCGCCCTGGCGCCGGATGAGTTGCAGCGGGTGGCGACCATGGCCCAAGACGGCATGGCGCGGGCCATCCGCCCCATCCACGCCCCGTTCGACGGCGACACCGTGTTCGCGATTTCCACTGCCCGGCGCGAGGCGCCTGCGATGGACGGTCCGGTCGACCCCCGGCCTTTCATCGTATGTCGCCTGGGCGCGCTGGCCGCAGACGTGCTGGCGCGCGCCATCGCGCGTGGCGTTTACAGCGCCGCGACGCCCGCCGGCATGCGCGAGCGGGCCTGGGCGAGCCTATAAAGAAGGTGTGCGCGCCCTGGTGGCCGGCGCCGGCTTTCCCGCCTCAACCTGCCACGGGGCGGGCAGGTTCTTCCCGGACCCACGTCCCGGACTTCCCGCCGCGCTTCTCCAACAGCCGCACGTTGCCCATCACCATGCCGCGGTCGGCCGCCTTGCACATGTCGTAGATGGTCAGCAGGGCCACCTGCACGGCGGTGAGGGCTTCCATTTCTACGCCGGTGCCGCCCACGGTTTCAGCCCGCACGGTGCAATGCACGGCATGCGCGGCTTCGTCGAGTTCGAAGTCGCACGCGACGTGGGTCAGCGGAATGGGGTGGCACAGCGGGATCAGGTCCGAGGTTTTCTTGGCCGCCATGATGGCCGCGATGCGCGCGATGCCCAGGACATCGCCCTTCTTGGCGCTGCCGTCGCGGATCAAGGCGAGCGTAGTGGGTTGCATGGATATGGTGCCGCCTGCGATGGCCACGCGGGCCGTTGCAGGCTTGGCGCCGACATCCACCATGTGGGCCTGTCCGGCCGCGTCGAAATGGGTCAGGGGGGACTGGGCCATGGTCATTCTCCGGTTGCGACGGGCGAGTCGGGCCGGCTGCACCATTCGCTCCACGATCCCGGATACAGCGCGGCACCCGCCAGGCCAGCCACTTCCATGCCAAGCAGGTTGTGGCAGGCCGTCACGCCCGAGCCGCACTGGCTGATGGCGCGTTCGGCCGGGGTGTTTCCAAGCAGCGCGCTGAACTCGGCCCGCAGCTGCGCCGCGCTCTTGAAGCGGCCGTCTGGTTGCAGGTTGTCGCGGAAGAAACGGTTGATCGCGCCGGGTATGTGTCCGCCCATGGGGTCGAGGGTTTCGTTTTCGCCGCGGAAGCGATCGGGAGATCGGGCGTCTATCACCGGGCGCGGATCGCGCGATGCGAGATTGGCGAGCATGTCTTCGTATGCCACGGTTTTCACGAGCGGCGCGCGCAGCGTGAAGGCGCCCGGCCGCCGTGCGGCGGGCGGCG